>Ga0307373_10001679_pt1 | contig 41178 bp, 39 predicted proteins | sample OX2MG_FD_202534 | JGI IMG/M metagenome (GOLD analysis project Ga0307373, IMG submission 202534) | Soil microbial communities from Risofladan, Vaasa, Finland - OX-2 | ecosystem: Environmental > Terrestrial > Soil > Coastal area > Acid sulfate soil | place: Finland: Risofladan, Vaasa | collected...
GCGCACTGGGCTACGACTATGTCACGCTTAACCCGGGATCGAGCTTCCGCGGACTGCATGACTCGATCGTAAACTACCATCGCAACCAGACCCCCAAGGTGCTGCTTTGCAGCCATGAGGAGATCGGAGTTGCCTTCGCGCACGGTTATGCGAAAACCGCGCAGCGGCCGGGGCTCGCGATCTGCCATAACCTGGTGGGTCTGATGCACGCCTCGATGGCGGTGTACGACGCCTGGTGCGATCGCACGCCGCTGCTGATTCTGGGCGGCGCCGGCCCGGCCGATCCGCACTGGCGCCGCTGGATCGACTTCACCCACTCCGCCAACACCCAGGGCGAACTGGTGCGGGCCTTCGTCAAGTGGGAGGACGAACCGGCCACGCCGGCCGCCGCTATCAGCTCGATCATCCGCGGCCATCGCATCGCGATCACGCCGCCGTGCGGCCCGGTCTATATCGCGCTGGACAAAATCCTGCAGGAGAGCGCGCTCGGCGATCCCTTGCCGATTCCCGATGTAAAGCTGCCGCGCTATGCAGCGCCCGCGCCGATCTGCGCCGATACGCAGGCCGTAGCTAAGGCGGCCGAAACCCTGCTCGGCGCGCGGATGCCGGTGATCGTGGCGGGCAGCCTTTCCTACGATCCGCGAGCCACGCCGATACTGGTAGCGCTGGTGGAAGCGATCGGCGGCGCCTACATCGATCACATGAATCACGTCTCGTTCCCGACCGCCCATCCGCAGAATCTCAACGGCGATCCGCAGATCCTCAAGGAAGCGGATGTAGTGCTGGCGGTCGACGTGCTCGACGTTCCTGACCTGGTCGGGGTGTATGGGGACGAGGAAGGACGGCGGCCAACGAAAGCGCCCGAGGTGGCGGTAATCGATCTTTCACTAAATGATTTCGCCTTTCGCTCGTGGTCGCACGTCGGTGGCGATATCTCGCCCGCCGACATTCGATTACTCGCCGATCCGCTGGCCGGGATGGGCCAGTTGCTCGAGGCCGTCAAGGCACGCGCGCAGGATCGCGCCATCGCAGCGCGGATCAATTCACGGGTCGCGCAAATCGAGACCCGTCATCGCGCGCTGCGCGCCCGCCAGCAGGAGGAAGCGGCGGTACGGGCGAAGGAACCGAGCGTCTCGCGGCCGCGGCTGGTCGATATGGTGTGGGAAGCGGTTCGCGATCGCGATTGTGTGCTCTCAGGCCGCTCAATCAAGGGCTGGCCCGAAGGGGTATGGGATTTCAAAGGGGTCGGCGATTACCTGGGCGCCAACATCGGCGGCGGTATCGGCTATGGACCGGGAGCGGCGGTCGGCGCCGCGCTCGCCACTCACGAGCAGGGCAAATTTCCGGTCGTGATCCTGGGTGACGGCGACATGGTGATGGCGGCGGGGGCGCTATGGACCGCGGTGCATTACAAAATCCCGATGCTGGCGATTATCGACAACAACCGTTCGTTCATGAATGACGAGGAGCATCAGCGCAAGATGGCGCGCCATCGCGAGCGGCCGCTCGAGAACGCGTGGATCGGCACCGCGATGTTCGACCCCGAGGTCGACTTCGCCACCGTCAGCCGCGGCTTCGGCGCCTGGGCGAAGGGTCCGATCGAGAGCGCGAAGGAACTTGCGCCGGCATTGCGCGAGGCGATTGCCGAAGTCGAGAAGGGTGGCGTTGCGGTAATCGACGTGCGCACCGTCCGGCCCTGGTAATCGCGCCGCTCCGGAGTCCCCGCACAGCACAGCGCCGCCGGATTTCTCCGGCGGCGCTTTAGTTCCTCCGCGATGACGCCTCGGGCGGTCGCTCAGCCCGCCGCCGCGGTACGCTGCGCCGGGGTGAGCTTCTCGAGATGCGCGATAACCTCGGCAGTCGGAATCACGTCGGCGTACTTCTGATGCATGTCGAACAGATTGATCGCATGGGACGCCTGGCCGCGATCGAACGAACATTCCTCGGGCACGATGATCTTGTAGTTGAGTGAGAAGGCGTCGACCACCGAGCTGCGCACGCATCCGCTGGTGGTGCAGCCGGTGATAATCACGGTGTCGATTTTCTTCTCGATCAGATAGGCCACGGTCGGAGTGCCGAAGAAGGCGCTCGGCTTCTTCTTCGAAATCACGATCTCGCCCGGCGCGGGCTCCAGCTCCTTGACGATCGCTGCGCCCTTGTGGCCCTCGATCATCGAGGGATGGTCCGCCTTGGACTGTTTGCCGGCCCATCCGCCGACGTCGGCCTTGTCGGTGCGGTACTCGGTGAGCGTATAGAAGATTGGTATTCCGGCCCGGCGCGAGGCTTCCAGCAAGAGCTGGTTATGCTTGACGCCGACCCAGGCCTCCTTGCCGCAGCTCATCGGGTACTGCTTGACCGACTCCTCGATCGCATCGCCCTCGCCGGTAAAGGCGTAGGTGACATCGATGATGATCAGCGCCATGTTGTCGCCGAAGCCGGCCTTCTGGCCCATCCCGGCGGCGGTAAAAATCTTGCGGTCGCGCTCAGTGATAAAGGGATCCCATATTCTCATCGTATTGCTCCTTGGGCCGCCGCTGCGGCATCCCGGTCTACAGATAGTTCTTGTAGTACCAATCCGCGATCTCGCCGCCGGTCGTCAACCAGACGTCGCGATGGCGGGTAATATACTCCAGCGCACGCACGAAATGCTTGTTGCGATGGGGCACGGCGACCAGGAACGGATGCAGCGCAATCGCCATCACCCGTCCGCTCTTGGCGCCCTCTTCGTACAAAACGTCGAACTGGTCCTGGATGGCGTCGGCGAAGTCCTTGCCGGTCGAGCCTTTGCCGACGAAGAACGGGATGTCATTGATCTCGATCGAGTACGGCACCGAGATCAGGCTGCCGCTCTTGACCTTGAACGGATAGGGCTGGTCGTCGTTGCACCAGTCGCAGACGTACTTGACGCCGGCCTCGGCCAGCAGGTCGGGCGTGTTGACGGTCTCGGCCAGTCCCGGCCCGAGCCATCCCTTGGGCGCGACTCCGACATGCTTTTTGATGGTGTCGCAGACCTGGTTGATAAGCCGCCGCTCATCCTCGAGGCTGAGCCCGGCCAGCATCTGGGAATTCGTCATGCCATGGCCCATGAACTCCCAGTTGCGCTTCTTGGCTTCCTCGATGATGTTCGGGACGTTCTCGCACACCAGCGCGTTGAGCGCCACGGTGCCGCGTATCCCGAAGCGATCGAACGTCTCCATCATGCGCCAGATGCCGGCGCGCAGTCCGTAGTCGCGCCATCCGAAGTTCAACACGTCGGGCAGAAAGCCGGGCGGCGGGTTGGTGCCGACGCCGGGACCGTCGAACTCATGCCACTCGATGTTGGGGATGACCCACAACGCCAAGCGCGCGTTATTCGGCCACTTGATAATCGGCCGCTTCGCGACCGGCGTATAATCGTAGCGATTGTGATGCATCGGGATCCGTCCTTCCCGCGACCGTAGTGGACGGGAAGTTTTGTTCTCCTGCCTGGCGCCGGTTTGGTCAGCGCCAATTCTCTCAGCGGAGCATAGCGCCCGCTTCCAAGTCAAGTTACGCTCATTTAGATTGACAGCGTGGCCACGATTTACTAATCGGAACGAAATGAAACAGGCTGCGAAGCTTAGGATTGGCGCTACCACCGCGGTCACCGCGCTGCTGATCCTGATCGCGGCCAGCCTCGGCGTTCGGCTCACCGCAACGCCGGCGATCGCGGCCGCCACCGGCGACAGCGGAGACCTCAACGACCTTGCTGAATCGCCGGTTAATGCGGACGTCAACGACCTGGGATTGTCGGCAAAGTTCGAGCACGTTTTCGCCAGCATCCCGGGCGGCGAGATTGCGCCCTGCCGCACGCTTGAGGATCCCTATCCCGAGTTCAACGGCATCGCGGTCGATCCGCAAAACGGCATCGCGGTGCTGAGCGATACCAATCTGAAGAGCGCGCTGGTCTACGACATCAAGGCCGGCGCGAGCCCGTCGTCGTCGAACGCTATCACGCCGTTCAAGGCCTGGATCAAGGGTCCCGCAACCTACCTGTCGTTCGCCGCCGGAGTCGCGCTCGACCCGGTCCGGCACGAGCTCTACACCACCGAGAACGATATCGGCGACGACGTCGCGGCGTTTCCCTACGGCGCCAACGGCAACTACAAATCGCGCGCGCTGGCGGTGCCGCACGGCGCCTACGGCATCGCGCTCAGCCAGAAGCATCACCAGATGGCGGTTGCGATCCAGCATGACGCCGAGATTATCTTCTACCCGCTCCGGGCCGAGGGCGTGGCGCCGCCGGCGCGTTCGATCCGCGGGATGAAGACCAAGCTCGCCGATCCGCACGGCGTCGCCTGGGACGATAAGAACGACGAAATTTTCGTTACCAACTACGGCAACTGGTCGCGCGGCTACTGGGACGCGGATTACAACGACGGCGGCCATTACTATCCGCCCTCGATCACGGTCTTCCGCGGCGACGCCAAGGGCGACATCGCGCCGGTGCGGATGATTCAAGGCCCCAAGACCCAGCTTGACTGGCCGACCGGGATTGCGGTCGACAACGTTCATCATCAGATTGCGGTCGCTCAGGAGCCCACCAACGAAGTTCTGATCTTCGACCGGACCGCCAACGGCGACGTGGCGCCAGCGCGCGTGTTGGCCGGACCCCTCACCCATATCCTGCATCCGATGGGGGTCGCGTTCGATCCGATTCGCAACGAGCTATGGGTCGCCAACTTCGGCCACGAGGCCGAGGTCTTCGATCTCAACGCCTCGGGCAACGTCGCGCCCAAGCGTATCCTGCGCAACGCGCCGCCCGGCACGCTCGCTGCCGGCTTCGGCAATCCGATGGCGCTCGCCTACGACAGCAAGCGCGACGTCCTGCTGGTGCCCAACTGAGTAAGCGATCCGCGTATCGCGGCATTTGCCAGGATGGCAAGTGGCAACAGTGAGCCGGTCAGAGTAATCGAAGGACAGAAGACCAAGTTGACGCGCGTCGCCCACGGCATCGTCTACGATCCGGTCCACGACGAGATAATCTCGACTGAGCCGCTGGCGAGCTCGATCACCTTCTTTCGCGGCGACGCGGTTGGCGAGCAGGCCCCGGTCCGGATAATCCAGGGACCGCGGACCCAGCTGCACGGCCCCTATCAGCCGGCCATCGACGTCAAGCACAACGAACTCTGGATCGCCGACTCGCGCACCGACTCGTTGCTGGTCTTCCCGCTCGACGGCAACGGCAACATCCCGCCCAAACGGGTGATCGCCGGGCCCAAGACCGGGCTATGGTATGTGGCGGGCGTGGCGGTCGATCCGGAGCGCAACCTGGTGGTGGCCGGCAGCCTGCTCGGCCGCAACACCTGGCATCACAACGGCGGATTGTTCGTCTTCGGCCGCACCGACCATGGCAACGTCGCGCCCAAGAGCGTGATCGCCGGCCCGACCACCGGCATCGTCGGCATCTGGCACGTGCAGACCTACGACGGAAAGATTTACGCGGTGGCGACCAATATCAAATACCTGCCGCCCTACGATGCCGGCGGCTACGCACCGGTCAAGGATTGCAAGGGACCGCCGCTGCCGTGGGTCGGGCCGCTCGGATTCATCGGCGTCTGGAATATCCATGACCATGGCGACCTCGCGCCGCGCGCCATCATTCGCGGCGCCGGCACCGATCTGATCCATCCGAGCGGCATCGCGATCGATCCCGCCCGCGGCGAGATCTTCACCACCGACAGTGTCCGCAACGGCATTTATTCGTTCCTGGTGCCGAGCTTCTTCTAGCGCTCGGGCGTGACGAATTTGGCCGGCGCGCATGAAGCGGGCCCGCTGCGGGAGCCGGCGCATCGCCCCGTCCTGCGGCGCACGCTGGGGTGGGATACCGCCGCGGCGCTGGTGATCGCGAACACCGTCGGCAGCGGCATCTTCACCACTTCCGGATTCATGGCGCGCGACCTCGGTTCGCCCTGGTGGCTGCTCGGGCTGTGGGTGGCGGGCGGGATTATCTCGTTCGTCGGCGCGCTCGCCTACAGCGAACTGTCCGCCGCGATGCCCGAGGCGGGCGGCGAGTACGTCTATCTGCGCGAAGCCTTCGGACCGCTGGTCGCGTACCTGAGCGGCTGGACCTCGTTCTTCGTCGGCTTCAGCGGCGCTATCGCCGCCGCTGCGCTGGCGTTCATCGGCTATCTGCATCAGCTCGCTCCGGTGCCCGATTCCGCCGCTTTGAGCGGCAAGCTCGCGGCGATCGCGGTGCTGGCGGTGCTGACCACGGCGCACGTGGTCGGGCTGCGTTTCGGCGGTCTGATGCAACGGCTGCTGACTGGCGGCACGGTGGGCGCGATAGTCGCGCTGATCGTGTTCGGGCTCGCCTCGGGCCATGGCGATCTCGGGAATTTCGCCTCTCACGCTCCCGCGCACGGCTATGCCGCGGTCTCGCTGATCTTCGTGCTCTACGCATACAGCGGATGGAACGCCGCCGCGTATATTGCGGGCGAGGTGCGCGACCCCGGCCGCAATCTTCCGCGCGCGCTGCTGCTGGGTATCGGCGTCGTCAGCGTGCTCTACGTCGGGATGAACCTGGTGTATATCTACGCGCTGCCGATTCCCGCGATGAGCGGCGTGCTGGCGATTGCCGAGAAGTCGTCGCTGAAGCTGTTTGGCCCAAACGCGGCCGAGCTGATCGCCGCGCTGCTGGCGCTGGCGATTCTCAACTCTGCGAGTGCGATGGTGATCGCGGGGCCGCGCGTTTATTACGCGATGGCGCGCGATCGGGTCTTTCCGTCCGGCCTCGCGCTGGTTAATCCGCTGTTCGGAACTCCGGCGCGAGCGATGATCGCGCAGGCCATCTGGTCGAGCATCCTGATCCTGTTCTTCGGCGCTTTCGAAAAGGTGGTGCTCTATACCGGGTTCGCGGTGACGATTTTTTCGGCGCTGAGCGTCGCTTCGCTGAGCGTGCTGCGGATTCGGCGGCCGGCGATGGCGCGGCCGTTCCGCATGCCGGGTTATCCGTGGCTGCCGGCGGCGTACGTTCTGATCCTCTGCTGGATCGCCGTCTACACGCTGGTCGGCCGGCCCGCGGAAGCCCTGGTGAGTCTCGCCGTGGTAGGGTTCGGACTGCCATGGTATTTTCTCAGCAAATCTTCCGGTCGTCCCGCACCTGAGCGTCCGGAGCCCTAGCGATCAGCTTGAAAGCCGGGAGGAGAACTTGATGAAACTTCGCGCCGCGCTTCGGACCGTCGCCATCCGATCGATCGTATCCGCCACCGCGCTGGGGCTGGCACTTTCGCTGATCACCACCGGCGCCAGCTTCGCGCAGCAGCAGTCGCTGCCGATGGCGACCGGCGAACGTCCGCTGAGCCAGCGGATCAAGATCTTCGAAGCGCCCGACCGCGCGAAATGGCAGAAGCCCGATCAGGTGGTGAAAGTTCTCGATATCAAGGCGGGCATGACGATCGCGGATATCGGCGCGGGAAGCGGCTATTTCACGCGGCGCTTCGCCCGGGCGACCGGACCGACCGGTAAAGTCTATGCCGTCGATATCAGCCGCGACATTCTCGATTACCTCAAGCAACGCGCGCATAAAGAGGGCCTGGACAATATCGAGGTGGTGGTCGACAAGCCCGGCAATCCGATGCTGCCGGAGAATTCGCTGGACCTGGCATTCTTCGCCGCTGTCACCCATCACATCTCGCATCGCACCGATTTCTTCAGGAAAATCTACGCCGACCTGAAACCCAACGGCCGCATGGCGATTATCGATTTTCCGCCGGAGGCCCACGCCAAGGGATGGTGCCCGCATCCGGCCGACGAGCTGATCCCGTCGTGGGAGATTATCCGCGAGGCCGAGGACGCCGGCTTCAAGCTCGATCGCACCTACGATTTTATCCCGCGCCAATACTTCATCGTGTTCGACAAGGGCGCGCCGACCTGGCATGAGCTGGCGCGTGCGTCGCACGGGCGGGCGCCGGCCAGCGATAGTCAGCTACTCGCGCAGCGCTAGCGGGCCTTGTGCAGCACCGCCGCGCATGTGATATCCGATGGTAAATATCGACTTGGGGAGCAAGCTATGGGCGCAATGATGAGGGTCATCGACGGTGACGGTCACGTTTACGAAGACGGCGCGGCGATCGCGGGCTGTATGCCGGAACCCTACAATCGCTATGCGCGCCTGACCGGGGTCTTTCCGCCGCTCGATCATTTCCATACCGCGTTCATCGACAATGGCTTTATCGAAGAGATGATGATGCGGGCGAGCGTGCGCCGGATCGGTCCCGACGAATGGATCACCTTTCTCGAGGACACCGGCATCGAGTTCGCCGTCCTCTACCCGACCGCCGGGCTCGCCTGCGGCAAGATCACCGACGCCTATTTCGCCAACGCCGCCGTGCGCGGCTACAACGACTGGCTGCACGATGCCTACCTGCGCAAGAGCAAGCGCCTCAAGGGGATGGGGCTGTTGCCGATGTGTGACATCGACGGCGCGGTCAAGGAGTACCGGCGCGTGGTGAAGGATCTCGGGATGTGCGGCGTGATGCTGCCCAGCAACGGGCTCAAAGCGCATCCGGGATCGGCGGACTTCTGGCCGATCTACGCAGAGGCGGAAAAGCTCGGCGGCTGCGTCGCGTTCCATGGCGGATGCCACGATCACATGGGTATCGACGACCTCAACGTATTCGCCGCCTATCACGCGCTCGGCCATCCGCTGGGCATGATGCGCGCGCTGGTCAGCATGGTCTACAACGGTATCTTCGATCGCTTTCCGGGACTGAAGGTCGCCTACCTGGAAGCCGGCGTGGCGTGGTTTCTGACCGCGCTCGAGCGCGGCGAGGGTTCTTTCAAGGTCCATACGCCGTTCGACCCCGAGCATCGATTGATCAACGTGCCGAAGAACGGCGACTTTCGCGCCTACGTCCGCAAGCTGATTCACGACGGCCGCATCTTCGTCGGCGTCGAGGGTGACGAGCCCGACCTGGCGCACGCGGTCAAGACGCTCGGCAGCGAGCCGTTCCTGTTCTCCTCGGATTTTCCGCACGAGGTCGATGCCGAGATTTGCCGGCATGAGATCGGCGAGGTGATGGAATCGCACGAGCTGACCGAAACCGATAAGCAGGGCATCCTGGCCGACAACTCGCGCCGCTTCTACAACTTGAACTGAGGCGCGACGGCATCAAGATCGAAAAACCAGCGGCCCGGACCTGGTTACAGGTTCGGGCCGCGTTGCGTTCAAGGATTTCGCGCGCGCTCGTCAGCTCGCGGTCAGACCGCCGTCGGGGGCCAGGATCCCGCCGGTGAAGTACGACGATTCGTCGCTGGCCAGAAACAGGATGGTGTTCGCCATCTCGATGGGCTCGGCAAAGCGGCCGAGCGGCGTATGCGCCAGGTTGGCCGCGATGCCGCCTTCGGGGTCGGGTAGCGAGTTGAAGGCGCCGCGGCTCATCGGCGTGTCGACCACGCCGGGACAGATGCAGTTGACGCGGATTTTCTTCGCTGCGCAATCGACCGCGAACGCGCGCGTCATCCCGATTACGCCGCCCTTGGCCGCCGCGTAAATCGTGTTCTGCGGCACGCCGATCAGGCCGCATCCCGACGAGATGTTGACGATCGCGCCGCCGCCCCGCTTCTCCATCGCGGCAATCGCGTACTTGGAGGTGAAGAACACCGCTTTCAGATCGACCGACAAGACCCGATCCCAATCCTCCTCAGTGCTGTCGGCGATCGGCTTGAACAGCATCACCCCGGCCGCGTTGAGCAGCACGTCGAGCCCGCCGAACTTCGCGACCGCGGCCTCGACCAGCCGGCGCGCCTCGGCGACCTTGGTGACGTCGGTCTGGATGAAATGGGCGGCGCCGCCGGCCGCAGTGATCATCCGCTCGGTCTCACGCCCGCCTTCGGCGCTGAGATCGGCGAGCGCTACCGCCGCGCCGTTTTCTGCGAATAATTTGGCCGTTGCGCGTCCGATACCGGACGCGGCGCCGGTGACCAGCGCCGTCTTGCCTTTGAGCCTCATGTTCGATTCCCCCAATTTCCCGTTAGACGCGGGCGAAGGATTGGGTTTCCTTCGCGAACAGATCTTCGGGCGCCAGACGCCGCGTCGTGATCGCCTGCTCATGAAGATATTGCTGGAAGGCCTCGATCGTGACCCGGTTCGGCTCGATCCCGTACGGCCAGTATTCATGGCCTTTGAACAGGCGCGCGGTCCGTTCCGCGGCGCGCGGCAGCCACGCCAGCGGCAGCCATGAGATGGTGAACTGCGAGAAGCGTTCGACGGCGAGCTTCTTGGCGGCGTCGAAGGCCCGAAAAAGGTTCATCGCGACCCACGGATACTGGCGATAGATTTCGCCGCGAATCGCGATCAGATGCATGATCGGAAAGATGCCGGTGCTGAGTCCATACTCTTCTTCGACCTTGTCGTAGTCGGGCCACAGGCGCAGCACCTCGGGATGACCCTGGTCGAAGCCGATGGGCGCGCGCGCGGTGATAATCGCGTCGATCTCGCCGTCGATCAGCATATCGTTAAGCGAGCGTTCGCGGCGCGCCGTGACGTGCAGCCCGGGCGGAAAATTATAGGTGAACTTCTCCTCGCGCCCCGGCTCGTTGACGCCCGACTGAATCCATTCGACATCGGCGAGATTCAACCCCTCTTGATGTGCGAGCTGGCCGCGCACGTAAACGCCCGCGGTCTGCGCCCATTCCGGAACGCCGACCTTCTTGCCGGCGAGGTCCTTGGGCTTGGTAATCTTGCTCGACTTGCGGACGTAGATCCCCGAGTGGCGGAAGACACGCGACGGAAACACCGGTATCGCGACCATCACGCTGTCGTCGCGCGAGCGCTGCGCGCTGTAGTTGGCAAACGACATCTCGGAGACGTCCCATTCGCGATACTTGCCGAAGCGCCAGAAGATTTCCTCGGTGCCGGTGGCGACGTGGATCAGGTCGACACCTTCGACCTGCACCGAACCGTCAAACAACGGCCGGACGTGGTAGTAGTCGCCGATCCCCAAACTGAGCTGAATCTTGCCCATTGACCCTTTATCCTTCCTTTGCGTATGCGCGCCGGCTGATCGATTACGCCGCCTTGACGCGGTTGGTCTCGAACCCCTGATGCGATCCGAGCAGCGTCATCGGGCCTTTCAGGCTCTCCTGCCACAGCAGCGAATCCATCGCGATATTCAGCGGACTGTCCTGGATGGTCAGTTCATAAACCGGCTGATCGTTCGAGGCATGGTTATGAACCGCGAGACCGGGCGCCGAGAGCATCAGGTCGCCCGCCTTCCATCGATAAATCTTGCCCTCGACGGTGCTGCGACCGCTGCCGGCGAAATAATAGTTGATCGCCGCCGCGGCGTGGCGATGCGGCCGGTCGACGATATTCGGCGGCCGGATCGTCATGGTGGCGAAAAAGCTGTGGGTGGTGCCGTTGGTCCGCCCGGAGACCGGATTGTAGAGCAGGTAGAGACGCCGCCCGACGTATGACGAGCCGAGCGCGGCGAGTTTGTCGAGATGCTCCTTCACCACGCGCCACGGCCAGTGCAGCGACTTGGATTCGAGCACGTCCGGATTGATCAGCTTCTCGTACGGCATCAGGTAGGCGCCGTCCTCGCTGATCGGGAAGGTGCCGAACGGGCTGATGCGCGACGGATCGTCGCGATCCTCGGCTTCGAGATGCTCCGCGGCGTTCGCCGGGGGATCGTCCTCGACGAAGTGCGCGTTCATCTTCTCGAGCAGGGCGGCGTTGCTGTAAGTGAGCCGCACCTGCAGCTCGCCGCTATCATTGAAATGCTGATAGACCGCCATCGACGGCGTATTCCACACGTCATACTGCGAGAAGACGACGTCCTTGCCGGCGACGGTCGAGCGGCCTGCGCCGCGGATGCAGAAGTTGACCTGTGAGGAGTTATGTCGAATCGGGCGGGTTTTCTCGCCGGGCTTGAGGACGTCGATCGAAACCTGGATACCCGGCGCGAGTCCGCGGCCGGTGTCGGCCATCGGATGGACGACCAGCGAGCGGCGCCGGCCGTTGATCGGCGGCGGCAGATTAGCCAGCCGCTCGACTTCGGCATCGATCTCTTCCTTCGCGATCACGACCGACGGCCACAGATTCAGACCCGGCGCGGGCTGGCCGGTAACATCGACGAATTTGACCTGAGAATCGCTCATCGTCAGCTCCTTGCGCTCGTTTTTCCGAGCCGTGGTTTGACTTTTTCAGGATGCGGGAAAGGGCGACCGAGGCCCCGATCGATCGCGCGCCGGTAAAGTTCGATGGCGAGCGACAGGTCCGAGATTCCCATCCCCATCGCCTTGAACAGCGTCAGATCGGCGGCCTCCGGCCGGCGCCGGTCCTCACCCACGACCCGCGACAGCGGCATCACGGAGGCCCATGCCTCGCTCGCCGGCGGCCCGTAAAATTCGCGGAATTCGGCTGACAGCTCCTGGACCTGGCTCAGGTTGTCGATCGCTACCATCGCGCAGCGTTTGAGCAGGCTCGGTGCAAACTCGATTCGCTCCGGAACGATCGCGCCGACCGCGTTGAGATGCGCGCCCCGCGTCACCATCGCGGCGTCCAGGAACGGTTCGCGCGCGCGCGTCACCAGCGTGATCAGGTCGGCGCCGTCGACCGCCGCCGCGACCGAGTCGACCGCGATCGCATCGAGTCCGAGTTCGTCGTGTGCACGCCGCGCGAAATCCTCGCGATGCTTCGGGTTCGGGCTGAAGACTTTCACCTGTTCCAGCCGGCGCACGGCTGCTACCGCCGCCAGTTGCGGCATCGCCTGCTTGCCGGTCCCGATTATCGCCATCCGCGACGCGTCCGGCCTGGCCAGGTAGCGGGTCGCGACGCCGCTTATCGCCGCGGTGCGAAGCTGGCCCATCGCAAAAGCCTCGATCACCGCCTTGAGCGAGCCGTTGTGGGAATCGAGCAGGATGAGCAGCGGGGTCGCGCCGCCTTCGGTATGAGCCCAGGTCTTGGTGCCGACGAAGCCATCTTCGGGAAACACCGCGCCTACCGCATGGAGCGTGTCATGGCCGCCGAAGGTCACGTGAGTCTTGACCATGTTGCGCGCCTGGCCCCGGAATTCGCGCTCCAATCCGGCCCCCAGCGCCTCGATCGCCTCGCCCATGTCCATCATGGCAACCACATCGGCTTCCGTAATCCACAGCGGCTTGGAGCTCATCACGACCCTTCCCGGTGTCTGAACGGCAGCGCTTAAGGCCGCCGATCCTCGTATTTCCTTAGCTACCACGTTTGCGCGGCCTCGGTGAAGCCGTCGGCTTGCGACCCGTCGCCGAGACCGAGCCGGAGCGGCTATCCCCAGAGCTGGCGGGCGGTTTCGACCACCACCTCGAGCTTGCGCCGCTGGTCGTCCTCGCTGATCAGATTACCGACGAACTCGGAGGCGAAACCGCATTGCGGACTGAGCGCCAGTTGCTCCAGCGGCAGGTAGCGGCTGGCCTCCTCGATTCGACGTTTGAGCGCGTCGACGGTTTCCAGCTCCGGCACCTTGGTGCTGACCAGCCCGAGTACGACGATTTTGCCTTTCGGCACGAAGCGCAACGGTTCGAACGATCCGGCGCGCGGCGAATCGTATTCGAGCAGGAAGCGCTGATGGTTCAGTTCGTTGAACAGCCGCTCGGCGATCGCGTCGTAGGCGCCCTCGCGATGCCACATGCTGCGCTGATTGCCGCGGCACAGGTGGAGACCGAAGGTGACGCCGTCGAACCCTCGGATAAGTTCGTTGTCGGCACGCAGCGAGCGGGTGAAATTTTCGGCCGGGTTCTCGCCGCGCTGGCGCATCGCTTCGAGCGACGGACCATCGACGTACGCGGTATAGCCGGGCGCGTCGATATGCACGTAACGGCATCCGGCGTCGACCACGCTTTGGACGATCTCACGCTCGACGCGCACCACGTCGGCGATGAAAGCGTCAACGGTCGCATAGATCGCGGTCGAGTTCAGATGATCGAAGCGTTGCGAAATCCGGTCCGGACCGATCAGCGAAACCTTGAGCGGTCGATGCGCGAATCGCGCCGCAGCCTGATACTCCTCGAGCGGCAGATTGCGCTTGAGAAACAGCCGCTCGATTACGCGCTGGCGCTGTACCACCGGCGTGCCCTTCTGCGGCTCGTGATCGAACGGAAGATCGAAGCGTGAGAGCGGCTGGGCACCCGCCGCACGCGCATCGTAGAGCTTGAGGCTGGCGGGCGCCGAGTCGTAACCGCCGACCGACTCACCGAAGCTGTCCTGGAAATTCAGCCGTCGGAATTCGCCGTCGCTGACTACCTCGAAGCCGATCTCCTCCTGGAGCCGGATCGCATCGCGCACCGCGTCGTCCTCGAGTTTCTGCAACTCCACGCGACTGATTCGTTGTTCATCGAATTGCGCGCGGGCGTCTTTGAGCGACTGCGGCCGCAGCAGGCTGCCGATCACGTCGGTGCGTACCTGGTCGAGAGGGTTCATAACGCTTCAATTCCTGATGGTCGTTCGCCGTTGGCTTTGGGAGCAGATTCGGGGGGCGGAGGACAGTTGCGATCCTTGCCCCTCGACTCGAAATCGGAAGTCTATTTGCCGGGCAGACCGACCACGAATTCGATCTCGACCCGCGCGCCGGGCAGCGCCAGCCGACTGATCTCGACCAGCGTGCTGGCCGGCCGTGCCGAGCCGAAATATTCCTGGCGTATCGGATTGATCCGGACGCGGTCATTCATGTCGGTCAAAAAAACCGTCACCTTAAGGACATCAGCGAAGCCGGCGCCGATCGCCTTCAGCACGCGCTCCACGTTTTTGAAAATCTGCCGCGCCTGCGCGGCCGCGTCGTCGCCCCCGACCAGCTCGCCATGTTCGCCGCGGGCGACGATTCCCGAGACGAAAACCACGTCGCCGAACTGCACGGCATGCGTGTAATGGCTGATCGGCTCGCCCAGCTCCGGGATTCTGAATTCCTTGCGCATCACAGACCCTTAGACGGTGAGCCGCGGCTGACCCCATCGATTCGCGACTTCCGGACCATGCTGCCACACGCCGGCCGGACGCTCGGCATCGACCTGCTCGAGTTCCGCGGAAATCTCTACCCAGTTTCCGTCGGGGTCGCGCACCATCACGAACAGGTTGGCGCCCGGACCGTGACGGCCGGGGCCCCATGCGATCGGGATGTTGCGGCTGGAAAGCTGATCGGACCAATCGCGAATCAGCCCCCAATCGATCGATTCGTAGCAATGATGGTCGAGCTTTTTCTGGCTCGACGGAAAGATCGCCAGGATGTGATGGTCGCCGCGGTCGGCGCGAAAGAAACAGTTGGTCAGCCGGCCGCTCTTGTCGAACACCCGATCGCTGACCGTGAAGCCCAGCACCTGCTCGTAAAAGTCCGCGACCTGCTGGACCTGGTCGCTGCCGAACACCAGATGTTGCAGGCGCGCGGGCAAGACGTCGGCTGGCTCCGGCTCGCCACCTGCAGTGGGGATGCCGAAGGCAATCCGATTGCCGTCCGGATCTTTCACCGCGAATCCGTCGCCGCCGAACAGCGGCGTCGGCAGCGCCTCAAGCGGGACTCCAGCGTGCATTGCCTGATGGCGGAGCGCCGCCAGCAGATCCGTGGTTTCGACGGCATAGGCGCCGAACGCCAGGGTTTTCACGCCGCCCTTCGCGATCAGGATACGACGGCGCGGCGCGTGGCATAACCACAGATCGTCGCCGAGCTTTTTGGGCTCCATGTCGAGCGCCAGCCGGTAGAACTCGGCGAGCGCGCCGGGGTCGGGCGAATTCAGCGCTATATGATCCAATCGCGCGCGCAGGCGCGGCGGTTTCTCGGCCATCGCAGCGGCCTCCCATCAGTTACCAGCCAAGCTACCACCGTTCGAAGCGCGATATCCAGTTGCCTTGGGTGTGCGGCGCGAAAAGCGGTACCATCGGGACGAAAGTGGAACTATAGTCGGGCGGCGGCGGGCTCGATGGCCGACGGCGTGGCCCGTCCCGGGAGGTCATCATGTCACTCAGGTCGAGCGAACTGGTAGCGCTGTTTCGCCGGGAGCTGGAACTTTGCCAGGTCAAGCCGGATGAGACGGTGGCGGTGCTGACGGAGGCCGAGCGGCAGAGTGAGTACGCGAGCGCCTTCATGCTGGCCGCCCGCGACCTCGGCGCGCAGGTCTTCAACGTCAACCTGCTGCCGGGCAGCGGCGCCGGAGTATTGGGCTTCAGCGGCGCGGCGGCGCTGACCGGAAACCGGCCCGCTATCGAGGCGCTCAAGAGCGCCGACCTGTTGGTCGATCTGATGTTCCTGCTGTTCTCGAAGGAACAGCTCGAAATCCAGCAATCCGGCACCCGCATCCTGTTGTGCGTCGAACCGCCCGAGGTGCTGGCGCGGCTGTTCCCGGCCGCCGATCTGCGCGAGCGCGTCGAAGCGGCCGAGCGACGCCTGGCCAACGGCCACGAACTGCGCTTCAAGAATCACGCCGGCACCGACGTCACCTACAAGCTCGGCAAGTTTCCGGCACTGTGTGAATACGGCTATACCGACACGCCGGGACGATGGGATCATTGGCCGAGCGGCTTCGCATTTACCGGCGCGGGCGAGACCGAGGTCAACGGGCGGGTGGTGATGGATCGCGGCGATATCATCTATCCGTTCGCGAGCTACGTCCGCGATCCGATCGATTTCACGATTCGCGACGGCCGCATCGTCGAGATCAAGGGCGGCCTCGACGCCGACCTGCTGCGCGATTACATGGCGAGCTACCGCGATCCACAAGCCTACGGCATTTCGCATATCGGCTGGGGCCTCAACGAGCGCGCCAACTGGACCTGCCATGCGCAGGGCGTCGGCGGAATCGGGATGGAAGGGCGCGCCTTCTATGGCAATGTGCTGTTCTCGACCGGGCCGAACACGGAACTGGGCGGCACCAACAATACCGCCTGCCATCTCGACCTGCCGATGCGCAATTGCACGCTGTACCTGGACGACGAATTGATCGTGAAGGACGGCGCGATCATGCCGGAAGATATGCGCGTACCCGGACGCTAGGCCGCGCTGAGAGAGACCGATGGCGCTGGTAGAAGTCGGCAAGGTTGCAATCAACGTCGAGGAGGCTGGGGCCGGTTCGGCGATCATGCTGGTGCATGGCATCGGCTTGCGCGGCGGCGCGTGGATCAATCAGCTCCCGGTTTTCGCCGTGCACTATCGGGTGCTGGCGGTTGATTTACGCGGCTTCGGCCAATCGTCCAAGCCGACCGCCGCCGGCTCGTACACCATCGACCGTTTGGCCGACGACTTGATTGGAGTGATTGAAAAGCTGGGGGTCGCGCCGATCCACTACGTCGGATCGTCGCTCGGCGGGTATATCGGCCAGGCGATCGCGATCCGGCGTCCCGAGCTGCTGCGCAGCCTCGTGCTATGCCATACGGCGAGCGTCTCCAGCATCCCGGCCAAGGTCAAAGCGCTGCGGCTGAGAACCCTGCGCAAGAAATCGATGGTGCAGTACGCCCATCTGGTCGCCAACCAGGCGCTGGTAGCTCATATTCGGCCGGCGGTTCACGAATGGGTATGCGACATGATCGCGGACAACGATCGCAAGGTTTACGCGCAGGCCTTCACGGAGGCGCTTGAGCATTTTGATGTGCGCCGGCAGGTCGGCGCGATTCGTCTCCCGACCCTGGTGCTGGTTGGCGAGCTTGACCGCGTGATACCGCCGGCGGGCGGCCGTAAAACTGCGGCCCTGATACCCGGCGCCATGCTCGTCACGATCGGCGGGGCCGGCCACGTCAGCTACGTCGAGCAGCCGCTGGAGTTCAACGAAATCGTGCTGGGTTTTATCGACCAGGTCGAGCGCGGCATCGCGGCGCGCTCGGGCCGGGTGAAGCCTGCGCAAAGGTCAATCGATGGCGTCCGTCTCGCCGCCAGCCGTCGTCCTGCTTAGCGGCGGGATCGATTCGACCACCACGCTCGCGATCGCGCGGCGCGACGGTTTCGAACCCTGCGCGCTGACTTTCCGCTACGGCCAGCGCCACCAGCTCGAGGTCGAGGCCGCCCGCCGGATCGCCGAGCGGATGGGTGCGGCGCGCCATGTGATCGTCGAAATCGATCTGCGGGTATTCGGCGGCTCGGCGCTCACCGCTGACATCGCGGTGCCAAAGGATCGCCCGCTCGACGAGATCGCGCACGCGATTCCGGTCACCTACGTACCCGCGCGCAACACGATTTTTCTCTCGTTCGCGCTGGCCTATGCGGAAGTGCTCGGCGCCAACGACATCTTTATCGGCGTCAACGCGCTCGATTACAGCGGCTATCCGGATTGCCGCCCCGAATATATCCAGGCTTATGAACGGATGGCGAACCTCGCCACCAAGGCCGGCGTCGAAGGGCAGCGACTGACGATCCATACGCCGCTTATCAGCCTCAGCAAGGCCGATATCATCCGCGCCGGCGCGGCGCTGGGAGTGGACTACTCACTCACTATCAGTTGCTACGACCCGTCGGCCACGGGCGAAAGCTGCGGGCGATGCGACTCCTGCCGCCTGCGGCTCAAGGGCTTCGCCGAGGCCGGCCAGCGCGATCCGGTTCGCTATCGCCGCGGCTGACGGCTAGGCCGCCAGCGAGATCTTCTGCAGATCCGGCATCACCTTCGAAGCGAACAGGTCGAACGACTTGAGCGTCTGGTCGGCGGTCAGGTTCCCCCACGAAAACACCTGCACCAGGTAATTGGTCTTGGTGATCTCGGCCGCGCGCGCCAGTTCGTCGCGCACTTTGGAAGGCGAGCCCACGACGAATGCGCCGGCTTCCACCACCAGGTCGTAATCGTTGGGAAAGACCGAGGTCAGCGTGCCGAAATCCGCCCACAGCTTCTGGATATTATGAAAAAACACCTTGAACGCTTCGCGGCCGAGCCGATCGGCCTCCTTGTCGCTATCGGCCACCAGCACGTGACGCTGCACGCCGATCTTCGGCGCTTTGACGTGGGGGTTGAGATTCTCGGGATTGTCCGGCCTCCAGGTCCGCCGATACGCATCGACCACCTTCGCCGCCATCGCCGCCGGCCCCAGCGTCACCACGTGCATGCCAAGCTTGGCCGCGTAGATCGTGGTCTCTTCGTTAAGCGTGCCGTACCAGAAATCGGGATGGGGGTTCTGCAGCGGCCGCAACTCCATCGGCACGTTCTCGAAATGGTAATACTTGCCGCTGAACGACAGCCGCTCGCTGGTGAGCCCGCGATGCAGGACCTCAAGCGCTTCGTGGAAGATATTGCGCGAATCGTAAAACGGGATCCGATGGAACCCCAGCTCGAAGGGCGAGACGCCGCGCCCGACGCCGACCTCGAGCCGGCCGCCGCTCAGATGGTCGAGCATGCAAATCTCCTCGATCAGGCGCAGCGGCTGATAAAACGGCAGCAGGTAGACCAGCGGGCCGAAATGGAGTCGCTTGGTATGCTCGGCGGCGGCCGCTAGAAAAACATTGGGCGACGGCGCCATCCCAAGCGGGGTCGCGTGATGCTGCGCGACATGAAAGGCGAAGATTCCGGCGCGGTCGTACTCCTCCATCAGCCGGAGCCGCTCATGATACAGCGCCTGCAGATTGGGCGAGCCGCTGGTGCGCTCAATATGATCGAAGACTCCGAAGCTTAGCTGTTCCATCGTATTCCTCGCCGCCTTAATGCAGATTTTCCGCCCGCCAGGCAGGCTGGCGCAACATAGCACGATCGACGAAAACCCGGTCAAGCGCAGTCGATGGTTGCGAGCGCGGCCCGGCCCATGCCAGTTTGAGAGGTCCGCAGCAGATCGCGGCGCTTTGACTTCGTGAACCAATACCTGGTAGGCATCGATTGCGGCGGCACCTTCACCGACCTGGTCGCGGTCGAGGCGGCGAGCGGCCGCATCTTCGTCACCAAGGTTCCCTCGACTCCCGATGACCCCTCGCGGGCGGTAATCGCCGCGCTCGACGAATTGTTCGCAGCCGGCGTCGACCCCAGCGAGGTGCAATTTCTCGCCCATGGCACCACGGTCGCGACCAATGCGATTCTCGAGGGCAAGGGCGTGCGCGCCGGGCTGCTGATCACCCGGGGATTTCGGGCGATCTACGAAGCGCGCGGATGGATCCGGCCCGAAAGCATCCGCGCCCTGCTCGATCCGTTCTTTCAAAAACCGCCGATGCTGGTGTCGCAGGAGCTGACCGGCGAGATTCGCGAGCGGATCGATTCGACCGGCGCAGTGCTCACCGCGCTCGACGAGGCCGAGGTGCGCGCCGCCGTCCGCCGGCTCCGCGAGCAAGGCGTGACCGCGATCGCGGTCTGCTACCTGTTCAGCTTTCTCAACGGCGCGCACGAGGAGCGCACCGTCGCGATTATCGCCGAGGAGGCGCCCGGGATTCGCGTCTCGCTCTCCTCACGCGTGTTGCCGGCGATCCGCGAGTACCCGCGGCTTTCGACCACCGTGGTCGACGCCTACGTCGGCCCGGTGATGGAGCGCTACCTGGTCGAACTCGGCGAACGTCTTAGGCGCCGGGGTATCACGACGCCGCAAGTGTACCTGATGCAATCCAACGGCGGCCTGATGCGGATGAATGTCGGCGCGCGCTACCCCACCCAGACCCTGCTCTCGGGTCCTTCGGCGGGCGTAGTCGGAGGCATCGAGGTCGCCGCCAATAGCGGGGTTTCGCATATCGTGACCTTCGACATGGGCGGCACCAGCACCGATATCGGCGTGGTCGCCGCGGGACGGGCCGAGCAGAGCAGCGAGGGCCAGCTCGCCGGCCAGGATATCGGCATCCCGATGCTCAAGATTCGCACGCTCGGCGCCGGCGGCGGGACTATCGCCTACGTCGGCCCCGACGGCCTGCTCAAGGTCGGTCCGCAAAGCGCCGGCGCGGTCCCGGGACCGGCCTGCTATGGACGTGGCGGCATTGCGCCGACCGTTACCGACGCGAATCTGATGCTGGGGGCGCTTGGCAGCCGCAGCCTGCTGGGCGGACGGATGGTGCTCGACGACGCCGCGGCGCGCGCCGCGATCGAAAGACTGGCCGCGCTGCTCAAGCTCGATCCGCTCGAGACCGCGGCCGGGATAATCCGTATCGTCAACAATAATATGGCGATTAACCTGCGCCTTGCACTCTACGATCAAGGTCAGGATCCGCGGCGCTTCGCGCTGGTCGCATTCGGCGGCGCCGGGCCGATCCACGCGACTTACCTGGCGCGCGAACTGCACATCCCGCAGGTGCTGATTCCCGCCCGCCCGGGACTCTTGAGCGCCGCCGGTCTGCTGGACGCGAGCGTCCGGCATATCTACCTGCGCTCGGCGGTCGGTCTGCTCGACAGCTTTCCGCTCGCCCGGATACAAGAGATTTTCCAGGCGCTCATCGCGCAGGCGCTGGCCGACGCGCACGAGGAAGGAATTCCGCAAAGCGCGCTCGCCTTGCGGCGTGAGATCGATCTCCGCTACCAGCATCAGGGCTACCAGCTCGCGGTGACCTGTCCCGGTCGCGAGCTGGCCGACGCCGATCGCGACGCGCTGCGCCGCGACTTCGATTCGATTCATCAACGCCTGTACGGGCAATCGGCCCCACAGGAGCCGGCCGAGATCGTGACGTTTCGCCTGGTAAGCGAAATGACTCGCCCGCCGATCGCGACGGCGCCGCTGCCCCGCGCCGACGGCAGCCCGGTCGCGCGTGCGCTCGCCGGCGAGCGCCAACTGTTCTCGCCCTACACGGCCGGCTTTCTGACCGCCCGCATATATGAGCGCGCCAAGCTGCTCGACGGCGACGAAATCGCCGGCCCCGCGATCGTCGAGCAGTTCGACTCGACCAGTGTGATTTGGCCGGGTCAACGAGCACGGGTCGATCGCTTCGGGACGCTGATCGTCGAAACCGGAGCGACGCAATGAAGATCGATCCGATCACCGCTGAAGTGATCCTCAACCGGCTCGCCGAGGTGGCGGCCACCATGGAGCATGCGCTCTATCACAGCGGCTACTCGCCGGTGCTGCGCGAATCGCAGGACGGCACCGCCGGCCTGCTCAACGCGGACGGGCGGATCGTGATGATCAGCGGCGGCTTGCAATACCATTCGCTGGTGTACGGTCGCGCGGTCGAGAGCGTGATCGAGAAATTCGGCCGCGACGGGCTGCACGCCGGCGACACCTTTATCGTTAACGATCCCTACCAGGGCGGCAATTCGCACGTGCCCGACATCGTCGCGATCACGCCGGTGTTCCATCGCGGACAACTCATCGCCTTCACCGTCAGCGTCGCTCACAAAGCGGACGTGGGCGGAATCGTGCCGGGCTCCTCGGGCGCCGCGGCGCGCGAAATCTTTCACGACGGTTTGCTGCTCCCGCCGGTCCGCTACCTGACGGCCGCCGGGGTGAATGATGCGGTCGAGGATATCATCCGCAGCAACAGCCGGATTCCGGAGATCGTAGTCGGCGATCTGCGCGCCCAGGCCGGATGCACGCGGCTCGGCGCGGCGCGGCTCGATGCGCTCGCGGAAGAATACGGCGCCGAGATGATTCGCGACGCGATGGACGGGCTGCTCACCACCACCGCGGCGCGCGCCCGCGCAACCATCGCGCGCTGGCGCGACGGCGAAGCCTCGGCCGACGGCTGCCTCGACCATGACGGCGCCAACCTGCAGGTCCCGGTGCGGATTCACGTGCAGGTTACCAAGCGCGGCGACCGGCTGACGCTGGATTTCTCGGGATGCGGTCCGCAGACGGCCGGTCCGGTCAATCTCAACGCGGTCACCACGAGCGCCATTTCGCTGGTCGCCTTCGTCGCCGCCGCCGACCCCGATCTGCCGGTCAACGCCGGCCTGCTCGAGGCGCTCGAGTTCGTAATTCCGGAGGGCACCGTCGTCAGTCCGCGCCGTCCGGCCACGGTCAACAACTACGTGCCGACGATGCACGTGGTTTACAATTGCCTGCTGGCCGCGCTCGGCCAGTTCAATCCCGAGCGCGCGGTCGCGCCGTCCGGGTTAGGCGGCGGCGCTATCGCTATCGGCTATCCGCACGCGCGCGGCGGACGGCCTGACGTTCAATACGAGTTGATGAGCACGGCGCTCGGCGGCACGCCAACTCACGATGGCGCTTCGATCGTGATGGCGATGAATCATTTCACCCCCAGCACGCCGATCGAAGTGCTCGAGAGCGAGTATCCGGTGATGGTGCAGCGCTTCGACATCCGGCGCGACTCGGCCGGCCCCGGACGCTATCGCGGCGGTATCGGCTTTGTGCGCGATTACCAGGTGAAGACCGACTGCATGCTGACCGTGCGCCATTCCAACCATCGCTTCGGCGCCATCGGCGTCGCGGGCGGGATGGGCCCGCAGACCTCCCAGGCGCTGCTCAATCCCGACGGCGCAGGCGCGGAGTATCTCGATACGCTGGTCACGCGCGCGCTCGCGGCGGGCGAGGTTTTCCGCCTCGAGCAGAGCGGCGGCGCCGGCTACGGACCGCCCGCCGAGCGTCCGTCCGCGATGGTCGCGGCGGATGTCGCCAACGGCTATGTATCGGCACAGAGCGCGGCGCGCGATTACGGCGTGGTGGTCGATCCTGACACCTTCGCGGTCGACGAAGCGGCGACCGTCGCCCGGCGCGCAAAACTCCCGCACTAGCTCGCGGCCGCCGCCGCTCCACGCCATCGTCGGACTTCGCGCCCTTTCAATTCGCCGCCATTTTCGCGCACCATACAGCGGCTGGCAGCTTCATCAGGAGAACCAGGCGCATGTCCGATCCCGACTTCAGTCAATTCAAGCTTCTGCCCAAGGGCAACGCCTTCGAGGATTTTTCCGTCGGCCGCGTTTTCGACCATCATTGGGGACGCACTCTGACCGCCGCCGACAACACGCTCTTCACCACCATCACGCTCTCCTACCTGCCGCTCTACTTCAACGCGGAGTACGCGCACGCGCACGGCCATCCGCAGGTCGTCATCCATCCGATGCTGGTGCTATGCGTCGCGGTCGGGATGTCGGTCGAGGATCTGAGCGAGGGCGGCGGCCCGTTTCTCGGCGTCAACCAGGTGCAGTTCCATCGGCCGGTCTATCCCGGCGACACCATCACGGCGCGCAGCGTGGTGCTCGCGGCGCGCAAATCGACCAGCCGGCCAGGCGAGGGAGTCGTCACCTGGCGTAGCGAAGCCCGCAACCAGCGCGGCGAGCTGGTCCTCTCCTATGAGCGCACCAATCTCGTCAACCTGCGCGCCGGCGAAGCGCCGCGCTGAGTTCACAGGCGCGAGGAAAAATCATGAGCGAAAATTCGATCTCGAAGCTGACCGGGAGCGGTAACTATTTCGAGGACTTCGAGGTCGGCGCGCGCTTTCGCCATGCCCGCGGCGCCACGGTCGGCGAGGTCGAGAATCAGCTGATCACGAAGCTGGTCATGAATTCCGCGGAGGCCCATTTCAATGAAGATTACGCGCGGCGCTCACGCTTCGGACAGCGGGTGGTTTTCGGGCTGGTGACGGGCTCGATCGTGATCGGCCTCGCCACGCAGGATACCGCCGAGAACGCGCTTGCTGAACTTGGTCTCGACGCCCTGCGCTTTCGCGCCCCGGTTTACCATGGCGATTCGCTTTACGCATACAGCGAGGTGCTCGAGAAGCGCGAAGCCGAACGCGACGATGCGGGCGTGGTGCGCTTCAGGCATTGGGGCTTGAATCAGCACGGCACTATCGTGTTCGAAGGCGAACGGACCGTGCTGGTGAAACGCCGCAGCCATTGGGTCGATCGCTGATGTGCCCGAGGATATCCACGGAAGATCATTCGTCAGGGAGGTCGCTGATGATGCGGCTTAGACGTTCCGAACTTTCAACTCCCGCCTCGAATCCGCGGATGATCGAAAAGGGCGTCGCCAGCGCGGCCGACCTGGTATTTCTCGACCTCGAGGATGCGGTCGCACCCGCTCACAAGGACGCGGCGCGCGACAACGCCGCGGCGGCGCTGCGCGAGCTCGATTGGGGAACGAAGCTGCGCGCGGTGCGAGTCAACGGGGCTGAGACGCGATGGGCCTACGCGGATGTGGTCACGATCGTCGAGCGGGCGGGTGAGTATCTCGACGTCATCATACTTCCCAAGGTCAAAGCGCCGCGCGACATCTGGTTTTTCGACACGCTCTTGAGCCAGCTCGAAGCCAAACTTGAGCTGAAGCGGAAAATTGCGCTGGAGGCGCTGATCGAGGAGAGCGCCGCGCTGGCCTGCGTCGAGCAGCTCGCCGGATGCTGCCCGCGGCTCGAGGCGCTGATCCTGGGCTTCGGCGATCTGTCGGCGAGCTTGGGCGTCCGTGCCGCGCTGGCCAACGACCCGGCGAATCCCTATCCCGGCGACCTCTGGCATTTTGCCCGCGCCCGGATGATCGCGGCGGCACGCGCCCACGGACTCGACGCGATCGACGGACCGCACGCCGACTTTAAGGATACGACCGGCTACCGGCGCGAGGCGACCTGGGCGGCGGCACTCGGCGCGGTCGGCAAATGGGCGATTCATCCGAGCCAGATCGAAATCGCCAATGACGTGTTCGCGCCCAGCGCCGAGGAAATTGAAGTTGCGCGCCGGATGAACGAGGCCTACCACGCGGCCGAGCGAAGCGGCCAGGGCGCAGCCAGCGTCGGCGGAATCCTGGTCGACGCCGCGACCGTCAGAATCTTCGACGCGGTCCTCGAACGTGCCCGCGCCACCGGCCGCCTTTGATTCATAGCGCGCGAGCGGGCCGTCGTATTTGCCTATCGTCAGCCTTTTAGCTAGGGCATATCCTTGAACAATTCCTATGGCCCAGCAGATTTCCATGGCCGCCGCAGCCGCTTCGCTTGATAGTGCAAGGGAAGCCTCCGCCATCCTGGCGCGGCTGGTGGAAAGCGCCCGCCAGATGGTCCCGACGCTGCTGGAGCGGGCGCCGGACGCCGAGCAGTTGCGACGGATTCCCGACCAGACCATCCGCGACTTTACCGCGGCGGGCCTGTTCCGGATTTTTCTCCCCAGGCGCTTCGGCGGTTACGAACTCGATTACGGCGCGCCGCAAGTCGCCATCGCCGCCGAGCTGGGCCGCGGATGCGGCTCAAGTGCATGGATCGCCACGGTCACCGCTTGCCATAGCTGGATCATCGGGATGTATCCGCTGCAAGCACAGCAGGACGTCTGGGGCGATGCGCCGGACACGCTCAGCGCGAGCGCGCTGGTGCCGGAGAAAAGCCGCCTGGAGAGAGTGGCGGGCGGCTATCGGCTGTCGGGCCGATGGAAATTTTCGAGCGGCGTGGATGCCGCCGAATGGAACCTGATCGTTGCGCCGCTCGACGATGGCGCCGGGACGCGCGAAAACGTGCTCTGCCTGGTACCGAAGCGCGACTACCGGATAATCGATACCTGGTTCGTCGGCGGACTGCGCGCCACCGGCAGCAAGGATGTCGAGGTCGCCGACGCCTTTGTGCCGGATCATCGAATCGTGCCGCTGCGGATGCTCAAGGGCGGGGCGACGCCCGGCAGCGCCGCGAATCCCAGCCATATCTACCGGTTGCCGCTCTATGCGGTGTTCCCCTACAACATCGCCGCTCCCGCGATCGGTATCGCCCGCGGCGTGATCGAACAGTTCACCGCCCGCGCTCGCACCCAGGTATCGCCCAACGGGCAGCGGCCTGCCGAGTCGTTGGCGATGCAGTTGCGCGTCGCCGAGGCGGCGGTGACGGTAGACGCCGTGTCCGAGCTGATCCTGCGCGACGCCGAAGAGATCAACCGGGTCGGGCGCGCCGGCGAAACCTTCGATTACGAAAAGCGCACCCGCTACCGCCGCGACCTGGCGTACGCGGCGCTGTCATGCATGCGGGCGGTCGACGTGATCCATCAGGCCAGCGGCGCGCACGGGCTGTTCGAGGAATTTCCGATCCAGCGCGCATTCCGGGACGTGCACGCGATCAACGCGCACGCTGCGCTGCGCTGGGACAGCAACGGCCTGCAGTCGGGTCGCCTGGCGCTGGGACTGGACTGCAGCGATCCAACTTATTGAGAACCTGACGTCTTATCTGCGGAGGCATTGCCATGGACATCGTCGGAATCGACGCGTTGCGGTTTGGAGTTGACGATCTTGATGCGGCCCGGCGCTACTTCTCGGACTGGGGACTGAGCGAAGCGGAGCGCGGCGCAAGCGGCCTCAATTTCGCCACCGTGGACGGCGGCGAGATCGAAGTGCGGCTGGAGCGCGACCCCGGACTGGCGCCGGCGGTGGTGGCGGGGCCAACGCTGCGCGAAGTGGTATGGGGGGTCGAATCGAAGCAGGGCCTCGAGGCGATCGGCGCCGAACTCGAGAAGGATCGCAAGGTCGCGCGCGACGCCGACGGGACGCTGCATTCCGTCGATACGACCGGTTACGCGATTGCGTTTCGCGTCAGCCGCTCGCGCCCCTTGACGGCCAGTGCGGTCCCGGCCGTCAACTTTCCCGGCGAGATTCATCGCATCGACCAGCGCGCCAACTTTTCGACGCGCATCCCGATCCGCCATATCGGTCACGCGGTTTTCCTCGCGCCGAATCTCCAGGAGGCGTCCGATTTCTACATCAAGCGGCTGGGCTTCCTGCTCTCCGACGCCTACGTGAATGTCGGCACTTTCATGCGCGCCGCCAAAGCGCCACAGCATCACACGCTGTTCCTGCTGAACGGCGCCAAACCCGGCGCTCATCACGTGGCGTTCGAGGTCGGCGATTTCCACGAAGTGATGATGGCCGGGATGGCGATGAATCAGAAAGGCTGGCAGACCGAGTTCGGCCCCGGCCGCCACGTGATCGGATCGAACTATTTCTGGTACTTCAAGACCCCCTGCGGCGCGGCGACCGAGTATTACGCCGACATGGATTACCTGACCACGGCCTGGCAGCCGCGTCAGTGGCGAACCGTGCCGAGCGAAACCATCGCCTGCTGGCTGGCCGCTCCGGAACCGCGCTGGCAGGCGATCGCGAACGCGAACGACAAATCCTAGCGCGCGGCACGCTTGTCGCGGAGCGTCACAGTCCGCGCTGCGGTTCCAGCACCTCCTCGAGCCAGTCGCAGATCGCCTCGACCCCGATGGTCGCGTTGTCGATCTGGCAGTGATGGAAGCCGCCCTCTTCGGGAGTAAAGACCTTGAAGGTTTTTCGCTGCGAGCCGACCGCCTCAAAGCATCGGCGCGCCGATTCGAGCGGAATCTGCGCGTCGCGCTCGCCATGGACCAGCAGGAACGGGCAGCGCATCTTCTGCACCACGCCGTCGAGCCGAAAGCCTTCCAGCCGCTTCAAGGCCTCCGCGGGCGTGCGGACGTCGAAGATCCACAGCAGATGGTCCGCGGCGACTGACAGCGAGACCGCCTGCTGCTGCGCGATCCGCGCGAGCCGCTCTTTCCAGATCGCGTAGTAGTCCCACTGCGCACCCCAGGCGACGCAGCACGCGAAGCGCGGCTCCATCGAGGCCGCGCGCGGCGCATAGTAACCGCCCAGACTGATACCCATCACACCGATTCGATTGGCGTCGAACTCGCTGCGCCGGGCGAGAAATTCGTAGGCCGCCCGGCCGTAGCGTTCGGTCTCGTGATGGAGCGGCAGGCCGCGAAAGCGGATACTCTCGCCGTTGCCGGGTCCGTCGACGATCAGACACGCGATGCCGCGCGCCGCCATCTCCGGCACGCCGTGAAAATATTGAATCTCCTTGGTGACATCGAGTCCGTCGAAGAACACCATCGCCGGCGCGCGCGCGACGCTCGAATCGGCATGCACCAGCAGGCCGGGCAGGCTCTGGTCCTCGTAAGGAATCTCAACCGGCTCGATGCGCGGATGGCGAATCAGCTGCGCCGCCTCCTTGAAGCATTCGACGCCGCGGCGGTAGTCGGCCAATCCTTCGGCGGTCTTGGGCTGCAAAAAGCGTTCGCCGAGATGATAATAGTGAGCGGCGCGGAACAGGCACGCGGCCCGCGTGCGATCGTGACGCGAGGCGCGGCCGCGATGCTCGACGATGCGCGCCATCCGGGTCCATTCCGCCACCCACGCGCGATCGTCGCCGACCTGGTCGCGCAAGCGCTGTCCGATTCGGTTGATTTCGTCGATCTCCGCGCCACCCCACGGCGCGGCGCCCAAGCCCAGCATCAATCCCATCGACCACCGGTAGTCACCCGGAAAATAGATGAATGCGAGCTCACCGGAATTGCCCTGGCTCATAACGGCCTCCCTGTCGTCCGCTTACATAACACGCATCGGACGCCCTCCAGAAGCGCCAACGGACTTAGACGTCGAGGGTCATATGGGCGCGCTCCGGCAGCGTGATGACGACCAGGCCCGAAATCGCGGCGGCGCACATCAGATAGACGGCCGGCGCCATGACGTTGTTGGTGCGCGCGATCAGATAGGTCGCGACCAGTGGCGTGGTTCCGCCGAACAACATCATGCAGATGTTGAACGCCACGCCAACGCCGGTCCCGCGCACGCTGGCCGGAAACGCTTCGGCGACCGCGGCCGGCGTCGCCCCCTCATAGCATCCGATGATCGCGGCCAGCCCCAACTCTCCGGCCAGCGCGAAACCAAACGTCGCGTGCTGGAAGAGGCGGAACAGCGGCCATACGAACAACGTTGCGGCGATAGCGGCGGTCAGGAGCACCGGCTTGCGTCCCAATCGATCCGAGAACATCCCGGCGATCGGTATAACCATCAACACGAAAGCCATACTCAGTGTGTTGACCGCAAACGCCTGCGACGGCGGCAGATGCACCACGTGCGTCAAATAAGTAGCCAGATAGATAAAGGTCGTGTAGAAGCCCACGGCCTCGAGTATTTCGAAGCCCACGACTCGCAAGATCGAGAACCATTGCGTGATCATCACGCGCCGGATGGTTGCGCCAGATCGGCCCGGCAGGCCCGCCGAGTGCTGTAGCTCGCGCCGGATCAGCACTCCGACCAGCGCCAGCACGATTCCGAAAATAAACGGCAGCCGCCATCCCCACGCGCTCAACTGCTGCGCCGACATCACCTGGCTGAGCGCCGCACCGACCGCCGACCCGAGCATCCCACCGGCGATACTGCCGAACAGGCCGACGGAAGCGGTCACGCCGCGGCGATGATGCACCGAACGCTCGGCCAAAAACACGATCGAGGTGGTGTACTCGCCGCCCGCCGAAAGTCCCTGGATGAGGCGCAGCACGACCATCAGGATCGACGCGGCCACCCCGATGTGCTGGTAGTCGGGCAGCAAGCCGGTGACGAAGGTTGGAACCGCCATCGCCATGATCGAGAACATCAACGCCCGTTCGCGGCTGCGATGGTCGGCGATGTAGCCGAACAGCACCGCGCCCAGCGGCCGGGTGAGAAAGCCGGCGCTGAACACGCCGAACGCGGCGATCAGCGAGACGCTCGGATTCTGCGACGGAAAGAAGTGATGGCCGATCGAAGAGGCAAAGTAACCATAGATCGAGAAGTCGTACCATTCGAGCACATTCCCGATCAGGCCGGCGGCGATCAGCCGGCGTTGCGACGGCCCTTCGATCTTTTGCGCGCGGTTGGCGTGGTCAGGGGCTGCGGCTTGGTCGTGCAACGTGGTCTGCCCGCTACGCAGTATAGACGCTGAGCCGGCGCGCAACGAGCTGTCCGATCGGCCGACGCAATAGTTCGGTTCGCGCCGGTGACAGCCCATTTTCGCGCCCTCTTCGCATCGCCCGCAGGCCCGTGCCATAATCCGCCCGAGCCGATGGTCAAGGCTCTTGGCAGGTTTTGCAGATGAGTCAGGAAACCGCGATCGCAGTCTTCGGCGGCGGATGCTTCTGGTGCACCGAGGCCGTATTTGAGTTGGTAAGGGGCGTGGGCAGCGTGATGCCGGGGTACGCCGGCGGCAGCCTTCCAAACCCGACTTACCGGCAGGTGTGCACCGGCGAGACCGGCCACGCGGAGGTGGTGCGGGTCGAATACGATCCCGCGACGGTTTCCTATCGCGATCTGCTGACGGTGTTTTTTGCCACCCACGATCCGACCACCTTGAATCGTCAAGGGGCGGATGTGGGAACTGAGTATCGTTCGCTGATACTTTACACATCGCAAGCCCAGCAGCAGGAAGCTGACGAGTTCATTCGCTCGTTGAGTGAGTCATCGCCCGGCAGGCCAATAGTAACCGAGCTGGGCCCACTCGACAGTTTTTACGAAGCCGAAGACTACCATCGGGAATACTTCAGGAAGAATTCGTCCGCGCCATTTTGCCATTTTGTCATCGATCCAAAAGTGACAAAGCTGCGCGAAAAACTTGCGGCTCTGCTGAAATAGACCGACCGCTGAATCAGCGCCGAACAACTGACGTCGGCGGCGAGCGCACCATCGCGCGCGATGGTTCAGCTAGCCGGGACCGCGGCGGTCAGGCTAATCACTTGTTCGAGGGTCGAATCGCGCCGCCCGGCCGCTATCGTCCCGGTCTGCATCAGCTCGCCGAGGTAGCGACTCCGCTCGAAGACGCGCTGGCCGAACGCGAGCCGGCGCTGCTGGAAATCCGCCAGCGCGTGGTCGATTCGATCGGGATCGTGGTCGAGCGCCCCGGCCAACGCGCTGAGGTCTCCGGCCGCCTTGGTTACTCCCATTCCGACGTGCGGGCGAGCCAGGAAAGCCGCATCGCCCACCAGCACCACGCGGCCGAAAACCAGGCGCGATGATTCCACTTCGTAGATCGCCTGTATGAACGGCTGGCGCGCCAGCCGCACCACTTCCGCGAACGCCATCGGGAGCAGTCGATCGGCTTCGCGACGCAGCTCCAGGAGCGCCTCGGCTCGAACCGCATCGGGCGGCAGCGACATCTGATGGCGCAGTCCGTCGCGATCGGTCAACAGCGCGGGCAACTGATGGTGCGCGTCGACCGGACGGTACCAGACGAAGTTGTAATGGCGGGAGCCCGCGAGCAGCGAATTATCCGGGCCCGCGACCGGGTAGCCGAGAATCTGCTCGCCAGGCGGCAGGTAGAAGGCAAATCGATCCGCGAGCAGGCGATGAGTATCGGCTGACAACTCCGACTCTGGTACCAGTCCGCGCCAGGCAACGTAACCGGCGTAGGTGGGCTTGACCTCGGGGAGCAGCAGCCCGCGGACCGTGGAATTGGTACCGTCAGCGGCAACCATCAGGTCGCCACTGGCGCGCGTCCCGTTGGCGAACCTGGCGCTGACGCCCGCGGCGCTCTGCTCGAAGTCCACCAGCGCGTAGCCGCTGCGGTAGTAGCGGGCGGGCAGCGCTTTGCGCAGCAGTTCATAAAGATACGCCCACGAGGTGACGAGCTGCCGCTGCGGGAGGCGACGAATCGGCACGCCCGCGCGGTCGATGATCATGCGCTCGACAACCTCGAGCCCGATGGGCTCTGCCGGCAGCGCTCCGGCAGCTTCCAGCGCCTGTATCAGCTCCGGATGCGTAACGATGCCGGCGCCGCGGGCCGCAAGCTCAGCGCTGCTGCGCTCGAAGACCTCCACCTCCCATCCGGCGCGACGCAGCATCAGGGCGGCAAACAATCCTGCGATCGAGCCGCCGACAATCACGGCCCGCGGTCGCTCAGGGTGGGCTTGCTGGGGCATGTTTCGAGCGGCGCTCTGCGGCCGGGATGCCACGCTCACCCGGGCAGTTCCGGTGAGAAGTTCTTCGGCTCATCGACTTTCTTCGCTGGCGAAGAAAGCACGGTTGGCAACTGTCTAGAGCCAGCGGTCGAGAAAGCGATCTTCGCGAAAGCGATCATGGAGACGCAATGGATAAGCCCGTGCGGCCGGGGTCTTAGCGAGATTAGTTTCGTCGATTATGAAACGCCGCAGCCCTATTGAGCAACGACATCACGCAGGCGCTTGCGGTCTTCGTCATCGTTTTCGGTGCTGGCACGGGGGCACGCCTCCGACAGCCACTGGTTACTCACCGTGCTTTCGAGGGCGCGGCCTTCACCGTCGATTGCCCATACGCCGTGGCTCAGGACAGTGAAGCGGCTGAAGCCGCGGCCACATCGGCGACAGGTATGCGCCAGGCGCGAGCCGCGTGCTGCGGACCAGTCGAGCATCTTGACCTTGAAATCGTGCGAATCCCATCGGTTTTCAACCATGTTAGCGATTATCCAACCTCGCGACGTGAGTTGCGTGCGGCCGACTGCTGACGCGCGACTGCCCGATTGCGCGCTTTGCCGTTTCTCAGCGCTGGTTCGACCTCGATCTTGATTCGGGATCCGTTCAGCTCGCTGTTATTCAACAGGCTGAAGGCGACTGCGACGTCGGAGACCTCCGCCATTTCGACGAAGCCGAACCCGCGGCAGCGTCCCGAGGCGGGATCGGTAACGGCGAGAGCGCCGCGGGCGCCTCCCGCTCGTGAGAAATGCTCAAGCAGGTCACGGCTGGTAACCGAGCTGGCAAGATTGCCAACATACAACTTAGGCATCCAAAGCCTCCTGTCTGTTTCAAGCGATTCGGATCGTCCCGACGGGCAGCGCGTAAGCGTCCGGGAAGGCGTTAGATCCGAAGGCGAGTGACCCAACTGTATTCCCTGTCAGGCGGGAAGTACATCGAGCAGGGCTCAAGCGCCGGTCGGCGGAGGGTGCCCGGGGGAGCGCACATCGCGAGGGCTATCCTTTTGGCCTCCGAGGGTATATAGTCGTAACGCTCAACGTTCGGACGTTCCTTTCACCTCTACCTGGGAATAAGCCCGGGTTCTCTGTTCGGAGCCACCCCGACACCAACTTTCGGAGGGCAAATGCCCAGCAAATTGTACGTAGGCAATCTCGCCTATTCGGTTTCCAATGATGATCTCCGTGACCTCTTTGCACAGGTCGGGCAGGTGCAGAGCGCCACGGTGATCACGGATAAATTCTCCGGGCAGTCGAAGGGTTTCGGCTTCGTCGAGATGACCACTGCGGAAGAAGTTGCCAACGCGATTCGGCAGTTCAACGATTCCGACCTCAAAGGCCGGAACATCAAAGTGAACGAGGCCAAACCGCGCGAGTCGAACTCGGGCGGCGGCAACCGCGATCGCAACGGCGGTGGCGCAAGCCGCGGCCGCGACCGCTGGTAAACGCCCGCTCAAAACGGGCTGAGGTTCTGCCTTGATAATGTCCAGGTCCGGCGGTCGATACGGCCCCGGACCTGGACATATAAACCAGCTGTCTTGTCCCGGTCCTTCGGGCCCTCGACAATTTTTTCTACGGTCTTGAGAGGAGGACTACATGGAGAAACGTCTTAGAGAGCGAGTTCGCCGACAGAAGCAGATGGACAAGCAACAGCGCCGAAATGAGCGCGCCGCTGAACGGGAGCGCGAACCGAAAGGCGGCAAAGACGCCGACCTGGAAGGCATGGTTCCCGGACCGCAACCCGGTCAGATTCTCGATCTCGATCAGTCCTGAACTCTTCCTGCGCCCGTTCCGGGCAGCGATCGTCGTGCGGTCCCGCAATATACCAGATCTGCGGCACTGCGGGCGTGGCCTTGGGAGCACGCCTTTTCAACCCTGTACCCTACCCGGCTAAGCCAGTCGAGACAGAGCTAACCCACCGGCGTCGTTGAGCCGGGTGGCTGACGACTGGCCCGCTGACGATTGCGACGGCCAGCGGCCACCGCAATCCCGCTCCATCGCCAGTCCCCAACGCCGGCGCAGACCGCCGGCGGCCTCAGAGCGCGAAGTTCAATCCCCAGTTCGGACCGACGTTGTTGATACCGTGGTTGATGTATTTCGGCTCCGACAGATAGGCGTTCGAAATATGCATGTAGGCGATGCCGGCCGAAAGGCTGATGCGGGGATTGAAGTTATAGCGCACGCCAATTCCCCACATGAAGGTGAAGGTGAAGTCCTGTCCCTGCCCGACCCAGCGCTGATGGTGCGCCTGCTCGTATGGCTGCTGGGCGTTGGTCCATCCGAAACCGCCATGCACGTCGGTGTAGGGGACGAACTTCCAGTCGGGCTGCACAAAATTGTAGCGCAGGCCGATCAGCATCGCGCCGTAGTACGATTCGGGCCCCTGCGCGATCGAGGTATAGCTGCCGCCGATATCGAACTCGGTATTGCCGCGCCAGAACGAGCGACCGTGAATATCGGTAAGATGCCAGCGGAGCTGCAAGGTCAGCGGAATCAACGAGTAGTCGGTGGTGCCCTTGGCCCGGCGGCAGCACTGGCCGATCAGCGGATCGAAAACGAACGGGATATTCCACGGGTAGTAGCCGACATCGAAGCCCGCCTCGAGCTTGTTTCGATAATAGATTTGGCGGTTGAAGTCGGCGGCATCGCGCGCCGATTCGGTCTGCGCAGCGGTCTGCGTCCGCTCGATCGAGTTCGCAGCGGGCGGGTCTTGAGCGGCGCCCTGTGAGTTCGCGACCGAATTCGTAGCTGGCGGAGCCTGAGCAAAGGCGTACCCGGCCGTCATGAAACCGAAGGCGACCAAGGCCACCAACAATCGTCGTGCTTTCATTGGATTATTTAGTCCTCCAGCATGACAGGCCAGCTGGCTCCGCGCAGCTCATCTATAGGCCGTGATCCATTTTGGTCATCTATGACGACTTCTTGGCCGCCTATGTTTGCCGCGCAGGACTCTGTTAGTAATAGAAATCCTTCTCATAGTCAAATCGGGCGATGAGCGGTCAGGCCCGGCAGCCACACCGACCTATCCGGCCGACCGACTGATTTCGGTCAAAATCGCCGCATTATCGAGCGTCCATCGGGTCCGGGCAAGCGGCGCGCGCAACCCTGCCTATCGCTCCGCGCGGATTGCTCCGCACGCTCGGCGCCTGTCGAATTGACCGGGAAAACTTTGCCCGCCCTACTCGGGCAGCGAATGCGCCGCCGGGCCGCCGCCAGTACCGCCGCTGGCATGGGGTGGCGCGCCGGCGCCCATCCGCGGCATCTGCGGCATCGGCTGCTTGGTATAGCCGGCCGGGGGCGCGAATTCGCTGTCAGCCAGCGACTTGGTGGTGATCTTGGTGACGGTGGTCTTGGTCACGATCGGCGGTCGGTTGGCCATCATCTTGGCCAGCTTCTGTGCCTGTTCGGGGTTCATTCCAGGAATCGTCAGCCCCTTCATACTGGTGGTCGATTGCGAGGCGAGCGGTACCCCGGTGGGAACGTCCGCGACCATCGCCGCCGCGCTGGTGCCCTTGAGCTTCTTGACCATCGCCTTCTGGAAGGCGACGAACTCATGGGCGCCCGGGGCGCTGGCGGAGAAGCACTCGACGATGTCCGAATGCGTGCCCATCATGTGGCTCACGCCTTTATAGTTGTCGCACTTGTAACCGTCGATGGTCCGGGAGCTGCCGGTTTTGGCGAACTTGATGTTCGCCATCCCCGCCGTCGGCGACATCCCGCGCGGTGGAAACGGCATCTCGCTGTAGGTTTTCCGCGCCGGCGTGATCAGCACCATCACACCCCGGTCGAGGTCGGTTATCATGGTGTCGTGCTCGCTCACGATCTTCTGCTTGTTGCCCTGGATGACAATCGTGCGGACGCTGGTGATCGGCGGTCCGCCGCGGTCGACAACTTCCTGTTCCTCGACGATCACTCCGGCGAGCGCTGCGCTGGCGGTTACGGCGAATGCCGCCGCGGCGAGGGCCGCGGCCGCGTGGATTGCGAATTTCACGTTGCTAATCTCCCTCCGCGCCCTGGAATGCGCCCTCGGTCTGTAGCAGGCGTTCCGCGCGGTCTGTTATCAGCCGATGGGCGGCGAGCGTCCCCAACCCGAACATCACCCACGCCATCTCTTTGATGCGTCTTAGAAATCCGATTGCGAAACCGACGTCGGCCGAATAGCCGAGCATCGCGAGGATCAGTGCCTTGCCGCCTTCCTGGCTTACCAGCTTGGCCGGGATCATAAAGGTCGCGCGCTCGATGAGTAACCCCAGGGCCTCGACCAGCAGGGCAACCTGCACGGTGGCGGGCTCGTACAGGAGATGGAGCAGAATATAAATTTCGACCGGCCCCATGGCCCAGGCGAAAAAGTAGCAGATGCACGAGGCGGCCAGCCGCATCCGGCGATGAGCGTAAAAATCGAGCAGCAGCGCGTCGGCTTCGTCGGCCGAGCGGCGAACATCGTCCCCGCGCATCATCGGCAGGTCAAGCTTGTCGGCGGCGCGCCATAACAGGGCGAATGGCTGCTTCACCTGCAGCAGGTAAAAGCCGTAGGCCAGCCCGACCGCCACCGCGAATCCGCCCAGCACCGGCCAGAACAGGTCGTGCAGATGCCATACCAGCGGCAGCGCGGCCAGCAACGCGGCGCTGATGAAAAGGATCTGGCCGATCGATTCGGCCAGCGCCGCAACCGCCACGCTGGCCAGCCCGCGCGCCATCGGCAGCTTGCGCCGCACCATCATCGCCATCACCGGCTGCCCGCCGAGCTGGGCCGAGGGCGTCACGTAATCGACCGCCTCGCCCGAGATGCGCGCGGCAAACAGCTCGAGGAACGAAAGCTCGCGCGGACAATCGCGGATCGTCACCCGCCAGCCGAGCGTGTTGAACAAACGGGAGACGGTTTCGAGCGAAATCGTCAACATCAGGCCCCAGCCGACCAGGCGCACGTAACCAAGCACCTGGGCGAGCCCGAAACGCCGCAAAAACCAGATATAGAAGGCCAGCGCGAGGACTATGATCAGAGTTTCAAGGCGCTTCATGTAATCGGGGGTAGCTTCGGAACAGGCTGGGGACCTTTTTGGCTAGCGTGGGACGACCGGACGCGCCGGCCTGGTCACACAAGCTTCATAGAGTCGCTTAGAATACCGTTCGAGCGCGGCGATTAACAGAGCATCGCGATCAGATTTTGAAGCGGATATGGATTATATCGCCGTCGCGCATCACGTAATCCTTGCCCTCGAGCCTGAGCTTGCCGGCCTCCTTTACCTTGGCGTCGGTGCGCAGCGCCGCGAAATCCTCGAAACTCACCACCTCGGCGCGGATAAACCCGCGGGCGATATCGGTATGGATTCGCGCGGCGGCTTCCAGCGCGGTCGAGCCGGCAGTGAGCGACCACGCATGGGCCTCCGGCTCACCGGCAGTATAGAAGGTCAGCAACCCCAGGCGTCGATAGAGCGCGGCCTCCAGCCGATCGCGGGCCGGCGCCTCGAGACCCGCCTCGCGCAGCAGGTCGGCCTGCTCACCCGCGGAAAGCTCCCACAGCTCGGCCTCGAAGGCGGCCGCCAGCTTGAACAATTCCAGTCCGCGGGCGGCGGCCAACTCGCGGTCGGCCGGGTCGGGCGGGGCAGCGGCGTCCTCGATCTCGCAATTGACCACGACCAGCGCAGGCTTGCGCGAAAGAAAACCGAAGCTCGAGAAGATCCGCTCTTCCTGCGGGGTCATTTCGAGGGTGCGCAGCGGGGCCCCGGTCTCGAGCCATTTCAGGATACGTTCGAGCGCGGCGCGTTCGAAGTCGGAAGCGCTGCGATCTTTGCGGACCCGTTCCAGGCGCCGTTCGGCCTGATCGAAGTCGGCGAATACCAGTTCGTCGTCGACCGCGGTGAGCGCGGCGCCGATCGGACCCGGATTGGCAAACCCCGCGACTACTATCAGCAGGGCGTCGAGGTCCCGCGCCAGGACGAACAGGGCCGGATCGATCAGCTTGCCATGCTCCTTCGGATTCGCGGCAAAATCGAGCAGTGTCAGTTCGACCGGGAGCTTCTTTTTTGAGCCGTAGAGATTTTCGAGCAGATCGAGCCGCGGATCGCTCACCTTGATCTGTCCCGGCCGCGCGCGATTCTTCGCCTCGGCCTGCCCGGTCGCCGCCGGGAGTCCGGTGAGCGCCTGGAACACGGTGGTTTTTCCCACTCCAATCGCGCCGATAATTCCGATCTTCACGCTGCACCCACGGTGCAGCAGCGTGTCATATGCATCAGCGCTGCGAAAGTAGACCGTCGGGAACGCGAATCAGCCGGCCGGCGCGGTCGCGCTGGAGTTCACGAGGGCTGTGCCTCGCGACTCCCTTCCGGAGATCGGTCTGATAGGTTATCTTCGCCTTCTGGCCGGCGAAGATGGGCCACCCTAGCTCAGTTGGTAGAGCAGCTGATTCGTAATCAGCAGGTCGTCGGTTCGAATCCGACGGGTGGCTCCAAAAAAATCAAGTAAAATCGATAAGTTGATGCGCAAAGCGAGTCGGTGGCGTTCGATAAGACCCGCTGCCCTACGCTGCCGCAACGTCGACCTGAAACGCGCTACATCCGGGGACGCGATGCGCAGAGCTTCCAGATCAGATTGATGCCGTGGCAAGATGATAAGTGTCGGCGAAGTGTCTAGCAAAACTTGACACGGCAGGACTCGCTTATATTTATCTGTCGGGCGGATTAGACGATTGTGGCGCGGTCGTGGCCCGCTCGCCTCGGCGATAGTGACGACGGGGTTACAATCATCGGCGGCGACCCGGGCCTGTCCTGCTTGCGTCGAGGGCTGCAGTAACAAGCCTGGTAGTTGATCGGCAACCGATATATCTCGGTCATATAGTCCGCGTCGGCTGCCGGCTCCGGACGGACCAATCTATGTAGTGATGCGAACCTACTGGCCAAAAAAGGCCGCGCTCGACGGATCGTGGAAGCCGCCCGCCGTGCGACGGGTCAATTGAGGCGAGAAGACGCGTTTCGTTGCCGCCGTGTCCGGCGGAATCCGGGGGTCATCCACAAAATCGCAGTGGGCGGGCCCGGTTGAGGATTGTCGGCATCGCGCGGCACTGACGTTCCGTCGGATCGAGCCGCCGTTACCAGCCTAAAGTCTCGGCGTTCGCACCTGGCTGCCGCTGATCCATCCCCGGTTGGCGAAATATTGCGACAGACTCGCCATTGCCTGACTGACGCTTTGATCGGCCAGCTGATCTACCTGTGATCGGTAGGTGTCGAGGGTTACTGATTCGATCCGCCGTTGCCCCCTGCCCCTGCTTGCTGCCGTGGAGGCGCCGCGCTGCTTGTTGTCCTCCGTTGCCGCGGGCATCGCGCCGGCCTCGGCTACTGTGAGAAAATGAAGCAGTGGCACCAATTTATCCGGCGAGGTTGCCCCGAGAGCATAGATGCTGGTGTCGACGGTCGACTGGTCTTTCCCGAATTGGACGATGTCCCGGATTTGAAGATTATCCGGGCTCGCGGTCCAGAACTCGCCGCGAATTATCAAGGCGCCGGCCGCGACCGGCCGCGAAGGATCGCCAGGCTGCGCCGGCAGACCTAAACTGTTGATTCCATCGATGAGCTTCTGGTGGATCCGCATTCGGATCTGCTGGCCGATTGCCGCCTGACGCGCCCGTAGGCTCGCCGCGCCGAAATTGCGGGCACCTTCTGCAATTAAGCTTGGGTCCTCAAAAACAGTGTTGGGCGAAGCCTGGAAATCGTAGACCAGCACCACCGTTGGCCGTTTCGCCATAAAATCGTAGCTCGGCTGGCTCGCATAGCTGCATCCGAAGAGCGCGGCCGCGGCGAGCGCCCACAGGGCATGAACCTTAAACCGTTTCATCGATTGGGCTCCTGGAATCAGCAAGAGATTAGCTCCGAATCGAAAACGGCGCTATCCAGAAAAGAAATTTGATCGAAGGGCAGGCTGATACATTTTAGCCGCTGCTCTCAATCGGGAACGAATCGTGCCGGCAGACGACGCGACCCCATCGCACCAGCCACGCTTTCGCCGTTGGTGCGATCCGGTTGTCGCGGCGGTCAACCCGACGGCGGGCTTTGAGGAGGCCTCGGTGATGGTCGGCGCTCGCAACGGGCTCCGACCATCACGGTCATTCGGCTCGACGCTGCAGGCGGGATCAGTGAAATTCTGCAACTCCTTCGACGGCCAGGCGCAAGAGATCCATGGCCGCCGGCATGTCGGGCGTCATCGATCCGGCACAAGTGGCAGTCCGGTGGTAGAATTCGCCAACCACGGTGCGCAGATTCATCACTCTGCGGATGCGAAACGAACGAGCTTTCTCACCGCATACGGGGCATTCGATAACCCGTGGCAAGAAGAGTCCCTCATCGCTAGAACGATCATTGTATACAGGCATGATGCCCTCCTGAACCAAAGGCCGGGCTGCATTCCACGCGCGACACACATCCGCACAGTGCCGCAAAAAACCCAACGGGAGTTCTTCCCTTTTCCGTTCCGAATTTGTCAGGCCGGAAAGGGCGGATCGTAGCCGTGGCGGCAGGGATTGAGCACACCACGGGCAGGCAAACAAACGCCGGTAAAACCACCTAACATCTCAAGTCACCTGGACCGAACGCGCCGGGTTATTCCTCTTGCACAGCAAAAGACGATGGCGGCTGTCACGAAATTCAAGAGCTTCAACGGTCGAAGTTTGGCGATAATTCGTGGTGGTAAGCACGCACTTCAC
>Ga0307373_10001680_pt1 | contig 41171 bp, 36 predicted proteins | sample OX2MG_FD_202534 | JGI IMG/M metagenome (GOLD analysis project Ga0307373, IMG submission 202534) | Soil microbial communities from Risofladan, Vaasa, Finland - OX-2 | ecosystem: Environmental > Terrestrial > Soil > Coastal area > Acid sulfate soil | place: Finland: Risofladan, Vaasa | collected...
CAGGTGCTCGACGGCGCGATCGATCCGCTGATCGACGCGCTGACGACCCGCGAGCAGGCCGAAGCGCTCGGCGCCTGAGCCGCGATGGAAGCGCGAGCGCGCCGGCTGCCGATCGCATCGGAAATCGTGGCGGCGGGCGCGCGCCGGCTCGCGGATGCGGGAATCGAAGCCCCGCGGCTCGACGCGGAGATAATGCTTGCCTCGGCGGCGGGCGTATCGCGAAGCGCCGTCGTAGCCGGAATGGCGACACCCGATCCGGCCGCGATCGCGCGCTTCGACCGCATGATCGCGCGGCGTGCCGACCGTGAGCCACTCGCCTACATTCTCGGGCGGCGCGAATTCTTCTCACTCGATTTCGAGGTCACCCCGGACGTGTTGATTCCCCGTCCGGAGACCGAAACGATCGTGGCGCTTGCGCTCGAGTTTATCGCGCGGCGCCCTGATTCACTCGTGCTCGATCTCGGGACCGGCTCGGGCGCGATCGGATGCGTGATCGCGCGCAATGCTCCGCGCGCCAGAATCGTGGCATGCGATATCTCGCCGGCGGCGCTCGGGGTCGCGAAGCGTAATGTCGATGCGCTGGGACTTGGCGAACGGGTCTCGCTCGTCGCGAGTGATTGTCTCGAAGCGCTTCGGCGCAATCAAAGCTTCGACCTGATAGTTTCGAATCCGCCGTATGTCGCGGCCGGCGAGATCGATACGCTGATGCCCGAAGTGCGATGCTTCGAGCCGCGTATTGCGCTTTCGGACGGCGCGGACGGCCTCTCGATCTATCGACGGATCGCCGGTGGTGCGAACGGCATCCTGCGCAGGGATGGCCGGCTGATGGTTGAAGTTGGCGCGGGGCAGGCTTCCGATGTTGCCCAAATAATGCGCGGCGCCGGACTGGAAGTGATCAGTATTGCGAACGACCTTGCCGGTGTGGAACGAGTGGTCGTTGCCGCTCCGAAGCCGGAGCCTTGAGAGCGAGCCAAAATGCCAAGCGCGCGGCGTGGCGGGGGAAAAATAGGCGCATCAGCGAATGGACACGATGGTAATAAGGGGGGGCGCCGTAATGCGCGGTGCGGTGGGACTTGCGGGCAGCAAGAATGCGGCGCTGCCGTGCATGATGGCTGCAGTGCTTACCGACGAGCCGGTGATTTTGCGCAACGTGCCGCGCGTGCGCGATGTACGCACCGCTATCGAGCTGCTCGCGGGACTCGGGGTCGAGTCGCAATGGATCGATGAACATTCGCTGACGCTCCACGCGGCCGCGATAACCTCGCACGAGGCTCCGTACGAGCTGGTCAAGACGATGCGCGCGTCGTTTTTCGTGCTGGGGCCGCTGCTCGCGCGGTCCGGGCGGGCGCGAGTCTCGACGCCGGGCGGATGCGCGATCGGGGCGCGGCCGGTGAATCTTCATATCCAGGGAATTCGGGCGCTGGGGGCGCGCGTCCAGTTCCGTCACGGCTATGTCGAAGCGCATGCGGCTCGACTCACCGGAAATCGAGTGTTGCTCGATACGCCGTCGGTCGGCGCAACCGAGAATATCATGATGGCGGCGGTGCGGGCGCGCGGACGCACACTGATCGAAAACGCGGCGCGCGAGCCCGAGGTGCGGGATCTTGCGCGGATGCTGTCCGCGATGGGTGCGCGGATTGAGGGCGCGGGCAGCCACGTGATCGAAATCGAAGGAGTCGAGCGGCTGCACGGCGCCGAGCACACCGTAATTGCCGATCGGATCGAGGCGGGGTCGCTGATGATCGCGGCCGCGATTACCGGCGGCGACGTGATTATCCATGGCGCGCCGATAGGCGATCTTGGCGCGGTGATCGCGAAGCTGGTCGAAACCGGCGCGAGTGTCGAGCCGGTCGAAGGCGGACTGCGTATCTGGCGCGACGCGCCGCTCAAGCCGGTTGAACTGCGGACGCTCCCGTACCCCGGCTTTCCGACCGACCTGCAAGCGCAGATGATGGCGCTGCTGACGCAGGCCGCGGGCGCCTCGGTGGTCACCGAGACCATCTTCGAGAACCGCTTCATGCACGCGCTCGAGCTTATCCGGATGGGCGCCAATATCACGATGAAGGGGCCGACGGCGGTGGTTTATGGTCCGACGCGGCTCAGCGGCGCGCCCGTGATGGCGACTGATTTGCGCGCGAGCATGGGACTAATCCTTGCGGCGCTGGTGGCGGAAAATACCACCGAGCTGGGGCGCGTCTATCATCTCGATCGCGGCTATGAGGCGCTCGACGCCAAGCTATGCGCACTGGGCGCGTCGATCGAACGAGTCGCCGGGCGGGAGAATGCATGAGGCCCCGGATTCTCAAGTCGGATAGTCCGGCGTTCCGCCGCTTCCTCGCGACTCTTATCGAGCGGCGAAGCGGCAGCGGCTCGAATGTCGATGCGGTGGTGTCCGCGATTATCGACGAGGTGCGCCGGCGCGGCGACCGCGCTCTTATCGAGATGACGGAACGCTTCGATCGCGTCCATCTGACGCCCGCAAGAATCCGCGTGAGCGCCGCCGAGATGGAAGCGGCGCGCGCGAGTCTCGCGCCTGGCGATCGGCGCGCGCTTGAACTAGCCGCGCGGCGGATTCGCGAGTTCCATCGGCGGACGATGGAACACTCGTTCTTTTATCGCGATCGGTTGGGCACGCGCCTTGGCCAGATGGTCCGGCCGATCGAGCGCGTCGGGATTTACGTGCCAGGCGGGCAGGGCGCGTACCCGTCGACGGTGCTGATGAACGCGATTCCGGCGCGGGTCGCCGGGGTCAGCGAAATCGTAATGGTCTCGCCGCCGTCGTCGGAAGGCGAACGGGCGGTGGTGCTGGCCGCGGCGCGAATCGCCGGCGTGGACGAGTTCTATCGGGTCGGCGGGGCGCATGCCGTTGCGGCGTTGGCCTATGGGACGAAATCGATAAGGGCGGTCGACAAGATCGTGGGGCCCGGCAATGCGTTCGTGCAGGCTGCCAAGCGGATGGTCTATGGCGCGGTCGATATCGACAAGATGGCGGGGCCGAGCGAAGTGCTGATTATCGCGGACGACTCGGCGCGTCCGGCGTGGGTGGCGGCGGACCTGATCGCGCAGGCCGAGCATGGATCGGGCGACGAGTCGGCGCTGATGCTGACGCCCTCAGCCGCGATGGCCGCGCGGGTTGCCGATGAAGTCGAGCGCGCGCTCGCCGATCTGCCGCGCGCGGAGTCGGTGGCGCAGGTCTTTGCGCGGCGCGGTGCGATGGTCGTGGTCGGTGATCTCGAAGAGGCGTTCGAGTTGGCGAATCGGATCGCGCCCGAGCATCTGGAGCTGGAGATAGAGGACGCCGCGCGATGGGCCGGGCGGATTCGCAATGCGGGCGCGGCGTTTATCGGCGAGCGAAGCCCGGCGCCGCTGGGCGATTACCTGGCGGGGCCGAATCACGTGCTGCCGACCGGCGGTTCGGCGCGGTTTGCGTCGCCGTTGGGCGCGTATGATTTTCTCAAGCGCACCAGCATTATCGAGGCGTCGGAGCGCACGATTCACGAACTGGGGCCGGCGGTTGCGCGGCTCGCGCGGCTTGAAGGTTTCGAGGCGCACGCGCGCGCGATCGAACTGAGGCTCGAGGTGCGAGGCGCCAACGGCGGGCCGCCCGGATCGCGTCGGAAGCGGCGGCTGGCGCGCGGGGCGGGGTCGCGCAAGACCGCGCGCTCCGTGTAGTATTTCTGCGAGCCTAAGATTATGGACAACAAGCCAATTGCCGAGCGCGCCGGCGCCGCAGGCAAACGCGTGCGGCGGGAACCGAATGGCGTGGCCGTCGCCGCGAATCGGGCGGCGACCGTCGAACGGCGCACGCGCGAGACCGAAATCGCAATCTCGCTCAGCCTCGACGGCAGCGGGCGAAGCGACGTAAGCACGGGCGTGCCGTTTCTCGATCACATGCTCGACAGCTTCGCGCGCCACGGATTTTTCGATCTGAAAGTCGCGGCGCGCGGCGATCTGCATATCGACGACCATCACACGGTCGAGGACGTCGGGATTGTGCTGGGGCGCGCGTTCCGCCAGGCGCTGGGCGATCGATCGGGAATCCGCCGCTTTGGCGAGGCGACGGTGCCGCTCGACGAGGCACTGTGCTCGGCGATTGTCGATATCAGCGGGCGCGCCTATCTCGCCTACGACATCACGTTCAAGCACGAACGGGTCGGGAACTTTCAGACCGAGCTGGTGCATGATTTCATGAAGGCGTTGAGCGACGAAGTGGGCATGAATCTTCATCTGCGGCTCGCCAGCGGCCGCAATCCTCATCATATTATCGAAGCGGCGTTCAAGGCCCTGGCGCGCGCGATGGACCAGGCGACCGCGATTGAACCGCGAATTATCGGCGCGCTTTCAACCAAGGGCACGCTCGCGTAAGAATCCGCTTGTTCGAACGCTTCACCGTAATACCGTCGATCGATTTGAAGGGCGGCGAAGTTGTGCGGCTGCTGCGCGGCGATATGGCGCGCGCCACCGTCTACGGCGCCGATCCGGCGTCGACCGCGCGCGGATTCGCGGCCGCGGGCGCGAAGCTGATCCATATCGTGGACCTTGACGGCGCGATCGCGGGAGCGCTGCGCAACCTGGGATCGATAGGCGCGATCCGGGCGGCCGCCGGCGGATGCGCACTCGACTGGAGCGGCGGCCTTCGCACGATCGATTCGGTGCGCGAGGCGTTTGCGGCGGGCGCGGATTATGTATCGATCGGATCGGCGGCGCTGCTGAATCCGGAACTGCTCGGCGAAGCGTGCCGCGAATTTCCCGGCCGCGTGTTCGGATCGCTCGATATCCGCGACGGCAAGCTCGCAATCAAAGGATGGGTCGAGACCAGCGCGCTCGAAGCGGACGAAGCCGCGATTCGTTTCAGCCGCGCGGGTGTCGCCGCGATAATCGCAACCGACATCTCGCGCGACGGCGCGGAGACCGGCGTCGATATCGAGCTCTATGCGCAGCTCACGCGGAGCACGGGTGCGCCTGTTATCGCGTCGGGCGGGGTCAAATCGCTCGACGATATCCGCCGGCTCAAGGTTGGATTCGCGGGCGGACTTGCCGGGGTGATAACAGGGCGGGCGCTCTATGAAGGACGCTTCACCCTGGCCGAAGCGATCGCGGCGGCGGACTGACGCACGCGCGCTCCGGCGCGGGAATTTAACCAGCCTCGCTTTTCAAAGACGATTCGATTCGGCGCGCGGCGCTGCGATGTTGCGCCGATGCAACGGCGGAATCGCAACGGCGCGCATGCGAATCCGATCATACCGAATGAATTTCCAAAGATTCCGCGCTTGAAGCACGCGGCACGATAGATGCTCGTTCTTTACGCAGTGGAAAAAGTGACGTATCCGTCTTGCCGCGTCGACCGAATCGAGCCGGCGTCGCCCTTCCGCTTAAATCCCGCCGATGGGCCGGTTCCGGGAAATCCACAAAGTCCGACGGTCCTGCATGAGTACGCACCCGGCGGAGCGCACGCGCGATGGCCATCGCGGACGCGCCGCCGGGCCCCCACCCGAAACCTTAGGCAGTATGCGCAATGCGGGGTTTGGTTCAAATCGGGGCGGGGCTTTGCTATACGCCACGATCGTGGAAGCAAACAGCGCGGAACAGATAATCGCCCAGGCGCTTGCGCAGGGACGGCGCGAACTGCCGGAAGTCGAAGCGAAACAGATCGTCGCCGCCGCCGGTATCGCGACGGCGGTTGCGTATCAGGCGCGCAGCGCCGACGAGGCCGCCAAGCTCGCGGCGCGATGCGGCTTTCCGGCCGTGTGCAAGGTGCTCTCGCCCGATGCGGTGCATAAGAGCGAAGTGGGCGGCGTCGCGCTCGATCTCAAGTCCGAGGCCGAGGTTCGCGAGGCGTTCGAGCGAATCCGGCGCAACCTTGGCGAGAAGCTTCCCGGTGCGCGCTTCGACGGCGTGAGCGTGCAGGAGCAGGCCGCGCCGGGGGTCGAGCTGATCGCCGGAATCGGACGCGACGATCGCTTCGGTCCGTTCGTGATCGTGGGCCTGGGCGGAATCTTCGTCGAGGTGCTCAACGATGTTGCGCTCAGGCTCGCGCCAGTTGCGATGCGCGAGGCGCGCGAGATGATTGAGGGGCTTCGCGGCGCGGCGCTTTTGCGCGGGGCGCGCGGGCGCGACGCGGTGGACGTGGACGCGCTCGCGGCGCTGATCGTGAAGCTCGGCGATTTGGCGATTGAGAATCCCGCGCTTCGCGAGCTCGACCTGAATCCCGTGGTGGCCTATCGCAAGGGGGTCAAGGCGCTAGACGCGCGGGTGCTGCTCGAGCCGTCCGCGCCGGATGGCGCCCGCGCCGATCCGAATCATGCGCGGCGGATGGCGAAGCTCGCACGCGCGTTCGACGCGCGCGCCGTCGCGGTGATTGGCGACAAGCGGGTGGGCGGCTACATGTGGCTGCGCGCGATGGCGCGATGCACGCGCAAGGTCTATTCGGTGCAGATCGATCCCAACGAGATTCCCGGAATCGAGGCGATGGGAGTTGCGAATTTCAAGAGCCTTGCCGATATTCCCGAGACCATCGATTACGCGGTGAGTGCGGTGCCGCGGCCGGTAGCGCCGCGAATCCTGCGCGACTGTATCGCCGCGGGCGTCGGTTCGATCGGGTTTTTCACTTCGGGCTTTTCCGAGACCGGCGAGGAGATCGGGATCAAGCTCGAGCGCGAGTTGAAAGAGGCCGCGCTGCAATCGGATATCGCGCTGGTCGGGCCGAATTGCATGGGGCTTTACAATCCGGCGATCGGAATGTGCAACTTTCCCGACCTCAACGTCGGCGCGCAGGGCGACGTGTGCTTCATCTCGCAAAGCGGCACGCACACGATCAATTTCTGCTCGCAGGCGCCGGGGCGCGGAATCCGGATCAACAAGGCCGCGTCGATCGGCAACGTGCTGATAATCGAAGCCGCCGACTATCTCGATTTGATGGCCGATGATCCCGCGACGCGCGCGATCGGAATGTATCTCGAAGGCGTACGCGACGGCCGGCGCTTGGTCGAAAGCCTCAGGCGCGCCGCGAGCCGCTATCCGGTCGTGGTATGGAAGGGCGGCGCGACCGAGGCTGGCGCGCGGGCGACCTTCTCGCACACGGGATCGCTGGCGACGCGGGCCGCGGTGTGGGACGCCGTGATGAAGCGCAGCGGCGCGGTCGGGGTCGCGAGCCTTGACGCGATGCTCGACGCGATCGAGCTGCTGGCGCGCGGCCGGCGCGTGACGGGTCGGCGGATGGGGCTGGTCGCGATGACGGGCGGCCAATCAGTGGTTATCACCGATACGTTCGCGTCGGCGGGCCTCGAGATTCCCGCGCTCTCGGATTCGTCCTACGCGGAACTGCAGAGCTTTTTCAATATCATCGGCGGCAGCTTCCGGAATCCGCTCGACGCCGGCGGCACGATTGGCATGGGCCATAATCAGGGGAACCTCGATCGCATCCTCGACATTCTGGATCGCGATCCGGTGATCGATTCGATCGCGCTCGAAATCGGCACGGGGCTGCGCGCCGCGCGATGGGCGTCGCACGAGGACGAGATCACCGACCTGCTGGACAAGCTCGCCGAGTTCGGCCGCCGATCGCAAAAGCCCTTCGCGGTGATTCTCCACTCGGCCCACGTCGAGGTGATCGTGGCGCGGGCGAAGGAGCTTGCACGCGCGCGCGGGCTGGTCACCTTCGACAGCTTCGAGCGCGCGGCTGGCGCATTCCGGGTCGCCGCGCAGTATTGGGAAGGGCGGGCGGCTAGCGCGGCGGGCTAAGAATCGTAAGCCCGCCCGAAGTTCCGTCGCCGTCGAAGATCAGGAGGCGATCCGTATTGGGCACCCAGGCGAGCGTCACCGTGCCCCGGATCGGTCCGCTCGCGATCACAAATGCTTTTTGATCGGGACGGGAAAACGTGACTATCTCGCGCTCGGGCCCGTGCGGACCGAAGCGGTAGAGTTCGATCGCCACTTCGTCGAACGGCTGCGAATAGACCATCGCGCTCTGCGACAGCATCATGGGCGAGGTCGGCCGTCCGAGCGATTCCACCTGTGTCTTGTCGAGCTTGGGAGAAAAGAGCGCCAGTTGAGCGATAAACGGCGCGTCAGGATTCGCCGCGACCGAACGCCATGAGAGGCTGCGGTTGCCGAGCGCGAGAATCGAGCCGTCCTGAAGATAAACCGCCGCTGCCGATGCGATCGCAACGACATCCGACCTGTGCTTGCGGGTGTCGTAGCGGAAAACGCCCGGGCCATGATCACCGATCGCGGGTGCGGCGTAAAGGAAGCTCTGGTCGTCGGGCGCCCATCCGAGCAGTCGGATTGGTCCGGGGATGCCGAGCGGGTGGCATCGGCCAGTGAGGCGGCTGTAGACTTGCGGCGGAGTTGCCGTATCGCCCTCGGTGACGGCGTACAGTCCGCCCGGACTGAATCGCATCGCGGAAAGCGGACATTTGAGCGCGACGGGACGAACCGTGACGGCGCCATAGACCCCGATTAGAAAGAGTCCGCCGTTGGCGGGTACTGTTTCACCGGCGTCATCGGCGGCGGTCGGAGCGCTCGCGCCGTTTTGCGTATCATCGCCGGATGCGTGCGGCGCGGGCGAAACGTGGGGTCCGAGCGTCAGCGCGACGGTGCCGGAATCGAGCCAGAACAGGCTTGCCGATCTGAAGCTGCCATCGAAGGTCGCCACCGGATGGCCCTTGCCGGCGCTGATTAGATCGCGGATCACCACTTCGACTTTGCCGGGCTCCGACTCAGCCACCGCGATAGTCAGACCGTTGGGGCTCGCCGCGATATCCATTATCGTTCCGTCCGGCGCTCCCATGTCGTGATCCGCCGCGATGACTTGCGAATGGCTGTAATCCTTTCCGCTGAATCCGATCACCTTGGTGCGACCGTCGACGCTGCCGACCAGCGCGATCTCTTTGTTGCCGAGAAGCCAGAGTGGCGGACGGCCGGCGATCGGAACTAAACCGTGCGGCGTCGCGATCTTGGTGCTGATCGGCATGTTGGGCGTGATCGTCATGACCGCGGTCGTGGTGGCCGGGCCGGCGAGAACCTCTCCCGGCGGGGCTTGGGGCTTTTTGGCGGCGCAGGAGGCGACTGTGAGGGCAAAGGCGATCAGAATTGGGACGGATCGGCGCATGGAAAGAGGCTAGATTAGAATCACGCCGCCGACAAAGCGGCGGGGAGTAATCGGATGAAGATAGCGATCGGATCGATTCGGCGCGAGTTCCGGGTGGCATTTGTGGTTGCGATCGTGGCTGCGGCGGGTGTGATCGCGCTCAGCCGCGGCGACCATCGGCTTGGCGCCGTGCTCGAGGTTGCTGCGGCGGCGCTCGCCGGCGCGTTCTACTTTCTTGCGATGCGGCCGGCGCGGATACGGCGGAACTCCGTGTTGATGATTCGGCTGGCGGGCACGCTCCGGGAGCATCCGCCGCGCTCGCCGTTTGCGCATCTGCGGGGCCGGGTCGCACCGTCGCTCCACGAGCTCCGCCGCGCGCTCGAATTCGCGGCCCAGGACCCCAATGTGAGCGCGATCGTGGTCGAGTTCGCCGGCCTGCAAACCGGACTCGCCTCGGCTGAGGAGATTCACGATCTTTTGCGTGCGGCGGCGGCCGGAGGCAAACGCGTAATCGCGCTCCTCAACAGCGACAGTGTCAGCGTGCGCGAGTATGTGGCGGCATGCGGCGCGGGCGAGATCGCGGCGAATCCCAATGCGGTCCTGATGATGGTCGGCGTCGCGGCCGGCAGCGTGTTCCTGAAGGGCGCGCTCGACAAGCTCGGTATCCAGGCGCAGACCCTGCAATGGAAGGAATACAAGGGCGCGGGCGAGACCTTCGCGCGCGACGGGATGTCGCCCGAGGTCCGTCAGAGCCTCGAAGCGATCGTCGGCGACTCGCTCGAAGTGGTTGTCGCGAGGATTTCCGCGGCGCGCAAACTCGAGCCTGCGCGAGCCCGCGCGCTCGCGGGCGGCGGATTCATGAGCGCGCGCGCCGCGATCGAGGCGGGCCTCGTCGACCGGGGCGACTATATCGAAGGACTGCGCGCCCAGTTCGATCCGGAACGCGAAGACAAAATCTTTATCGGGCTCTATCGTTATCTGCGCCGGGTCTCGTACGAGGAAAATCGGACGGCGCGCGCCCGCCTGGCGTTGATTCACGGCGTCGGACCGGTGATAGCGGGCGAGGCGCCCGCGGCCGGCGAGTTCCTGAGCGGCGAGGAAACCGCGGCGGCGATTCGCCGCGCGGCCCGCGACCGGCGCGTGCGTGCGATCGTGTTTCGCGTCAATTCGCCGGGCGGATCGGCGCTCGGCTCGGACCTCGTCTGGCGCGCGGTGGCCGAGGCGCGCGAGATGGCCAAGCCGGTGATCGTCTCGATGGGTGATGTGGCGGGCTCGGGCGGCTACTACGTCGCGATGGGTGCGGATGCGATCGTCGCCAACGCCGGAACGCTCACCGGCTCGATCGGCGTGGTCTACGCGAGCTTCAACCTGAGCGCGATGCTCGCGACCATCGGCGTGCGGATGGATATCGTCAAAACCGACGAACTGGGCGACGCGCTCTCGATGGCGCGTGCGATGACGCCCGAAGAATTAGCGCGTCTCAACGCGACGGTGGGCGAACTCTACGGGAACTTCACCGCCAAGGTTGGCGAGGGCCGCAAGCTCGACGCCGCACAGGTCGAAAACATGGCGCGCGGGCGCGTGTGGAGCGGAACGGCGGCGCGGCGCGGCGGCCTGGTCGACGAGATCGGCGGCTTCGATCGCGCGGTCAAGATCGCGCGCCGGCACGCCGGTTTGGACGACAGCGAACCGCATCGGCTGGTAATATATGCCGCGCAGGGAATTCTCGCGGGCCTCGGGATCGGTTCTTCGCGCGGACTTGAATGGCCGCTTAAGGCGCTCGCCGGAGCGCTGGCGATACCGGCGGGATGGACGCCCGCGATAGCCGGGCTCATCGCGCGCGGCGGCGCAATCCTGCTCTGCCCTTTCTTCTAACGGGATGCGGGAGAAAGGTGGGGGCGCTGGCGATACCGGCGGGATGGACGCCCGCGATAGCCGGGCTTATTGCGCGCGGCGGCGCAATCCTGCTCTGCTCGTTCGTCACGGTGCCTTCTGGTTGCGCCGCGCCTGCTGCGCCGCCGCGGTGTGATACTTGCGGCGAATCTCCGCAATGTCCACCTGCGCCGGAGGCAGCTTGAGTCCCATGTCGTCCATTGTGTCGGCGAGGATCTCGGAGATGGCAAGGTTGCGGAACCACTTGTGGTTGGACGGGATTACGTACCACGGAGCATGCCTGGTGCTCGTCCTTTCCATCGCGTCCTCATACGCCTCGATATAGTCCGGCCACAGCTTGCGCTCCGAGTAGTCGGCCTCGCTGATTTTCCAGTGCCGCATCGGGTCATCGAGCCGCTGGCTGAAGCGCTCGAGTTGCTCCTGCGGGCTGATGTGCAGGTAGAACTTGAGAATGCGCGTGCCGTTATCATGGAGCATCTTTTCGAAGCCGTTGATCAACTCATAGCGTTTCGACCACACCGCCTTCGGGACCAGCTTGTGCACCCGCACCACCAGCACGTCCTCATAGTGCGACCGGTTGAAGATCACGACTTCCCCTTTGCCCGGGGTATGCCGGTGGATGCGCCAGAGGAAGTCGTGTGCGGATTCGACCTTAGTCGGCTGCTTGAAGCTAAAGACCGACGTTCCCTGCGGGTTCATCGCGCTGAACACGTGATGCACCACGCCATCCTTGCCTCCGGCGTCGAGCGCCTGCAGGACGACCAGCAGTGACTGGCTGGCGTCGGCGTACAACAGATACTGCGCCTTGGCCATGCGCTCGACATGTTTCTGGATCTTTGACGATGCCGTGTGATGCGATTCGTCGTGCTTGTCTTTGAACTCCGGGTCAATTTTGCCGAGCTTGACCTTGGCGCCAGGCTCGACGACGAATTTCTTGCGGTAGTCCATCGTCGCGGGTTCTCCTCTGACTTGGCTCTCGACGCGCGCGCTCGGGTACTGCCGATTTTCGGCGCGCCCCTAAGCTATCTTAACGCGCTTCAATAGCGGAAATTTCGCGACGTTCGCGATAAAAGCGAAGGCAACTGCCGCGATCAGTATGCCAGCCACAATGGTGACCGGCAGAGCCGTCATCACGATTCCGCAGACGGCCAAGGTCGAGGCGATCAGGAGATCCGCTACCGATGACAGGACAAGCCAGCTGCTTGGCGTGGACCATAGGTGCTGGCGTGCGCGAAGGGCGTAGAGCGACGCCTCGTTGCCGAACACAACGGCGAGGAAGGCCATGGTTTGCAGCGCTTCGATGCGAAGCCCGAGCCGGAATTTGCCGATGGTTAAAACGGCAGTGCAAAAGGCCAATTCGCAGAATCCCATGAAGATTCCCAGCATCGTCAAATTGCCGATTCGCCAGGCATTGGGTGCCTGCGAGGGACTCACGTTGTCGGTCGTCAACGACATGCCCAGGAAGTCGCCGGTGACCATAATGAGGACCATCAACATCGGCGTCAGGATTGCGTGTCCGGTCATGACCAGACCAACCGCCAGGAAGAGCACCTGAACGATCTTTTTGGTGACCGAGCTTAGGGTATAGGTCAGGATGCGCTGAAAGGTCATCCGGCCTTCCTTGACCGAGGCCACGATGCCGCCGAGTCCCGGCACGGTCAGCACGATACCCGCGGCCGACCTGGCGACGTCGGTCGCCGTCGATACCGCGACTCCCATCTGTGCCTGGCGCAAGGCCGGCGCGTCGTTGGCGCCATCGCCGCACATCGCAACGTTGTGGCCGGCCTTCTGGAACGCCTTCACGAGCTTGTACTTGTCCTCGGGCAGCACACCGGCGAAGACCGCGAACTGCTCAGGCTTCACAGCGTCGCCGATCGGTCCAGGTGGACAGACGGCTCCGTCGAGGCCTACCGCACGAGCCACGATTGCGGCCGTCGCGGGCGCGTCGCCCGTCACCATCACGGTCCGCACGCCCAAGCCGCGCATCTCGGTGACCAACGCCGCGGAGTCAGCTCGCGGCGGATCGCTCAGCGCGATCAGTCCTGCCACGCGCATCGCCGTGGCGGTGCCAACGGCGACGGCGAGAAGCCTGAATCCCTTCGCCTGCAGTTCAGTAGCCGGCGCGGACAACTCCGGCACCGCAGACGCAAGCCCGATCACTGCGGCGTAAGCTCCCTTCACCACCCGAATGGTCCCACTCCCACTGGGATCCACCGCGGTCGCTTCGGAGGTCTTGTTTGCGGGATCAAAGGGGATGAACTTAATCAGTTTCGGCAGCGTGGCGCCCTTGCTCGAGGCGGTGGAGCGAATCGCTGCATCGACCGGATCCTGTCCGCCGTCCGCACTGGCGACCGCCGCGAGTCCCAGCAGGCCGATCTCGTCAAAACCCGGCGCGGGACGGACCGCGGTCACTGTCAATGCATTGAGGGTAAGGGTGCCAGTCTTATCCGCGCACAGGACGTCGATATTTGCCGCTTCGTCCACTGCCGAAAGGCGCGTCGGAAGCACGCCCAGACGTGCCAGCGCCCGTGCGCCCAGCGCCGCCGCAACAGTAAAGGTGGCCGGCAGCGCCACCGGGATCGATGCGAGGATCGCCGTCAGCACCAGAGGTATGATTTCCGCCACTGGCATCGCGAGCCGGTAGGCATAGGCCACCAACGTGACAATGATGACGCCGTTGAAGATCGCAAGATTGCGCACGACGCGGAGAACCGCTTTCTGCTGCGAACTCGTGACATGAGCCGTGCGGACCAACTCCGCGGTGCGTCCAAACTTCGTGCGGCTTCCGGTCGCCGTGACCTCCGCAACCGCTTCGCCGCGCCGCACGAGCGCGCCGGCATACGTCTGCACCTCAGGACCAGCCTCTATCGGTATGGATTCGCCGGTGAGCATGGATTGATCGAGCAAAACTGACCCCTCGACGATGCGCACATCGGCAGCTACCACTGCACCTAGAGAGAGCTTCACGATATCGCCCGGCACCAACCCGACTGCGGGCACAATAGTCCAAACACCACCGCGCCGGACCGACGCGTTCAGCGCCAGCCGCGACTTGAGCGCGGCAAGAGTTGCCTGGGCGCGCGACTCCTGAAAAAACCCGAGCGCGGCGTTGAACACGAGCAGAGCCGCGATGACCGCCGCCTCGATGTACTTGCCGAGCACCACTTCGAGCACGATCGCAGCCTCGAGCATCCATGGAACCGGCGTCCAGAACTTGCTCAACGCCGAACGCAACGGATGCGCCGTCGTATCGGGCATCGCGTTGGGACCGAACTTCGTGAGCCGGAGGGCGACCTCATCGCTCGTCAGGCCGCTCGGTAAGCCATCGGTAGCGTTGCCGGCTGACTTACCAGACGAACCGTTCGCAGCCGGTGGCGCCACCCCAGGCCTGGACTCGGCCGGTGCAGGAGGATTCAAGACGGAGTCGCCGCCCTGGCGACCGGGGCCGGATGAAGGCTGGCGTTGACTCTGGCCAGGTGGCGCTGATGGCTTGCGGTGCCCAGATGCAACAGGCGGTAAACCTCGATCTTCACCAGATCGGTGAGGACAAACCATACCAGCGCATAAACCCACACTGCGATTGCGTATTTCCATCCCAGCGGCGTCATGATGCCCCATCCATAGATTGCGACCAGCGTTGCGAGCACTTGAGTCGATTCGCAGGCAACGACCAGGCGCCAATTGGGCCACGGACGCTGCCAGAACGTCCCCGCGCTTCGCGTGATGTAGATGGTCAGGTGCCCTGCGATCATCAGGGTGAGAAACATCAGGCTCTGAACGAGGGGCCGGGCCATGTGAAGGTATTTCTCCGCGAACAAGAAAAGGCTGAACGAAGCGAAAACTCCGATCACGCCGATAACCGAGCTGACCGTAAGTACGCGCTCCATGTCCCAGCGCACCGGGCGTGGAGCCACGATGGTGTTGTCGTAGGCGATCATCATGATCGGGAAGTCATTGAGGACCGCGATCAGCACGATCATGATTGCGGTTACGGGGAAGAAGTTGAACAACAAAATCGCCAGCGTCATGAAGAGCAGTACGCGAATGGTCTCGGAAATGCGGTAGATTGCGTAGCTGTTCATACGCTCGAAAATCTTGCGTGCTTCTGAAATGGCGGCGGTGATGACAGACAGACCGGTCGCCGTGAGCACCAGGTCCGCGGCCGCACGCGCGGCGTCGGTCGCGCCGCTGACCGCGATTCCGCAATCGGCCTGTTTGAGCGCGGGAGCGTCGTTGACGCCGTCGCCGGTCATTCCGACGATATGTCCGCCGGCTTGAAGGGCCTTGACGATTTTGAACTTATGCTCGGGAAAGACCTGGGCGTAGCCGTCGGCCGCGTCGATCCTGGCATCGTCGTTAGCCTTGCCGTCGGAAAACAGATCGCCGGCGACCGCGATATTTGGTCCCAGCTTGAGTTCGCGCGATACTTCCTGCGCGATCGCAAGATTGTCGCCGGTTACCATCCGCACCTGCAGTCCCATTTTGCGCGCGGCCCCGATGGTCGAGGCGGAATCGTCGCGAGGCGTATCGGATAGCGACAGCAGTCCAAGGAATTCCCACTTTCCCTGGGCGTCAGTACGGGCGACGCCAAGGGTGCGATAGCCTTTGGCCGCCAGATCGTTAACCTGCTCTTCTGCTTTTTTACGCGCATTTGTGTCGGGATGGACCAAGTCGAGAATCACCTGCGGCGCGCCTTTCGAGACTTTAAAAGTGGCGTTGCCGTGTTTGACCGCGGCCTCGGTTCGCTTGCTGACCGGATCGAAAGGCGTGAAATGGGTGATTTGATTGGCCTTTAGCGCTGATTGATCGGTGAGACCTTTGAGGACGGCCTCGTCGATCCCGTCTCGACCCTCCGCCGGCGAGGCCAAAGCCGCGGCCAAAACCAGGTCCTGCTCGTTGCTCGCCGTGAAAACAACCGGACTGCCCAACTTGAGCTCGTTCTTGGTCAGCGTGCCGGTTTTGTCCGAGCAGAGAATATCCATGCCGGCCATCTCTTCGATCGCGGCGAGGCGGGAGACGATGGCCTTCATTCTCGCAAGCACGGAGGCGCCGACAGCCATCGTGACGGACAGGACGGCGGGCAAGGCGACCGGGATAGCGGCAACGGTAAGAATCAGTGCAAAGAGCAGGGTTCTGATCAACGGGTCGCCGCGAAATAGCGAGACCGTGAGGATCAATGCGACCAGGCCCAGCGTGATCAGAATCAGGAAGTTACCGATTTTGAGAACCGCCTTCTGAAAGTGGGAAACGGTCTTAACACTTTCGACCAGTTTCGCCGTGCGGCCGAAGAGCGTGTTCATCCCGGTGGCGATGACCAGTCCATTCATCTGGCCCATTCGCACGATCGATCCTGAATACGCGACCTCGTTTTTCTTCTTGTCGACTGGTAGTGACTCGCCCGTCAGCGCCGACTGATCGATGCTGAGGTAATCGCCATCGACCAGCTTCAAGTCCGCGGGGACAACATTGCCGAGCTTGACCATGACAATGTCTCCGCCGACCAGAGTCTGGGCCTCGACGTCGCCCCACTTGCCGTCGCGCAGGACTCGGGAACTCAGTGCCAGATGCTTTTTCAACGCCTCGATCTCGTTGTCGGCCTTGTATTCCTCCCAGAAGCCAACTACCGCGTTGAGCGCCAGCATGAAAAAGATCATGATGAAGTCTTCCCAATGCTGGACCACCGCGGAGAGTATCGCGGCAACTTCAATCATCCACGCGATAGGTCCCCAAAGGAACTTCAGGAACCGCATGATCGGGCTGATGTGCTCTTCCGTGATGGCGTTGGGACCGTCCTTCTTCAGCCGCGCGGCTGCTTCCTCCTGGGTCAGCCCATGCTCGATACTCGACTTGAACTTGGTGAGCGCCTCCTGGATCGTCCCGGTGTCGGTCGGTACCTGCACACCTTTAGACGCATCTGCCTTTGCCGCATCCACCGTGGACGCTTCGGGCTTGGCCCCATCTGCATTGGGCAAATCCGCCTTGGAGGTGTCAGCCTCGGGCGCGTCGGCCCCGGCTGTATTGGTCTTGGCTGCATCAGTCTTGGCTACATCTGCGGAAACTGAGGCCTCGGCCTTTTGCCAGTCCTCTACCGCACTGCCGGGTCCACCATGGCGGCCCTGAAAGACTTCATAGGCGCGCGTGCGAATCTGGTCCACGCTGGGCTTCGACCCCTTGGACTTAACCGCACTTGTTTCGGACCCTTCTGACTCGGAGTCGTTTGAACCGTCTATGGTCTTCGCGTGCTCTCCAGAACTTTTCTCGGTAGACATCCTTTAACTCCTGCGAAATTCCGGGGTATTTCTGCCGTCAACATGTCGGACTTCGCGCGTTGTCAAATATTCAAAGCCAGTTGCTATTTTTCCACGGCGCCTGAAAGCGGCTGCTGCTGTTGACGGCGAGGCCGCCACGCCAAGTTATCGCTCATCACGTAAGTAAGAATGGCCACGAGCATCACAACCACGGCGACCCACAGACGCAAATCATGATACGCGCGGCCTCGTCCGGGGTCAGCCCATGCTCGATACTCGAAGGGAGCTTGGTGCGCGCCTCCTGGATCGTCCCGGTATCAGCCGGTATCTGCGCACCCTTGGCGGCATCTGCCTTGGACGCATCTGCCTTGGAGGTGTCGGCCTTGGGAGAGTTTGCGGAAACTGAGGCCTCGGCTTCTGGCGCGGAGTCCTTTGAAGCGTTCAAGGTCTTCGCATCTTCTTCAGAACTTTTCCCGGTAGCCATTTTTCAACTCCTGAAATTCCTTCCGTAGAATGCCGATTGGCCCTCGTCGCGAGACTCAAAAGCAGGTGAATATGTGCCCGCGCACCATGTTGAGTTTGAGGATCACGGCTTCCAGCAATGAGGGCGGATTTTCCGAGCCGTACCTCGCACAGCGGCGGCACAGCGCGCTGTCACACGTCATGGTGCGGACACGCGCGATGCGGGGGCGCTCTTACTGGCCGAGTTCGTTGCGCAGCGAGTACATCTTCTGGCGCGACTCGACGATGAAGGTATCGAGGTTGCGCCGATTGTTGGCGAAGATTCCGTCCGGTGCGCCATCCAGGACGATCAGCGGCTTGATCAGCGCCGCCTGCCCGAGCGGCGTGATCGCGTCGTTGAACAGCGTGGTCAGCACCGGCTTGGTCTTCTGCGACTGGTAGTATTCGCGCTGCACTGCGATCATCATGTAGTACATCACATGGGCGTAACCCTGCGCATGATAGAAGTAGTCATCATCCTGCCAGGCGCGGATCGGAGTGCCGTCGGGATTACGTGTCCTGTAGAGCATCGCATGGGCGTCGCCGAGCAGATCGGTCCACGCCTGCAGCAGCTTTATCAATTCGATATTGCGCTGGTTGAGTTCGCTCGAAGTCTGCGGAGTCGCGTGCAGCCCGGTCACGTACATCCGCAGATGCAGCACGCCGTCGCGATACTTTGATTCGGCCGACGGCAGAATCCAGCGGGTCGCGTCGTTGCGGAAGTCGGTATCCGCGATCACCAGGTTCGGATCGTACTGATTCGAGGAGACCTTGGTCAGATGGTCCTTGAAGACGCGCATCGTTTCGCGCACGGCCATGATAATGCCGAGCTGGCGGTTCGAGTTGTTGTCCGCCATCAGATGCGGTCCCCAGAGGAAAAAATCGTTGGGCCGCCATCCGAAACCGGTCCTGAGTTCGTGATCCATGATCGCGGCGAGCGTGCTCGCGTAGATTTCACCCGAGACGAATGGCTGATTGGGCGGAAAGACTTTGTCGATACTGTAATCGAGTCGATCGTGGCTCTTCTGTCCGAGATGGAGTCCGAAAATGATGAGCAGGAAAACGGCCGCGGCGGCCGCAGCCGCGATACCCACGCGCTTGATAGTCATCCCATGATCCTTTCATCGCCGACGGACCGCGCCAAGTGGATCGGGACGCAAAATCGCTTTGGGCCGCGCGCCGAGCCTGATCGAATCACGCCCGCTACAATTGCCGCAGTCAGTGGATGCTGTAATGAAGCTGCTGCATCTGCCCGTTGCGCATCACAGCCACGTCGATCGAATTCTGATTGCGCAGGCCGGCCAGCAACTGCATCGCCTGCGCCGGGTCGCCGATAGTCTGACCCTCGATAGTCGTCAGCACGTCGCCGTTCTGCAATCCGATTTGCTGAAAGATCGAGCCGGGCTGGACTTCAGACAGGCGGAAGCCATTGGATTGTCCGTTGGGTCCCAGGTTCGGAATCGCTCGGATCTGCGTGAAGAGCTGCGCCATATTGGCCAGGTTGCTGTTGACGGTTGAGCGGTTGAGGTTCCAGCTCGTTGGTGAAACCTGCTGCACGCCGGGCGCGCTGCCCGGCTTGCCGGCGGCGGCAACGGGGCCGAAGCGGCGGAAGCCCGGCACAAACGGAGGATTGCCGTTGTCGCTGTCGTCAGTGTCCGCAGGCGCGTTCGGATCCTGAGGCATGTCCATCACGAGCCGCTGCCCGCCGCTTTCGAGCACCGCGCGATTACGGTCGACCTCGACCAATTGCCCTGCATCAGGAATCTGATCGCCGAGCTGGTAGAGGGTCTGCTCCTGAGTGCTGTTGTCCTCGACGATTATGTAGGGCTTCAGTCCCAGAACCTGCGAGGTACCGATCAAGTGGATATGCAGATTAGCGGCGGCGGGGGCCGCGACCTGCACCGGCGCGGCCTGCGGTATGAAATTGAAAATATCACGCTGGATGATCGGATCGTAGGCGAAGCGCGGCTGCGAACCGCTGTAAGTGGCCGGCCCCGAGACGCGCGGTATCCCAAGTCCGGTCTCGCCCGCCATCCGCCGCGTCAGAATGTCGTTGACCGACCGCGCGAGGAAATAGGCAAGCAGCGCCACCAAAATCAGATTGAGCGCCCAAACGTAGCGCTCGGAAAGCCGCATCACCACGATGCCAGCGCCTCGGATTCGTACGCGCAGCCTTCGACCAGCCGATTGACGTCATAGTTCCAGCGCCCTTTCCAGCGATCAATCGTGAGGCTGGCCTGGTTCTGGCCGTTGCGCACCTGGTCGAGCATCCGCAGGAGGTAGACGCTCTCGTCTTCGCCGCGAGCGTTGCGCGCGTTCTGCCGCTCCAGCCCGACGCTTGCGATCATCAGTGCCTCCTGCGCCAGATCCTTAAGCGTCACGCGCCCCGCGCGCGCGTCGAGGCCGACCTTCTGCGCCATATCGACCAGCTCGAGCCGCTCCTCGAAGCTCCATCGCTTCACCAGGTCCCATGCGCCGGTCATGCAATCGTCGTCGTACAGGATTCCTTTGAACAGCGCCGGCATCGCGAGCATCAGCGACGGCGGCTGGCTGTCGGCGGTGCGGACCTCGATATACTGCTTGAGCCGCACTTCGGTGAAGATGGTGGTCAGATGATTCGCCCAGTCCTCGAGCGTCGCGCGATGGCCGTTCCATCCGCTCCGCATGAATTCCCTGAACGTGATTCCCGGCGGCCGCGTCAGATCGAAATAGCGATGGTCGCGCTCGATTAAATACATCGGCACGTCCAATGCGTAGTCGGTGTAATCCTCGAAGCCCGCGTCGTCGCGAAATACGAACCCGAGCATCCCGCATCGATCGTTGTCGGTATCGCTCCAGATATGACCGCGGAAGCTCTGATAGCCGTTGAGCCGCCCGTCACATAACGGCGAGTTCGCGAACATCGCGTACAGCAGCGGCACCAGCCCCATGCTGACGCGAAGTTTGCGCATCGCGTCCGCCTCGTCGCTGTAATCCAGGTTCGCCTGCACGCCCGCGGTTTGCTTCATCATTCGCTGGCCGAGCCGCCCCTTGCGCGCCATGTACGGATACATGATTCGGTAGCGCGTCTTCGGCAGCAGCTCGATTTCGTCGATCGTGCTGACCGGCTGCATCCCAAGCCCCAGCACTACCGCGTTGACTTCGTGGCCGACCTCGGTGAGCTGTTCGATATGCTTGGCGAACTCGGCTTGCGCGCAATGGATCGTCTCGCACTGCTCGCCCGAAAGCTCGATCTGCCCGCCCGGCTCGATCGTAATCGACGCGCGCTCTCCCTTGAGCGCGATCATCCGCCCCCCCTCGGCGACCGGCTCATAGCCGTAACGCTCGGCGAGCCGCTTCAGGATATGCTCGACGCCGCGCGGTCCCGAAAAGGGCAGGGCGCGCCCGTCCTCCGCCGAGACCGTAACTTTTTCGTATTCCGTGCCGACCCGCCACCTCTCGCGCGGTTTCGCGCCTTCCTCAAAATAGCCGATCAGTTGGTCACGAGTTTCAAGAATTTCACTGGTCGACATAGGCTCGACCTCCATCCCGGTTGGAATCTCCGCGCGGTCATCATGGACGCGGATTGGAACCAAGGCAAGTCCGCGCGATCACCTCAATCACCGTCCGCCGCCGGCCCCGCCTGGTTCCGAATTCTACCACGTCTCTCGCCGCGATACCTCGCCCGCCCGCTTGTGAATGGACCGCCGCCTGTCTAACCTGACCCGCGCGACGCATCACCCCACCGGACCTTCGCCGCCGCGATTCATCATCCGGTGCCGCGCACTAACGCGCGTCGTGGAGGGCACATCGCAGATGGCGCGCGCTATTCTTGCCATTGACCAGGGTACCACCGGTACGACCGCCATAGTCCTCGACGACGAAGGACGCATCCGCGCCCGCGCCTATGGCGAAATCCACCAGTTCTATCCGCGCCCCGGATGGGTCGAGCACGACCCCGAGGAAATCTACCAGTCCGTCATCCAGCTCGGCGCCGACGCGCTCGCCAAGGCCCGGATCGGCCCGAACGGGCTCGCCGCCATCGGAATCACCAACCAGCGCGAGACCTTCGTCGTCTGGGAGCGCCGCACCGGCACTCCCGTCCATCGCGCGATCGTATGGCAATGCCGGCGCAGCGCCGAAATCTGCGACGCGATGCGCGATCGCGAAGACCTCGTCGCCCGCCGCACCGGACTCCTCGTCGATCCCTACTTCTCCGGCACCAAGCTCAAATGGCTCCTCGACTCGAACCCGGGACTCCGCCGCCGCGGACAGCGTGGCGACCTCTGCTTCGGCACCATCGAGACCTGGCTTGCCTTCCGGCTCTCGCGCGGCGCAGCCTTCATCACCGATTACACCAATGCCTCGCGCACCATGATGCTCAACTTGCAGCGCCTCGCCTGGGACGCTCCGATGCTCGAGTTGCTCGACGTGCCGGCCGAGATGCTGCCCCGGCCGGTCTCCTCGCGCGGTCCGATCGCCGAGGCCGCCGCCGGCACGATCACTTCACGCGACGTTCCGATCGCCGCCCTCATTGGCGATCAACAGTCGGCCCTCTTCGGCCAGGGCGCCACTCGCCCCGGCTCCGCCAAAGCGACCTACGGCACCGGCGCATTTCTCCTGATGAACACCGGCCAGAAACGCGTCCGCTCGCGCAATCGGATGCTCACGACCGCCGCCCTCGGCCCGTCCGGAGAGCCTGCCTACGCGCTTGAAGGCTCGGTCTTCATCGCAGGCGCCGCCGTCCAATGGCTGCGTGACGGTCTTGGGCTTATCGCAACTTCATCCGAAAGCGAGCCGGTTGCGCGCGAAAGCAAGGATCGCACACAGCCCTACGTGGTCCCCGCGTTCGTCGGACTCGGTGCGCCCTACTGGGACGCCGACGCCCGCGGCGCGATCGTCGGTCTCACCCGCGGCACCACTCGCGCCGACCTCGTCCGCGCGACGCTCGACAGCATCGCCTATCAGGTCCGCGACGTCCTGCTTGCGATGGAGGCCGATCACCAGCATCGCCTCCCCCAGCTTTTCGTTGACGGCGGCGCGACCGCCAATGACTATCTGATGCAATTCCAGGCCGATATTCTGGGACGCCGCGTGATTCGCCCCGCGATGGTCGAAACGACCGTCCTCGGCGCCGCGATCCTCGCCGGGATGGCCGCCGGACTCTGGCGTTCCGCCGCCGATCTGAAGGACCTGCGCAAGAGCGCAAGCGTCTTTCGCCCATCGATGCGCGCTGCCGAACGCGAACGGTTAACCGCCGGATGGCGCGAGGCCGTCGCCCGCGTCTCCAGCGCGCGCTGACTATTGCCGAGGCTTAAATCTCGATGCCCGAGAATCCCACATGGCCCCGAGTCTCGGTAGTATTTCCCGAGCATTACGCCGACGCCGCGACCGTGCTCGCACGCGCATTCCTCAACGATCCGCTGCTGGTGGCGGTCGCCGGCTCGCCCGATCCCATCGAGCGCCTGCGCCGCCTCGACGGCCTCTTCAACGTCGCGCTCCGCGAGCATCGCAACAGCGGACATCCGCTGCTCGGCGTCTTCGACCACGGACGCCTGGTATGCGCCGCAGTCGTCGAGGGCCTCGATCGTCCGCCCGCCTCCGCCACCATCCTGAGCGGCCTGCCTTACATTCCGGCGCTCATCCGCGCGGTCAGATTCGCCGGCTTGATTCGCGTGATAAAGCTCGTCGACGCGCTCGCCCGAAGTCATCCGCCCGAGCCTCATATCTACCTGAACCTGCTCGGCGTCGATCCCGAATTCCAGGGGCGCCACTGCGGCGTCGCGATTCTCGACTACCTGCGCGAACTGGTCATCGCACGCAACGATATCCACGGCGTCTATCTCGAGACGGCTACCGAATCCAATGTCGCCTTCTACAGCCGCAATCAATACAAAGTGCTCGGCGAGTTCCATCCGCTGGGCGTCAGGATGTGGCGGATGTTCCAGCCGCGCCTGGAATAGCACGCCGCTCAGGCGCGGCTGTTCGAGCGAATAGCTACTGCGAAAGCGAAATAGTTACTGGGATTTGTCAGCCGCGGGCGCCGGCCGGATTACGGTGACGCGCAGCCCTTTCGAGGTCCATCCGACATCGAAGCCGATACTGTCGCCCTCGCGAATCAGTTCGATTCCCGGCATCCGCCCGCCGATTCCCGCGCCCACGACCGCCACGAACGGAAACTCGAAACGAATCTCACGCCCCGAGTGCGATCGCACCAGCCCCCGCCCCCGCGAGCGGTCGAGCCGCATGATCATGCCGTGATAGAAATTATCCGGAAACCGCGCTGCATCAAATGGTTCCAATGTCAGTCGCCGCCGCCACTCTTACTCTGGCTGCGCAAGCAGTTCGTCGAGCTTGCCCTGGACTTCCAGCGCCCTGAGTTCGTCGAAGCCGCCGACTATCCGCCCGTTGATAAATATCTCCGGCACCGTCCGCCGCCCGCCCGCCATCTCGACCATCTTCTCGCGCAGCTCGTCGTCGTCGGTCACGTCGATCTCGTCAAACGCGACGCCCTTGCTCCTGAGCAGCGATTTGGCGCGCGTGCAGAACGGACAAAATGTTGTGGTATAGACCTCGACCTTGGCCACTGCGCTATCCTCTCATTATTAGCATAACCATTATTGCGCCGCGCCGCATCACGCCGCGTTCGCCCAATCGCCCGATCCCCTAACGCACCGAAAAGCCGCCGTCGACCACCAGCTCGGCGCCCGTCATATGATCCGACGCCGCCGACGCCAGGAACACGATCGATCCCGCAAGCTCATGCGGCTCGCCGAATCGTCCGCGCGGCGTCCGCTGAACCATCTCCTTCAGCGCCTCGCCGTACTCTGGCCAATTGCGAATCCAGTCCGTCATGTCGGTCGAGAACCATCCCGGCATCAGCGAATTGACCTGGATATTATGCGGCGCGAGTTCGACCGCCAGGCATCGCGTGAGCTGTTGGATTCCGCCCTTCGCGACCGCGTACGACGGAAAGACCGGCGTCCCGAAATTCCCCGCGATACTGCTCACGTTGATTATCTTTCCGCCCCGCCCGCGCGCGATTATCGATTGCGCTGCATACTTCGATAGCATAAACGCGGCGTTGAGGTTGGTCTCGATCACCTGGTCCCATTCCTCGGCCGTCTGTTCGAGCACGCCCTTCAAAATCGCGACCGCCGCGTTGTTGACCAGGATATCGACCGGCCCGAGCGTCCGCTCGACCGTGTCGAAGGCGGGCCGCAGCTCGGCGCGCTTGGTCAGATCGGTGCGAATCGCGATCGCGCTCGCGCCCGCCGCCTTGAGTTCCGCTATCGCCTCGGCGTTCTTCATTTCGTCGCGCGCCATCACCGCGACCGCCGCGCCCGCATCGGCGAGCGCACTTGCGATCGCCCGCCCGATTCCGCGGTTGCCTCCCGTCACAATCGCGACGCGGCCGCTCAGGTCGAACAGTTTTTGCGTTCCCTCGCCAATCGCCATTTCATCCGGTCTCCTGATTCAATCGCGCGATTATGCGGGATCGGAGGCGCTACAGGGAAGCGTTGCTATCCCGTGCTCGGGCCGTTCACCGTTCAGCGAGTATCGCGGTAGAGACGGCTCAGGCGAGCGGGTGAGACTCCGGCGAGAAACCCCAGGCGAATCAGCCACATCCGAAAAATCGTCCGCGCGATTCCGTTGGCTTTCCATCGCCGCGCCGACGTGATCACGCGCGATCGCACGCATGCGACTCGCCCTAATCGTTTCATCCGCCGTGCGAAGTCGAGGTCCTCGCATAGCTCGATCTCGCGATAGCCGCCCATCCGCTCGAAGGTCGCGCGCCTGACAAAGATTGCCTGGTCGCCCGTGCCCGTCCGGCTTATCCGCGACCGGAGGCTGATCATCTTTCCGATTATCCGAAACACCAGCGCCGGATCGTCGAGCTCGAGATCCAAGCGTCCTCCGACGACACGCGCATCCTCAAGCGCCGCTTCGATATCGGCGCCGAACGATCGCGGCACTGCCGTATCGGCGTGAACGAACGCGAGCGCGTCACCGTCCGCCGATACCGCGCCCGCATTCATCTGCCGCGCCCGTCCCCGCGTCGTCTCGATAAGCCGGTCGCACAGCGGACGGGCCCGCGCGCGGCTCGAATCCGCGCTGCCACCGTCGACCACGATTATTTCCGCGCCCGGCGCGCCGCTTCGAATCGCTGCGAGCGTCGCCGCGATCGCCGCCGCCTCATTCAGCATCGGAACGACGACCGAGAGCCGGATATCAGCCATCGCTATCTCATCGCGGACGCGGATTGATCATCGCGTCCTCATCCGCCGCGCCGAACTCGCAGATTCGCACCCGCCGCCCCTCGATTTCGAGCCGCCCCTGCTGGAACAGGCTGATCGCGTGCGGGTATATCCGATGCTCTTGCGCAAGAATCCGCGCCGACAGCCGCTCCTCGTCGTCGTCCGGCATGACAGGTACGACCGCCTGCACGATTATCGGACCGTCATCGACGCCTGGCCGCACGAAAAAGACCGTGCATCCCGCAAACCGCACGCCATGCTCAATCGCCGCGCGCTGCGCGTTAAGGCCAGGGAACGCGGGCAGCAACCCCGGATGGATATTCATCACGCGGTCGGGAAACGCATCGAGCATCACCGGCGTCAACAGCCGCATGAAGCCCGCGCACGCGACCAGTTCGACCTCGCGCTCGCGCAGCGTCGCCACCAGCTCGCCGTCGAACTCCTCACGCGTCGCGGCCGCGCGATGGTCGATAAATCGCGTCGGAATCGCGTGGCGCCGCGCGCGTTCCAATCCCGGCGCCGCCCGGCGATTCGAGATGACGACCCTGATATCCGCGCTCAGCTCGCCCCGCTCGACCGCGTCGATTATCGACTGGAGATTCGTTCCGGTGCCCGAGATCAGTACGCCAAGTTTGACCGGCGGCCGCCGCGCTGTCTGATTTTCCATCGTCATTCGCGACCGCGCCTCAGTTGATTTCGACTCCGCGCTCGCCGCGCACGACTTCGCCGATTACGAACGCGCGCTGGCGCATTCGGCGCATCGCCGCGATTACCGCATCAGCGTCGACCGGCGCCACGATCACCGCCATCCCGATTCCGTTATTGAAGGTGCGATCCATCTCGCCGCGCTCGATCTTTCCTATCCGCTCGATCATCCGAAACACCGGCGGCACCGGCCAGCTTCCGCGCCGTATCATCGCGCGCAACCCCTTCGGCATCACGCGCGGAATATTCTCCGGCATTCCGCCGCCCGTGATATTCGCCAGTCCCTTGATCGTGAACTTCTCGAACAGCGCGTTCGCCGCCAGCGCGTAAATCCGCGTCGGCCGCAGCAGTTCTTCTCCCAGCGCGCATCCGAGTTCGTCGATCCGCGCCCCGAGCCCAAGCTTCGCCTTCGCGATCAGGACCTTGCGCGCAAGCGAAAAGCCGTTGGAATGAAGCCCGCTCGAAGCGAGTCCGATAATTACGTCGCCCGCTCGCATCCGCGCCGGATTAGGCATTCGTTCTCCGTCCGCCACGCCCACCGCGAATCCCACCAGGTCATATTCGCCCGCCTTGTAGAAGCCCGGCATCTGCGCCGTCTCGCCGCCGACGAGGCTTGCGCCCGCATCCCGGCATCCGCGCGCGACGCCCTTTACAATATCGAGCGCGATCCGCGCTTCGAGCTTCCCGGCCGCGATATAGTCAAGGAAAAACAGCGGACGCGCCGCATGGCATACGATATCGTTGACGCACATCGCTACGCAGTCGATCCCGACCGTATCGTGGCGCCCGGTCATGAACGCGATCCGAAGCTTCGTGCCGACGCCGTCCGTCCCCGCGACCAGCATCGGCTTGCGCATCCGCCGCGTTCCGTCGAGGCCGATAATCGCGCCGAAGCCGCCCACTCCGCTCAGCACATGTGCGCCAATCGTCGGCCGCGCGATCCGCCGAATCATAGGGATCAGCGCCTCTTTCAAATCGATATCGACGCCCGCCGACTTGTAGGTGATCCGCTTCGCCATCTGCCGTTACGCGGCGCGGACCGCGAGCGCCATCGCGCGCCACGACTTCACGCCCTTGGCATTGGTAACGATTCCTTCGCGGTAGCGCACGAGTTCCAGCCCTTCGAGCATCGCGCGCAGCTCGTAGCGTCCCAGTAAAAAATCGGGGTTTCGCGGATGGCCGATCGCCGCCTGATCGACTGTGAACGTGTCGAACAGAATCGCGCCGCCGGGCCTGAGCGCCGCCCGCAATGCTGGAACGATCGCGCGCTCCAGAAAACATACATTTACGACCAGGTCGAAACGGTTGGGCGGTATCGGAAACTCAGTCAGATCGGCCGCCACCGGCCATATCGCAAGACCCTCGCGGCGCGCTTGCGAATTGAGTATTGCGAGTCCCGCCTCCGAATAGTCAATCGCAATCACTCTGAATCCGGCGCGCCCGATCGCAAGGCTGTTGCGCCCTGTTCCCGCCGCGATATCCAGCGCCAACCCCGGCTTCTGCAATGCTATCGCTTCGGCTACCGACGGCTCGGCCGCGCCCGTGCCGCCCGCCGCGCGATGCGCCTCGTTCCAATGGAGCCGCCGGGCGCCGCTCATAGCGCCCGCGCCAGAGTCAGCACGTCCACCCGCCGCGCACCCGCCGCCTTCAGGATGCGCGCACATTCTTCCGCCGTCGCGCCCGTCGTCATCACGTCGTCAACCAGCAGTACCCGCCGTCCCGCGATTCGCGCCGGACGCCGCACCGCGAACGCCCCGCGCACGTTGCGCGCGCGCTCCTTCCGATCCCGCATCGTCTGCGGCGGCGTCGCCCGGGTCCGCACCAGCGATCCCACGTCGAGCGGACGCCCGATCCGCCGCGCCACCGCCGCCCCGATCAACGCCGACTGGTTGAACCCGCGCCACCTGAGCCGCGCCCGATGCAACGGCACCGGAATCACCACGTCGCATCCGTCCTCAGGTATCGGAATCGGCCCGTTGAGATACTCGGCCAACGCTTTTCCAATCCACTGATCGAGTCCGTACTTATGCCGTCGAATCAGCGCCGCCACCGGATTCGGTATCGCATCCCCGGACGCCTGATACACCGTAATCGCGCGCGCCGCGTCGTAATGCGGCCGCGCCTGTACGCATCGCGAGCATAGCCGCGCTGCATCATCGCTGCCGGCGCCCGCGGGCATTCCACATACCGCGCATGCCTGCCGATCCGGCGGACTCACCCGCCCAAGACACGCTCCGCACACGCGCCCGCGCGACTCGATCGGCATCCGAACACTGCATGCCGCGCAGCTTGGCGGATAGACAAAATTGATTAGATAGCGAATCATCGCGAGCCCGGCGTCCTTCCTGATTCATTCATGAAGGCCGGCGCCAACTCAAGCGCAAGCCGTCCCTGCCGCTGGGCGCATTGCTGTGGACAACCGGTCCGCATCGCGATGTAATCGGGCCGCTCGCGCACATCTCGCACGGCTGGCCTTGTGCTATAGGGGGACTCATGAAGACGCCACTCGAAGGAATCCGGATCATCGACTGGACTATCTGGCAGCAGGGTCCGGTGGCAACCGCGATGCTTGCCGACCTTGGCGCGGAAGTGATCAAGCTCGAAGCGCGCGACGGCGGCGACCCCGGCCGCGCAATCGCCGCGGTCTCCGGCAACACCACCGTCCGCGGCGGCCGCAACTTCTATTTCGAGGCCAACAACCGCCACAAAAAAAGCCTCACCCTCGACCTGAAGCTGCCCGAGGCGCGTCAGATTGTCTACAAGCTCGCCGCCCAGAGCGACGTCTTCGTCCAGAACTTTCGCAAGGGCGTCGCCGCCCGCCTCGGCCTCGATTACGAAACCCTGCGCAAGCATAACCCGCGTCTCATCTATGCCACCGCCTCCGGCTACGGACCGCTCGGACCTGACAGCGGCGAGCCCTCCTTCGACTACCTCGCCCAGGCCCGCTCCGGTCTGATGAACATCGCCGGCATCAAGGGCGACGAACCGGCCTATCTCTTCGGCGGCGTCGCCGACCAGATGGGCGCGATCATGCTCTCCTACGGCGTCATCACCGCGCTTCTCGCCCGCGAGCGCTTTGGCGTCGGACAGGAGGTCAACGCCTCGCATCTCGGTTCGATGGTCGCGTTGCAGGGCCTCAACGTCGCTTGCCGGACGATCCTCGGCAGCGAGTTCAGACGCAACACCCGCGACGTCGCCTACAGCCCGCTCTGGAACCACTATCGATGCGCCGATAACAAATGGATTGCGCTCGGGATGCTCCAGCCCGACCGCTACTGGAAGGACTTCTGCAACGCCGTCGGTATCCCGGAACTTATCGACGACCCGCGCTTCGCCACGATGGCTGAGCGGGGCAAGAACTGCCGCGAGGCCGTCGCTATCCTCGACCGCGTCTTCGCAGCCAAGCCGCGCGCCGAATGGCTCGATATCCTCAAGCGCGGCGGCGACTTCATCTATACCGTCGTCAACACCATCTCCGACCTGCCCGACGACCCGCAGGTGCTCGCGAATAACTATATCGTCGATTACGACCATCCAAGCCTGGGCGAGTTGAAAATCGTCGGCGTGCCGCTCGGTTTCAGCGAAACGCCTGGCAACCCGCGCGGCCCCGCGCCCGAACTTGGCGAGCATACCGAAATGATCCTCACCGATCTTCTCGGCTATAGCTGGGACGATGTAGCCAGACTGAAGGAATCAGGCGTAATCTGAGCGCGCGCAGCGTGCGATTACCCAACGCGGCTTATAAGAAGGAGTTGGCATCATGTCCATGACAGGAACCGTCGCCGATCGCGAAGAGATTCGCGAACTTTATGCGCGCTACGCGCTCACTATCGATGACTCGCAATTCGAGGACTGGGTGAACTGTTTCACCCCTGACGGCGTCTTCGACAGCCCCATCTACGGCCGCTCCGCCGGGCGTGACGCGCTCCGCAAGTTCGCCGCCAGCTACAAGGAATCATGGGCCGGCGCCCGCGTCCGCCACATGATGGTCAACGTGAGCTTCAAGGTCGAAGGCGACCGCGCCACCGGCCAATGCAACCTCATCTACTATCGCATCAAGGACGGCAAGACCGAACTTGCCGCTATTGGCGGCTACAAGGACGAACTCCGCAAGGAGAACGGCGACTGGCGCTTCTCGCTCCGCCGCGTCTTTATCGACAAGTAGCGATCGCGTCGCTGAGATCACGCGAGAGCCCAGCCTCGACCCGCGCGTGCCCTGAGGCCGGCGATCGAAAGTCCAACTCCGCCAGATGGAGCCAGAAGCGCTCATCCGGCAGCGATTCGAGCGGCGGACCGCCGTAAAGCAGGTCGCCCGCGATCGGACACCCGAGGCTCGCCAGATGGACGCGTATCTGATGGCGGCTGCCGCTCCGGGGCAATACGTCGACCAGGGTGAAATCCCCGATTCGCTCAATCGGCCTCACGATCGTTCTGGCCGGACGCGCCCCCAATCGCACCGCCTCGCTCTCGTCGCGCGCGACCATCATCCGCCGACGGTTCCTCGGATGATGCGCGATCGGCAGCTTGATTTCGATCTCGCCGCCGGCTTCGGTTCCGATTTCACCGCCGGGCCAGCCCCCGATCAGCGCCTGATAGCGCCGCCGTATCCGGCCTTCACGAATCGCCGCCCGCATCGCCGCGAAACTCTCGGCGGTCAACGCGACCATCAACGCTCCCGACGTTCCGTTATCCAGCCGATGTACCAGACCGCCTTCGCGCGGATTGTCGCCGGCGTTCGCGGCATTGGGGAACATCGCCACGACCCCGTTCATCACGGTGCCGGTCTCGCCCGGGCGCAACGGATGGCACGGGATACCGCCGGGCTTGTTGACCACAATTAGCGCCGCGTCTTGAAACAAAATCTCAAGTGTTACATTAGAATCTGGCACAAGCGGCACGGCGTCCGAGGCCTCTTCGACCTCGACCCGGTCGCCCGGACGGACTAGCGATCCCTTCGACGGTACCGCGCCGTTGAGCCGGATGACCCGGCTTTCGACCATTTCGCGCGCCATCCGCCGCGACCCCGCAAACCCCAGCCGTACAAGGTAACGGTCGAGGCGTTCGTGATCCTGAGGAGCGGTCTTTTCGGTTTCTGATTCCATTGTAACTCGCGACTTAGCTTAGCTGCCGCGCTAGCGAGCCTCGGAACGGCGCTCGGCGCGCGCGGGCGATCGCCGGGGAATCGCGTCCGCCATCCCGAACGTTCGCCGCAACTCGGCTCCGGTAATCGACTTCGGCGAGGCGGCGACCTTGGTGGGCAATCCCGCCGCAACCACTTTGCCGCCATCGTCGCCGCCGCCCGGTCCGAGGTCGATCAGATAATCCGCCTGCGCCAGGACTTCAAGATTGTGCTCGATTACGATTAGCGAGTTGCCCTCGCTGACCAGCCGTGCGAACACCTTCATCAGACGGCGCGTATCGGTCGAGCTGAGCCCGGTCGTCGGCTCGTCGAGCAGAAAGACGCGCGCAGCGGGCTTGCCGTTGGCCAGCGATGGTGGCGGCTCGAGGTCGGCGAGCAGGAAGCGGGCGAGCTTGAGCCGCTGCGCTTCGCCGCCCGAAAGGGTCGAGGTTGCCTGGCCGAGCGCAAGGTAGCCGAGTCCGACCGCGTTCAACGCTTCCAGCCGGCGCATTATCGCAGGGTAGCCGGAAAAGAAGCCGCGCGCCTCATCGACGGTCAAGTCGAGGACTTCGTTGACGTTTTTGCCGTTGAACCGGATGCCCAGGATGTGGGGCTGGAAGCGGCGGCCGTCGCACACCTCGCATCGCACGTCCAGGTCGGCCATGAAGTGCATCTCGATCGTCACGCTGCCGCTACCCTGGCATTTCTCGCATCGTCCGCCCGCGACGTTGAACGAGAAGTGGCCCGGCGGGATTCCGAGGCGGCGGGCTTCGGGGCTTTGCGCGAAGAGCTTGCGGATGTCGTCGTAAATCTTGAGATAGGTCGACGGGTTCGATCGCATCGAGCGCGCGGGCAGCTCCTGGCCCATGTGAACCATCGCGCCCACCGCTTCGAGCCCCTCGATCCGGTCGCACGCGCCGGCATCGCCCGCCGGCTCGCCGATTCGCCGCAGATAGTTGTTGTAGAGCACATCCTCGACCAGCGTCGACTTGCCCGATCCCGAGACGCCGCTGACGCAGACCATTCGGCCCAGCGGGATTCTCAGGTCAAGATTCTTCAGGTTGTGCTCGCGCGCGCCGACGATTCTGATCGACGGGTCGCGCCGATCGAAGCGCCGCTCACGCGCGAGCGCGCGCATCAGCAGCACCCGCCCCGGCTCGGGACCGTAGGCGCTCTGGCGGCGAGTCGGAGCGCCCGCTCGGATCAGGCGGCCACCCTCGCGTCCGCCGCCCGGACCAAGCTCGATTGCGAAGTCGGCCGCGTGGATCATCGCGGGATCGTGCTCGACGACGACCACCGTATTGCCGAGGTCGCGCAGATGGCGCAGCACGCCGATAAGCTTGCGCACGTCGCCGGCGTGGAGCCCGACCGTCGGCTCGTCGAGCGCGTAGAGCGTGCCCGTCAGGAGGCTTCCGAGCGCGCCCGCCAGATGTATCCGCTGCGCCTCGCCGCCCGAGAGCGTGCGTGCCTGCCGTTCTACGGTCAGATATCCGAGGCCGACCTCATCGAGCACGCCGATTCGCCCGCGCAACTCGCGGATCAGCACCGCCGCCCGTTCCCGAACGCGGCGGTCGCGCCCGAGCTTTTCGATCCACGGCTTAAGCTCACGCACCGAGAGCTTTCCCACCTCCGCGATCGAGCGGCCGTCGACGCGCACGTTGAGCGCCTCGGCCTTGAGCTTCGATGCACCGCATGCGGGGCAGGGCACGAAGCGCCGATAGCGCGCGAGCAGGATTCGGACGTGCGTTTTGTAGCGGCGCTTTTCGAGCCATCGGAAGAATCCGCGCACCCCCGGCCACCGCTCCCACTCGCCGTCGCCCTCGCGCCGCGGCTCGCCGTCAAGGAGCCACGTCCGTTCCACCTCGGTCATCTCGCGAAAGGGCGCGACCGTGCTCACTTGCGCGCGCCGCGCGCACTTGAGCATCCACGCCTTCATCTCCGCGTAGGCCGGAGTTCGCCATGGCGCGACCAGTCCCTGGCGGATCGAGAGTCCCGAATCGGGAATCACCTTTTCGAGATCGAGTTCGACCACCCGGCCGAAGCCCTCGCATTCGGGGCACGCGCCGATCGGGCTGTTGGCCGAGAACAGGGCGGGCGTCGGCTCCGGGAACGTCCGATCGCATCGCGCACAATTGAAGCGCCGGTCGTAATCGACCGAGCCGACCGGCGTGAGTTCACCGGTCTCGGCGCGTTCGACCCGGATCACGCGCGCACGGCCGCCGCCCAGATGGAACGCCTTCTCCGCCGCGTCGCGCACGCGCTCGCCGCCGTCCGACGATGCGGTCGCAACGCGATCGATTACCACCATCAGGGGCGCGTCAACTCCCGCGCCGCCGCCATTCTCGGCGAAGTCCGCGGTCTCGACGACCCGGCCGTCCATATAGAGCCGCAGGTAGCCGTTCTGAATCAGGTAGCGGCAGGTCTCATCGGCGGCCCGGGTCCCATTCTCGAACGGCGCGAGAAAAAGGTAGAGGCCCGGCGAGGCGAGGGTGCGCGCCGCGAGCCCCTCGACGGTGTCGCGCGCCACTTCGGTTCCGCATGTTGGGCAGATCGTGCGGCCGATAGTCGCGAACAGCAGCCGGAGGTAGTCGTTGATTTCGGTTACGCTTCCAACCGTCGAGCGGGCGTTCTTGATGGTGTTTTTCTGGCGCAGTGCGAGCGCCGGCGGAATGTCCGAGATCGAATCGACATCGGGCCGCTCCATCCGCTCGAGGAAGAGCCGCGCGTAGGTCGAGAGGCTCTGCACATAGCGCCGCTGCCCCTCGGCATAGAGCGTGTCAAAGACCAGGCTCGATTTGCCCGAGCCTGAGACTCCTGTGACGACGATCAGCCGGTTATGGGGAATTTCGAGCGAGATATCCCTGAGATTATGCGTGCGCGCGCCGCGGATACTAATCGTGCGCTCCACGCCCGCTCCTATCGATCCGCTGTCCGAGAGCCGATCAAGCTCACCGCGGGTCGCTCAGTGCGCGCGCCTTGCGCCGCCGCTCGCCGGGATATTCCGTCGCCACCTGGGCGTAGAGGCCGGCCAGCTTGATATCGAAGACCGCCTGGAGCCGGGCGGTCTCCGCCTGGCGCTCCTTCTCGCCCAGACCCTTAAGTCCGGCGAGTTGCTCTTCCAGATGCTGCATCAGGCGGTTGCGCTCGCGAAGATACTCGTAACCATTCATGAGGATATCCAGCGTTCCCTTTCTGCTAACATAGCTTATAGATTATCCCGCGCGCTTTGAACCATAGTGGCAGTGACACAGCTCAAGAGAAGCTCCCGAGGCAAAAGCCGGGTTCCGGCCAGTCCGCCGTTGATTCGCCCGTTCTCCGCCGACGGGATTTGCGGCGGATTCATGGGTCGTTCGGGCGGCGTCAGCACCGGCCGCTACGAATCGCTCAATCTTTCGTACTGGGTGGGCGACTGGATGCGCGACGTTGACCTCAACTGGCAGCGCGCGCGCACGCTGATGGCGCCGCGGGTCGCCTTCGCGATGCTCAATCAGATCCACGGCAACGCCGTTCATACTGTCACCGATAGCTACAGCATCGCACGCCCCGATGGCGACGGGATGGTTACGGCGGCCTCGAATCTGATCCTGTGCATTTTCACTGCGGATTGCGTGCCGATTCTGCTCGCGGACTTCCGGCGGCCGATCGTCGGCGCTCTCCATGCCGGGTGGCGCGGCACTCTTGCCGGTATCGCCTTGCAAGGTGTCGCGGCGATGGAACGGCTGGGGGCCTCGGCGGCGGATATCGAAGCCGTGATGGGTCCGTCGATAGGCCCATGCTGTTACGAAGTTAATTCGGAGCTTGCCGATCGTTTCGCGCAGGGCTTCCCCGATTCGTCGCGCCACATCCGCCCGGGGCCGCCGGACAAGGCATATCTGGACCTTTGCGGATTCAACGCCGATCAGCTCGCCGCGGCGGGACTGAAGCCTGACAATATCCGAAGCGCCGGGCCGTGCACGCGATGCACTTCCGAGAGCTATTTTTCGCGCCGCGCGGCGGGCGGTGCGACAACAGGATTGCAACTTAGCTTTATCGGTCTGGTCGGGTAGTATTTTGTGGATGCGGTCGGGCAGGCACAGAAAGGCTTCGGGCGGAGTATTGAAGCACGTCCGCAAGCCGATAGCGCCGCCCTCTAAAATCGAGGAGGACGCGAAAACGTACCGGCGCGAGCGCGAGCTGGAACGGCTGCGGCGCCTGCGCGACGGCGAGCCCCGTTAGCCGCGAGACTTTAAGCGGCGGCGCAGGATCCCCATCGAGCCGGTATCCGATAACAAACGAAATGATCAGTTTTGACTTAACCGAAGAACAGCGGATGGTGCGCGATACGGTCGGCGCTTTCGCGCGAGAAGAGATTGCGCCTGCCGCCCGGCCCGCGGACGAAAGCGGTGAGATTCCCGCCGCCCTGATAGCGAAGGCGTGGCAGTTGGGGCTGGTGCGAGGCCCGCTCCCGGAGCGGCTCGGCGGCGACGGCGACACGCGCTCGGCCTTGACCGGCGCGATAATCGCCGAGGAGCTTGCGGCCGGCGACCTCGCGATCGCGACCCATATTCTTGCGCCGCGGCTGTTCGCTTTCCCGATCCTCGAGATGGGCACCGACGCGCAGCGCGATACCTATTTGCGTAGATTCACCGGTCCGGATTTCATTCCCGCCGGCGCCGCCCTGATGGAGCCGCGCTTCGATTTCGATGCGGTCGACCTTCAGACCCGCGCGCGCGCCGACGGCTCGGGCTTCATCCTCGACGGCCGCAAGTGCATGGTCGCGCTCGCGTCGGCGTCCGAGGCGTTTCTGGTTTACGCGGCCGGCAATGGCGACTCGCGGGTGCAGGCCTTCATTGTTCCGCGCGGCGTATCGGGACTTACCGTTCGCGATCGAGAAAAGAACATGGGACTGAAAGCGCTGGAGACTTTCGAGGTCGAGTTCAGCGAATGCCGCCTTGGACCCGAAGCGAAGCTGGGCGGCGAAGCGGGAATCGACCACGGGCGCATTCTCAGCCAGTCGCGCGTGGCGCTGGCCGCGATGGCGGTGGGGATGTCGCGCGCGGCCTTCGACTATGCCCGCGCATATGCGAAGGAGCGCCGCGCGTTTGGCGCGCCGATCGCGACCCGGCAGGCGGTGGCCTTCATGCTCGCGGACATGGCGATCGAGGTCGACGCGTCGCGCCTGCTGGCGTGGGAGGCTGCGTGGCGGCTCGATCGCGGCGAGGACGCGGCCCGCGAGAGCTATCTCGCCCGCAACTACGTCGCGTCCGCCGCGCTCAAAATAGCCGACAACGCCGTGCAGACGCTGGGCGGCCACGGCTACATCCGCGAGCATCCGGTCGAGATGTACCTGCGCAACGCGCGCGGCTTCGCGACCCTCGAAGGTCTCGCGACGGTCTGAGTTGGCGAAAAGGGAAAGACCATGATCGACTTTGAACTCGAACCCCAAACTGTTAAGCGTCTCAAGCTCTATCATCAGGTGGCCGAACACATGATGCGGCCGATCTCGCGCGAATATGACGAGCGCGAGCACGAAAAGCCGTGGGACTTCCTCAACGCGATGTGGGCCGCGACCACGCAGCCGGGCGGTGATCCGACCGGGATGAGCGACGGCTCGAGCTCGCGCAACGTCCAGACGGTCGCGTCGACCGAAGAGCTATGCTGGGGCGATGCGGGACTCTTCCTTTCGATTCCCAACGCGGGACTCGGCGGTGCGGCCGTGATGGCCGCCGGCACGCCGGAACAGAAGGCGCGGTTCCTCGCACCCTTTCGCGGCGGCAAACCCAAGTGGGGCGCGATGGCGATAACCGAGCCGGGATGCGGTTCCGACTCCGCCGCGGTTACCACCACCGCGACGCGCGACGGCGATCAGTGGGTTATCAACGGCACCAAGATTTTCTGCACCTCGGGTCAGATGGCGGGCGAGAAGTCTGAGGGCTTCATAGTGGTCTGGGCGACCGTGGACAAGACCGCCGGCCGGGCCGGAATCAAGCCGTTCATCGTCGAGCACAACACGCCCGGAATGACCGTCGCGCGGGTCGAAAAGAAGCTCGGCATCCGCGTCTCGGACACCGCGATGTTGATTTTTGACAACTGCCGCGTCCCGCTCGACCATCTGCTGGGCAGCGCCGAGGTCAAGCGCGAAACCGGCGGCTTCAAGGACGTGATGGCGACCTTCGATGCGACGCGGCCGATCGTCGCCGCGATGGCGATCGGGGTCGGACGCGCCGCGCTCGATTACGTGCGCGATTTCCTGAAGGACCAGAACGTGCCGATCCGCTACGGCATCTCACCGCGCCGGCTCACCACGATCGAGCGCGATTTCATGGACATGGAAATTCAGCTCAAGGCCGCCCGCCTGCTGACATGGCGCGCGGCATGGATGCTCGACGCGGGGATGCGCAACAGCCTGGAAGCTTCGATGGCCAAGGCGAAGGCCGGGTTGGCGGTCACGCAAATTACGCAGAAGGCGGTCGAACTGCTCGGGCCGTTGGGCTATTCGCGCGCCCATCTGGTCGAGAAGTGGATGCGCGACGCGAAGATCAACGATATTTTCGAGGGCACGCAGCAGATCAACATGCTGATAATCGCGCGCCGGATACTCGACTACTCGAGCCGCGAGCTCAACTAAATCCCGCCGTCATCGTCAGCAAAGCTGATAGACGACCCGCGCGAGACGGCCGTTTGCGCCGTCCTCAGCCTAATAGAACCACTTGCCCTTGTCCCAACTGAAAATCTCCATCGTCTGAGTCTCTCTGGTAACCTTGGGCGGTGCATGCTCAGCCGCGTCGATGTTGGTGCCGGTCTTGGCGTAGTTTATCTCATGATACGAGAGCTCGCCGATCGGAATACCATTGTTGGCCTGCTTGCTGACGCAACTCTCAATCTTGCTGTAGCCGAGATAGGTGCCAGTCTCCACTCCGTTGCGCATCTGCCAGGCCAGATGGGAAATATTGTCGCGCTCGCGGTCGCCGAGCTTGCGCTCCCAATCCCTGCAGAAGGAGGGAAACTGCGCGCTCGCGATCTGAAAGTCCTGCATTGCGCGGCGCGCCTCGGGACTCAGCTTCGCAAACTCGCGATGGATATCCGATCCGAGATTGGTGGTTAGCGAAGCCTGCTGCACCGCGGGCGGCTTTAACAGGACGCTGGTCGCAGGCGGCGGCGGAGCGGCATAGAGCGACGGCGAATTGGCCGCGGAAGAAGAGGAAGTTGCGGCCAGCGGAACGATAGCGGCAGCCATCTTGGCGTCGGAAATCGGTCTGGAGATTGAACTTGGTGAAGACGATACCGACATGGATTGTGCGGCGGCGCGATTAGCGACCGCTGTCACACCAATCACGATGCCTGACACAACCAACGCCAAACCCTTTGTGACACACTTATTAATGGTCCACATAGCGCCCCCTGAAGGTTGATTGACTTTCAAGCGATTACTCTCATTCCACATCGGCGTAAAGAGGCAACAACCCTAATTATCATTTTGCAGCCGCTTAAACATCGAAACACAGCTAGACTACGCGAAACGCAATCGCGTTTGGAGTCCTGCAGAGCTGATTTTTCACGCAGAAGCGGGGAAACAGAATGGAGCTGGGCGCGGCCCCCGATTTGGGGACCGCGCCCGGGTTTATCAGGCGTGGCGAGTTTCGGCCGTTACTGAACCGGAACCAGCTCGACGCGGCGGTTTTGTGCGCGGCCTTCGGCAGTCCGATTGGTAGCCACGAAGTCGGTCTTGCCGTAGCCGTGCGGGATCAGCTTGTCGGGCGAGACACCGTGGTCGCCGAGATAGCGGACGACTGCGTTGGAGCGCCGATCCGACAGCCTCAGGTTGTACCTGACCGAGCCGATCGCATCGCAATAGCCGTTGACGTTGACCGTGACATCCGGATGCTGCTTCAGAATCGCGGCACCCTCGTCGAGCACGGCGGCATCCTGCGGCCGGATGTTGGACTTGTTGAAGTCAAAATGCACCCCGCGCAGGATCACTTTCTCAGGCGCAGGCGGTGGTGGTGGCGGAGGGGGTGGTGGCGGGGGCGGTGGTGGCGGCGGCGGCGGAGCGGCCTCCTCCGGACACATGAAGTAGCCGGCGGTTCCACCGATCAGCGAGCCAATAGCAACGCTTCCGGGGACGACCCAGGCCAGATAGGCGTCCTGATTGTGCTTGGACAGCGCGACGCCGGTTCCGATTCCGCCGGCGACGACGCCGCCCGCAGCGGCGCTACCGATAATGCACTTTTCCCGGTCTGACATCGAGGCGCAGCCCGAAACCATGCCGAGCGCGGCGATCCAGAGCAAGCCCAGACCCAACTTTCCTTTCATCACCAACTTCCCTTTCGCCCGGGAACCTCCCGCCCATCAGTAATTGAGTGGTGCGAGATGTCCCCCTGGCCCTCAGTTAAAGATCGTGGGTCAATCCCACAAACATCGGAGCGCCGCACCCGTCTTCCCAGAACAACATTGATGACGAAGTTGCACGGCTTTCGTTAAGACTACGTGAAGAACATTGACGAGGAGCGGCTCGTCCGTCAAGCGGAAAATATCGCGGCGCAGACTCGTAAGAATCAGACCCGTAAGAATTGGATAAACCTGTCGCTTTCAAAATAAAAGGGCCCGGATGCGGCCCCCGCTTTGGGGGCCGCATCCGGGGTTTATCGGGCGTGGCGAGTTTCGGCCGTTACTGAACCGGAACCAGCTCGACGCGGCGGTTTTGTGCGCGGCCTTCGGCAGTCCGGTTGGTAGCCACGAAGTCGGTCTTGCCGTAGCCGTGCGGGATCAGCTTGTCGGGCGAGACACCGTGGTCGCCAAGATAGCGGACGACCGCGTTGGAGCGCCGATCCGACAGCCTCAGGTTGTACCTGACCGAGCCGATCGCATCGCAATATCCGTCGACGTTGACCGTGACATCCGGATGTTGCTTCAGAATCGCAGCACCCTCGTCGAGCACGGCAGCATCCTGCGGCCGGATGTTGGACTTGTCGAAGTCGAAATGCACTCCGCGCAGGATTAGCTTCTCAGGCGCAGGCGGAGGCGGCGGAGGAGGCGGTGGCGGTGGCGGCGGCGGAGGCGGTGGCGGAGGCGTAGGCGCGGGCGCCATCAGGTAGCCGATCAGGCCGCCGAGGATCGCACCGCCGACGAGTCCAGCCGGAACAGCCGCCCAGTTATCAGAATTATCCGCGGCATAAACTCCAGCACCGATGCCGCCGGCGATCGCGGCTCCGGCAACTGCGCCGTAAATGGTGTAGTCCCTCTGCTCAGTGGTCATCGAGCAGCCCGAAATTCCAATGGCTGCAGCGACCCACAGGATCCAGAACCCCCGTCCTCGTCTCTTCATGAGCTTCTTCCTCCCCGGCACTCACGCCGACTGTCAGACCGGCCATTCCCGATCGGGTCAATAAACCTGACATCCC
>Ga0307373_10001682_pt1 | contig 41133 bp, 47 predicted proteins | sample OX2MG_FD_202534 | JGI IMG/M metagenome (GOLD analysis project Ga0307373, IMG submission 202534) | Soil microbial communities from Risofladan, Vaasa, Finland - OX-2 | ecosystem: Environmental > Terrestrial > Soil > Coastal area > Acid sulfate soil | place: Finland: Risofladan, Vaasa | collected...
GGCGCGCGGCTGCGGGGCGGGTGCCCACCGGTTCGAAGGTGCCCACGCCGCTCTCCGGGTCGGCCCAGGCGATGCAATAGCTCACAAGCTGGCCATCCGGGGCTTCGAGCACGACATCGAGCTCGGAGTCATAGACCGGCGCCATCCGCAGGCGTGCGTACCGCTTCGCGCTGAACGCCGAAGTCCCCCAGGTCGACCAGGCGTCGCGGTGCAGCTCGGCCCGCGTCTCGATGTCGGCATCGGTGGCGTGGCGGAGCCGGTAGCCGGGCGGGAGCGGAGCGGGCGGAATTTCGTGGTCGAGGTGCTGCGAATAGCGCACGTTGTGGCGCTCGCCGGAGAGGAGATAGCCGCGCCGCTCCAGGGCCGCTCGCCGCCCGGTGTCGCTTTCGAGCGAGACGGTGGCAAGGGTCCCTTCGCCCAGCATGGCGTAGGCGCGGGGCACCGTTTCGCCTGGCCGGGCATGGTACTGGCGGCGCTCTTCGGCCCAGGCGAGCATGCCGTCGAGGAGTTCGCCATCGGCGGGGATGCCGGGACGCAGGTCGAACGTGCAGTTGAGCGGCGGCTCGAAAAGGACGAACCCCGCGAGGCCCTCACTATCGGACCAGAGGCGGACGTCTTCGACCACGGGCAGGTGGCTGAAGGGGAAGAGTTGCCAGACCATGTCGCCGGCGTGCCAGTAGCTGAGACCGGGCAGGCGCGCGGCACTGGCCGAGCGGGCAAAGGCGATGAGGAGGGCAAGGTCGGCGGCGCCGCCAAAGGGGCGCGATTCGAATTCAGGCACGATGGACTCCTGTCAGGCCATTGCCGGGCGCAGCCTCTCGCGAGCGCGGCCCGGCATCTGTTCGACAAGGCGTGGGATCGTGCTACCTGACCATCGAAGTCCTGTGTGCCGGAGTGGCGACGGCACGGTAGCGCGGGGGACCGCGGGGCGTCAATCCGAAGCTACGCCTGAGCTCGAACGCCTGTTTCGCCTGAGTAGAGATCGCCTACGCGCTTGCAACGGACTCCCTCTCGCGGCCACTCTCGAAGCAGCCAGTCATCGCGTGCCCGTTGTGTCATGTAACGGGCCGTGTCAACCCCCCGCTCGCCCGCTCGCGCTGTACACTTCTGGGCATGACAGCGGACGCCGCGCAGATGCTGGACGAGATGACGCGCCGCATTGTCCACGGCTTTCGGCCCGAAAGGGTGCTCCTGTTTGGTTCGCGAGCGCGCGGTGATGCCCGCACCGACAGCGATTATGACCTCCTGGTGGTCTTCAAGACGTGCGCGAATCGGCGGCGTTCGGCGGTGGAGATGCGGAGCGCGCTCGCCGACTTGCCTGCGGGCAAAGATATCGTGGTAGCGACTGCGGCGGACCTCGATGGCAACCCCGCGGACTGCCCGGTGATCGTCCGGGCAGCGCTACGCGAGGGGCGAGTGTTGTATGAGCGACGATGAAAACGTCGCGCCGGCCGCCGGTGAAGGGGGCCGGTGGTTTCGCTTCGCAGAGGAAGACCTACGTACCGCCGTGGCGTGCCTAGACGACGGGGACTTGCCGCCGCGACAGGCGTGCTACTTTTCCCAACAGGCGGTCGAAAAGGCGCTCAAGGCCTGTCTGATCGCCTGTGAGGTGGTTTATCCGCGAAGCCACGACCTTGACTACCTTCGGAATCTCCTGCCGGCGAGTTGGGCCCTCCACAAGACGCACGGCATGCTTGGTGACCTTACCGAGTGGCTGGTAGAAGCAAGGTATCCCGGCGACTGGCCGGACGCGACCGAGCAGGAGGCCCGAGCAGCCGTCGACACAGCGGCGTCGGTGCTATCGTCCTTGCGGGCGGATCTGCGCCGCATGCGCGGGGATCAGTGAGGGGACGGCATGGAAAGCCCTTCGGAAGAGACTGAGAGCGTGGCGACGGGCCCTGGCGGCGCCAGAGGCGCAGCTGCGTGCGCGTGGCTCAGGCGAAGCCGCCGTGCTTTTGTGCTCTCGACCATCGCCCTGTTTGCGCTGCTCGCGTGGCTGCTGGAGAGGACGGTCGGCACGTTTCTTGCGGCCTCAGTCGCCGCCGGAGCCTTCTTCGCTGCCTACTTTGCATTTGAGCAGGCGGAGCTCATGGGACGAGCGATCGCCGCCGCTGAGCAGGCGAACGAAAACGCGGCCAGTGCGCTGGCCGATGAGCGCGTGGCGCGGGCGCAAGCACTTCAGCCACACCTCCTCGTTCGCACCGTCCAGGTCGAGAGAACCCCCAGGGGACGGTTGCTGTTTTCCGCCCCTTTCGGAAACAACGGTCAGGGCGCTGCGCTGGACGTGACCCTGAAGGGGGCAGTCGTGCTTGGGCCAGCGGAACGCCCACGGCCACTCTTTGAGAACTTCACTCCGGAGCAGCAGGTAGAAGAGTGGTTCCCCTCTATCGCGCCGAATTCAGCTGAGCGGCTCTCGTGGTACCGACTGCCAACCGCGAGTCTCATCCCGATTCTTCAGGCCATTCCCAGCGAGGAGGCGTGGCAGCTAACTTTGTATTGGTGGGCGGAATATGGCACCGCAAACGGTGGACGCGAGTCATCGGCCGGCTCGACGACTGGCATGGTAACGCCCTGACGGCGGCGGCGTGGGTGGTGGTCGGCGACCTGCTGGTGGTCAGCGCGTTCCTGGCCGCGTACGCGGCGCGCATTGCGCGGAAGTGGATGCGCGGGGATCAGTGAGGGGCCGCCTCAGCTGAACACGGTCGTGACGACGAAGTCGGCGGGGTCGGAGTGGTCGCCGGTGTCGACGAGGACGTGGCGGGAGGTGGTCATTTCGGCGCTGGCGATGTTGCGCGCGGTCCTGATGCCTGTGAGGGCCTGGGCGCTGGAATTGTCGAGTCGGACGCTGGCGGTCCAGGTGGCGGGGTCGAAGCTGACGACGGTGGCGCGGTAGATGCTCATGCGAGGTCTCCGAGAGGGGGTGTGGGAGGAGGGAGGAGGGAGGAGGGAGGAGGAGATGCTCATGCGAGGTCGCCGAGGGTGAAGGTGAGGTCGAAGGTGGCGGCTTTGACGGGTGCAGCGCGGTCGAAGTGCATGGCGAGGGCGATGACGCGGTAGGGTTGGGCGGCGAGGCCCAGCGGGGCGCTGGTGAGGCTGACGGCGTCGAAGAGTTCGGCGCTGCAATCGAAGGGCGTGGTGAAGGTGCCTCGCGGTGTGAGGGTGATGTCGCGGGCGAGCGCGTCCTGGGCCCACGCTGAGGCTTTTGCGTCGGTGGTGGCATCGAGGTTGCGGATGGCGCGGAGCGCGGGGCCGTTGCGGTAGACGTCGGCCTGGGCGATCTGCTCGGCGTAGCGGCCTGCGCCCTGGACGCGTGTCCAGTTGGCGGGGCGCGGTACATCATCGAGCGCGAGCGCGATGATGGGGAGTGCGCCGGTGCCGCCGTAGGCGGCCTGTGTATCGGCGGCGGTGAGGCCGCGCACCTCAAGGGCGCCGGCATCATCGAGGACGAAATCCGGCACGACGGCGAGCAGACGGCGGAGGGCGGCGGCGGCGCTTTCCCCGGCGGCGATGGCGAAGGCGGGCTGGTAGGTGGTCCAGTCGCTGGAGGGGGCGCGCGGGGCGCTGGCCTGGGCAGCTTCTGCGCCTGCGCGGCGGGCGATGCGGGCGAAGAGGCTGGCACGGGTGAGGGCGCCGGTGGACTGCTGCCACGCCTGGGGGGCGTGCCAGCGTTCGGCGGTGTGCCATGCACCGGCGGCGCTCACTTCCAGCAGCGCACCCTTGCCGTCGCGATGGGAGAAGCGCTTGCGCATGCGCGTGATGGTGAAGCTATGCAGGGCGCCGTATTCGGCGCTGCCGGCAGCGCCGCTGGCGTAGCCGGGCCAGACGTCGATGGTGGCGCCGGGCGTGAGGGCGTCGATGGTGGCGCTGTCGTGGTAGTCGAGGGTGAGGGAGCAGGTGGAGCCGTCGGCGGTGAGCTCGTAGCTGCAGCGGCGGACGCGCGCGGTGAGGTCGGTCTGCTGGCCGCGGGTGGCGTGCCAGACGCCCGCGGGCTGGGTGAGCCAGACATCGGGGCCGGTGGAGGATGGGAGGGCGATGCCGTGGGCGTTGGTGGCCTCGTGGGGCGCAGGCTCGCTCCAGGTGCCCCCGGCGCCCGCGGCGATGGTGGGGCGGGTGTAGAAGGCGCGGTCGAAGGCGACGGGGCCGGTCTCGTGCTCGACGAAGAGGCCGTGGAGTTGGCCGGCGACGTTGGCGATGGTGGGCCAGAGGAAGGTGACGGTGGAGGCGGAATCGGCCTCGGCGACGCTGGTGAGGGCTGTCCAGGCGTTGGCGGGGAGGAGGGTATCGCCCATGCGGACGGACCATGTGCGGCGGTGGGTGGTGGTGGCTTCCGTGCCGGTGAGGAGGAGGGAGAAGTCGGCGCCGTCGTAGCAGGCGGCGAGGCCGGTGAGGGTGGTGACGTCGGCGCTGCGGGTCCAGTTGGTGCCGGAGGCAGCCCAGACGCCGGCTGTGCGGCGGAGGCGCTTGAGGGTGGTGCTGGTGCCGAGGGTGTAGAAGAGGCAGGCATCGCCGGAGGCGGTGAAGGCGAGGGCGAGGGCGCCGATGGCGGAGGCTTCGGTGACGATGGCGGTGGGGGCGCCCCAGGTGGCGCCGGAGTCGGTGGACCTGCGCACCTGGATGGTGAGGGCGGCGTTGTCGAGGTAGGCGAGGAGGGCCTCGGTGCCGAGGGCTGCGAGTGCGATGGGGGTGTTGGAGGTGGCGGTGGCGGTGTTTGTCCAGGCGTTGAAGGCGGAGGCGGGGCCGGGAGTGGGGACGCGCTGGGTGTAGACGGTGCCGGCGTGGTTGCGGGCGCGGAGGAGGGAGGCATCGGCGGGGACGGCGACGGCGTGGGGCATATCGGCTTCGGTGCCGGTGTAGTAGCGGGACCAGTCGAGCAGGTCGATATCGAAGCGCTGCGTGCGCGCGGTGACGGTGAGGACGGGGCGCCTTTGGCTGGCGCGCTGGTGGGCGGCGAGGGTCGGCGAGAGGGTGATGGTCATGGGCGCTCCGTGGAGGGGCATGTGGGAATGACGAGCGTCGCGGCGGGGCCTCGCTACCTCGAACCGGGGGGTGGCACACCATCTCCCGCGGGGTGATTTCCTGTAGGCTTGGCGCCATATCACCGCCCGGAGTATTGCCATGCCGCCCGTCCATTTCGGCGTCACCGTCCCCCAGATCAAGCGCACATGGGCCGAAAGTCGCGACGCCTCACGCGAATTTGAGGCGATGGGCTATGACTCCCTGTGGGTGTGCGACCACCTCTATGGCCCGCAATCGCCACAGATCCCGATCCTCGAGGCATGGCCGCTGCTGGCCGCAATCGCGGGCGTGACGGAACGCGTGGAGCTGGGGACGCTCGTCACGCCGGCGGGCATGCGCAACCCCGCGCAGCTCGGTAAAACGATCGCGACCATCGACAACATCTCGGGCGGACGCGTGATAGCGGGGCTCGGTGCTGGCTGGATGGCGCGCGAATTCACGGATTTCGGCGTCCCTTTCCTCTCCACCGGGCAGCGCCTGGGCCAACTCAAGGAGACGGTCTCGCTTTTGAAGCGCATGTGGGGCGACGAAGCGGAGGTCAGCTTCGAAGGGAAGTACGTGAAGGCCACAAACGTCGTCTGCGAGCCAAAGCCGGCGCGCAGCGTGCCCATCCTCATCGGCGGCGCCGGCGAACAGGTGACGCTCAGGCTGGCGGCGCGCGAAGCGGACATCTGGAACAACCTCGCTGCCCACCACGCCGCGCTGCCTCAGAAGATCGACGTGTTCAAGCAGCACTGCGGCGAGGCTGGCCGGCCGCTGAGCGAGGTCGTGATCAGCCAGCAGTGCCTGGTCACCATCGCTCCCGACGAAGCCAGTGCAGGGCCGATGGTGGAGACGGCGAAGAAGATCTTCGGCGGGCACATGGGGGACCCGACCGGGCCGCTCGCCATTTCGGGGAGCCCGCAGCGCGTGCGCGAACAGATCCAGAAGCACCTGGACCTTGGCTGCACGATGTTCGTGATGGAGTTCTTTGGCCGCGACACGCGCGACCCGGCGAAGCTGTTCGCGGAGACCGTGCTGCCCCACTTCCGGTAGCGGTGGCCGAGGGCTGCCCCGATCAGGAGGCCTGGAGGAACTCCACCCAGTTGCCATCCGGGTCTTCGACGATGGCGATGGTTATGCCGGGGCGGAATTCGCGCACGGGGACCACGACCTTGTAGCCGCCGGCATCGCAGGCTGCGACCACCTCCGCGATGTTGGAGATGGAGATCGTGAAATAGCGATAGCCGGTAGACCCCTGGATGCCGCCGGGCGCTGACTTTGCAGGCGGATCCTTCTCGGGCTTGATGACCTTGATCAGGGTTGTGCCACACATGAGGCGGTGCATGACGCTGCCGGGCATGGGCATGTCGCCAACATGTTCGAAGCCGAGAGTATCGCGGTAGAACGCGAGCGCTTTGGCGCTATCGGAAACGATGATACCGAGGTCGATGGAATCTTTTGTGAGTTTGACGCCCAAGTGCGCCCTCCTGGCCAAGTAGTGGCGCAAGCATACGCGGGATTTGCCGCAGAAGGGCCGGGGTATCAGGCCTGTGCGAGGACGCGGAGCGGGAACGTGGCGATCACTTCATAGCTGGCGCCCTGGGCCGTGATGCGGCTGCGCATGAGCGATACCTGCGTGGTGCGCCATGTCGTCGGCGGGACGCTCATCTTGCCGACAGCAACTTCGATTTCGGCCCGCTGGCGGGTGGGAATCTCGTCGCGCACACGGCCGAGGGTGAGGTGTGGCCGGAACGGGCGCCGTTCTGGTTCGAAGCCGACGACGGCGAGGGCGGCGTTCACGGCGCGGACGAGTGCTTCGAGGCGAAGGACATCGCCGGCGATGCCGACCCACATGATGCGCAGGCCCTCGCGCCCGCCGAACGTGCCGATATTCGAGAATTCGAGTTCGAAGGGGGAATGGCCAACAACGGCTTCCTGGATGGCAAGCTTGATGGCGGGGAGCTTCTTGACGGGCACCTCGCCGAGGAACTTGAGCGTCACATGGACGCCTTCGGCGCGGATCCAGCGGACGGCGGTGCCGCTGCGGCCACGCAGGGTTTCGATGACGGCACCGATCGCGGCGCGTGCGTCATCGGGGACTTCGCAGGCGATAAACAGCCTGACCTGGTCGAGGGCGGGGGCTTCAGTCATGAAAAACGTTAGTCCGAAAACAGGGTAGTGGCGTTTCCGCCACACACTCCCTCCGCAAGGTCGACCGGGAGGAGCGCAAGAATGCGTTGCAGCTGGCGGCGAGGCGAAAGCAGCGGAAAATCCGAGCCAAAGAGCACGCGGCCTGGCCCGGCAAGGGCGATGAGCTGCGCAACACTGTCGTCATCATACAGCAACCCGGCGGCAGCCGTATCGAAATAGACGTCGGCGAGCGACTTGCGCGCCTCGGGCATGTGGAAGAAAAACGAAAGGCCGCCGCCAAGGTGCGCGGCTATCATCCGCAATCCTGGAAACGTTTCCGCGAGCTGCCCCAGTTCTCCGGCGGAGATGCCGCCGCGCTTACCGGGATAGCGATGGCCAACGGGCTCGCTGACATGCCAGAGAAGCACGCTCTCCGTCTCCAGGGCGAGCTCGCAGACGGCAAGCCCGGCCGGGCCGAGCGGGTCCCAGCCCTGATTGCCGGGCCGGAGCTCACCGAAGCCGCGGGCACCAGCCACGATCGCCCGCTCCGCCGCGCGCTCCCAGCCAACGATCTCCGGGTTGAGGGTCGCGAGCGGGATGAAGCGCGGGTCTTCTTCGGCGGCGCGCAGGAGGTATTCATTCTGTTCGCTGATGTCGCGTTCGTGGGCAAAGGCGAAGCCAGCGGTGACGGCCCGCTCGATGCCCGCGTCCGACATCGCCGTGGTCAGTTCTTGCTCAGTCGCCAGGGATGCTTTCGGGTCGGCATAGAGTTCGCGAAAGGTGGCATCGCGTGCGCAGAGGGCGGCACGATTCGCCACCTGAGATGGGGCAAAGAGGTGTGTGTGGGAATCGATGCGGGGCACGAGTGCATCGTACGCCACCGCGTGAGGGTTGCCAGGGGAGCTTGTGGGTGGCAGCAAGCAACTGGCTCTGTCAGGCTTGTCTGATGCTCGCTCGCACGGAGGCACCATGTCCCCTTTTCACGCCGAAATGACCGCAGAGTTCTGGAATCAGCGCTCCGAGGGCCACTTCCCGGCGCTCATCGGGTTGCAAGTGCAGAGCATTGGGCCGGGCGAAATTAGTGGGCGCCTGGACGTCCGCCGCGAACTGCTCGCACCGAACGGCTTTCTCCACGCCGCCACCGTGGTCGGGCTCGCCGACACGCTCTGCGGCTACGGCTGCCTGAGCAACGCCCCGGAAGGATCGCAGGGCTTCACCACGATCGAGACGAAGAGCAACCACCTGGGCACCGCCCGCGAAGGGGCGATCGCCTGCACTGCGAGGCTGACACATGGCGGCCGGTCGACCCAGGTGTGGGACGCGGAGGTCGTGGATGAAGGGAGTGGCCGTCCGATCGCCCTGTTTCGCTGCACGCAGATTATCCTCTATCCGCGATGAGCGGAGTGGCCGGGTTGGTGGCCCTGGGTCTTCGCTGCTGTATGGGCGACGCAGCTGGAGCTTTCGAAAGGGAACGGGTAAGCGCTTGCGCGAATACGCCGATCCGTGGCACGTTGACTCCGGTTACATTCCCGTAACCTTCCGTTCACTCAGGGTTATCCCTATTTCCCTGAGATGTGGAGTCTGCCATGGTTAGGTTCCGATGAGCCGCTGGATTCCATTGCTGCTCGCAGCCGTGCTCTTCGTCGTCGGAAGCACTGGCTTTGTGGTAGTCAGTTTAGGCGATATGGCGACCCCGGCATCGCTCCCGCTGGTTGCCGTGCCGCCGCTGACGCGGCTTATCGCGCGCGTCCCCGAAGCGAACATTCTCGGCCGTGGCTCCGCGCTCACAACTGGCACTGCTGCCGTGGCGGCAACGACGGCAGCCGCTTCGCCATCGCGCGCGAGCCGCGCACAAACGGCGGCCGCCGATGTTGCCGCCGCTTCGAGCGCCAACGTCCAGGAACTGGCGCCTCCCTCGCCGACGCTCTCACCGAGCCCCACGCCGAGCCCCACGCCCCCGCTTAACCCGAGCTTTCTCCCGGCTCCAAACACTGTAGGAGGCAAGGGTGCGAGCGCAGCGACGACCAGGACAAGCACGCCGGCTGCTAGCCCGACGCCCGAGCGGACCCCGGCCCGCAGCGGCGGAGTGATGATCTATAGCGGTGGCTCCGGCATCCAGGGCCAGCCCAATATCGGCAGCGCAAACCCACCGTCGAATCAGCCGCGCGTGGCCCGTTAACGCGAACGCGGGTTCGCGGCGGGCGTGCAGTTCCCCCAACGGTCAGCTTTAGCGCTCAGTAATCCCCCGCCAGATCGCGCCTGCCCTGGGCACTGGCGAGGGCGGCATGGTTGAGGATGTTCTGTGACATGGTGGCCGTCTCCAGCTTCGAACGGGCGCTGTAGATGGCTGTGCGCAGAGCGTGCGCTGCTCCGGAGCCCGGCTCCGCGATCACCGCGAACTCGACGAGGTGGCAGGCCATGCGCAGGTTTCCCTCCGCCTGGAGCGCCGCCGCGCGCGCGAGCACGCTATCGAGACCCCCGGCGAGGGCGACCCACTCCCGCGCCTGCTCGGAGCGCGGTGCGGGGAGGAGGTTGTCGGGTTCGCCGTCATACCAGCCGCCGTAGAGCCGCCAGACGTTCCGCACGAGGAACTGGGGGTCGTCGTAGATTGGCCGCAAGTATGGTTTGTCCAGCAGCCTCCGCGGCACTTCGACGGAGTGGATGACGCGGTCGAGGGTGGTGCCGGTGTTCATGAGGGTGAGCACCTGCGACTCGACGAGTTCGAGCAGTTCGGCGGTATCGGTGAGTGCGGCGCGGATGCGGTCGGCGCCAAATATGGGCAGCCCATGCCCGGGGAGCATCAGCTCGGCGCCCAGTCCCGCCATCTGGCGCAGGGCAGTCGCCCACTCGCCTGAGTAGCGCTGGACCTTCTGCGGGTTGCCGGCGTTCGGTGTCGCCCAGATGAAGAGGTCGCCGGGGTGGAGTAGTTTGCGTTCGGGGCACCACGTCCAGGTGCCGTCTTCGGTTTCGCCGCGGCCATGGTGCAGCTCGAAGGTGAGCTCGCCGCACCGGAAGGTTGCCTGCGTGTCATAGGTCACGTCGGGATAGCGGTATTGTTCGGGCCAACGGAAGCGGTCGATGGGGAGGGCGAACTGGCGCTTGTTGATCGCCGTGTTCCAGCCCGTCGTCTTCTTGTAGCGGTCGAAGTTCGGCCCCAGGAGCGCATGGCCATAGACGAGCGGGCGTGGCCAGTGATGCTCGGCTGCCTCCTGTTCGAACGGGCCCACGCCGAAGATGTGGTCCACGTGGTGGTGCGAAAAGACGGCCGCGCGCAAGGGCGTATCGGGCCGCCACTGGCGGACGGCGGCGTGCAGGAGTGCGGTATCGTTCACGGCCCCGGTATCGAGCATCACGAGGCCATCGCCGGAGTCGATGGTGTTGGCGCTGGCGATGCCCTTGTAGAAGAGGACTCCTTCGGCGATCTCTTCGCCCTGGGGGAAGCGCCCGTGGACGGGGTGGGTTTCCGGGGAAGAGAGGTCGCCATTCCAGAGCGCTTCGGCGATGTCGCGGATGCCGGGCATAGGGTGCTCCTGCGGGGTGATGACGAATTCTAGATCGCCGGAGGAGTGGGCGAAGCTTTTCCAGTTTCTGGCCTATTTCTAGAAGAGACTCGGAAACGAACTGATCATCTGCATAGACGGTTCAAGCCGGATAGAAGTTCCGGCGTGACTTTTCTAGTTTGTGCCACAATACTAGAAAAGTGGACCGAAGAGCGTTCGCTAGCCCGGCCGGGACCATCCTATCCCGCCGTTCGCCCTCGACGGGTCGGGAGTATCTGACTTTCGTTCCGGACGCGTTACCCCCGGTAGAACAGCGGATGCCGGTTGAGGAGATCGCGGGGCCGCTGGCAGACGCTTCGCGTGCGCTCGGGCAACTCGATGGAATCGGCCGGATCTTGCCAGATCCGGACCTGCTCGTACGGCCCTACATGCGCCGCGAAGCGGTGCTGAGCTCGCGCATTGAGGGCACAAGGACTTCATTCACGGAGTTGCTCGCGTTTGAAGCGACGGGCAGGCCACCCAACGACGGAGATGTCCGGGATGTCTTCAACTACCTCCAGGCATTGGACTACGGGTTACGGCACGTGGACGACGCGGGCATCACGATGGACCTGGTGCGCGACATGCATCGCCACCTCATGACCGGGGCACGGGGCGAGCGCTTCGCTACACCCGGAGAGTTCCGCAACATGCAGAACCACATTGGCGATTCGGACGACCCGGCACTCGCGCGATTCGTGCCACCGCCGGCCGATAGGATGCACGAAGGCGTCGAGCAGCTCTTCGGCTACCTCGCCCGTCCCCCAGATGGCACACCGGTACTCATCGAAGCGGCATGGATGCACTACCAGTTTGAGGCGCTCCATCCCTTCCTGGATGGAAACGGACGAGTGGGCAGGCTCCTCATCCCGCTCTTGCTGGCGCACCGCCACCACCTGACGCATCCCCTTCTCTACTTGAGTCCGTTTTTTGAGGCGCGAAGGGGCGAGTACTACGATCGGCTGTTTGCGGTGAGTGCCCGCAGCGATTGGCTCGGTTGGCTGTTGTTCTTTCTTGAAGGAGTACTGGTTCAAGCCGAGGAAGGGCTGTCGCTCGCCGACTCGATCATCGCGCTTGGCAAAGACTGGCATCAACGCCTCGAAGCGCGCGCGAGTCACAATGCACACCGGCTCGTTGATCTCGTCCACCAACGCATCGTCGTCGATGCCAAGGGCGTCGAGCGGGAGTTGGAGGTAAGCACGCAAACGTCCTATGCCCTCATTCGGACGCTGCAAGAGGCCAATATCCTCCATGAGCAGTCCGGTCGAACTTGGGGACGGCTCTACCTTGCGGTTGAGCTAAAGGACATTTTGGACTCAGCCAGATAGTGACGCCCGCCCGGCCTGCGCCAGGCCCACGATTAAACCCTGCTTGCATCCTCACTCAGAGGATTAAAGAAGGGGTCTTTAGACTTTAATCGCTGACCAACCTGCTCACTTCTGAGCTCCTCGCACTTCGAATCCTTCCCACGTGGCTGCAAAAGTTGCACTCGGCTCTACAATCTCCGCATCGCCACTCGCCGGAGACCGCCATGCCTGTCCGCTACGAAACTGAAGGCCCACTTGCGCTGATCACGATCGATCGACCGGAGGTGCGCAACGCGGTCGACCGGCCCACGGCGGAAGCGCTCGCGAAAGCGTTCCGGGACTTCGATGCGGACGACGCGCTTTCTGTTGCGGTTCTCGCGGGCGCAGGGGGGACGTTCTGCGCCGGGGCCGACCTGAAGGCGGTCTCGGAGGCGCGCGGCAACCGCGTCGGGCCGGAAGGGGACGGGCCGATGGGGCCCACGCGCATGCTCCTTTCCAAGCCCGTTATCGCCGCCGTCGAAGGCTATGCGGTGGCGGGCGGGCTCGAACTCGCGGCCTGGTGCGACCTGCGCGTTGCGGCCAGCGATGCGGTGTTCGGAGTGTTCTGCCGCCGCTGGGGTGTGCCGCTTGTCGATGGCGGGACTATCCGGCTCTCGCGCCTGCTCGGACACAGCCATGCGTTGGACCTCATCCTCACGGGCCGCGGCGTGAGCGGCGAAGAGGCGCAGCGCATGGGGCTCGCGAACCGAATCGTGGCTCCTGGCCAGGCCCTGGAGGCGGCGAAGGAGCTGGCACGGCAGCTCGCCGCCTTCCCCCAAAACTGCCTGCGCGCAGACCGCGCCTCATCCTATGAACAGTGGGCGATGGACCTGCCGGAAGCGCTCCGGAACGAGTATCACCATGGCTGGGGCGTTATCGAGTCGGGCGAGACGCGCGCGGGGGCGGCGCGCTTCGCGGCGGGCGCTGGCCGCCACGGTGCCTTCGGAGAGCCGGTCTGAACCGCACGCGGATGCTCCCCACGGGTGGCGGGACGCAGTAGAATCGAACGGTGCAGGCGGTTGCTCCAGCGAGCCTCGTGCCAACGCTCGTGTACACTGGTGGGCCCATGGCGACACTCCCGTCACCCGGTACGCGCGTCCTCGAAGACACCGAGACAAACCTCGATAAGCCGTACCACCTCATCCTCCTCGACGATGACCACCACACCTATCAGTACGTGGTGACGATGCTTGCCCGCGTGTTCGGCTATTCGCAGGAGAAGGGTTTCGCGATCGCCTGTATCGTCGACAGCGAGGGCCGGGCGATCGTCATGACCGGCAGCCACGACGAAGTCAGCCTCAAGCAGCAACAGATCCATGCCTTCGGCGCAGACCCGCTGATGGAGACGAGCGCGGGCAGCATGTCGGCCATCGTCGAGCCTGCCTGTTGAGAAGCCGCCACCGGCAACGGCGCCGGCCGCCAGTCACGCATGCACAGCTTTCCGAGAGACATAGTCACCCACCGGGGTCCGCCCGGTCACCGCGAGACGGTTCCAGATGTTGATGGTCACGATCGCGAAGATGAGCCTGGCTAATTCGTGCGGTTCGAACCATGCGCCCGCTTCAGTCATCACGTCGTCGGGGACATGCGTCTCGGAGACGAGGGTGATGGATTCCGCGAGGGCGAGTGCGGCCCGCTCACGCGCCGTGAAGAACGGCGTCTCCCGCCAGGCGGAAAGCGCATAAAGTCGCTGCTCGGTCTCGCCCATCGCGCGCGCATCCTTTGTGTGCATATCGAGGCAATAGGCACAGCCGTTCACCTGCGAACAGCGCGTCTTGACGAGTTCCAGGAGCGAATGCTCAAGGCCAGAGTTATCAACGGCAGCCTGCAGCGCGCCGACAGCGCGATAACCATCCGGCCAGGCCTTATAGATGTCGAATCGGGGAACCTGCTTGTCTTCCATCACGCATCCATTCTGCTTCGGCTTGTTTGGGCCCGCATGATCCAGTTTGAGTCCACGGCAAAGGGCCAGGCTCAGTCGGGCGCGCGTTGCATTGCGACTCCGGCCGCCAGCAGCTCTGCGATGCGCTCTTCTCCGAAACCCCAATCGTGCAGGACTTCGACGGTGTGCTCTCCGAGCATGGGAGTCCCACGTGCGAAGCCCCCGCGGCCATCGAAGGTGCTGTAGCGGGCGGGGCCGGTCACGTCACCCCACTGGGCGTTTTCGTAGTGGTCGAAGAAGCCGTTCTCCAGCACCCACGGGTCCGAGAAGAATTCGTGCAGTGTGAGACTCGGGGCGGCGGCGATGCCTCCGCAGTGCAGGCGGTCAATCGCCTCCTCACGACTGAGGGTGCTCAGTGCCACGGCGACCTGCTCCGCCAGCTCGCCCTCCACGGGCTGGGCAAGGGCCTGCTCCGCAGTCATGCGCCCGGTCCACTCGGGGTGGCCGAGGGCAAGGGCGAGCCGGCCAAATTCGACGGGCCGCGTGCAGGCGACCACGATCCAACCGTCGCTGCAGGGATAGAAGCGCTGCAGCGCTGAGGTGCCGAGACAATCGGTGGCGCCCTGCGGGTTCGGCGGACGCCCCTCGTAGCCGGTCAATTCGCCTGATTGCAGCCAGACGCTCTGGTTCGCGAGGCAGGTCTGCACATCCTGGCCGCGGCCGCTGCGCTCGCGTGCATGGAGCGCGGCGATGATGCCGAAGGCCGCCATCATGGCGGAGCCGCTGTCGTTGACGGCGACAGTGTGGAAGACCGGCTCGCCGTCGCCACCCTGCCCGGCCATGATGCCGCTGCGCGCCTGCAACAGCGGGTCGAAGCCGGGGTCGCGGGATAGGGGACCCTGCGGCCCATAGCCGCTGACCGAGCAGCTGATGATGCGCGGGTTGATAGCGGCAAGCTTCGCGTGGTCGATGCCGAGGCGCTCTCGCACGCCGCTGCGATAGTTATCGAGCACAACATCCGCAGAGCGCACAAGGTCGCAGAATGCGGCCAGCCCGGCGGGATCCTTGAGGTCGATGGAGAGGCCGCGCTTGCCGCGGTTATGGCCGCAGAACTGCATCCCCGCCAGCCGGAAGGCGTCGCCGTCGAGCCCTTCGATTTTGATGACATCGGCGCCGAAGCTGGCGAGGATGGTGGGGGCAAATGGCCCGGCGATGAAGGCGCCGAGGTCGAGCACGCGCACGCCGCCGAGCGGGCCTGCGGGCGAGGCCACCCTGGGCTGGACGGGGGCTGACATGAATGGTGCGTGTGGCGGGAGCGCTTCCGGCGTGGTATCGGTCATGAAATGGCGCACGCTACCGGGTGTGTCGCTGAGCCTGGCCGCGATCCCCGGCATCTCGACGGGGCCGAGTCGCGGGTGCTGAAGCTCGACGCGCATGCCGTTCGCCGCGACGGTCTCGCCGTGGAACCACTCGACGCGATGGCCAACGGGCCCGCTGGGCACGTCCGCTTCTCGCAGGATGCGCAGCCACTCCTCCCGTGGCTTTTCGGCGAAGCGTGCATCCAGGCGTTCGATGGCGACTGCGTTCATTGGGGGTACGAGCAGCTTCGTGAACTCGCCATCCACGCCTTCGAGCACGATCAGTTCCATGAGGTCGAGCGCTTCAAGGGCTTTGAGGAAGAATTGGGGTGTGAGCGTGCCGAGGAAGAGCCACTGGCCATCGCTGCATTGATAAAGCCGGTAGTTCGGCACTCCGCCGCGGCTGCTCTTTGCGGTTGGCGTGGTGTTTTCGCCGAAACGCGTCGTGAGCCCGCTGTGTACCGAAGCGACCGCGTGCAGGCCGCTGACCACGAGGGACGAACCCGCGCCGGTCTGGCTTCGTTCGTAGAGGGCGGCGGCTATCGCGCCCGCGGCGAGCATGCCCTGTGCGTAGCTCACCTGCGGCGTGATGAGGTGCACCGGCCGGTCGGCATAGCTCATCTGGTGGGCGGCGATCGCGCCGAGCGCATGCAGGAGCTGGTCGTTTGGCGGCAATTGCGACCAGCGGCCAGAGGGGGAGTAGGGCGGCAACCATGCGTGCACAATGGCGGGGTACCTTGCACGCACGGATACGGCGTCGAGACCGATCCGCTCCAACTCCCCCGGTGCCCAGTCGAACACAGCAACGTCTGCCGTGGCAAGGAGATCGCGGGTGACCTTAAGGTCGCTGGCGCGGTGAAGGTCGAGGATGACTCGCTGCTTGTTGCGGTTCCAGCAGAGGTAGCCGGGAAGGTTCTTGGCGCGGTCACCTGTGGGCGGCTCGACTTTGACCACTTCGGCACCGAAATCGGCGAGGAGCATGGAGGCGATCGGCCCGCCGATGCCCTGGGTGAAATCGAGGACGCGGATGCCCGCGAATGCTTCGGCCATGGCGTCCGACTATACCGGTGCAGCAGGCGGTGGGGGAGATGCGTCAGCGCTCCCGCCATTTGCGGTAGTCCGGCCAGGCTCCCGCTGTGCCCCAATGCTCCCAGACGGTGTGGAGCACGTGGCGCAGATCGAGCGCGAAGAGAGCCTCGAAGTCGTGCAGTCCCAGGCGCTCGCCGGAGGCAGTGGTCACAAGGGCGCGCCGGGCAGCGTCCTCAACGACCTCGGCCCGGCCCGTGACGTAGAACTCTTCGCCGCCGTGGGCTGGCGGGAGAGCGTGCAGTGCGAACCGTCCATCGCGCTTCAGGTCAGCGTATTTGGGTGAAAGGTCGACGACGAAGACGTGGAGACGCCCGGCGGCGAGGACGGGCATGACGGGATGGAGCCGCGGCCCACCATCGCCGCGCACCGTGGCGAGGAAGGCGATGCTGTCGCCATTGGGGCTCAGCAGCCGCTCGCCTGCGGCGGCAAGCTCCGGGCGAGCGCGACGGAGATCAGCCCAGGTGGCCACTCACGATGCCCCTTTGTCCGCCCACTTTCGATAGAGCGGCGGCCAATCGCCACGATACTTGTAGGTGGCCAAGAGCGCGCGTTCGATGTCGAACTCGAACAACAGCTCGGTGTCATTTGTATTCCCGCCAGTGGCGCGGTAGACCTCGGCGACTGCTTCGCGAACTGCCGCGTCGGGCTCGCGTCGTGCCCGTACGGCCAGGTAAAACTCGTCGTCCACCTCCTCCGGGGACAGTGCATGGATGGCCGCGCGAGGGTCGCGGGCGAGGTCGTGTCGCTTGGGCGAGGGCACGAGCAGGCCGTACAACCCGCCGACCGCGATAATCGGGCAGAAGGGATGGATGCGCGGCCCGCCGTCCTTGCGCACGGTCGCCAGGAAGCCCAGGCCAATGCCGTATTGATAGATGAGTGCGCGGCCGCCGGCGGCGATTTCGGGCGCCTGCTGTTCGAATTCTTGCCAGCGTGCCATCGGGCCCTCCTGCGATTAGCGGGAAGGATAGTGCACAGACGCCGCGACATGCGTTGACGGGAAGGGAACCGCTCAGGAGTGTTCGGCGACCATGGGCCTCTCAGGTGTGATCCTGGAACGGTACAGCGACCCTGCCATGCGCCGAGGGGACGCCGGTGCCCAATCCATGCTACGGTAGGAGTGAGGGCACGCAATGTCGTGCCGCGGGTGTTTCCTCAGGCTCTGTTGCGGTGCGAGCGGCACATGGTGCGTAAGCGTCGATGTTAGCGGTGGTTGAGGTGTCCAAATGGGCAAGCTCCGGGCTGTTTTGCGGCCCGCAGCAAGACCCCTGCCACGCTTACATTTGAAACGGAGACCAACCCTTCTGCTTACCCTGAACCCACAGTCCAGCCGCCAACCTGGCGGCGCACAGCCTTCCAGTGGGACGTCCATCCCGGACGCCACCACCCCCACTTCGCCCAGCTTCTTCAGCCTTGGTGTTTCGCCCAGGCTCTGCGCCGCCCTCGGCCGCGCCGGCATCAAGGAGCCCTTCCCCGTGCAGGTGCTGACCATCCCGGATGCGCTCGCCGGCCGCGATGTCTGCGGCAAGGCGCGCACCGGGTCTGGGAAGACCCTGGCCTTCGGCCTGCCGCTCATCGAGCGCACCGCACGCAGCCAGCCGCGCCAGCCGCAATCGATCGTGCTCGTCCCGACGCGCGAGCTTGCGAGCCAGGTTGTGGCCGCGCTCGCGCCACTCGCTGCCTACCTCAACGTCCGCGTGACGGCCGTCTATGGCGGTGTCTCGCTCAACCGCCAGTCCCAGATCCTGCGCGCCGGGGTCGATATTGTCGTCGCCACGCCCGGGCGCCTGAACGACCTCCTCCAGCGCGGCGATGCCTCGATGGCCGCTGTCCGCATGGTGGTGCTCGATGAAGCCGACCAGATGGCTGACCTCGGCTTCATGCCGCAGGTCGAACGCATCCTCGGCCAGATCCCCGGCGAACACCAGACGTTGCTCTTTTCGGCGACGCTTGATGGCGCTGTCGACCAGCTCGTGAAGCGCCACCAGAAGGACCCCGTCTTCCATGAGTTCGTCTCGACCGAAGACGACGAGGTGACCATGACCCATCGCTTCATCGGCGTTGCCGATGAGGAGAAGGTCGGTGTCGCGGCGGATATCGCGGCCGGCCCCGGGCGCACGCTGATGTTCGTGAGCACGCAGCGTGGTGCCGAGCGGCTCGTGCGCCAGCTCGACGTCAAGGGCGTGGCGGCGGGTGTCATCCACGGCGGCCTGAGCCAGCCCAAGCGGGAGCGCGCGCTCCACGCGTTCGCCAGCGGGCAGAACTCTGTCCTCGTCGCCACTAACGTCGCGGCGCGCGGTATCCACGTCGATGGTGTCGATATCGTCGTCCACCACGACCCGCCGGAGGATACGAAGACCTATCTGCACCGTTCCGGTCGCACAGCGCGAGCGGGCGCCTCGGGGATGGTGGTCACACTCGTCAGCCCGATGCAATTGCGCGATGTGAACATCATCCGGCGCGAAGCGGGGCTGAAGGAAGCCGTCGTGAGCATGTCCCCGGGCGACCCGCGCCTCGCGGACCTTGAAGGTTGGACGCCCCCGGAAGAGGCATTCGCCCCGGCGGGAGCCGCGAGTTCGAGTCAACCGCGTGGCGGCTGGCGTGGGCCGGGTGGCCCGGGCCAGCGCGAGCAGTTCGACAATCGTGGCCGCGGAGGCTTTGGCCAGCCGCGTAGGCGCGCCGGCGCACCAGACGGCCAGCGCCGTGATTCGCAGCCCCGGGGTACCTTTGCGAGCGCCGGGCGCCGCGAGCCGGCAGCGTCCGGTCCCACCGGTGGGCGCCCGCCGCAGCGCGGCGACTGGGGCCGACGGAGCGATCACTAGCGCTAATCCCGGCCGGCGATGAGGTCATTGAGCTGTCGCACCAACGACGGGACTCCGACTGTGATGGTGGCCCACACCAGCGCGAGGTCCACATCGTCATACGCGTGAATGAGACGATTTCGCAACGACACGACGTCCGGCCAGGTGATGCCGCTGAGTGGCACGCCGGCCGGATTTCGTAGCCGTCTCGCTGCTTCGCCGATGAGCGTGAGCCGGTAGAGCACAATGTCCTGGACGTCCATGTTGGAGCCAAAGTCGTCATAGGACAGTCCCGCGATGCGCTCCACAATGCGGTTTCCTGAATCGATGATATCGAGCAGCGAGTCGCGATCACGCGGATCCACAGATCACTTGCGCGGTGGACAGTATTTCGTCGCGGCGTGACCTTCGCCGGCTGTGTTCGATGCCCGCGCGCGTGACAACATCCACCGGCCGTCCGAAGATTCGCTCCAACTCTTCTGAGATGTGGTTGAGATCGAACAAGGACGGCCGCGCGTCGCCTGCGAAGGTTATAAGCACATCGACATCGCTGCCGGGGCGTAGCTCACCGCGGATGGCCGAGCCGAACACCGCGAGCTCGGTGATCTGCGAAGTCTTGCAGATCAGGGCCAGCTCAGCTCGAAGCGCCGGGTCGGCCAGTGCCGCAGGGCCGTCTGTGATGCTCGCCATCGCATCCAGACTTTAGCAGATCGTGGGACCGGCCGGGCCGGCGAATGCCAGGCGTGCCTACCCCAGCAGCGCCAGCACCCGGTCCAGGATCGCGTGGCCGACGGCATACTTGCTCTGCAGCGGCAGCTCTTCGGTGCGCCCGTCGGCGTGGAAGAACGTCACTTCGTTTGTCTCCGTGCCGAAGCCACTCCCCGCCGCCGTCACATCGTTCGCGACGATCATGTCCAGGCGCTTGGCTGTCAGCTTTTGCTTCGCGTACTCGGCGAGGTTGTGTGTCTCCGCGGCGAAGCCGACACGCACGCCACCCCCGGGCAGGCTCGCGATAATGTCGGGGTTCTTCGTCAGCGCGAGTGTGAGCGAGTCGTCGCCCGGGGTCTTTTTGATCTTCTGTGCAGCGGGTTGTGCAGGGCGGAAGTCGGCGGGGGCGGCAGCCATGACCACAGCGTCGGAGCGCGCCGTCGCGGTTTCCAACGCGGCAAGCATCTGGGCCACGCTGGTAACCTCTACGCGCTCCACGGCGAAGGGCGTTTCGAGCGCGACGGGGCCAGTGATGAGCGTCACGCTCGCACCGCGGTCGCGGGCAGCCTCGGCGATTGCGAACCCCATCTTCCCGGTCGAGCGGTTACCAACGAAGCGCACGGGGTCGATCGATTCGTGCGTCGGCCCCGCGCTGACGACGATTCTTCTCCCGCGCAGGTCGCCGTCGATACCGCCAAGAAGCGCCCGCACGGCGCCGGCGATCTGCGCGGGTTCCGCGAGCCGGCCGGCCCCGGTGCGCCCGCTGGCCAGCCGGCCGGTTTCGGGGCCGGCGAAGGTCACGCCGCGCGCCCGGAGGAGATTGACGTTTGCCTGCGTCGCCGGGTGTTCCCACATCTGGCTGTCCATGGCGGGGGCCACCAGGAGCGGTGCCCGCGTGGCGAGCGCCGTGAGCGTCACCATGTCGGGCGTTTGGCCGTGGGCGAGGCTGGCGATGCAGTCGGCGGTGGCGGGCGCGATGACGAGGACTTCCGCCCGGCGCGCCACTTCGACGTGTGCCTCTGCCTCTGCGGCGGCGAACATGTCGCTCACGACGGCGTGGCCGGTGAGCGATTGGAATGTGAGTGGGGTGATGAAGCGGGCCGCGGCGGCGGTCATGATCACCTCGACATCGGCCCCGGCCTGGCGCAGCTTTGAACAAAGGTCGGCCGCTTTATAGGCCGAGATGGAGCCGGTCACGCCGAGGACGATGCGGCGGCCGCCGAGGGGCAGGCTGCGGTCCGTGGTGCTGTTGTTCATCGCAGGTCGTCGTTCAATTCATAGATGAGGCGGAGGCCGTTGAGGGTGAGGTCGCCATCGATGATATCGATGCAGGAAGTCGCCTGGGCGATTTCACGGGCGAGGCCGCCTGTGGCAACAACTTTGACCTTGCCCGTCAGCTCCGCTTTGAAGCGGGCGACGAGCCCTTCGACGAGGCCGACGTAGCCCCAGAAGATGCCGGACTGCATGGCGTGGATCGTATTCTTGCCGATGGCCACCGGCGGCCGTTCGAGTTGCACGCGGTAGAGCATCGCCGCCCGGCTGAAGAGCGCTTCGCTGGCGATACCGATGCCGGGGGCAATGGCCCCGCCGAGGTAGTCCCCGGCTTCGTTGATCGCATCGAAGACGGTGGCGGTGCCGAAATCGACGACGATCACCGGGGCTCCGTAGTATTTGATTGCGGCCACGGCATCGATGATGCGGTCGGCACCGAGCTGCTTGGGGTTGTCATAGAGGATACGGACGCCGGTGCGCAGGCCATGGCCGACCACCATCGGCTCCTTCTTGAAGTATTTGCGGCAGACCGTTTCGAAGGTGGGGATGAGCGGGGGGACATCGCAACCGATGATGCAGGCATCGATGGCGCCGATCTGGACCCCGTCGGTGGCGAGCAGACTGGCCAACAGGACGCCGTATTCGTCGGGCAGTTTTTCCTGTTCGACGCCGATACGCCAGGTGGCGGCGAGGGTTGCGCCGTCGAAGAGGCCGATGTGGATCGAGGTATTGCCGATATCCAGCGCCAGCAGCATTGCCGAACCAACCGTGCTCCGGGCCCGTTTGGAGGGTCCCATGCGGGCGCTAGAGTAACCGAGGTGGCGCACGGGCGAAAGGGCGTGGGCTGGTTTGGGGCTACTTTGGCGAGCGGTGGCTTCGCCCATGCACGGCAGCTTTGCTACACTCCGGCGTGGAGAGGTGTCCGAGTGGTTGATGGTGCCGCTCTCGAAAAGCGGTGTGGCGCAAGTCACCGGGAGTTCGAATCTCCCCCTCTCCGCCAGATTTGGGTGCGCTTCGGGAGCCGAGAGTGCCCGGCGTTGCACTCGTAAAGCGCCGTTTCGTCCCCACAACGCGGACGGGTGTTATCCTCCACCCGGCGGGCCGCAGCGCTGGCCGCCCGCAGTAAACATCCCACACGCCAGGAATTCTCCCCCGATATGTCCAACCGCCAGGCTCGCCGAGAACAATCGCGCACGACTCCGCGCACGACCCGTCCAAAGACGCCCCAGCCGGGGAAGACTCCCCGAAAGCCGGGAGGTGGGCCGGATCTGCTTTCGCTCCCCTTCCTGGCCGGTGCGACGATCCTGATCGTGGTCCTGGCCGTGGTGCTCGGGATATTGGTTTCGCGCGGAGGCAGCAGCAGTAGCAGCGACACTGCGCTCGTGTCCGCCATCCAGACTTCAACGGCCGCGCTCCCGAAGGACCTGATGAACGGCACCAAGCTGGGCAAGGACACCGCGAAGATCAAGCTCACCGAATATGAAGACTTCCAGTGCCCGTTCTGCCTGCGCTATACGGCGGAACAGGAGCCCACGCTCATCAAGGAATACGTCGCCACCGGCAAGATGCAGATCATCTATATGAACTACCCGATCATCGGCGCCGAATCGGTCAAGGCCGCCCAGGCGGGGCTTTGCGCAGCTGCCCAAAACCTCTTCTGGCCCTACCACGACAAGCTGTTTCTCGTGGAGGCGCAGGCTGGACAGGCGACGACCGAGCAGCGCGATGTCGGGCGCTTTAGCGACGCAAATCTGAAGTTATATGCCAAGGACGTCGGCCTCGATACGACGAAGTTCAACACCTGTTTCGATTCGGGGACGTATGCGAACCAGGTGAGTACCGAATACAGCGACGGGCGCGCGTTCGGGATCTCCGGCACGCCCGGCTTCCTCATCAACGGGACGCCCATTGGCACCGGCACGCCCGCCAGCATCGCCGCCTGGCGCACAGCCCTGGACAAGATCTACAACGCCACGCCGACCGCCACCGGCAGCACTCCGGCGACGGGTACTGCGGCCGCCAGCGGCACGGGGACGCCGCCCTCGAGTTCACCTTCGCCTGCCACTTCTCCGACTGCGGCCCTCACACCCGCAGCCAGCGGCACGGCGAAGCAGTAGGCGGCTAAGTCAGGAAGCAATCAGATGGCAAGTTCTGCTGGCAACGAGACGACCGCGGCTGCCGAGGACGGTGCGAGCATCCAGCCTGGCTTCATCGGCCGTATCGGGTCGCGCACGTGGATGGCCGCAACGGGCGTCCTGCTGATCGTGGCCGTGACACTCGGCGTGCTCCTCGCGCTCGGGGTGAACGGCGCGAGTGGCCAGACGTTCACCACCGTCACCTGCCAGATCGGGACGGCCGGCTGCGAAGCCCGCCAGCCCACGCACGAACATGCCGATTTCGCCGTCTTCATCAACGGAAAGCAGTTCAACTTCGACCAGCCCCAGTTCCTCTCAACGGATACGCACGAACTCAGTGCGAGTGCCCACCTTCACGCTCCGCGCTACACCGTGGTGCACGTCCACAAGACAAACACAAGCTGGGGGGAGTTCTTCACATCGCTCCGGTTCAAGCTGGTGGACCCCTCGTTGCTGGGGACAGCGGCCGATAAGACTTGCCTGACGATGCCCGATAAGACGCAGTACTGCCAGAACGCGACGGACACGTTCAAGTTCTACGTCAACGGCGTCAAGGTGGATGGCATCACCGACACGAACATCCACGACCTGGACCGCGTGCTTGTCAGCTACGGCCCGGAGACGGATGCACAGGTGGTTGCGACCCAGCTCCCGAAGGTGACCGACCAGGCGTGCATCCCCTCGGAGCGTTGCAAGAGCCGCATCCCGGCGAATGAGCCCCCTGAGCAATGCACAATCAGCAACGACACCTGCGCGAAGCCTGGGGGCTAAAGCGGCCGGCGCGTGCCTGGGGCGCCGGTAGGGCCGCGTTCGAGGGCGCGGGTATGCCGCGGGCACGCTGAACTAATCGCGTAGACTTGCTGCGGGCCCCTCGCGCCGCCGGGCGTTACAACGCGGGCCTGGGAGCATCCATGGCCCTCCGCCGCGCTGTTGAGCAGACGATCCACCCCGACCTCCTGGAGTACGCCCAAAAGCGCGGGGCGAGCGTCCAGAATCGTATCGCCGACGGCATCACGGCCTTCGCGGGCTCGATGCCCTTCGTCTATCTGCACATCGCCTGGTTCGCCGCCTGGCTTGTCTTTCAGCCGTTCCACGATTCGTTTCCATTTGGCCTGCTCACGATGATGGTTTCGCTGGAGGCAATATTCCTGAGCACCTTCGTGATGATCAGCCAGAACCGCGCCGATGAGCGCCGCCAGGTCATCGCCGACCATCAGTGGGAACAGACTGAGCAGGAGTGGAAGGAGAACGACGAGCTCCTTTCGCTTTCGCGCCAGGTGCTCGAACTGACGCGCGAGCTGCATGCGCTGACGAGTCAGGTGCACGCGGCGGTCTCGGCGCGCTGAGCAAGGTGGCGGGTGCACGAGCGCGGACAGGGCGGCCGGTGCGATAGACTCGCTGCATGCCCGGTATCATCACGCTTCTCGATGACGAATTCGCGGCCAGGGTGCGCGCTGTGCAGGACGCGATGGCGTCGGAATTCGGCATTTTGCGGGGCTATCCAGGTGACCTTCCACACTTCACCTACCACCTGAGCGATTCGTGTGACCTCGATGCGTCCGCCGAAGTCGCGGCGCGCATATCGGCTGCACAGGCGCGGTTCACCGTTTCGACGAGCGGATTTGGGGTATTCACCGGCGCCGAAGTCGCCATCTATGTACCCATCGCCCGCAGCGATACGCTGGCCGCGCTGCACCGCCGCATCTGCGAGGATATGGATGCGGCCGGACAGCCGAACAACCCCTACTATCATCCGGACCGGGCGCTCCCGCACATCACCATCGCCCAGCAGAACCTGCGTGCCGAGGCGATGCCCGGCGTGCTGGCGTGGCTCACCACGCAGGACCTGTCCTGGAACGTTCCGGTGACCAACCTCACTCTTGCCGACCAGACGCCGTTTAGCGCGCGCATCATTGGGCGCTGGGCGTTTCACGAGGGCTGATCCCACCGACCGGCCGGGGGCCCACGCTTCGGAGGTGAGCCGCGTATCATTGCGCCCACATCAACTTCGTTCAGGAGTAACCCATTGCGCTTCAGCTTCTGGCCCGGTGGGAACAACAGCTGGCAGGACGTCCTCACGCTTTCGCAGCACGCCGAAAAGACCGGCTGGGATGGCATCTATTTTGCCGATCACTTCATGCCAAACGCGGCCGATGCCAGCGGACCCACGCTCGAATGCTTCACGGTGCTCACGGCCCTGGCGGCGCTGGTGCCGCGCGTCCGGCTCGGCTCACTTGTGGCCGGGAACACCTACCGCCACCCCGCGGTGCTGGCAAAGATGGCGGCCAACATCGACATTATCAGTGGCGGGCGTTTGATCCTTGGACTCGGCGCCGGCTGGCAGGAAAACGAGCACACGGCCTACGACATCCCCTTTCACACGCTTGGCGGGCGGCTCAAGCGGCTCGAGGAGGCGTGCCAGGTGGTCAATGGCCTGGTCGCCAAAGACCGGACCACGCTCGCCGGCAAATACTATGCACTCAAGGATGCGCCGCTGGCGCCGAAGCCGGTGCAGCCGAAACTGCCGCTGCTCGTCGGTGGTGGTGGCGAAAAGGTGACGATGCGCATCGCCGCCACCTATGCCGATGAGTGGAATGTCTGGGGCACGCCCGAGACGTTGCGCAACAAGATGGCGGTGCTGGACCAGCACTGCCATACCGTCGGCCGCGACCCAAAGTCCCTGAAGCGCTCCTGTCAGGCGATGGTGGTGCTGACCGACGACGCGGAGCGGTTTGAACGGGCGCGCAGCGCGGGTGGTTTCGCGGTCATTGGCGGCACTGCGGCGCAGACGCGTGCGACGGTGCAGGAATACATCGATGCGGGCGTCGATGAACTGATCGTGCCCGACTTCAACCTCGGGCGGGGCGCCGATCAGAAGCGCGAGCAGATGGACGCGTTAACCCGCGATGTGATCTCCGCGTTTCGCTAACGGGCACTTCTGTTTGCCCGGGAGAGGGCATGGACGACGCCAATACGACGCCACCAGCGCGCGCAATCGGCCGCCGGGTCGTTGTCTACGGCAATTCCGGCTCGGGCAAATCGACGCTCGCGAAGGCGCTTGGCGCGCGCTTGAGCCTGCCAGCCATCGAGCTGGATGCGATTTACCACGCGCGGCCGGGCTGGAAAGACCTTTCCCGCGAGGAATTTCGTGAGCGCGTTGTGGAGGTGCTGGAGGAACACCCCGGCGGCTGGGTGATGGACGGTAACTACAGCGTTGCCCGCGACCTTGTCCTCCCGCTGGCCGAGACAGCGATCTGGCTGAAGCTGCCCTTTCGCGTCGTCTACCGGCGCCTCTGGTGGCGGACCATGAAGCGCCTTTGGACGCGTGAGCTGCTCTGGGGCACGAACCGAGAGACGTTCCACGATGTCTTCCTGAGTCGTGAATCAATGCTCGTTTGGGGTGTCACGCACTGGCGCCAGACGCGCCGCAACCTCGAACGCGACCTTGCCACCGTGCCGCACTCCGCGCAGGTCGTAGTCCTGCGCTCTCGCCGCGAGGTGGAAGCGCTCCTCGCGAGCTGCTGAGAGGGGGCATGGCACCTTTCATTCGGTTTCATGCGCGGATGCGCCAGCGGAGGGGACGAGCCCGCTGGCGATCGAATTGTTGGTTATGCTTTGTATTGCGGACCGTGACCCGGTACCGCGGGAAGGAGACAGAGATGTCGTTTTTCAGGCGCGCGAAGGAAATGACTGGAGACCTCGCCTCGGCCGGCAAGCGCCAGGCACAACGCGGGAAGCTGGAGCTGGAGGTACGGCGGCTCGAGTCGAAGATCGGCTCGGAGAAGGCAGCCATCGGCGAAGCTGTCTATCCCTTGCTGGAAGCAGGCACACTCACCGTCGACCTCCCCGACGTTGAGACACACATGAAAGCCATTACCGACCTGTTGGCTGAGATCGCCGCCAAGCAGGCCGAGATCGATGCGCTCGGTGCCCCCGAGGGCGAGGCACCGGACACCGACCAGGCGGCCTCGATCGCGCACATCGATACCAATGCGACCGGTGACGCCGCCGCCGCCCAATCGGCGAAAGATGCCGCCGCCGAATCGAAGGGAGGCACGCCCGCGGATGAGGGCGGGCAGGGCTAACCGGCCCGGTGCCATGCTCCATGGCGGTTCCGCCGCGAGCCCGGCGGCCGGACGCTTTCGCTGCGGGGGTGGCTCTGCGCGCGACGCGAGGGCAACGCAATCGAGGGCGGCCGATTCCCCGCTGGGGTCGAGCGTTTATGCCTTTGCAATGGCAATAACATACTTGACACACCAGCACGTCCGTCCTATAATCCAAGTACGGACGAAAAGCCATTCCCCCGCACGCTGATTGACGCGATCCGGTACTTCGACGATCCGCAGGTTTGTCACGACTTCGTGACCGCGCTCCGCTGGCCGGACGGCGTGACGTGCCCGCGCGAAGGGTGTGGCTCTACGGCTGTCCAGTTCATCGCTACGCGGCGCATCTGGCGTTGCAAGGGCTGTAGGCGGCAGTTCTCCGTGAAGGTGGGAACCATCTTTGAGGACTCGCCCATCGGCCTGGACAAGTGGCTCCCGGCGCTCTGGCTTCTCACTGCATCTAAGAAGGGAATCAGCTCCTACCAGATGGCCCGGTCACTCGGGGTAACGCAAAAGACGGCATGGTTCATGGATCACCGGCTCCGTCTTGCCATGCGTACCGAGAGCTTCAACACCCCACTGTCTGGCGAAGTTGAGGCGGACGAAACGTGGGTTGGCGGCAAGGAAAAGAACAAGCACAACTCGCGCAAGACGCACGGTGGGCCACTGGGCAGTAAGGCCGTGGTCATGGGCATGTTGGAGCGCAAGGGCGAAGTCCGGGCGATGGTTGTTCGCACGACGCGCCGCACCGAGCTTGAAGGGAAGATCCGAGAGCACGTCTCTCCCGGCTCCGTCGTCTACACGGACGCTTTGAAGTCCTACCGCGCGCTCCGCGAGGATTACATTCATGACTTCGTTGACCACGCTGCGGAGTACGTCCGGGGCCGTGTCCACACGAACGGCATGGAAAACTTCTGGAGCCTGTTCAAGCGCGGCCTCAATGGCATCTACCACTCCGTGGAAGTCGAGCATCTGGACCGCTACATGGATGAGTTCACCTACCGCTTTAACAGTCGGAAGCTGAGCGATGGCGAGCGGTTTACGGCCAGCGTCCCTCGCATCGCTGGTAAGCGGCTCACTTATTCTGCCTTGATTTCAAAGCCGTGACGAGCTGGGCTTCGCGGGGGTAGACGCCGTGGGGTACGATAGACGCAAGCAACCAAAAACCGCCCGTGGGTTAGTCGGGCGGTTCGGTTGGCTCGCTGACGGTGGGCAATCAGTCTGCCTGGCTGCGACGGGCTTTGGGTTCGGGTGGGATTGCTTAGTCGCTGACTCTGAGGTTAGTGGCTCTGCGCTAGCTTGTCTAGACGCCGAAGCTACTTAGGAGGTTTAGCGCCATGGCACTGAATAAGGACAAGTTCAAAAACCTAGTTCTCTACGTCGCGGAGCAATCTCGCGACGATTTGAAATTCGGCGCGACCAAGCTCAACAAGATCCTGTACTTCTCAGACTTCGAAGCCTACGGGCTTTGGGGGCACCCGATCACGGGAGCAACATACATGCGCCTGGACCGAGGGCCGGCGCCGCGCGAAATCTTGCCCTTGCTTCGAGAGATGGAAGACTCCGGCATGATTCGTCGCTCTGAACGAACGTATTTTCATCACACACAGAAGCTCGTGGAACCGACGGTTGAAGCTGACACGGCCGTCTTCGAAACCCGTGAGCTTGACCTGGTGGACAGGATCATCGGCGAACTGAGCCACCTCAATGCCAACGACGTGAGCGCACTTTCCCATCTGGACGAGGGATGGCGTTTAGCTGAAGACCGTGGCGTGATACCGTATAGTTCCGTGTACATTTCTTCGCTCTCTGCTGTTGGTGGCCAGCGCGGCGCGATTAGGAAGGTCGAGGACGATGCCGGACATCAACAACCACGAGGGATTGCCCGCTAGGCAATGGGAAGATGGCTTTTCAGAGTCTCCGCCTGACTTTGTCGAAGCTGAGGGGTTTGAGGAAGCGGTTTCCCCATTCATCGAACCACCGGAGACCTTCGACAGCCTCTTTACTTGGAAAGCGCATGAGGGCGGCGGAATCAGTTGGCGCCTACATGGTTGGTGGCAAGAGGAAAGACCAGCCCCAGGCTCCTACTACTTCGATACGATCGCCGGGTACGCTGGATTCAAGCGTTGCCGGATCTTTGTAGAGGTCACCATGGAGCACCACGGACACCAGATTGTCTATCACACCGCCGACGAAGCACCGGCACTGGCCGAAGAGGAAGATGACTCTGGAGACCAATAGGGATCATTTCACGGACACCCTGAAACGCCTGCTCCGCGTCCCACGCCACGAACTGGACGACGAGGAGCGGAAGTGGCAAGAGGAACAGCGCGAAAAGCGCGAGCGCAAGGGCGCCTAGGCTGCTTGCAGCGCCTCCCACTCGGTGCTAGAGTCCGCGCCCCATTAGGAGGACGGACATGGCAGACGACCCAAAGGCAAGCATCATGACGAATGATGCGACCGTCGCGCGAATCTTGGCCGCGACGCAACTGACCGAGAAGGCTATCAATGTTGGCCGCTACGACGGACCCGAAGCCGTCGCCAATATGATGGCGAAGCTCTATCCCATCATCTTCGCGGCGATCCGCGACGTTAGCCGAGGATAGATCCTTCCGGCCACACGTGACGGATTTCCGCCAGATCCATCCCCATGCGCCGAAGTGCCAGGTAGATAGCTGCGCGCGCCGCAATGGCTTCAGGCACCGTCACGGGCTCAAGAGAGCCATCCTCCCGCCTCACGTAGACTCGGGATTCCTCGCGTTCGCATCGCTCATTCATGATTGTCCCCTTCCTTTGGTGTGTCAAGTATGTTATTGCCTTTGCAATCCTCGCCGGGTTACAGTGCGGATAGACGGGCACGGGCCGTCCTATTACGCGGCCCAGAGGAGTAGGAGATGACCAACCAGCCATTCAAGTCGGACATTGAAAAGATCCGCGAACACGCCCGCAGCAAGATGATGGATGGCGCCGTGACCGACGCCTACCAGGCCGACCGGAAGCGCGTGATCGAAGTCCTCAACGAGGTGCTCGCCACCGAAATCGTGTGCGTGCTGCGCTACAAGAGCCACTACTACGCATCAAAGGGCCTCAACAAGGAGCCGATCGCCCAGGAGTTCCTTCAGCACGCCGCCGAGGAGCAGACCCACGCTGACATGGTGTGTGAACGGATTACGCAGCTTGGTGGCGAGCCGAACCTCAACCCCAAAGGGCTGGCGACTCGCAGCCACTCCGAATACAAGGGCGGGGCGACGATGGCGGAGCTCATCAAAGAGGACCTGGTCGCTGAGCGGATTGCCGTGGCGACCTATTCCGAAATCATCCGCTGGATCGGTGACGACGACCCCACCACGCGGCGCATGATGGAGGTCCTGCTTGCCAATGAAGAGGAACACGCCAACGACATGCTCGACCTGATCGAACGCGTCTCCTGAACCGGGGGACGTGGGGGATGAGGCTGTTCCGCGGCTCGACTTGCCGGCGCTGCGGGGCTGTGTCGGTTCCAGGGTTGTTTGCCGTGGGCTCGAAATGACCAACGAGTGTCTCCTCCCCGCACGCAGCCTGTATGATTCGGGCCCACGGCCACCCTGAGTTGGACCTCGCCCGTACTGCCGGATGGGCGGTCACTCAAGCCGTGGCGCGCGTCATCCCATCATGTGCAGGCAGGTATCTCCATGGCTTCAATTCCAGAACGGTTGCCACGCTACAACGAGCTTCCCATCGGCCCGGCCTATCCCCCGAAAACGGCATGGGGGCTCTTCGGCGAGGGCGACAACGTCGGCATGTTCAACCTGCAGACGCCGGAGCGCGTGGTTGGGGCCGCGGGCCTCGTGCGCAAAGGCGCCGTCTTCGCCATGAACTGGGAGCAGGAAAAGCCGAACCCCCCGCTCTATGGCCGGGGACGTTTTCGCCACACCGTCTTTCGCGAGATCCCCATCGGCAACCACGGCGACGACGTGCTTGATAACTTCTACACGCAGGCCTCCAGCCAATGGGACGGGCTCACCCACGTCGGTGACTTCGAACACGGGTTTTGGGGCGGCGTGACCAACGCCGAGTTGCGTGAACGCGGCGACAAGACGCGCCTCGGCATCGACCACTGGGCGAAGCGCGGCATCGCCGGCCGGGCGGTCGTGCTTGACGTCGGCCGCTATCTTGCCGCGGAGGGGCGCCCCCTCGATTGCGGCCAGCGCATCGACATTTCGGTGGCCGACCTGGAGGCAACGCGCATTGCCCAGGGAGTGGCGTTTGCACCGGGCGATGTCTGGCTCATCCACACCGGCTGGGTGGAGTGGTATGAAGCGCAGCCCGGGCCCGTGCGCCAGCAGATCTCCATCACCCAGAACCTGAAGACGCCGGGCCTCGAATGTTCGGAAGCGATGGCCGAATACATCTTCAATCACCACCCGGCGGCGCTCTGTAGCGACAATCCGGCGCTGGAGGCCTGGCCGCCGCCGAATTTCCTGGACCCCGATGGGTTCCTCCACCACTGGATCATCGGGCGCTTTGGCATGGCCATCGGCGAGATGTTTCAGCTCACGGGGCTGGCTGCGGATTGCGCCGCCGACCGGGTGTACGAGTGCCTCTTCGTGGGTGCGCCGCTCAACATCCAGGGCGGAACCGGCAGCCCACCGAATGCACTCGCGATTAAGTAAGGCGGACGTGGCTCAGGCCGGTGTCCGGCGGGCGACGACCATCACTTCGATCTCATCGAGTTCGAGCGGCCTCCGGCCCCAGCGACCGGCCGTGCCTCCCCAGGTGTGTTCGACGGCGAAGCCGTGGGCTGTCACCAGCGCGATGAGTTCGGGCGCGGTGTAGAGCCGCTCCCTGTAGCGCATCTTCCCCGCCGCGCCGCCAATCGCGAAGTCGTCCTCCCGGAGCTGCACCATTGTCGCCGGGTCGAATCGTCCCGCGGCGATGTCTGCATCGCTGACTTCACGGATGCGGCGGTAGCCGTTCGGCGTTGTGAGCACGAAAGGCGCCTCGGGGTGCAGCGCCGCCGCGATGTTGCGGAGAATGACGGCATCGTGGGCTGCGGGATCGGCCGCGAAATCGGCCATTGTGAACGCGGAGCCGCAGAGGCACAGGGCCGCATCGAAGGGGCCGCGCGGGATGGAGGCGGCCGCATCGGCGTGCAGCCATTCCACTTCAACGTTCGCCGCGCTCGCTTTGCGAATCGCCTGGAAGAGCATTTGGGCGGAGATGTCGACGCCGGTCACACGGTAGCCGCGTGTTGCAAGTTCGATAGCGTGGCGCCCGGTGCCGCAGCCCACATCGAGGATCGCGGCCCCTGCGGGCAGACAGAGGATGTCCAGCAGGAAATCCACCTCTGCCACGGTGTGATGGGTGAAGCGGCCGCGGTCGTAATAGGGCGCATGGCGGTCGTAGAAGGCTTCCCACTGGTTCGGCGAGCTCACCCGCGAAGAATAGCGTCCCTCGCGACGGAACGGCAGGACGCAGGTTGTTGCTCAATCGCGCGCGATGGCCACGACCCGGATCGCCGCCGCGGGCAGCAGCGCGCGGATTGTGGTGCCCGGCGCAAGTCCGGCGACGCTCCGCCGGAAGGCGAAGGCAGTGATTGGCAGCGGGCCGCCCAGCGTGAGCCGGGTCAGCGCACCCTGCGGCGTGATGCGGACGATCGGCGCTTCAAAGACGTTTCCCTCCGCCCCATCGGCCGGGAAGAGGACCACATCTTCGGGCCGGTAGCAGGCGGCACCGCTGGCTGCATCCGCCGGCAGCGCGGTCGTGGACAGTTCGCGGCCGCCCGCGAGGATCACACGCCCGCCCCGCAACGTCGCTTCGCCCAGCAGCTCCATGCCCATGAAGCGCGCCACAAACGTATCCGCCGGCCGGTCGACCACCTCATCGACGGGGCCGATCTGCATCACCCGGCCGTTGCGGAAGACGGCAAGGTCATCGGCGAGGGCGACGGCTTCATCCTGATCGTGCGTGACATAGATGCTGGGGATCGGCAGGGCGCTCAGCGTCGTGCGCAGGAGGTCGCGGACGCCGTCGCGCGTGGGTGCATCGAGTGCTGAGAGGGGTTCATCCAGGAGCATCAGGCGTGGTTCGACGGCGAGTGAGCGCGCCAGCGCCACGCGCTGACGTTCGCCGCCGCTGAGTGTCCCGGGCCGGCGCGCGGCGAGATGGCTGATGCCGAGGTCGCGGAGCATCGTGTCTGTCCGGGTGTGGTCGTCCTGGCGACGGATGCGGAGGCCGAAGCGGACGTTTTCGCGCACGCTCAAGTGTGGGAAGAGGGCATAGTCCTGGAACATGAGGCCGACGTGGCGCTGTTCCGGGGGCGAGTCCGTGATATCGCGCCCGGCCAGCAAGACGCGCCCGGCCTGCAGCGGCCGGAAGCCAGCCAGCGACTCCAGGAAGAGCGTCTTTCCCGACCCGGAGGGCCCGAGGATGACGAGCGTCCGGCCGGGCGCCACCGCCAGCGAAATGGGGCCGAGCGTGAACGCCCCGAGCGACAGCATCAAGCCGGAGGTCGCGAGCCCCCCCGCTGCTGCTACGTCCGCGTCGAGAGCCACCGCCCAACCCCTCCCGCTGTGAGCGACCGGAACACGAGAAACGTCGCAAGCGTAACGATCAGGAGGAGGACGGCGGCGGCGGCGGACTCGTCCAGTCCCTTTTGCAAGTAGAGGTCATAGACTTCCACGGGCGCCGTCATGGGGAAATAGGCGAGGATCACGACAGCGCCGAATTCGCTGATCGCGCGGGCATAGGCGAGGACGAACCCGCTGAGGACGCCACGCGTCGAGAGCGGCAGCGTGACGTGGCGGAACGTCTGCCATTGGCTGGCACCGAGTGTCCGGGCGGCCTGTTCGAGGCGCGGGTCCACGTCCTCGATGGCGACGCGCACGGTATCGACGACGAACGGTGCGCTCACGAACATCATGCCGACGATGATCCCCCACTCGGTGCCAAAGAAGGAGATGCCGAGGTGGCCGGCGGGGGCGCCGACCCAGCCCTTGCGTCCGAACACGAAGAGGAGCGCGATACCCACCACCGTGTGCGGCACGGCCAGGGGCAGGTCCACGATGCCTTCCACGAGGCCTTTGCCGGGGAAGTGTTTTCGCGCCAGCACCCAGGCAAGCGGCACGCCGCAGAGCGTGGCGATAGCGGCCGCTGCAAGTGCGTCCTTGAGGCTGAGCTGGATGGACGCCCGCACGTCGGGGTTGCGGATGGCACCGGCGAGGCTGTCCGCCGAGGTGGCGAGCGCGAGCCGCACCATCGGCAGGATGATGAAGACGACGAGCAGGCCGCCGAGCAGCCACATTGCGACCGTGAAGGCCTGTCTCGGGGCATACCGAAAGCCAGCCACGCGGGCCTGTGCGCCACCCATATCGCGTCAGCCTACTCTTATCGCCCTCAGCGAGCGGGCCACTGTGCCGTCAACGGCTGGAGTGACGGTGGCAGCGCACTCTGCTGATTGGCGAGGGCCGGCGTGACGTCGCCAAAGCCGTCCTTGGCGAGCTCCTTCTGGCCGTCTGGCCCGAGCACGAACTCGATCCAGCGTTGGGCCCACTCGGCGTGAGGAGCATTGGTGGGAATGGTCACTGCGTAGATAATCGGGTTTCCGGAGAGTGCCCCGTTCTTGGTTTGCACGGTGGCTTTGGCATAGGCGCTCGCCTGGGCGGCATCGGAGAGGTTGATGGCGGTGGGGAGGTCCAGGTACTTGAGGTTGTGCTGGATGGCGTCCGAGCGATAGATGGCAAGATAGTCTATCTGCCCGGCCTGGAGCGTCCCCAGTAGTGCGGTTTCGGTGTCACGGATGTTCGTCGCGGGTGCGTTCTTGAGGATGGCGGCGGCGAGGCCCGGACTCTTGTAGTACCGCTCGGCGAGGTCGAGCATCTGCAGCGTCTGGTAGCCCGATGGGTCCGTGTCCGGGTTCGAGCGGCCGATCTGGACGCCGGGCTCGGCGAGTACTTTGTACCAGTTGTCGGCGGTGATGGTGCTGGCACCCTTGCTCTTCGGTGTATAGACGAACGTGATCGCGTTGGAAGCGAAGCCCACATACCACGTGGCCCACGCTTTGTTGGCCGGCGCGAACATGTACTTCGGGATGACCGTGTAGTCGGCCACACCCACGACATCAGCCTGCAGCCCGAGCTGCGTCACCTGCTTGACTTCGGCGACGCTGCCGCCGAACTGGGCATGGATGGTGACGTTCGGGTATTTCGCAGAGAACGCCTTGTCGAGCGCGTTGAACGGCCCGGCAAGTGTGCCGGCGGCGAAGATGGTCAGCGTCACGGGTGCGGTGCTCGCGGTTGGCGATCCTTGGGCCGCGGTGGCCGGCGCCGCGCTGGCGCTGGCATTTGGCGCAGGCGTAGGCGTGGGGCTGCTCGAGCTGGAACCACACGCGGCCGCAGCGAGCGCGGCCACGGCGAGCGCGGTGAGGGCGAGAAAGCGTGGAAAGAGGCGTAGGCGAAGTGCTGCATGCGGCATATCGCCCGTACGCTACGCCCGCGAGCCTGCCGGATCAAGCGCCGGGCCCTGTGACGCCAGTGAACACGCTGGCCCGGATGCTGTATGTTTGGCTGCCATCGGGGGGAGAAAGACGATGGTTTCTGGGAGCCAGGCGCTGGGGGATGTGCTCGACCGGCGGCAGAAGTGGCTGCTGCTCGGGAGCCTCATGCTGGCGCTCTTCGTGGGGGCGCTCGATCAGACGATCGTTGCGACAGCAACGCCGACCATCCTTGCCGACCTCGGCGGTTTCGGGCTCCTCTCCTGGGTGTTCACGAGCTATCTGCTTAGCTCGACGGTGGCGGTGCCGCTCGTCGGCAAGCTGTCCGACATTTACGGGCGGAAGTTTTTTGTGCTCGCCGGGATTGCAGTATTCATGTTCTCTTCGGCGGCGTGCGGTGCGGCCCCGACGACGCCGGCATTGATCATCTTTCGCGGTGTCCAGGGCATCGGCGGAGGCATGATTTTCGCCTCCGTGTTCGCCACCATCGGCGACCTCTTCCCGCCGTCTGAGCGCGGGCGCTATGTGGGCTTCTTCGTCGGCACCTTCAGCCTGGCGAGTGTGCTCGGACCGACGCTGGGCGGCTTTCTGACCGACCAGTTCAGCTGGCGCTGGGTGTTCTACATCAATGTGCCCTTCAGCCTGATGGCCATGCCGGCTATCTGGTTCAACCTGCCATCGCGGCGGAGCACGCGGCGGCCCTCGATCGATTTTCTCGGCGCGGGTCTCCTTTCTGCCGCCTCAATGCTGCTGCTGCTGGCGTTGGTCTGGGCAGGAGTGGAGTATGCGTGGGGGTCGCCGCAGATCATCGGCCTGCTGGCGGCCTCGGTCGTGTTGACTGCGCTCTTCCTCGTCCAGGAGTCTCGCCACCCGGAACCGATGCTCCCGCTCTTCCTGTTCCGCGACCCCGTGTTCGTCCTCTCCAACGTGATCGTCTTCGCGCTTGGGCTTTCGACCTTCGGGGCGCTGCAATATCTGCCGACGTTCGTGCAGACGGCGCTGGGGGCATCGGCAACAGCCTCCGGGATCGTGACGACGCCCCAGTCGCTCGGACTCCTCGTCACGAGCATCATCGGCGGCCAGGTGATCGTCCGCACAGGCCGCTACCGCTGGCCGGCGGTGATTGGCGCCGCGGTTTCGGCCGCGGCAATGGGGCTTCTCGCGACGGTGCGGGTGGGTGAACCGGAATGGCGGATCGGCTTCTATATGGTGCTGCTCGGACTCGGATCCGGGCTGGTAGGTCCGACGATGTCAGTCGTCGTCCAAAATGCCGTGCCCTATCGTTTGCTCGGGGTGGCGACGAGCTCGACACAGTTCTTCCGGCAGATCGGTGGTGTGCTGGGCGCGGCGATCTTCGGCAGCATCCTTGCGACCTCGTACCAGGCGGCTTTTGCCGATAATTTCTCCAATACGTCGCGCGCGCAGATCCCCGCGGCCACACTGCGCGCATTCGATGACCCCACGCTTGCACTGGACCCGGCGAAGTTCGGCGTTATTCGCCAGCAGATCGACGCTCTCCCTCGCGGCGCTTTGCTGATGGCGGAGGCGGAAGCAGCGCAGAAGCAGGCGGTCGCGAGTGCCACACGCGTTATCTTCATCTGGGGGACGGGGATCACGGCTATCGCTGTGGTCGCCGCGCTCTTCCTGAAGGAGTTGCCATTGCGGCGGGATTTCGAGCCGCAGGCCGTCGAAGATGGCGAATTCACTCCCGCGGTAGCACATTAGGCGGCCGCTGAGGGCTCAGTTTGGGGCGCCTGTGCTCCTCGCCCGGAAGCGGGCGGCATCGGCATCGAGCTCCATCGCGTAGCGATCGCGGTCTGCATCGGCCAGGTCGAGGAGTTCGTGCAGGCCGGCGACGCTCTCGTCCCAGACGGCCACGCCACCGGCCGCCTGGAAGAAGCGCGTGCCGCTGGCGGTCTTGCAGAGCTCGCTGGAGAGGTTTCGTCGCGCGCGTTCGAGAAAAGCGCGCGCGCCAGGCTCTTCGGCGCCCGGCAGGAGCACCGCGAACTCAAACGGACCTGCCCGGCTCACGTAGTCTTCCGTGCGCGCGGTTTCGACGAGCACGCGCGCGAGCTGCGTTATCGCTCGCACATCGAGGTCGTTGGACGATTCCACATAATCACGGACTTCCACGAGCACGAGTGCGAATGGCTGGCCATATCGGCGTGCACGGCCAAGCAGCTTAGTGAAATCGCGGTTGAGCTGTGGCAGGTTCCCGACGCCGGTGGCCGGGTCTTCGAACGCGGCATCAGTGCGCAGCCGGTCGAGCTCAAGCGCCAGCGCTTCCGCCCGTTCGCGCCATTCGCAGACGTGCTCTCGCCTGAACACTGCCATCAGCTCCGTTCCGCTTCTCCATGAGTGTCGACAGATTCCGGTATGAAGCGCAGCACCGTGCCGAGAGGCCGGCCGGAGCTCCGGGGCGCCCCGAGCGTGTATCCTGACCAGAGCCGCCCTGTCTCCCGCCCGGGCCGTCCCCGGGCTGTCTCCGGCGGCCGGAGGTGCTGCATGGGTACCCGTAAACGGCCGGAAGGCACGGTCCCCTGGATGCCCGGGTTTCGGTACGGTGCGTTGCTCCCGGCGCTTTCGCTGAACCTGCTCGTGCGCGATACCACGGCGGCGTCGGCGTTTTATCGGGACGTCCTGAAGGCAGAAGTGCATTACGCCGACATCGACTTCGCCGCGATGCGCGTCGGTGATGTGGAGGTGATGCTTCACGCCGACCACACGCACGACACGCACCCGTGGCACTCGCAGCTAATCGCAGGTGTGCCACGGGGCATCGGCGCGCAGGTTCGGCTCCTTGGCCTGCTCGACCCCGACGAGGTGGAGCGCCGCGCGCGTGCGAACGGGGCTCAGGTGGTATTGCCGCCGGAAAACAAAGGCCACGGCTGGCGAGAGGTGCTGGTGCGGGACCCGGATGGCTACGAATGGGCGATCGGCGTGCTCATCCCTCCGGCGACCGGCCCGCTGGGCCCGCAGCCCGCACCCGCGACGTAGCGGCATGAGCTTGGCCGTGCTCAGCGGCCGGCGGGCTTCGTCTCGGTGTTGTCCGGCGGTGCGGCCTCGGGGCTATCGGGCACTGTGTGTTTGATTGGGCCCGGATGCCAGAGCCAGCCGAGCGTTCCCTGCGCGGCGCGCTTGCCATAGAAGCCGCCCCCCGGGCCGCGGAGGATCCATGCGAAGCCGACAGCGATGACTGAGCCTGCCAGCGGGCCCACGAGATAGGCCCACCATGCGGTCCAGTCGTTGAAGACCAGCGCCGGGCCGAGGGAGCGCACCACGTTCATGGAAGCACCGCTGGCGGGCGCTGCCCAGAGCCCGGCGAGCGCGATATAGGAACCCACCCCGATGGCGGCCATGGGGCCCACGTTTTGTGCTCCCGAGGAGGTGCCGAGGATGGTGCTGACGAGTCCAACGCTGAGCACGATCTCCCACCACATCGCCGTTGCCGTGCTGATGCCCGGCCCGGGGAGGGTGAGGCCGGCCGCGCCCTGGCGGCCAACGAGGGCGAGGAGCAAGAGTGGGGCGAGGGCCGCCCCCGCGGCCTGGGCAAGTACATAGAGCGGCACCCGCCGCCAGGGGAAATCGCCCCGCAGGGCGAACGCGAGGCTCACACCGGGGTTGAGGTGCGCTCCCGAAACCGAACCCATGAAGAGGATGATGGCGCCGACCATCAGCCCGGGCACCGTCACCTGTGCGGCCAGGCTGACGTCCCCGAAGCGCGCGTTCACCATCGTAGACCCGGAGGCGACGAGCACCAGGAAGAAGGTCCCCAGCACTTCCGCGAACAAACGGCGCCACTCGTTGGTATCGTCGAAGAACCGGAAGCGATCGTGCAAGAAGCTCGTTGGATAGCCCAACGCCCGGAGAGTCGCATCGCCTTCGCGGACTACTCGGGCCGTCCGCTCGCGCACATCGGCTCGCGCTTCTCCAGCCTCGTCCGGCATGGCACCCTCCTGCAGCAGGCGCCGGCAGCGTGTGGCGGCACCGCGTGGCGAAGCCTACCACGCAGGTGGTAACGGTGGGAGCGCTGGAATCGAGGAGGGGGTTTGGCGGTGGGTGGACAGACAACTGCCGCGAAGGGCGAGCACCGGACGCCCCCCGCGGCAGTTGATGCGCATCGCGTCCGTTGGCTGGGAGAGCCTGCCAATCGCCGCGACGCTGCCTGAGACGTTGGCCCTACTTGCCTCCTGCCGGCGGGCTGGCGAGGCCTTCGAGGGGCCTGGTTGGCAGCTCCGGCTTTGGCGCCGAAACCTTGAGCACGTAGCCAAAGACGAAAAGCCCGGTTGCGACGACAAGCGTGATTGCGACGTAGAACAGCGCAATCGCGAGCGAGAAGTCGGTGTTCGATGTGAGGAATTTCGAGAGCCCGCTGAGGTGTTGCTGCGAGGTGACTTCCACGCCCATCGTGAGAGGGACGAGGTATAGCGCGGAGCCGAGCGAGAGCAACAGCGCCGTGATGCGGTAGTCCATGGGGTTCTCGTCCGGGTCACGCACCATTTTCAGGAGCAGCACCCAGAGCGCGCAGACTGCCGACAGCGAGGCGGTCACCGGGATGGGGTTGTTGTGCAGCAGGTTTGGGTAGAAGAAGAGCAGGCTGATGACGACGGTAATCACCAGCACCCCATCGCGCAGGAGCACATAGGAGAGCCAGAAGACGTCGGCGCCGAAGCGCAGTGAAAGCTTGCGCAGGGTGCGGATGGCGTAGGGGCGCATCAGGTAGAAGACGAGCGCGGCGGCCCAGAGCATGGGCAGGGCAGCGACCATCGTACCGACGAGGAAGTCCCTGAATCCGGTGCTGAAAGCCGCACTGATCGCGTTGGTGAGTTGGTCGGGTGTCATCACTATGCCTCCATGGCCGGGGCCGAAGGCCCGGTGCGGGTATGCTTGAATCCGGGCGTGGTGGTCACTTCTGAGTCCAGGTGCGCCAGACCTGCCACGGTCCGACGCGCTTGGCGATTCGCCAGCGAAGGTCCTTGCCCCAGGGGTCGTGCGCTTCGCGCGGAGCCTGCACCTTCATCGCTGCCCGCGTGTAGGCAGAAAGCGGCATCCAGCGCACGTCTTTGCCGTGCGGCTCCACGAGAATCGGCCCTTGCCGGGCGGCTACTGGCGGCCGTTGCGACGTCTGCGCGATGCTGATCGCTTCCGTGGGGCATTCGCGTACGCAGATGGTGCAGCCGTTGCAATGGTCCACCTGCACGGGCACCTCCATCATCCAGGCGTGCGACGGCGCATTGGAGGATGAACTGCGGGCGAAGTTGCCCTCGGGCCCGGCGGCCTTCGTGCGCGTCATATCGAGCGTGCG
>Ga0307373_10001686_pt1 | contig 41094 bp, 48 predicted proteins | sample OX2MG_FD_202534 | JGI IMG/M metagenome (GOLD analysis project Ga0307373, IMG submission 202534) | Soil microbial communities from Risofladan, Vaasa, Finland - OX-2 | ecosystem: Environmental > Terrestrial > Soil > Coastal area > Acid sulfate soil | place: Finland: Risofladan, Vaasa | collected...
CTCTCGGGTGGTGAGCAGCGCATGCTGGCCATGGCCCGGGCTCTGACCACCGACCCCGAGGTCCTGCTGCTCGACGAGCTCTCCATGGGGCTGGCACCTCTCATTGTGGAAGAGCTCTACGAGGTGGTCGGACAGCTGGTCACGTCCGAGCACTTGACCATCGTCATGGTCGAGCAGTTCGTGCAGGCCGCGCTCTCGTTCGCCGACTCTGCCGCAATTATGGTCAACGGCGCGCTGGTGAGGACGGGCACGCCCGCCGAAATCCGCTCCGACGTCGTGGGGGCCTACCTCGGTGCGGAGGCGGCGGCCGGCGCTGCGCCTCCCGTCCAGTAGCGACTGACGACTTCGGCCGGCGCCCCGGCGGGCGGCACCGACCCGACGCGCCGCACGGGGTGGCTAAGTTCAGGTTCATGGTGGTGATTGAGGTGTACGCCGACATCTGGTGCCCGTTCGCCCATGTGGGGCTGCGGGCGGTGGTGGGGCGGCGCGATCTGCTTGGACGTGATGACGCGGTGCTCCGCGTGCGGGCCTGGCCGCTCGAGCTGGTCAACGGGGCACCGATGGACCCGGAGACGACGGCAGCCCACGTCCGTGACCTGCGCGCCCAGGTGGCCCCTGACCTCTTCACCCATTTCGACCCTGACCATTTCCCGCAGAGCACTTTGCCCGCCCTCGCTCTGGTGGCGGCGGCCTACCGGCGGGACGATCACATGGGTGAAGCGGTCAGCTTCGGGCTCCGCAACGCGCTCTTCGAGCACGGCGAGGACATCTCGCATGGCGACGTGCTGGCGAGAGTGGCGGACTCGTTCGGCGTGGGTGCGCCAACTGCCGAGGATGAAAAGGCCGTACGGGACGAATGGCACCGGGGCCAGTCGAGGGGGGTCAAGGGATCGCCCCACTTCTTCTGCGGTGATGCCGATGCGTTCTGCCCTTCCCTCGACATCTCACGGGATGCCGGGGGTCACCTGGACCTGCGACAGAATGTGGAGGTACTTGACGGATTCCTGCAGGAGTGCCTCGGGGAAACCTAGTCACCCCACCTGAAGGGGGAGTACCGCTCAGGCCTCCTCGGCCAGGGTGACCGCGACGGTGAGCACTTCGCCGTCCATCAGGGTCAGCTGGTCGACCCCGCCAGCGTCAATGAGGTCGCGCCGCGCCGCTTCCACGGCGGCCAGCGTGGGGGCCGGACCCGTCACCGTCAGGTGGGCCACGCGGGCTCGCATGGACCGCTTCTGGGAGGTCTTGGCCCGGCGCACCTCCCCCAGCACGCCGGCGACCACGCTCAGGACGGACGGATCCCCCTCCGCGTGCAGTCCCACCTCCTCCGCGCTCGGCCACGGGGCGCGGTGCACCGACCCCGGCTGCCACCAGTGCCACACCTCTTCGGTGACGAAGGGCAGGAAGGGGGCGAACAGGCGGTGCAGGACCGAGAGGGCCAGGCCCAGCGTGGCCCGGGCGGAGTCGGCCCCGACCGGGTCGCCCTCCCCGTAGGCCCGGGTCTTGACCAGCTCGACGTAGTCGTCGCAGAACGTCCAGAAGAAGGACTCGGTCATCTCCAACGCCCGGGCGTAGTCGAACTCCTCATGGGCCGCCGTCGTCGCGGTGACGAGCCCGGCCAGACCGGCCAGCAGGGCGACATCGAGCGGCTCGGTCACGGCGTCGACGCCGGGCACGGCGCCATCGGTGAGTCGGCCGAGCGCGAACTTTGACGCGTTGAGAATTTTGATGGCCAGCCTGCGCCCGATCTTCATGATGCCGGTGTCCAGTGCGGTGTCGGTGCCCGGCCGGCCGTTGCAGGCCCAGTAGCGGACGGCATCGGACCCGAATTCGGTGGCCAGCGGCATGGGAGTGATGACATTGCCCTTGGACTTGGACATCTTCTTGCGGTCCGGATCGAGGATCCACCCGTTGATGGTGGTGTTGCGCCAGGGCACGGCACCGTGTTCGAAGTGGGACCGCAGCACGGTGGCGAAGAGCCAGGTGCGGATGATCTCGGGACCCTGGGGCCGGAGGTCCATCGGGAAGGTGGCCGCGAACAGGTCGGGATCGTCCTCCCACCCGCAGGCGATGTGGGGGGTCAACGACGAGGTGGCCCAGGTGTCCATGATGTCGGGTTCACCGCTGAAACCCCCCGGCACGCCGCGCTGTTCGGGCCGGTACCCCGCGGGGACGTCGGTCGTCGGATCCACCGGGAGCAGGGACTCGTCGGGCACGATCGGGCGGGCGTGGTCGGGCTCACAGTCCGCGCCGAGGGGGTACCAGACCGGGATCGGAACGCCGAAGAACCGTTGCCGGCTGACCAGCCAGTCGCCGTTCAGGCCGTTGACCCAGTTGTCGTAGCGCACCTTCATGTAGGGCGGGTGCCAGCGCAGTTCGGTGGCCCGGGCCAGGAGGTCCTGGCGCAACGGCTGGTCGCGCCCTCCGTTGCGGATGAACCACTGGCGGCTGGACACGATCTCCAGCGGGCGCTCACCGCGCTCGTAGAACTTGACGGGATGGGTGACGGCGCGGGGCGGGCCGATCATGTCGCCCGACTCTTCCAGCAACTCGACCATGGCCCGCTGCGCGGCCTTCACCGTGGTGCCGGCGATGGCTCGCCAGGCCGGCCCGTCGGGCACCCCGGGCGGCGGCTCCTCGGAGATACGGCCCGACCGGGTGACGATCGACCGGGTGGGCAGCGCCAATTCACGCCACCACACCACGTCGGTGACGTCGCCGAAGGTGCAGATCATGGCCATCCCCGACCCCTTCTCCGGGTCGGCCAGAGGGTGGGCCAGGACGGGAACCTCCACTCCGAAGAGGGGGGTGTGCACGGTGGTGCCGAAGCGGCCAGCGAACCGCTCGTCGTCGGGGTGGGCCACCAACGCCACGCAGGCGGCCACCAACTCGGGCCGGGTCGTCTCTATTTCGAGGTCGTCGAAACGCAGGCGGTGGTAGGCGCCCGGCCGTTCACGGTCCTCCATCTCCGCCTGGGCCACGGCCGTCTGGTAGTCGACGTCCCACAAGGTGGGCGCTTCGGAAGAATAGGCCTCGCCCCGGGAGAGGTTGCGCAGGAACATGCACTGGCTGGTGCGGCGGCTGCGGTCGTCGATGGTGGCGTAGCCCCGGCTCCAGTCGACCGAGAGGCCGATGTACCTCCACAGGTCCTCGAAGGCCCGCTCGTCCTCGGCCGTCAACCGGTGGCAGAGCTCAATGAAGTTGGGCCGGCTGATCGGGATATCGACCTTTCCCGGTTCGGCCGGCGGTGTGAACCCGGGGTCATAGGGGAGCGAGGGATCGCACGACACGCCGAAGTACGTCTGCACCCGGCGCTCGGTCGGCAACCCGTTGTCGTCCCAACCCATGGGGTAGAAGAGGTCCCAGCCGCGCATGCGCCGGTAGCGGGCGATGGCGTCGGTCTGCACGTAGCCGAAGACCGATCCCATGTGGAGCGATCCGGACACCGTGGGCGGAGGGGTGTCGATGGAGAACACCTGGGCGCGGCCGGCCGTCGGATCGAATCGGTAGGTCGCCTCGGCCTCCCAGACGGCGGACCAGTGAGCCTCCAGCCCATTGAGGGTGGGCTTCTCCGGAACCCGGGGCGCGCCGGTCGCGTCGGTCGACATGATCGGGTTACCGTACCCGGGTGCTGCACCTTCACGACACCGCCGCCGGCGAGGTGCGCCCCTTCGTCCCCCGTACGGAAGGCGAGGTCTCGCTGTATGTCTGCGGGCCGACGGTGGACAACCTCCCCCATATCGGGCACGGGCGCTTCAACCTCACCTACGACGTGCTGCGCCGCTACCTGCTCTTCAACGGGCTGCGGGTGCACTACGTGTCCAACGTCACCGACGTGGACGACAAGATCATCAGCCGGGCCAATGCCGAAGGCCGCGGCACGTCCGATGTGGTCGCCCAGTATGAGGGAGCCTGGTTCGAGGCCATGGACGGCCTGGGAGTGCTGCGGCCCACCGACACCCCCCACGCGACCGCCTACGTGGACGACATGGTCGCCCTGGTGGCCGACCTCATGGAGCGGGGTGTGGCCTACGAAACCTCCGACGGCGTCTACCTCAACGTCGAGCAGGTGGAGGGTTACGGCCTGCTGGCCCGGCAGAGCCTGGACTCGCTGCGCGCGGGCGCCCGCGTGGAGAGCACCGAGGAGAAGCGCTCGCCCCTCGATTTCGCGCTGTGGAAGAAGGCCAAGCCCGGCGAGCCGACCTGGGATTCCCCCTGGGGGCCGGGACGCCCGGGCTGGCATACCGAGTGCGTGGTGATGGCGCTCGACCTGCTCGGGGACGGGTTCGACCTTCACGGCGGGGGCATCGACCTGATCTTCCCGCACCACGAGAACGAGCGGGCCCAGGCGGTGGCCCAGGGACGGGCCTTCTGCCAGTACTGGGTGCACAACGGGTGGGTCACGGTGGACGGCACCAAAATGTCCAAGTCACTGGGCAACTTCACGACGCTGCCCGATTTCCTGGCCCGGCACGACGCCCGCGCCTACCGGCTGCTGGTGCTCCGGGCCCGCTACCGCTCGCCCATTGAGGTCACGCCCGACACGGTGGCCGATGCGGAGAAGGGGCTCGAACGACTCGACACCCTGGCCCGCCGCTTCGGCCTGGGCGACCTGCTGGCGCAGGCCGCCGGCGGCTACGTGGTGGAGGGGGAGCCACCGGCCGGGGGCGCGGACCCCGACGCCCTGCGCTCGTTCCGCTCCCACATGGACGACGACCTGGACACCCCGGGCGCCCTGGCTCAGATATTCGATCTGGTCTCCGCGGCCCACTCCAGCGCCGACGCCGGTGACCTGGCGCAAGGTCGCCACCTGGCCGTGACCGCGGCCGTGCTGTCGGCGGCCCTGGGGCTGGCCCTGCGGGGAGAGGCTTCCCCCGTCGACGAGGCGTCGGCGCGCCTGGTAGCCGCGCGGGACGAGGCCCGGCGGTCCAAGGACTTTGCCCGGGCCGACGCGCTGCGTGACGAGCTCGTCTCCATGGGTTGGACGGTGGAGGACACCCCCTCGGGCACCGCGATCCGCCGCTGAGCGGGTTCAGAATGCCTGGTCACACGGCATAATTGCCGGATCCTGGACCATAGGCGCGCTTCAGGTTACTATGTAGTAACTACGATCTGGACGGGTCCCGGCCGTGGCCAGGAACAATGCCAGAGAAGACCAGTCCCGACCCCTGGTCGGGCTCCGGCCCAAGGAGGGCTCCACATGTCCGACTTCTCGCTCGAGTTGAACGAGGACCAGCTGCAAATTCAGAAATGGGTCCATGAGTTCGCCGAGACCGTGGTGCGGCCCGCCGGTGCGGAGTGGGACGAGCGGGAGGAGACCCCCTGGCCCATCATTGAGGAGGCGGCCAAGAACGGCCTGTACTCCTTCGACTTCGTCGCCCAGTGCTTCGGCGATCCCACCGGTCTGCTCATGTGCCTGGTCAACGAGGAGATGAGTTGGGGTGACGCCGGGATCGCGCTGGCCATCTTCGGCACCTCGCTGGCCGTGGCCGGGATCTTCTCCAACGGGACGCCCGAGCAGCTGGCCGAGTGGATCCCCCAGTGTTTCGGCACCCCCGAGGACGTCAAGCTGGCCGCCTTCGGCGTCTCCGAGCCCGACGCCGGTTCGGACGTGTCCTCGCTCAAGTCGCGAGCCGTCTACGACCAGGCCAAGGACGAGTGGGTCCTCAACGGCACCAAGACCTGGATCACCAACGGCGGCATCGCCAACACCCACGTGCTCGTGCTCTCGGTCGACCCCACGCTGGGCAGCCGGGGCCAAGCCAGCTTCGTGGTGCCCGAGGGCACGCCGGGGATCTCCCAAGGGCAGAAGTTCAAGAAGATGGGCATCCGGGCGTCGCACACCGCCGAGGTCATCCTGCAGGACTGCCGGGTGCCCGGCCGCTGCCTCCTCGGCGGTAAGGAGAAGCTCGACGCGCGGCTGGCCCGGGCCAAGGAGGGCAAGAAGACCTCCACCCAGGCAGCCATGGCCACCTTTGAGGCGTCGCGGCCCATCGTGGGGGCCCAGGCCGTGGGCATCGCCCGGGCGGCCTACGAGTACGCACTCGACTACGCCAAGGAGCGCCGGCAATTCGGCCGGGCCATCATTGAGAACCAGGGGATCGCCTTCAAGCTGGCCGACATGAAGATGCGCACCGATGCCTCCCGCCTTCTGGTCCACCGGGCCGCCTGGATGGCCTCAACCGGCAAGAAGTTCGAGAACGGCGAGGGGTCCATGTCCAAGCTCTACGCCGGGGAGAACGCGGTGTGGGTGACCGAGCAGGCGATTCAGATCCTGGGTGGCTACGGCTACGTGCGCGACTACCCGGTCGAGCGTTGGCACCGCGACTCGAAGATCTACACCATCTTCGAGGGGACGTCCGAGATACAGCGGCTGGTGATCGCCCGGGCCATCTCGGGAGTCCACATCAATTAGTCCAACTCGCCTCTGGGCTCCCGGAAGGATACGCCTGGGTACACGTGTTCTACACCTTACGTGTATGATTAGTGTATGAGCCGCGTCCGCACGAACATCGAGATTGAAGACCGCTACGTCAGCGTGATCATGGACCGCTTCGGCCTCCGCACCAAGACCGAGGCGGTGGACCTGGCACTCCGGCATCTGGCGGGCCAGCCGATGACCCGCCAGGAGGCGCTGGCCATGCGGGGAGCATTCGCCATGCAGGGCGTCCCGATCGACCAGGGACCCCGATGATCCTGGCGGACACTTCAGCCTGGGTCGAGTACGACCGGGCGACGGGCAGCCCGACCGAGCGGCGCATGACCGAGCTCATCGAGTCGTCCGGCCCCCTGGTCACTACCGAGCCAGTGGTGATGGAGGTGATGGCGGGAGCCCTCGACCAGCAGAGGGAAGCCGACCTGCGGCGCCTTCTGCTCCGGTTCGCTCTCATCCCGTTCGACGCCGGTGTCGATTTCGACGGTGCGGTGCGCATCTACCGGAAGTGCCGGTCTGCCGGTGTGACGCCGCGCGGCCTGATCGACTGCATGATCGCAGCGGTGGCATGGAGGCAACGGGCCACCTTGCTGGCGTGCGATGCCGATCTGGAGGGGGTGGCTCAGGTCGTCGGGATAGATATCGACGCTCCGTGAGGATCGCCAAGGAGGTCAGGGACGGCGCCGGGCCAGACCCGTGACCCGGCGCACCGGAGCGGTCATGCGCCACGAGCGTGAGGCCCGGATGGCGGCCAACTCGGTCTCCGCCGTCATCGCCTTGGCTTCCGCGGCATTGCGGGCCGCCTCGGCGATGTGCCGGGGATCGGGCGTGGCCCAGAGCCCGAGGTAGTGCGAGCCCTGGTGCTCGACCTCAAGGAAGTCAGCGGTCGGGTGCACGGGCTTGTAGACCCGGAAGGTCTCGGCGGTAAGCCCCGACGCGGCGGTCTCGAGCTTCCGGACGAAAGACGCGTGCGGGATGCCGAATTGAGGATGCGCCACGAGTCGCCTCATCTGTTCCCCGTCGACGAAGAAGCAACCGGCGTGCGGGTTCGACGGGTGCTCGAAGGCGAGGTCGAGACCGAACCAGTTACCGGCCAGGCGATCCGACCCATCGGGTTGCGCCAGACCCGCCGTGGCCTCGGGTGGCAAGGGCCCGTCTGGGTAGACCTTGAGGCCGCCACTCGCCTCGAAGCGATTGGGCATGAGCAGCGAGCCCGGCCCGAAGTTCGTGGTGAACCAGCGCTGCTTGTCGAACAGCAGCGGATCGTGGACCGCGAGGTCGTCCTCCACGTACCCGTACCCCGCGTAGTCGCCCACCGCGGCAGCGAGGATCCGGTGCACGGCGAAGCCGAGATCAGTGGGCGCGGCGTCAACCTCGACGTGGGTCACCAGCCGGGCCACGTCGCCGATCTGAGCCATGAGGTGGTCGTCAGCGGTGGTCACCACCTTCACCTCGACGACACTTCGGTCCGCCACCACCGTCCGGTGTTCGGGTCGTACGCAGAGTACGGGATTGAACGTCTGGTGCAGGCTCATGACCGTGCGCATCAGAGTCATCGCCCGCACCTGGGCCGGTTCGCGTTCGGAGGCGAGATCCGATTCGGCCCGGTAGCGGTAGTAATGAGGGATGACGAACAAGAGACGCTTCACATCATCAGCCGGGACGGTAAGCTGAGATGGCCGAGCCGACCCCCTGAGGTACTCTTGGCGCCGTTGACATGCTGCGGGGTTACGGTATCAGTGAGTTCATCGTTGCGCCTGCAGGCGTTGATGACGCCGTCGGCTGTTCCTCGCCCTTCATGACGAGATGATCACCTACCGACAACTTGGCCGCAACGGGCGCCTCGGCAACCAGCTGTGGCAGATTGCCGGGACCATTGGCGTGGCCAGGCGCCGCAACGAGCCGGCGGGCTTCCCCTTTTGGAGATACCACGCCTACTTCTCGCTGCCCGACGACCTCTTCCCCGACCTCAGCATGGTGAACGGCGAGGACCTTGGTCTCGATTATTTCCAGGACCTGCGGCACCTCTCCGGCATTGAGGACCTGGTCCGGCAGTACTTCACGCCGCGGCCAGAGGTGTGGGCGACAATCGCGCACCGTTTTCGCGATGTCCTCGCCCTGCCTCACCGGACGGCCGTCCATGTGAGGCGGGGGGACTACCTGGATCATCGGGATCTCTTCCCGCCCCTCCCGCTCGACTACTACCGCGAAGCAATGACCCTGACTTCGGGCCCGTACCTCGTGTTCTCCGACGACATGGCGTGGTGTCGCGCCCAACTCCCGGGGGACTGCATCTTCGTAGAGCACAACCGCGACTTTGAGGACCTGTTCCTCATGACGAAGTGCGACGAGCACATCACGGCCAACTCGACGTTTTCGTGGTGGGGCGCCTGGCTCGCCGGTGCCCGAGCCATCTACCCCAGTACGTGGGGACCCGGGTTCGCACACGAAGCTCCAGCCGCCGTGATGCCGACGGGCGCCATAGTGCTCGACGTGCCCGAGTCCGCCGATGTAAGCGCCTGAAGTCATGCAACTCGAGAGCGCAACGGTCGTCGTCACGGGGGGCACCGGGTTCCTCGGACGCCATGTGGTCGACGAGCTCCGGCATTGCGGAGCCAAGGCCGTTGGCGTGGGCAGCAGGGACTATGACCTCCGAACTCGCGCCTCCATCGACCGGCTCCTGGCCGACACGCAACCCGACGCACTCGTCCACCTTGCCGCGGTGGTGGGTGGGATAGGAGCGAACCGGGCCGAGCCCGGACGGTTCTTCTACGAGAATGCGTTCATGGGGATGGAAGTGCTGGAGGCGTGCCGCACTCAGGTTGGGAAGGTCCTTGTCGCCGGAACGGTTTGCGCGTACCCCAAACTCGCTGCCATCCCGTTCCGGGAGGATGCACTCTGGGACGGCTATCCCGAGGAGACGAACGCCCCCTATGGGTTGGCGAAGAAGATGCTCCTCGTGCAGGCGCAGGCCTTCCGTGAGCAGTACGGCCTCAACGCCGTCTACCTGTTGACGGTGAACCTCTACGGCCCGGGCGACAATTTCGACCTGGCTTCCGGGCACGTGATCCCGGCCATGATCAGGAGATTCCTAGAGGCTCGCGATGCCGGGGCGCCTGAAGTCGTCCTCTGGGGTGACGGGAGTCCGACGCGGGAGTTCATCCATGTCCGTGATGCCGCCCGGGCGTTCCGGATGGCGTTGGAGCTCTACGACCGCCCCGAGCCGGTGAACGTCGGATCCGGCGTTGAGATCTCGATCTCCGAGCTGGCCGGAAAGGTTGCCGCCGCCGTGGGTTACACCGGTGCCATCCGGTGGGACACGACCAAGCCGAACGGCCAACCGTTCCGCAGGCTCGACGTGTCGCGGGCACGCAGCGCGTTCGGATTCGAGGCCTCCATCGACTTCGCGGCCGGGCTGGCGGAGACCATCGACGGGTACGACGGGCAGCGGCAGCGGTGAGCGGCCTCTTTCGAGACATGACGCCGAAGCTGAGGCAACGTGTGGGTGCGAGGGCCCGTTCGATCGTGGCGGGCGCCGTGCACCCGCGATTCGACGCGATCGGCCAGGAGTTCGTGCAGTTGAACCACCGCTTGACTGCCGCCGAGAACTTGTTGGCTCGGAACGAAGCGGAAGTCGCCGCCTTGCGTCAACAGGTCGATGAATGCCTCGACTTCCTCCGGATACAACACGCCATCGTGCGTGATGCCTTTGAGGTGGCGAGGCCACTCCTGGGGTCGAACGACCGTCAGCAATGAATCAGGGCCGCACCCCGGTGGTGCACCAGCAAGTGAGCGGGGCCACCGAGGGCAGGCCGAAGGGCACCAGCATGACGTCGAAACTCAGGACCGACCTGTCTGACTTCAGGTTCCTTGTCGGCACCGGGACCCGGGCGCCGGGGTAAGGGTTTCGCTTTCAACGGCGCTCGGACATCGGAATTGGTGTGGCGTCGCTTTGGCCTAGGGCAGCGCCTCGACCCGTCGTCGGACCTGCGATTGGATGTGGTCATCCCGGTGGCGAACGACGACGGGGAAGTCCTGCCGCTCACCGTGTCGGGGTTGCGGCGCAACCTGGCGCACCCGATCGGCCGAATCACCGTGGTGGCCGAGGCCGGTGCGGAGGTCCAGCACGTCGCGGCCCATCGGGAGACGTGCATGGTGGCAGGCGATCATTGATGCGTGCGACCTCTCGTGTATGTCGGGTTTCTCAGAGTACGAACTTTACGAGAACTACGCGCTGAGCCGTGACAGGTCGATGGTGCGCCGATGGTGGGCCAACCATCCGCTTCCGCGGGGCGCGATGGCACCGCTGGACCACCTGGAGTACCGCTTCAGCTCCCAGTATCGCACTGTCTCCTTCCACCACTACCTCTAACGCTCATCCCTCCTTCTGGCTGGTGTTGATGAGATTGCCGCAGGTGTCATCGAACACGGCACTGATGACGGGCCCCATGGACGTCGGCTCCATGGTGCACATCACGCCCAGTTGGGTGAGGCGTGCATACTCGGCCTGCACATCGTCGACCCCGAAGGCGATGACCGCGATCCCGGCCGCGTGCAACGCCTTCTGGTTGGTCGCCGAGATGAGGTTGGCATAGGGTTCGAGCAGCAACTCGACGCCGGCACCATGGAGAGGGACGCCCGATCAGGCCGAGGGACCGGACCCGAGTTGCTCCTGAATCGTCTGGAGATGCTGGCGACGCTCGCGCAGGGAACGCCCGAATGCCGCATTGTCGGTGTCGGCAATTTCCGAGCTCAGGTCCCCGAGCGCCTGAGTAAGCAGGTCCCCGAGCTCCCTCGCCTGCTCGTCACTGAGATGAAGTTCCATGGTGGTCCCTTCGGGAGTCCGTTCGTGGCTGGAGAATGTGTCTTTGTGAATCAGGTAGCGGTGCGCAGTGTCTCACGGACTGGGCAGTGACGGTGCCTCCTGCGTCACCAGTGCCCTGGTGGACGGGAGCGGCGGCAGAGAGGGCGTTGCCCTTAGTGTCAGCGGTGCCGTGCGCCCTCCCGAGCTCATCCGTCATGCCGCCGATGTCTCACCGGAATGGTTGACGCGGGCCCTCTCCGGCGCCGGGACGCTGGCCGAAGGCGCCCGGGTGGTCGACTGCACGATGGACCCCATCGGCACGGGACAGATGGCCGACACCACCCGGTTCACGCTCACTTACGACACTGCCGAGAGCGGCCCGCCCAGTGTGGTGGGAAAGTTCGCCTCGGCCGACGACCAGAGCAGGGCCACCGGACTGGCCCTGCGGGCCTACGAGATTGAGGTCCGCTTCTACCAGCAGTTGGCGCGGCGCGTCGGGGCCCGGGTGCCCGCGCTCTACCTGGCCGACGTGGAACCGGAGACCGGCTGGTTCACCTTGTTGCTGGAGGACATGGTCGGTGCTCGGCAGGGCGACCAAATTGCGGCCTGCGGTCCCGACGTGGCGGCGGCGGTGCTCGAAGAGATGGCCGGGCTGCACGCGCCGTGTTGGGAGGCGCCCGACCTGGCGGCCCTTGAGTGGCTCAACCGGAGCTCGCCGGAGGCCGACGCCTTCCTGGCCACCATGGTGGAGTCTCTCCTGCCCGGCTTCTTGGAGCGCTACGCCGATCAGTTGGCACCCGAACACGTCGCCCTGTGCGAAACGTTCGCCACCCAACTCCCTTCCTGGCTGCAGGGCCGCACCGGACCGCGCACCGCCAGTCACGGTGACTTCCGCCTGGACAACCTCCTCTTCCAGCCCGGCCGGCGGCGGCCGGTGGTGGTTGACTGGCAAACATTGTCGTGGGCCGGAGGCTCCGCGGACGTGGCGTACTTCATCGGGGGATGCCTCGGGACCGACGAGCGGCGGGCTCATGAGCTCGACCTGTTGGCCCACTACCACCATGCCTTGTGCGCCCGGGGTGTGTGCGACTATTCCCTGGCCCAACTGCGCCACGACGCGCGCCGTGACAGCTTCGGGGGAGTGCTCATGGCCGTCGTGGCATCCATGGTCGTCCAGCGCACCGAGCGGGGCGACCTGATGTTCCTCACCAGCACCACCCGGCACGCGCAGCACGCGCTGGACTGTGACGCCCTCGCCCTCCTGACGAGCGGCCGTGACTGACCTCCTGGTGCTGTGCACCGGCAACGCAGCACGCTCCGTCATGGCCGGCTTCATGCTGGAGCATCTGAGGCAGAGTCGGGACGGACTCAATCTGCAACTCGTCACCGCGGGCACCCACACCATCGACGGTCAGCCGATGAGCCTGCGGACCCGCACGGCATTGGCCGGCCTTCCCGCCCTGGCCGGTGCCGACTTCACGGGGCACCGCAGCCGGCAGGTGCACGAGACCGACCTGGTGCAGGCCGACTTGGTGGTGGTGATGGAGGCAGACCACGTGCGTTTCGTACGGCGCCAGTTTCCCGAGGCCGCCGGGCGCACGGCATCGATCCGACGGCTCTGCCGGGACCTGCCGCCCGGCCCGCCCACCCTCGGGGAGCGGGTCGCGGCATTGCAGTTGGCTGCCGCCGATCTCTCGGGTGCCGACGACGTCACCGACCCGGCCGGGCACGATGCCGACGTCTATGCCGCCTGCGTGGCTGAGCTATGGGATCTGTGCGGGACCCTGATCACCCTGCTGTAGGGAGGTTCAGCGCTCAGTCGGGGTGGACCGATCGGAGGCCGGCCCAGGCCAGGTCGGCCATCCGCTGGGCCAGGCGCTGGGCCTCCTCCTCCACCGCGCTGTCCGCGCCCGGACGCTGGGCCATGAAGCGCCGGCTCGCCCCCTCGGCCATGCCGACGACGGCGTAGGCCAGGAGCCGGCGGTGATCGTCGTCGAGCCCGGCGTCGATCAGGGGGTCGATGGCCTCGGCAATGGCGTCCTCGACGGTACGCAGGGCCCGGCCCAGCTCCTTGTCCTCGGCGTGGTCGCGCCCGTACAGCAGGCGGAACTCCGCCTCGCGGCTGATGACGAGGCGGAAGTAGGCCGCGAAGCCCATCTCGACCTGCTGGCGGGGGCCTTCGGCCCGCATGACGGCGCGCCGGATGGCGATCAGCAGATCCTGCGCTATGGAGTCGACCAGTTCGAGGTACAGCGCCCGTTTGGAGGAGAAGTGCTGGTACACCAGGGGCTTGGTCACGCCGGCCGCCTCGGCGATGTCGTCCATGGTGGTGGCCCGGTAGCCGCGGCGGGCGAACAGCTCGAGTGCCACTGCGAAGAGCTGCTGGCGGCGCTGCTCGGCGGTCAGCCGCCGGTTCGAGGTCTGCGGTGCGCCTCCCATCACGCCGAGGTTACCGGGCACGTCTGTGACGGCGGGAGGCGCAGGATCAGGCCAGGCGCGCCGGGATCCGGTCGATGACCACGGAAAGGCGCGACGGGAGCTCGGCCTGGTTGAAGTGGCGGGTCGCCACGTGGTGATTATGGGCCAGCAGCTCCCCGTCGGGCTGCTCCAGCCAGGCGGCCAGCGGTCCGTCGTCGGCGGAGTCGAACCAGCGGAACCCGAAGGCGGCCAATTCGGCGGCCACCGGGTACGAACCGATGGCCAGCGGGCGGCGATGGGTGGCCGACTCGACGGACGGGTTCCCGAACCCTTCCCAGAGCGACGGCAGCACCACCACATCACAGGCTGCGTAGGCGTCAGCCATGGAGATCCCGCCGGGAGGGGGACCGAGCAGTACCGGGCACTCGGCCCGGGAGACGAGGCGTGCCAGTTCGGGCCCGTACCCGTCTTCGGCTGGCCCGAGGAGCCAGTAGGTCCCGTCCAGCGCGGCCGCCAGCGCCAGCCCCCCGGCCACATTCTTGCGGGCCAGCGCCCGGGTCGGCTGGAGCAGTAGGCGGTTCCCGGCTGCTACCCCCAGGGCGCCCCGGGTGCGCGGGCGGTCCCCGGCGGGTGGATCGGGGTCGAAGGTGTTGTAGACGGTGGCGGCGGTGATCCCGTGTTCGCCCAGCTGGAGCCGGCTCAACTCATTGATGGTGACGTGGGCCCAAAGGGCATCGTCGGGGGGCGGTGGGAGGTGGGCCAGGTGGGGGCGCTGCCAGGGGAGGTCGTGATGGTGCAGCAGCGCCGGCCGGCCGGCGCAGACGCCGGCCACGACCCTGGCCGCGGCGGGATTGAGGGGCAGGGAGCAGAGGTTCTCCACCACCACCAGGTCGGCTGCCGACAGGGCGTCGGTCATCGCAGCCTCCGTGGGTGGCTCGGGCGCGTCCATGGCCAGGCCGGGGACCAGGACGTCGACCGCGCCCGACCCGGCCACCGTGGTCACCCGGAAGCCGAGTTGGTCCAGGGCACGGGCCCATTTGGCCGCTTCCACCGAGACGCCGTCGCCACCACCGAGGCGGAAGGAGACCAGGGTGGCGGTGGGCACCGGGCGCACTGTACGCGCCAACCCGCAGGACGTCCCCGCGTCATGGTGGAGTAGCCTGGTCCGACGATGGGCAAGCGGGCATTGATCACGGGCGTGACCGGGCAGGACGGGTCATATCTTGCCGAATTCCTCCTCCAGCAGGGCTACACCGTCATCGGCATGGTCCGGCGGTCGAGCACGGTCAACTTCGAGCGCATCGCCCAGGTGCAGGACCAGTTGGAGCTGGTGGCGGGCGACCTCTTGGACGAGGTCTCGCTCATCAACATGCTGCGGGACCACCGGCCCGACGAGGTCTACAACCTGGCCGCCCAGTCCTTCGTTCAGACCAGCTTCAGCCAGCCCGTGCTCACCGGGGAGACGACGGCCCTCGGAGTGACCCGCCTCCTCGATGCGATCCGCCTGGTCGATCCCGACATCCGCTTCTACCAGGCCAGCTCCTCCGAGATGTTCGGCAAGGTGCAGGAAGTGCCCCAGCGCGAGTCCACCCCGCTCTACCCCCGCAGCCCCTACGGGGTGGCCAAGGTCTACGGCCACTGGATCACCGTCAACTACCGGGAGAGCTACGACCTTCATGCCTCGTCGGGCATCCTGTTCAACCACGAGTCCCCGCGCCGGGGCCTTGAGTTCGTGACCCGCAAGATCACCAACGGCGTGGCCCGTATCGCCCACGGTCTGGACGACAAGTTGGCGCTCGGCAACCTGGACGCGCAACGGGACTGGGGCTATGCGGCCGACTACGTCCGTGCCATGTGGCTGATGCTGCAGCAGGACAAGCCCGACGACTACGTGGTGTCGACGGGGGAGACCCACTCGGTCCGCGAGCTCTGCAACCTGGCCTTCTCGGCGGCCGACCTCGATTGGGAACAGCATGTGGTCATTGACGAGAAGTACCTGCGGCCGGCCGAGGTCGACCTCCTGGTCGGCGACCCGTCGAAGGCGCAGAAGGTCCTGGGGTGGCATCCCGAGGTCGACTTCCCCGGCCTGGTCACCATGATGGTCGAGGCCGACATGGACCAGGTCCGCCACAACCTCAAGTAGTCGGGGGCTCCGGCGCTCCAGCTCCCGGCCGCCATCTCGGCCGATCCTCTCGGCGTCCTGGTCGCCTTCGGTGCGGGGTTCCTGTCGTTCCTCTCGCCCTGCGTGCTGCCGATGGTCCCCGGCTACCTTTCCATGGTCTCGGGGCTCTCGGCCGCCGAGCTCACCGGCGGGGGGGGCACCCCGGCCCTGTCCCGGTGGCCGATGGTGCAGGGCGTCGGATTGTTCGTGGGGGGATTCACCGTGGTGTTCGTGTCGCTGGGTGCCGCCGCATCGAGCGTCGGCCGCCTGCTGGACTCCCACCTGATCGCGCTCTCCCACCTGAGCGGTGCCGTGGTGGTGCTGTTCGGGCTGATCCTCCTCCTCGGCACGCTGCCCGCCCAGGTCTGGTCCCACCTGGGTTCGGGATCACTCGGTGCGGCGGCCCGGCTCACGGGCGAGCGGCGCTTCGACGTGCGCCCGTCGAACCTCGGCAATTGGGCCGCCCCGGTGATGGGAATGGCGTTCGCCTTCGCCTGGACGCCCTGCGTCGGGCCCGTGCTCGGCGTGGTCCTGGGTCTGGCCGCCAAGAACGGGACCCTGCCCGGTGGGGTCCTCCTCCTGCTCGCCTACTCGCTCGGCCTTGCCGTCCCCTTCGTGGCCACCGGCCTCGCCTTCGGCCACCTGACGGCTGCGTTCGCCCGGGCGCGCCGGGGGCTCCGGTTCATCGAACTGGTGGCCGGGCTGGTGCTGGTCGCCTTCGGAGTCCTTCTGTTGACCGACCACGTGAGCTGGGTGGCCACACAGATCTCCAAGTGGCTCGACGACATCGGTCTGGGGCGCCTCAGCACGAGTTGAGCGCGCCGCCCCGACGCGACTCACCCGGCCGGCGCGACTCCCGACCGGGTGGAGTTCGTCAACCTGGGTCCTGCGAGAGGGATCAGTCCCTAGCCGGCCTCCCCTTCACCGGTCTTGGTGTAGGTCAGCAGCTCGGCATCTGCGCCGACCCGGCGTGAGTGCCAGAACCCCATGGCCACCAGGATGGCCATGAGACCGGCCAGGATGAACGCCGCGATGGACCCGATGAGGGCGATGTTGGCGAAGACCGAGAACCCGTAGGCCTCCAGCAACAGCCCCCGGAGGGTGGTGCCCTGGAACACGGTCTGCACCTTGGCCTCAGCCGCCGTGTAGGCCGGGCTGCCCTTGGGCAGGGCCAACGCCTTGCCGCTCAGTTGGGAGTAGGTCAGGCCGCCGCCGATTTCCTGAAGATGGACCCCGATGAAGTCGTCGGCGTAGACCTGGGCCTGCTGGCCGGTGACCAGCCGCTGCCCGGCGTAGCGGGAGACGGTGCCGATCATGGACGGCGTGATCTCGCTGCCGGCGACCGGGTGGGCGAACGCCGCCGCCGGCGGGAACGTGATCTGCTGTTCGGCCAGTTGGTTGCGCACGTTGCTGCTGGCGAAGTTGTAGCCCCACAACAGCAGGCCGCCGGCTACCGCAAGCAGGATCACCATCAGCGTGCCGCCGGCACTGGCCAGGATGTCGAAGACCCTTCGTTGCATGCGTATCTCCTCAAGTTAGGGAGACCCCTCCGCTTGAAGGGATCTGTTTCCAGTGTCACGAAAAGGACCGTCATTGCCTAGGGTCCAATGGCCCTGGTCTCCGGGCCCGAAGGAACCTTCAGTGGACCCCGCGAGAAGAGCAATTGGTCCCTATGTCCGGGCCCCGTTCGGGCACAAAATGGCGAGGATGACCATGTACGCGCACTTCCTGTCGTGTGCCCTCAACGAATGGGCTGGCGATCTCAAGGGTGATGCGCTGTTCGTGCACGCACAGGAATGCCGGGCCGAGATGCGCAGGAAGGACCGCGATCGCGTGTCCGTGGCCGGCTTGGTGGCGACCGAAGTCGCCTACGACCGTGCCCTGATAAAGCTGGCCGAGGAACACGGTATCGACATCACGCCCTCGAGGTTCTCCTGCCCGAAGGAAGAGCGCGCCCGGCTTGAAGACGAGCTCGCCGCCGCCGGGTTCGACGTGGCCGGGATCGATGCGAACGGAGCGCAGCGGGCCGGGACGGCGCGCCGGCAATTGGAGCCGTAGCTCCCGACCGATCGTTCCACCTCGGGCTGGTTGCCGCGGCATCCCTGGGCAGCGGACGAGCGTGCCCCGGGGGGTTAACGTCGCTGTCGTGACCGGCACGGACGCCGAAGTTCCTGAAGCCATCTTCTCGCCGGATGACCCGGTCGGCGCGTTGTGGATCAAGTCGTACCAGGGCGAGGTCCTCGGCGAGGTGCTCTTCGGACGCCTGGCCGACCAGCTCGACGACCCGGACCGGGCGGGAAAAATGCGCGTGCTCTGCACCCTGGAGCGCCGGACCAAGGAAGCTCTCGCCCCGTCGCTGCGGCGCGCCGGCATATCCACCGAGCCCGACCCCGGGACCGTGAGCGCAGGTGAGGCATTGGCCGACGCCCTGGCCTCCCTGTCGTGGGCCGAAGTCGTGGGCTCGTTCGAGGCCATCACCACCCAGTATCTGGCCCTGTACGCCCGGATCGGTGAGCTGGACCCGTCGGAGCAGGAGGCTGCGGATCTCCTGATGGCCCACGAGGTGGCCCTGCGTGAATTCGGCCGCCGGGAGATCGCCGGTGCCTCGGGGAGCTCGCTCGATGCCGTCACCGCCCTGCCCCACATGCACTAGCGGGGTCACCCCGCTTGGAACCCCCGGACCCACCCCCCCTACCATGGGGGGGAAGGCCATGGCCCCAGTCGTCCAATTCCGTGCCGCCGTCGCTCTCGCCGGCCGCTTCCCCGCCCTTGCCGGGGTCGATCTCTGCCTGGACGCCGGTGAGGTCACGGTGGTGGTCGGCGCCAACGGTGCCGGCAAGACCAGCCTCCTGCGGGCCTGTGCCGGACTCCTCCCGGTCACCTCGGGGGAGGCCGCCGTGCTGGGTATCGATCTCACCACCGACCACATCACCGTGCGCCGCCACGTCGGCCTCCTGGGTCACGCCGCCCCGCTCTACGACGAGCTCAGTGCGGCGGAGAACGTCCGCTTCGCCGCCCGGTCCCTCGGCCGGTCCCGGGAGAGCGCCGACGCCGCCCTCGAACGCCTCGGGCTCGTGGGGCGCCTGCGCAACACGCCGGCCGGGCGCCTGTCGGCCGGGCAGCGGCGACGGGTGGCCCTGGCCGCGCTCCTGGTCCGGCGACCGGCGCTCTGGCTGCTGGACGAGCCCCACGCCGGGCTGGATTCCCCCGCCCGCGCTCTCCTCGGAGAACTGATCTTCGAGGCCATAGGAGATGGCGCCGCCGTGCTGCTGTCGTCCCACGAGACACAGCTTGCGGTGCCTCTGGCCGATCGCGTCGTCACCATGGCCGGAGGGCGGGTCACCGGCGAGGAGCCCGGCGGCCGGCGTGCCACGCTCACCGCCGTGTCTGCGGCGGGACCGGGCGGGACCGACGGCACCACCGGGGCGTGGCATGTGGCGTGACGCGCTGTTGGTGGCCGGAAAGGACCTCCGCATAGAGGCCCGGTCCAGGGTCGGCCTTTGGCAGGTCATCCCCTTCGCCGTCCTGGTCCTCGTGCTTCTCGCCTTCGCCATCGGCCCCGATGCCGGTCCCTTGCGCCACGCCGCACCGGGCATCTTCTGGATCGCCGTCCTGTTCTCCACCGTGCTTTGGGTGCAACGGAGCGTGGACATCGAATCCGGGGAGGGCACCCGTGACGGGCTCCGCCTCTCCGGCCTCGACCCCGGCGGGATCTTCCTGGGCAAGGCCGGCGCCGTCGGCCTCCAGCTCCTGGTCCTCCAGATCGTGTTGTGGGGCGGCTTGACCGTCCTCTTCGACGTGCGGGTCCACGTGGTCTGGCTGGCTGTCGCCGCCTCCCTGGTGGCCACCCTCGGTCTGGCCTGTGCCGGTGTGCTCTACGGAGCCCTCTCGGCCGGGTTGCGGGTGCGGGACACGCTGCTGCCCATCCTCGTCCTCCCCGTGCTGGCACCCGTGCTGCTGGCCGGATCGAAAGCGTGGCAGGCCGCACTGGGCAACCACGCCGGAGCGGGCGCCCAATGGTTACGCATCCTCATCCCCTTCGCCGTCATCTACCTGGTCCTCGGTACCGTCCTTTACGGCCCGCTGCAGGAGGCCGCATGACTCCCGTACCGGTCTCCCGCCCGCGCTGGCTCAGTGCGGTCGGTCTTCTCGGGTTGATGGCCGTCGCCGGCACGGTGTGGCTGGGCCTGTGGGTCACACCGCCCGACGTCACGCAGGGGGACCTGGCCCGTCTGCTCTACATCCACCCCCCACTGGCCACCGTGGCGCTGTACTGGGCCGGGGGCGTCGCCGCCGCAGGCAGCCTCCTCTACCTCTGGCCCCGCACCCGGTCGCTGTTCTGGGACCGCCTGGCCGCGGCAGCCGTCGAGGTGGGCGCCGTCTTCTCGGCTCTCACGCTCGTCACCGGCAGTCTGTGGGGACGCCCGGCCTGGGGAACCTGGTGGACCTGGGACGCCCGGCTGACCTCCACTGCGCTCCTCCTCCTGCTAGAGCTGGGCTACCTGGCCCTGCGCCGCGTCCCGGCCGACGCCGCTGTGCGGGCCCGGCGCTGTGCCGTCGCGGCCCTCCTGGTCGCCGTCGATGTCCCCATCGTCCACTTCTCCGTCGACTGGTGGCAGACGCTCCACCAGACGGGCACGGTGCTCGACCCGGGGTTCCACCTCCACGTGCACGGGTCGATGGCCTGGACGCTCCTGCTCGGGTTCATCGCCTTCTCGCTGATCTTCGTGTGGCTCCTGGGCGTGCGCTACCGCATCGAAGTGCTGCAGGACCTGGTGGGCGACTCCGAGCTGGAGCTCTCATTGGCCGAGCGCTGGAGCGAGGGGGATGCGCTGGCCCGAGTCGGCGGCGGGCCTGTCGAGGACGCAGGTGACCACCCATGAGCTATGTCGACGCCGGCTATGTGAGCGCGTTGGCCGGCCTGTTCGCCTACGGCATCGGACTTGCCCTCCGCCGCCGGCGTTGGGAGCGCGCGCTCAAGTCGTCCCCGGAGGCCGAAGGCGCCGGGGACCCCGGTGCGCGGCCGTGACCGGCACGTCCACCGGATCGCCGCCGTCATCCCTCCTGCGAGCCGGTCTCCCCGACGGCCCGCGGCTGGTGTCCCGGCGCCCACGCCGCAGGCGACTGTGGCTGGTAGGCGCGGCGCTCCTGGCCGCCTTCGCGTTCCTCATGGTCGAGGGTCTGGGCAGCTCGCTCAACTACTTCGACACGGTGGACCAGGCCTTGGCCCACCGGGGCTCGCTGGGCACCACCACCTTCCGGTTGGAGGGGACCGTCGTGCCCGGGACGATCCGCTCCACTTCCGTCGGCACCAACTTCAGGATCTCCGAAGGGGATCATGTGGTGCAGGTCGCCAATACCGGGAGCCCACCCCAACTCTTCCAATCCGGCATCCCGGTAGTCGTGGTCGGGCACTTCGTGTCCGCCACCTCTGACGACTTCGTGTCGAACTCCATCCTCGTCAAGCACTCGGCGAACTACATCGCCCGGTACCCCGGCCGTGTCAAGGCGAAGAACGGGTCGACGCGCTGATGGGGGATGCGCACCTGGGGACCATCGGGGTGTGGTTGGCCCTGACGGCCAGCGTGGTCGGGGCAGCTGTCATGATCTCCGGCCTGGTGCGCCGGCCTGCCACCGACCGGCCCGCCGGGACCTTGTCCGACGGGAAGACGTTCGCCCCCGTCATGCTCATCGGGGCGCTCCTGGCCACCGCCGCCATGGAGCACGCGCTGGTCACCCATGACTTCTCACTGGTGTTCGTGGCCGAGAACAACAGCACCGCCACCCCGCTGCTGTACTCCATCACCGGCCTGTGGTCGGCCCTGGCCGGTTCGATCATGTTGTGGGGGCTCGTCCTGGCCGTGCTTTGCACCATCTTCGTCTGGCGCTACCGCAGGGTGGCCGGCGACCCGGTGATCAAGTGGGCCACTCTGGTCCTGTACCTGGTATCGGCATTCTTCTTCGCCCTGATGGTCGGTCCCGCCAATCCTTTCGTCACGACGACCGACGTGACCTCGGGGTTGGGTCCGAACTCCCTCCTGCAGGACAACCCGCTGGTGGCGATCCATCCCCCGCTCCTCTACACCGGGTTCGTCGGGTTCACCGTGCCCTTCGCCTTCGCGGTCGGGATGCTGGCCACCGGCCGGGTGGGCGATCGCTGGCAGATCGAATGCCGGCGCTGGACCCTGGTCTCGTGGACCTTCCTCTCCGTGGGCATCGTGCTCGGAGCGTGGTGGTCCTACCAGGTGCTCGGATGGGGAGGGTTCTGGGGCTGGGACCCGGTGGAGAACGCGGCCTTGCTCCCGTGGCTCTGCGGCACGGCATACCTGCACTCGGTCCTGGTCCAGGAGCGGCGCGGCCTCATGCGGGTGTGGAACCTTTCGCTGTCGGTGGCCACCTTTGCGCTGACAATTCTGGGGACCTTCCTGACCCGGTCAGGGGTCATCAACTCGGTCCATGCCTTCTCGCAATCCTCCCTCGGCCCCATCCTGATCTCCTTCTTCTTCGTGGTGGTCATCGGCGGGTTCGGCCTGATCGCCTGGCGCGGCGATCGCCTCAGGTCACCCGGCGGCATCGATGCGCCGCTGGGCCGGGAGGGGGCGTTCCTGATCAACAACGTCCTGTTCGTGGGCTTCGCCTTCGTCGTCCTGCTGGGGACGGTGTACCCGCTTCTCTACGAGGCGGTCACCCAGCAGCAGGTGACCGTGGGGGCACCCTTCTTCAACACGGTTGCCGTTCCCGTCGGCCTGGCCCTGCTCTTCCTCATGGCAGTGGCACCCGCACTCAGCTGGCGCAAGATCAGTGGTGCCGTCCTGTGGCAGCGGCTGGCCGTACCGGTCTGGGTGGGCGTGCTCACCGTGGTGCTCTGCGTGTCCTTCGGGCGGCGCGGCCTGGCGCCGCTGGTCGGTTTCGGCCTGGGGGCGGTCGCCGCCGCCACCGCGGCACGTGCACTGGTGCTGGCGGTGGGGGCCGCCCGTACCCGCCATGCCGGTTGGTGGCGTGGCCTGGTGGGCCGGACCAACGGCGGAATGATCGTGCACTTCGGGGTGGTGGTGCTGGCGGTGGGGGTGATCGCAGCCACCACGTACCGGCACCAGACGGAGCTGGCCCTGCACCGGGGGGCGGTGGTCTCCTACGATGGGCACCGGTTCGAATTCGTCGGGTTACGGGTCGTCACGTCACCCTCCCAGCGGGCCGACCAGGCCCTGGTCAAGGTCGATGGCGGGGTGTTCGCCCCGGCCACGACCAACTTCGGGAGTGCCCTCTCCACGGTGGGGACGCCGGCCATCGATTCGGGTCTCTGGGGCGACGTGTACCTGACTTTTGATGCGGTAGGCGGCGTGGGCGCGACCTCGGGCAGTCAGCCCGTGGCCAACCTCCCGGCGGATTCAGTGGCCATCGGCGTCGTGATCGAACCGCTGCTGGCATGGTTGTGGGCCGGCGGGCTGCTCATCGGCCTCGGTGGCATCCTCGCCCTCGTCCCGGGCTCCCGCCGGCGGGCCACCGATCCGGCGTCGGCTCCATCGCACATGGTGACCGGTCGGGTTCGGGTCCCCGCCGGGGACGGCACGCACCTGACAGAGCAGGCGGGCGTGCCGGCGGCCAGCGGCGCACCCGCTCCATGAGGGAACGGGGCCAGCGCCGCCACACGACGCGCTGGCTGGCCGCCGCCGTCCTGCTCGTGCTGGTCGGCGTGGGTGTGGTCCTAGCCACCCGCACACCCCAGGAGGCGACCCAGATCGACAGCCCGTTGCTCGGGCACCTGGCCCCGCAGTTCTCGGGGACCGACCTCCGGACCGGTGCGCGCGTCTCGCTGGCGTCGTTCCGGGGCCACTATGTCTTCGTCAACTTCTTCGCCAGCTGGTGTGTGCCCTGCCAGCAGGAGGCGCCGGACCTCATCACCTTCGCCTACGACCAGCAGCACGTAAGTGGCGGAGCGGACCTGCTGAGCGTGGTCTTCCATGACGAGACGTCGGCGGCCCGCCAGTTCCTCGTCGCACAGGGGGAATCGTGGCCCGCGGTGAGCGATCCCGGGGGCATGGTCGCCGAGCACTACGGGGTCTCGGACCCACCGACGACCTTCCTGGTCGATCCCACGGGGCGGATCACCGTCAATCCGGTCATCGGCCCGGCGACACAGCCGGACCTCGACGCGCTCCTGCACCAGGCGCAGCGGGCAACGGCCGGTCGGGTGCGCGCGTCCGGTGCCTGAGCGCTCGGCGCCGGGGCCCCTCTGGGCCCGCGTGGCATTCCCCCTCGCGGTGCTGGCTCTGGCCCTGTTCGTCGGGAGTGGCGCGCTCGGGGGATCGGCGCCGACGCCGGCGCAGCGCGCCGCCGCCATTGAGGCCGATGTCCGCTGCCCGTCCTGTACCGACGTGTCGGTGGCTCAATCCGACGAGTCGACCGCGCTCGCTGTGCGCCATCAGATTGAGCACCTGGTGGCGGAGGGGCGATCGACCGGGCAGATTCAGCAGACCCTGGTGTCGCAGTACGGCCAGACCATCTTGTTGGTACCCCCGCCGGCGGACGGGATATCCGTGATCTGGATCGTCCCGATAGCGGCGGGGGCGGGGGCCCTCCTGGCGGTGGTGGTCTTTTTCTGGCGCCGGTCGGCCCAGTTCGCCGCGTTGCGCCACGCAGCGGACGCGCCATGAGGGTCGAACGACATCCGGGCGACGGGCATCCCGCCGACGGACGGGACGCCCGCTGGTACCTGGAGGACGAGCGCGACTTCCTGCAGAGATCACTTCTTGATGCGGAGCGCGAGCATGCTGCAGGCGACCTGTCCGAGGCCGATCGCACGGTCCTCGTGACCCGGGACCGCACCAGGTTGACCGAGGTGGAGGCGGAACTGGCGGCTCTCGGACCGGCGCCGGGGCGGACCGCGCACAATGAGCCTGTATCCCCGCCAGGCGCACCCCCGATGCCGGGGTGGCGGCGCCTGGCGATCGCGGCGGCCTGCTTCCTGATCGCCACCGGGGCGGTGATCCTGGTGACCCACGCCCGCCAGGCCCGCCAGCCCGGCCAGGCGCCGTCGGGCAGCATCACGTTGTCGCAGGCGGCGTTGATCGCCAATCAGTTGGCCCAGGCGCAGAAGCTCAGTGATCAGCACCAGACGCTGGCGGCGCTCAAGCTCTACGACATGGTGCTCTCCGAGGATCCGGCCAATCCTGCCGCCATGGCCGGTGCCGGTTGGCTGAAGTGGAACACCGGATACACCGCACACGTGGCCTCGCTCACCGCGGACGGGCGCCGGGAGGTGGAGCGGGCGGTGCAGGCATCCCCCTCGTACTACGCGGCCCACCTGTTCCTGGGGCTGATCCTTGAGAACCAGGACGACAACCACACGGGAGCGGTCACGCAGTTCAATGATTTCGTGATCGACGATCCACCGGCGTACGTGATGCTGATCGCCGCCCCCCTGGTGGAGGGCGCCTACAAGGCGGCCGGCGTCCCACTTCCGGTGGCCTTCACCGCTGCACCGGTCACCACGACGTCAACCCCGTAGGGCCCTCAATCCGGACACCACGCGGGCGAACGCACTGTTGAAGGTCGTGACGTCAACGTCGGTGGTCGTCCAGCCCACGCTGACGCGGAGGGAGTGACTCGGGTCCACACCCATGGCCCCCAGCACCGGTGACGGCTCAATGCTCTCGGAGGAGCACGCCGAGCCGGAGTGGACGGCCACACCCTCCCGGTCCAGGCCGATGAGCACCGCCTCCGCCTCGACACCCCCCACACCCAGGCAGATCAGGTAGGGCAGCCGGTCCTCGGCTGCGGGGGGTCCGATCACTGCGACCTGGTCGACCGCGCCCGCCACGCTGGCGATCTCTCCGATCTGCCGACACGCCGTCGCCGCCTCGGCGTGCCGGGCCTGCTGATCGGATGCTGACAGGGCCTCCGCGGCGGCACCGAAGGCCAGGAGCGCGGGCAGCGCCTCCTGGCCGGCCCGCCGCGCCCGCTCCTGCTCGCCGCCCACGAGGAGGGGTTCGAACCGGCTGCCCCGGCGGATCACCAGCGCGCCGGCCCCGGGCAGGCCGCCGAGCTTGTGGGCACTCAGGCTGACCAGGTCGGCATTGAGAGCGCCCAGGTCGACGGGGACGTGCCCGCAGGCTGCGGCCGCGTCGACGTGCACCACGACACCGGCGGCCCGGCAGAGGGCCACCACCTGGTGCACCGGCTGGAGAGTGCCCACTTCATGGTTGGCCCACTGGCAGTGCACCAGGCCGGGCACCGGAAGCGTGCGCGACGCCAGCCGGGATTGTAGGTACTCGAGGTCGAGCCGGGCGGCGCCATCAACCGGGATGGACTCGGTGGGCGCAGCGCGGCGGGAGGCATCGCGCACGGCCGAGTGCTCCACCTCGGCGCAGAGGATTGGTGCACCCGGTCGGAGGCGGGTGGCGCCCCACACGGCCGCATTGATCGCTTCGGTGGCTCCCGAGGTGAACACGACCTGGCGCGGGGAGACCCCGATGAGGGTGGTCACCTGTCGGCGTGCCTCCTCCAGGGCGTCGCGCACGAGCCGCCCCTCCTCGTGGAGACGGCCCGGATCCGCGGCCGGGAGGTCGGCCCAGCGCCGCAGGGCCTCCAGGGCCTCGGGGCGCGGTGGCGTGGTACTGGCGTGGTCGAGGTAGGTGCGCCCCACGCCGGGCGCTCAGGCGGACGCGGTGCAGGCGGCGTCGCCCCGCGCCCGGGAGGAGAGGATCACCGGGAGCGCCTGTTCCGACGCCTTCCCGCACAGCCCGGACAGCAGGCCCTTGACCATGCCGCGATCGACCGCGCACAGCACGGGATTGGTGCTGCTGGCGTTGCCGAACGGGCACTGTTCGGCAACGACGGCTGTCGTCTCGCCGCGGTCCTCCGCGTGGGCGGCGAAGCCGTGGGCGGTGAGGGTCTCGGCCACGACGTGCATGGCGGCGCGCACGGTGCGCTGCCCCTCGTGTGGCGTCATGCGCGAAGCCAGGGAGCGGCCGTACTCCTCGCCGACGTGGGCGGCCATGCTCTCCGCTTCCTCGGGGCCCAGCCGTTGCATGGCCTCGCCCAGCAGCCGCATGAGGAGATCGTCCCGACGCTGCAGGAGACCGAGCGTCAGGTCCTCCTCCACACAGAAGAACTGCTTGGAGGGCCGGCCGGCACCGGTGGCCCGTCGCCCGTTCTCGACGCGTAGGTAGCCGCCGTCCACCAACCGCTGCAGGTGGTGGCGGGCCACGTTGGGGTGCAGGGAGAACGCGGCTGCCACCTCGGTCGCCGTCACACCAGGTGCGGACCGCACGTGGAGGAAGATGTCCCGCCGGGTGGGGTCCCCGAAGGCCGCCGACACGGCCGCAACGGCCGCGCTGAACTGCCCGTCGTCGGGGCCACGGTCGGCAGCCCCGGGCGGCGCCTCGGGTTCCAGCGTGATCGGCACGGTGCGCACGGTCGCTAGTCTACCGAGGGAGAGGCACTTCCCACGGGGGCGCGTGCGCACGGGAAACGTGCGGTGCCCGGTCCCGGCTCCAACGTCAACGAGGAAGAGGATGGCGCCAGACCAGTTGCAGCTTCAGGCAGCCTTGAACGCCATCGTCGAGCCCGAGCTCGGGCTTCCCCTGGGCCGGATCGGGTTCCTGCGTGAGGTCACGTCCCGGCGGCGGCGGGTGCGTATTGAGGTTGCGCTCCCCGTGGCCGCCTGGCCCGGGTCCGACGAGCTGGCCGACGAAATCCACCGGGTGGCCCGGGCGGTGCCGGGCGTCGACGAGATTGAGTTCGACCTGACAGTGATGACCGACGAAGAGAGAGCGGCGCTCCGGGTCGAGCTCCGCACCACCATGCTCGGGGCGGCCGCACAGGAGGAGGAGGCGCCCGGCGCCACCGACGGCCACGGCCACTCCCACGGGGATGACGCGGCGGCGGCGTTCCTCCTCCCCGATTCGCCCACCCGGGTCATCGGGGTCTCGTCCGGCAAGGGTGGGGTGGGCAAGTCCACCGTGACGGTGAATCTGGCCATCGCACTGGCCAAGGCGGGTCACAGCGTCGGCCTGCTCGATGCCGACGTCTACGGTTTTTCGGTCCCCAAAATGCTCGGCACCGACCATGACCCGATCATTCTCGGCGATGTGGTCATCCCCACCTCGGCCCACGGGGTCAGGTGCCTCTCCATGGGTTATTTCGTCCCAGACGACCAGCCGGTCATTTGGAGAGGGCCGATGCTGCACAAGGCCATACAACAATTCCTGACCGACGCCTACTGGGGGGAGCCTGACTTCGTCCTGGTGGACATGCCCCCGGGCACCGGTGATGTCGCCCTCACGCTGGCCCAGGTCATGCCCAAGGCCGAGATCATTGTGGTGACGACACCGCAACCGGCGGCGCAGAGAGTGGCCCAGCGCTCCGCTTTCGCGGCACGGCGGCTGAAGCTCTCCGTGCGTGGCGTGGTCGAGAACATGAGCTGGTTCACCGGCGACGACGGCAAGAAGTACGAGCTGTTCGGCTCGGGAGGTGGCATGACCCTGGCCGCCGACCTCGGGGTGCCCCTTCTGGGTCAGGTGCCGCTGGTCAACGCGGTCCGCCAGGGTGGGGACGACGGCCGGCCCATCGTGGCCTACAACCCGGACAGCGAGACCGCCCGGGCGTTCACCGGCATCGCCGGCAAGCTGGCCGCACTCGGGCCGGCCCGGGTCTACCGCAAGGAGCTCAACCTGCGCTAGCGCCCGCGCCCGCCGGTCGGGCTGAGCCGGGGCAACTTCGGGCGCAGTGCTTCTGGAAACCACTTCTGAACAGGGAATTGCTACATTGGGGCGGCCGCGGGAACCCGTCCCGCTTCCGGGGTCCCCGGCCCGGCGGAAGGAGTCACATGGGCGAGGATTGGGCACGCCCCGTGGTGCACCGGCAGATTGAGGGCCACCTGGCCGCCAGGTCGGTGACGACAAACCGGTACGAGATGCGCCACTGACATGGAGCTGGAGGAGCTCAAGGTCACCCGTTACGTGGTGGCCGACGCCATCGCCACCATCACCTTGCACCGCCCGGACCGCCTCAACGCATGGACCGGGAGGATGCACACCGAGTACCGGTCGTTGCTGGCCCGGGCGGCCGACGACGCGACCGTGCGGGTCATTGTGGTGACCGGGGCGGGGCGGGGCTTCTGCGCCGGAGCAGATGCGCGGGCATTGGAGGGCCACGTGGCGCGGGGGAACTACGACGCAGGCGTAGGTGACGACCTGGCCCGGCCCGGCTACGGGGTACGTCCCGAGTTCGACGCCGACTTCGCCTACCACTTCGGCATCCCCAAGCCCATCATCGCCGCCGTCAACGGTCCGGCGGCCGGGGTGGGGCTGGTACTGGCTTGCTATTGCGACCTCCGCTTCGCCGCCTCCGGGGTCAAGCTGACCACGGCGCACGGGCGCCTGGGCCTCCCGGCGGAGTACGGGCTCTCCTGGTTGCTGCCCCGGCTTGTCGGGATGACCCGGGCGGCCGACCTCCTGCTCTCCAGCCGGGTGGTGCTGGCGGAGGAAGCCGCACAGATCGGACTGGTCAACCGGGTCGTGAGCTCTGGTGCACTGCTACCCACCACCTACGCCTACGCCCGCCACCTGGCCACCGAGGTGGCGCCCTCATCGCTGGCCTCCACCAAGCTGCAGATGTACGCGGACCTCCACCGCGACGTGGCGTCTTCGGTCAACGATGCCGCCGCCCGGCTCGCCGACATGACGCAGGGCGCCGACTTCGCCGAGGGGGTGGCGGCACTGACGGGGAAGCGCCCGCCGGTCTTCGCCGACCCCCCGCCCCGGGATGCCATGGGAACGGGAAGCTGAGCCTCCGCCGTCACGCCGCGGCGCTTGTGGCCATCGTCGCCCTGGCCGCGCTCTGCACCACGGGTGTCCGGGCCGCGGCGGCCGCACCGCTCGCCTCCGCCGCTTCCCGGCAGGTGTCGGACTCGGTGCCGGGCATTCCCGGGCTGCCCACCGGGGTTCCTGCTGCCGCCACAGCCCCGGTGCCGAGCCTGCCGGTGCCCAGCGCGACCGCGTGGCCCTTCCCGAGCGACTTCTCCCACACCGACGGCACCGGGCGCCTTGCGGGCGGGGCCAGCTTGTGGACCGATTTCCTCTACGACGACCATGGACCCGCCGGCAGCCCCGTCGGTGTCGTCGAGAGCCTCGGGGACTCGGGCTTGACCCCGGTCCACGGTGGCTTCAGCTACCCCACCGGTCCGGCTGACGGAAACGGCGCCGACATCTTCGCCGCGGCTGTCGGGTACACACCTTCGGCCACCTACTGGCGGGTGGACTGGAACACCCTCGTCAATGCCGACGTGCCCATCGCCGAATGGACGTTCTCCACCCCTGCGCCCCTGCCGGCCGCCGGGACAGCCTGGCGGGCCAATGCCGGTCTGTCCTCGGCCGGGATCCAGTACGCCCTGGTGGTGTCGGCCCAGTCGGCGCAGCTGCTCGACGCCGCCACCGGCAACCCGGTTGCCGGAGCAAACCTGCAGACCATGGTGGACATGTCCTCGCGGTCCTTCATCGTGCGCATTCCGACCAGCGTGCTCCCCGTCAGTGGAACTTGGACCGTGCGCCTGGCGGGCGGCCTCGCTAACCCGGCGGGGTCCGCGTTCGCCACCGTCCCCTCGGCTGAGGGCGGGACCGGCGGCACCAACGCCTACAACGTGACCTTCAGGACCTCCCAGCAGGAGGCGCCGCTGGTGTGCCCGGCCAACGCGCTGCCCGTCCCCACCATCGCCACCCTCATCAGCACGTTCCTGGCCGGCAGTGCGGCCATGTCGGGCACCATCCCGGTGGCCGAGTGCGCGAACTTCTGGATGGAGAACGACCAGGCCGACACCCTGGCCGCCGGCAACGTCTCCAAGTACAGCCTGGCCGTGGACTGGACGCAGCTGGCCCAGCAGGTCACCACTCCCGAGCCGCTACCCACCGGGTACTCCAACCGGTGGTACGTGAGCCCGCTGGCTCTCGGGCAGGGGATCGTCATGCCCTCGTCGTTCACCTTCACCCCACCCACGTACGTGAGCAGGATCCAGTCCTACGCGGTCTACGTCCCCACCACGTACCAGCCCGGCACGCCGGCACCGCTGACCTGGATCCTGCACTCCCTTGACGCCAACCTCAACCAGTACGGCGGGCTGGCCCCCAGCCAGCTCCAGCAGGAATGCGAGGCCCGGAACAGCATCTGCGCCACCACGGAGGGCTTCAGTGAGGGTGGTTGGTACTACGCCCAATCAGAAGTGGACTTCTGGGACGTGTGGCACCAACTCGCCCTGACCTACGACCTCGACCCCGATGCCACCGTCATCTCGGGCTACTCCATGGGCGGCTGGGCTTCCTACAAGCTCGGCCTGCAGTATCCGGACCTGTTCGCGCAGGCCATGCCGCTGGAGGGTCCGGTCATCTGCGGGGACCAGGCGACCCCGGGGGTCGGCGCTTCCGCCGCCGGCGGCCAATGCTCCAGCGACGGCCAGTCGACACCGCTGATCGTCAACGCCAAGTGGCTCCCCTACGTCATGACCTACGGGGGGGCCGACGAGCTCGTCCCGATCACGGGCGGGCTGGCGCAGGCCGCGGAGTTCCAGAACCTGGGGTATCGCTACTTCGCGGTGCTCTACCCGGCAGAAGACCATGTGCTGTTCGCCGCGCAGAACGACTTCGCCCCCGCGACGTCCCGCATCGGGGGACTGTCCCGGGCCATCAACCCGGGCGCATTCATCTTCACCTGGTACCCGGACCTTGTCTCCAACCAGCTCGGCATCGGGCCCACCGGCGACTACTGGGTGAACGGGCTGGCCGCGCGCGACACCGCACCGGGCACCCTGGCCACCATCAGCGCCTCCTCGGCCGCCATCCCCGATCCCTACGTGATCGCCGCCCGGCACATCGGCGTGGTGGCGAGCGCCACCCCCACCCCCGCCGCCACCGAGTCGCAGTCCTGGACGCCCGGCACAACGCCACCGGCACACCAGGTGCTCGATATCGCCCTGACCGACGTGAGCGCCGCCAGTGTGGACACCGCCCGGGCCGGGCTCACCTGCCCGGCGGTGCACGCCCGGACCGACGGCCTGACCCAGCTGACACTGCTGGGTTTGGCCCCGGGCACGGCGGTGTTCGAGGGGCCGACTCCGGTGACCACTGCGTTGGCTTCGGGGCTGGCGACGGTCACCCTGCAGTCCGGCTCGACGAATCTCCAACTCTGCGCGGCGACTGCGGGTTCGGGAACCTCGGGCTCGGCCGGCTCGGGTTCGGGAGGGGCGACCGCAGCGGCGCCGGGGAGCGGGGCGGCGTCACGGGGGACCGGTACATTGGCCGCCTCCGGCGCACCCGTCGCGGCGGAGCTCGCAGTGAGCCTGGTTCTCCTGCTCGCCGGCTCGCTCGCCCTGGTGGCATCCACGGGGTCCCGGCGGCGGTCCACGGGAACCACGCGGCGCTGAGGGTGGCGCCGGCGGGACCGCGTGACGCGCGGCCTCAGCCGTCGACCCCGGCCGGGAGCTTGCCGGGATCCCAGCCGAGGAGGGCCACCGCCTGGCGGAAGGCGAAGCGATCGGTCATGCCGGCCACATAGGTGACGGCGGCCCGGACGGCATCCTCGCTCCCGGCCAGCACGTCGGAACCCTCCTGCGCAGTGGCGTCCCGGTCACCGATGAGGTGCGGACGGTCGGCGAAGTGCTCGACCAGGGCCCGCAGCACACCGACGACCGCCTCCCCCTGGCGCAAGGAAGCCTCGCGGAGGTAGATGCGTTCGTAGTTGCAGGTGCGGAAGGCGGCCAGGGCCTCCGCCGCGTCCTCCTCCATGCCTACCTGGCCCGTGCGCAGGGTGGCCGAGACCACCCCGCCGATGAAGGCACCCAGCTGGGCGCTCCGGCGCTCCCCGCACAGCTCACGGACGGCGGGTGGGAGCTGGTGGGGCGCCACGATCCCGGCCAGGACGGCGTCCTCCCAGTCGTGGCAGACGTAGGCCACGCGGTCGGCCCAGCTGACCACCTCGCCCTCCGGGGTGGCCGGAGCCGGCCGGGACCAGCTGTGCTTGGCGATGCCGTCAATGGTCTCCGCGCACAGGTTGAGAGGGGCCAGGGACACGTGTGCCCCCCACGGCGCGTGGTCGAAGCCGCCGGGCAGGAACGGGTCGAGGGCGTCCTCGCTGGCGTGCCCCCCCGGTCCGTGGCCGCAATCGTGGCCGAGGGCAATGGCCTCGGCCAGGGCCACATTGAGCCGGCAGGTGCGCGCCATGGCGGTGGCCACCTGTGCCACCTCGAGCGCGTGGGTGAGACGGGTGCGCTGGTGGTCCGCGGGGAAGACGAACACCTGGGTCTTGCCGGCCAGGCGGCGGAATGAGGTGGCGTGGAGGATCCGGTCCCGGTCCCGCTCGAAGCAGGTGCGCCATCCATCGGGTTCCTCGGGCCGGGCCCGGTCACCCGCACCCCGCGCCCGGGTGGCTCCCGGGGCCAGGAGGGCGTCATCGTTCCCCTCACGTTCCACCCGCCCCAGGGGAACCCCCCAACCGGTGTCCCCGGCGTCCCCGGCCGGCCCCCCCACGGGTGCCGGCCCGATGCGGGCGTACGAATCGGCGTGGGCCAGGCGGGCCGGACCGGAGTAGCCCGACATGGTGGAGGCCCAGCGGATGCTGCGCTCCGTCCCCTTTCGTGCGGGCACCTCGCTCATGTCGTGCAGTCTGTCCCATGGCTGTAACGTCCAAGGGGCCGCAGGCCCACCCGTGGGCTGACGAGAGGAGTGACACCAGGTGGACGTGCGTATCGGCATCACCCAGAATCCCAAGGAGATTGAGGTGGACATGGCCGATGACGTCGACAGCGACAAGATGGTGGCCGACATTGAGAAGCTTCTCAAGGTCGGTGACGGTGTCCTGTGGCTGACCGACAAGAAGGGCCGGCGGGTCGGGGTCCCGGTGGCCAAGGTGGCCTATGTGGAGGTGGGGGCACCAGCCTCCGACCGCCGCTTCGGGTTCGGCGCACCCTAAGGGCGCGCGTGGGGCGGCCGGGGTTCGGAAGGCAGCGGTGACCGCGGCGCCGCCCGACCTCCTGCAGCTGAAGTTGCTCTTCGTCACCGGCAAGGGTGGCGTGGGCAAGACGACGGTGGCGGCCGCCCTGGCCCAGCTGGCCGCCGAGCACGGCAAGCGGGTGTTGGTCTGCGAAGTCGACGCCAAGGGCGACCTCTCCTCCCTCTTTGAGGCCCCGCCCACCGACTTCACGCCCCGCGAGGTGTCCCCGGGGATCTGGTCCATGTCCATGGACACCGAGGCCTCACTGCGCGAGTACCTGAAACTCCACCTGCGCATCCCGGTGGTGGGCCGCATCGGACCGCTGGCCAAGGCGTTCGACTTCGTGGCCACGGCGGCGCCCGGCGTGCGCGAGATCCTCACCGTGGGCAAGCTCTGCTGGGAGGTACGCGAGCGTCACTACGACCTGGTGGTGGTCGACGCCCCGGCCAGCGGGCACATCGTCGGCCAACTGGCGGCGCCCCAGGCCATCAACGACCTGGTCAAGGTGGGGCTGATCCGCGGCCAGACCGACTGGATGCTGCAGATCCTCTCCGACCACCAACAGACGGGACTGGTGGCCGTGACCACGCCCGAGGAGATGCCGGTCTCCGAGACGCTGGAGCTGACCCAGCGGGTGCGCGACGAGACGACGGTGCGCATGTCGGCCGTCGTGGTCAACCGCGTCCTGCCCGAGCTCTTCGGCCAGCGCGAGGAGGAGATCTTCGAGCAGCTGCGCCTCCCTGATGCCGAATCCGTGCTGTCTGCCCGGGCCGGGGGTGCGGTGGCACCGGTCCTCGAAGCCGCCCGCCTCGCCGTCACCATGCGCCGGACCCGTTCGGTCCACCTGCAGCGCCTGCAGGCCGGCCTGCCCGAGGGTCTTCCGGTGCTGCTCCTGCCCTTCATGTTCTCGCGCAGCTTCGGCGTGCGCACCACCCGCCAGGTGGCCCAGTCCCTCGGCGAGGAGCTGGGGCATTGACGCCCCGCCGGCGGGCCGGGGATGTGCCCAAGACGGTGGCCCAGCTGCTCTCGGCCAAGGAGATCGTCATCGCCTGCGGCCCCGGGGGGGTGGGCAAGACCACCACGGCGGCGGCGGTGGCGGCCATGGCGGCGGCCGAGGAGGGGGGACGGATCCTCGTCCTCACGGTCGATCCGGCGCGCCGCCTGGCCGACGCCCTGGGTCTGAAGGGGATCGGGAACGATGAGGTCCGCATCGCCGATGAGGTGTTCACGGGGGCCGGCGTCACCCCCAGGGGCGAGCTGTGGGCGGCCATGCTCGACACCAAGCAGAGTTGGGACGACCTCATCCGCATCCACGCGCCTGACGCGGCGACGCGGGAGCAGATCCTGGCCAACCCGCTCTACCAGAACATCTCCGGGCGCTTCGTGCAGTCGCACGACTACATCGCCATGGAGCGGCTCTACGAGATCCACTCCGAGGGCAAGTACGACCTCATCGTCGTCGACACGCCGCCCACCCGCAACGCCCTGGACTTCCTCGATGCGCCGCAGCGCCTGGCCGACTTCTTCTCCTCGCGCCTGTTGCGCTGGCTCATCGTGCCCTACCGGTCGCGCCTGGTGAACGTGGCGACCAAGCCCTTCTACCAGGTGGCCGACCGGATACTGGGCACCCAGTTCCTGGCCGATATCTCGGAATTCTTCATCCTCTTCCAGTCCATGCACGCCGGTTTCGTCGAGCGGGCCGACGCGGTCACCCGCCTGCTGTCGGACCGCCGGACCACGTTCATGGTCATCGCCACCCTGGAGGCCACACCCGTGCGGGAGGCCGAATTCTTCACGGCGGAGCTCACGGCGCGCCGTCTCCACCTGGGGGCGGTCGTGCTGAACAAGGTCCTGCCCGACTACCTGCGCAGCACCCAGACGGCCAAGCTGGCCCAGGCGATGAACGATCGGGCGGAGGAGATGGCCGAGGGGCTGAGCGAGGATCCGGCGCTGGCCGCCCGCGTGCTGGGCGAGGTGGCCGAGAGCTTCCTCAACTATGGGGTGGTGGCCCGGCGGGAGGCCGAGCAGCAGGCCGAGATGAGGGGCGCCCCGGACATTCTGGTGACCGTGCCCTTCTTCGACTCCGACATTTACGACATGGGCGGGCTTCTCCGCCTGGGTGCCCAGGTCTGGGAGTAGGTGCGGGCGCGTACCATGCATGCATGGTCACCCTGATCCTCCGTCACGCCGGCTGAGACGGGCGCCCGCCCTCGCACGTGCTCGACTACCACCTCCACCTGTGGCCGCACAGCCAGAGCGAGACGCCGCTCGACCTGGAGCAGCTGGCGGCCTACTGCGCCCGGGCGCAGGCGGCCGGGGTGCGCGAACTGGCCCTGACCGAGCACCTCTTCCGCTTCCGCCAGGCCGACGCGCTGCTGGGGGGATTCTGGGCCGACGACCGGGTGTCCCCGGCGCTGCAAACGTCCATGGCTGACTACTGGGGGTTCCACGCCACGGCCGACCTCGACAAGTACGTGGCCTGCGCGCAGGAGGCCAGGGACGCCGGGCTCCCCGTCGTCATCGGGCTCGAGGTGGACTACTACGAGGGCCGCATGGACGACGTGGCGGACCTGCTGGCCGGCTACCCCTTCGACGTGCTGCTGGGCTCGGTGCACTGGCTGGGGGCCTGGCGCTTCGACGATCTGGACGACCCTGTCTCCATGGGGGAGTGGTCGGCCCGCCAGGTCGACGCTTGCTGGGACACCTACACCGGTGCGCTGGAGGAGCTGGCGGCCTCGGGCGCCTGCGACGTCCTGGCCCACCCCGACCTGATAAAGGTGGCGGGCCACCGCCCCGAGGCGCCGGCGGAATGGTGGGACCGCATGGCCGAGGCGGCGGTGGCGGCGGGCATGGCGGCCGAGGTCTCCTCCGCCGGGTGGCGCAAGCCGGCGAACGAGCAGTACCCGGCGGTCGGGCTGCTGGAGCGCCTGGCCGCCCGGGGCGTGCCACTGACCACGGCCTCGGACGCCCACCGGGTGGACCACGTGGCCGACCACGCCGCCGCGCTCCACGCGCTGTTGAGCGCGGTCGGGGTCACCTCCCTGCAGGGTTACCGGTCCCGGGCCGCCCACTCCGTCCCCCTCGGACCGCCACCGCCCGCACCGGGAGCGCCCGCACCGGGAGCGGAGGCCTAGCGTGCCCACCCCGGCCGAGTTGGCGCTGTCCCACACCTCCCTGGAGCCCGGCGAGCTGGGTCACCTGCAGCGGCTGCTCGGCAGCTGGAGCGTGCTGGCCGACCTCTCCTTCTCCGATCTCCTCCTGCTGGTGCCGGTGCGCGCTCCCGAAGGCGAGGAGGCGCCCGCCGATCCCGAACTGGTGGTGTTGGGCCAGATGCGCCCGAACAACCGGCCCACCCTGGTGGACCAGGACCTGGTGGGGACCACGGTCAACGAGTCCCAGTGGGCCCTGGCCGCCACGTGTCTGCACGGCGGCGAGATCGTGCGGGGCAACATCCACCACCCGATCCTCGGCGAGCAGGTGCCGGTGGAGAACATCCCGGTCCGCTTCGACGGCCGACTCATCGCCGTCCTGCTCCGGGTCTCCCTGGCCCCGCTGAAGGGCCCGACGAGCATGTACGAGCGGACCTACCTCGATGTCTTCGAGCGCCTGGCCGACATGGTGGCCCAGTCGGCCTTCCCGTTCCCGGACGAGGACATCGGCACCGAGGAGGCGCCCCGGGTCGGCGATGGCGTGGTGGTGGTCGACGCCGACGGCCGGGTGGAGTTCGCCTCGCCCAATGCCATGAACGCGTTCCACCGCATGGGGATCTACGCCCAACCCGAGGGCCGGCGCTTCGGTGACCTTGACATTGAGGAGACGGCGGTGGAGTGGGCCCTGGCCACCGGCCGCCCCGTGGTCGAGGAGGTGGAGCGCCGCCCCGATGTCATGGTGCTGGTCCACTGCATCCCCCTGCTCTCCCACGGCGTGGTCACGGGCGCCATGATCCTGCTGCGCGACGTCACCGACGTGCGCCGCCTGGACCGCCTGCTGCTGTCCAAGGACGCCGCCATCCGCGAGGTGCACCACCGGGTCAAGAACAATTTGCAGACGATCTCGTCCCTGCTCAGCCTGCAGGCCCGGCGGGTGGGCGACCGGGCCGCCCGGGTGGCCCTGCACGAGGCCGAGCGCCGGGTGCGCTCCATCGCCCTGGTCCACGAGATCCTCTCGCGCGACCCGAGCGACCAGGTGCCCTTCGCAGAAATTGTGGTGTCCCTGGTGCAGATGGCCGAGGATTCCGTGGTGTCGTCCCAACCCATTGTGATCTCGACCACCGGCGACCTGGGCGACGTCACCGCCGACGTGGCCACGCCGCTGGCGGTCACGGTGGCCGAGCTTCTGCAGAACGCGGTGGAGCACGCCTTCGACCCCGAAGCGGCGGGTGGCCAGGATGATGCGGCCGGGCTGGAGGGCGCCGGTGGAGCGGCCGGCTACGCGCCCGTCGGCCACGTCGACGTGACCATGGCCAACGACGGGGAGGAGCTGGTGGTTTCGGTGCGCGACGACGGGCGAGGGCTGCCCGAGGGCTTCGACATCGAGCGCACGACCAGCCTCGGCCTCTCCATCGTGCGCGACCTGGTGGTCAGCCAACTGGAGGGTCAGATCGCCATGGAGGCGGTACCCCCAGCCGAGGGCGGCGGCACGCGTGCGGTGGTCACCGTCCCGGTGCGGGCGCCGCGCTGAGATGGTTCCGGAGGAGCCGGGACCGGTGGGTGCAGCCGGTGGATCAGAAGGAGCGCTGTGACCGGCGGGCGGCCAGCCACGCCTTGCGCAGCTTGCGGCGCTCCTCCTCGGAGGTACCGCCCCATACCCCGGATTCCTGATTGGTGGCCAGCGCGAAGTCAAGGCAGGGCTCGAGTGCCTCGCAGGAGCGGCACACGCCCTTGGCGGCATCGATCTGGTCGACGGCCGGCCCCGTGGTGCCGACGGGGAAGAACAGGTCGGGCTCGGTGTTCCGACATGCCGCCGCCCGGCGCCAGTCGTCGGCGTCCCAATCCACTGTCCGGTTCCACATGAGCGCCATCGACACCAGCCTCCAACCACTGATTTGTGATCCTTTTCACATGAGGGGTCCCAGAGAGGTTCCCGCTGGTGAGAAGGGATTGACGGGTAGAGGGTAATGGGTTGTGGGGACGCTGGCAAGCAGTTCGGTGAAATTTCTGGACGGGAGGGCAACGGTGGGTGACGGAGCGGGGAGGAACCGCCGGTGACCGCGGTCATCGCCCATCGGGGTTGCAGCGAAGGGTTCGTGGAGAACACCCTGGAAGCCTTCGGCGAGGCCAGGCGCCTGGGGGCGGACGGCGTGGAGCTCGATGTCCGCCTCACGGCCGATGGCGCCCTGGCGGTCCACCACGACGGCGTCATCCCCGGCCAGGGCCCCGTGTCCGCTTTGGAGGTGCGTGACCTGCCGCCCCACGTGCCCCTGTTGGGCGATGCCCTCGGCGTGTGCGAGGGCATGGTGGTCAACGTCGAGATCAAGAACGCCCCGGCGGACCCCGGCCATGACCCCACCGAGGCGGTGGCCGCCCTGACCGCCGCCTGCATCGGTGAGGCGGGCTGGACCGAGCGGGTCCTCGTCTCCTCGTTCCAGATAGGCACCCTGCGTGCGGTCCAGGTGGCCGACAGCCGCCTGGCCCTGGGCGCCCTGTGGCCGGTCCTGGCCGAAGCCAAGGGCGCGCTGGCGCTCGCGGTCGATGCCGGCTTCCGGGCCGTCCATCCCTTCGTGACCACGGTGACCCCGGACCTGGTGGCGCGGGCGCACGGCGCCGGCCTGGCCGTCAACGTGTGGACGGTCAATGCCCCCGGCGATCTGGCCCGGTGCATCGGGCTCGGGGTGGATGCCGTCATCACCGACCGCCTCTCCGAGGCCATGGAGGCCGCCCGGCCTGAAGGAGCCTGAACGGGTCGCGGTGCAGGGCAAACAGGCCGGTCACCGGGCCGAATGGCGGTTGACCACTCCTGTCGTCAAAGATGAACGGCCATGAACGTCGTCGTCTGTGTCAAGCAGATCCCCGATCCGGCCGCCCCGGGCGCCCTGAATCCGGAGACCAATACCCTCAACCGGTCCGGCAAGCTCATCATGGATGACTCGGACAACTACGGCGTCGAGATGGCGCTGCAGCTGGCCGGAGGTGAGGGGGACGAGGTGACCCTGGTCTCCATGGCACCGGGAGGGGAGACATCGGGCCTGCGCACCGGCCTGGCCATGGGAGCGGCCCGGGCCATCCTGATCAGCGACGATGCGCTGGCCGGCAGCGATGCCCTGGGGACGGCCAAGGTTCTTGCCGCCGCCATCAAGCGCGCCAACCCCGACCTCGTCGTCATGGCCACCGAGTCGACCGACGGCTACACCGGCACCCTTCCGGTGCAGGTGGCCGAGCTCCTGGGCCTGCCCTCAGTGACCTTCGCCAAGGCGATCGCCATCGACGGAGGCAACGTCAAGGTGGAGCGCCAGACCGAAGCGGGCTTCGACGAGGTCGTGTGTCCGATGCCGGCGGTGGTCACGGTGACCGCCGGTGTGGTCGAGCCGCGCTATCCCTCGTTCAAGGGGATCATGGCGGCCAAGTCCAAGCCGGTGGACAACCTCACCGTCGCCGACCTCGGGCTCGATGCTTCACAGGTCGGCGTGGCCGGCAGCGGGCAGGAGATCACCGACGTCTCGGAGTCCGAGGCGCGTGGCTCCGGGGAGATCGTGGAGGACGAAGGGGACGGCGCCCAGCGCGTCGTGGCCTTCCTTGAGCAGCTGAAGGTGATCTGAGATGGCGATCGGAAAGGTGTGGGTCCTGGCCGAGGCGGGGGAAGGTGCCCCGACTCCGGTCACCCTGGAGCTGCTCAGCGAAGCCCGCAGCCTGGCCGGCACGGTCGAGGCGGTGGCCTGGGGGTCGGACACCGCCGCCAATGCGGCGACGCTGGGCGAGTACGGGGCCACCACCGTCTACGACGTGGGCGAACTGGGCGACGCGCTGCCCGGTGTCCCGGTGGCGGCGGCCATGGCGGCCCTCATCGAGGGCGGCAACGCGCCCGACGCCATACTGATCCCGGCCACCACCGACGGCCGCGACGTGGCGGGACGCCTCTCGGCCAAGTTGGACCGGCCGGTCCTGACCAACGTCACCGGGCTGGTGGCCGGGGACGGACTTTCCAGCCAGCACCCCCTCTTCGGTGGCAGCCACATCGCCACGGCGCGGTTCACCGGTGCCGGCCCGGGACTCTTCGTCGTCCGGGCCAAGTCGTTCGCGGCGGAGCCGTCCGGCGGTGCAGCGGCCGCCGTGGTTGCCGCGCCCGCGCCCGATGCCGGGGCGACCA
>Ga0307373_10001687_pt1 | contig 41086 bp, 38 predicted proteins | sample OX2MG_FD_202534 | JGI IMG/M metagenome (GOLD analysis project Ga0307373, IMG submission 202534) | Soil microbial communities from Risofladan, Vaasa, Finland - OX-2 | ecosystem: Environmental > Terrestrial > Soil > Coastal area > Acid sulfate soil | place: Finland: Risofladan, Vaasa | collected...
AAGATGTACACGGGACCCAGCGCGGACTCCAACGATCCGCAGGTCGCTGAGGAGCAGAAATCCCGTGGGGAAAGGATCCTGGCCACTTCCATCCGCGCCTACGGCGATATCACCCAGGAGCAGGCCTATTACCAGTACCTTGCCTTCCTGAAGTCAACGGCCATCCAGCTTGCCTCGAATCAGGTTCACGACTACTTCAATAAGAACGGTCTTGACGTCGCGTCTGCCGATCATCCTGGCCTTTTCCGTATCTATGGTGACGAGAAGCTCCTCACCAGCGCCGACCAGGTCCGGATCGCGGCGGGCGCCGTTGCGCGGTCGCGGGCGGAGATCACTTCCATGCTGGACAATGGACCGGCGGACCCGCCCTTGCCGTGGACAATGGCGACGGTGCTGCCGAGCGTGGTAGCCGACTCTAAAGGTGACAAGATCTCCCTGCTGGACTGGCACACCGGCGAGCTGGCAGATAAGGTGAAAGACATTTTCAGCGTGGCCATTCCCATAGCGGTCGGGTGGACCGTTCCGAGCATGGGGCTGGTGTCCCAGGACGAGATCGCCTCGAATCCGAAAAAGCTCTGGAAGTCGCCGCTCGGCACGAATGCGCCGGTCACGACTCTCTGGGATGGTCAGCGGCTCTTCGCGGGATCGGGCGGAACGCTCTATGAACTCGATCCCGCGACTGGGAAGACTCGCAGATCCGCAGTCCTTGGGACGCCGCCCTTTGGCGTGACGGAAATGCGCTTTGCGTCGGGCGGCGAAACGCTATATGCGGGCATGGGCAGCACCGTGTTCGCACTTAAAGCGGCTGACCTCACGCGTCTCAGCACCTGGTCGAATCCGGATCTCGAGGCCGGCGGCCTGGGTGCCGGGATAGTGAATGTGCTTTATTCGGACGATGGACATCTCTACGCCGGCTGCCAGGGATGGGTGTATGAACTCGATCCGCTATCGGGCACCTACACTGATCAGACCAGTAATCGCCTTAAGGGGTTCGGCAACCACGATGTCAGGCTGAGCGCTACGGAGGACTATCTGATCGTAGCGACCGGGGATGTCATTATCTTCCTGCAACGGAACGCAATCAGCGGAGATTACGTCTGGCCGCCGGAGCATCAAGACCAGGCGTCGTCGGCGGAGGTGAATATACTCGCCGTCGGCTCCGGTCTTTTCAGTGCCATGGATGATCACTATGGCGTCATTGATATGACCAGCGGCGCCGGGAAGATTTATTCTGATTCATCCATCCTGGACTTCAAAGGGAACGTCACGCTGGCCAGCGATGGCGTGTTCCTGTACCAAGGCAGAAGCGGCCGTATCGGGATTCAGGAGCTTTCGCATTTCGAATCCGGTGATGCCGGTGATGCGGAGATCGTGCTGTCGAAGACGGGCGTCCCGACAGATACGCCGGTCAGCGTGTATACCGACGGCACGAATCTGTTCGGGCAGACCAGCAGCTCGGTGTTCCAGGTCGATACCACGACCTGGAACGCTAGCCTCATCTACGAGGATGAGCATGTCCAGGCGGTTCCGAGCGCCTGGACGCTCACCAGCGATGGGATGCGCCTGTACTGCGGAGCTAGCGACTATGTCGTCGCAATCGCGCTCAGGCCCTAGGCTGCGGGACTGCCTTGAACTTTGCGTGCTGGGGCTGGTGATCCGGAAGGCTGGGCTTTGCCTGGCCGGAAAGGATCACTGATGTCGCAAATCGATGAGACGGCTGCGGAGGCGGCCGTTCCGTCGGACTCGGACAGGCGTTGACGAGACACTCGCTCATCCCGCTGGGCGCCCGTTTCGAAGCGATGCTGGCAGCCGAAGACGGCCCGCTGACAAAGGGAATGGCGCACGCGGAATTATCAGGCAGGACCAGATTCTCTCCATCGTTCGCGACGGTGACTCGCTAGCTACGGGGATCCGTCGAGCCATGCCAATCGACGCTGAATATCTGTTATGCGCGATCACGACCACAGAGGTCCGCGCCAGGTAACGGCGCAGATTAGGCGGTTCTCGTACACGGCCGGGCGGTGCTGCGGGGGCGCATCGCTCACGTACATGACGAGCCTGCGGCGGGTGGCCGTCGAGGCGGCGCGGTCGCTGTGGCGGGTTCCTATTCGCTTGCGAGTTCGGGATGGCGGCTGAGCAGGCGCCGGACTGGCTCGGCGGTGCGGCCAAGCTGCCAGCGGCCGGCGTAGACCTGGCAGAAAAGGGCCGGCGTCTCTCGCAGCACGTTCCGGACTTTGGCCTCTCCGCTGGGCACGGGCATGCCGGGCAGGACCGCGCGCAGTTCTCTGGCTGAGCAGTGGCCGCAGCTGGCCCGGGCCAGGCTGTGCGCGCACGCCCGGGCGAGCACCGCCGCATCCGGCAGCTCGACAGCCTGGTCCTGCCACGTCGGGCCGGTGACCGCACATGCCGCAGGTCGGGTTAGTTAGGGGCCTGGGGTGCCGGAGGGCTCTTGCACCTGGTTCGATCGGGATGGACAGGTGCCGGGTGTCCGGCAAGGTCCCTGTTCACCGAGGAGGCTTTCGACATGAGGGTGTGTGTGCCGATCACGGCCGATGGCCAGGTTGACCCGCGCTGGGGACGAGCCGGCCGCGTCGCGGTCGCCGACGTGGCCGGCGGCCAGATCCGCGACTGGCAGGAGTTCGCGGTGGGCTGGGATGCGCTGCACGACCAAGGGACCGAGGGTGCCCATCACGCCCGGATAGCACGGTTCCTTCGGGACAACCAGGTCCAGGCAATCGCCGTCGGCCATGTGGGGCCCGGCATGCAGCGCATGCTCGGCACGATGGCCATACGGGTAGTCACTGGTCTTGGCGGAGATGCCCGCAGCGCGGCAAGCGCGGCCGGGTGAGCACCGACCCCCGATCGAAGCAGAACTCAAAGAACGAGATCGCCGGCCGCTTCAGCGGAGATGGCTCAGACTCCGCGGTGCCGCCACCTGCCTGGTCATGAATGAAGGCTGCACGCACAGCTGGCGGCCAGAGCCAGTGTCCGGCCTCGGCCCGGCCTGCTGGCGAGGGCCCTTCGGGACATCCAGCACCGGCGGCAAGCGCCATGTCCGTGACCCCTGATCAGTGATGGGCCTTGCCGGCCGGTGCAGCGACTGCGGGCTCTACTGCCCAGCTTCGTACTTGAACGAGATCTGAAGCTTGGTGCGGTAGGTGATAGCCCCGCCCTCGTCGACATGGATGTCCTGCGCAACAACCTCGGCGACCCGGATATCGCGGATCGTCTGACCCGCAGTCCTTACCGCCTCAGCGGCGGCGTCCTCCCACGAAGTGCTGCTGGTCCCGATGATGTCGATCACCTTGTACACACTCATGGCGTCTCCTTTGACGGCTCCTCGAGCATATGACGGCACCATGCGACGGCGGGCACCCAGCGGGCAGGACCGCAGCCGGCAGATGCCTGGGCCCGCGGCACTCCCTCTGCCAGGCACGGCATCCAGACAGATCCCGCCGCGCGCCCTCGTGGCCGACACCGATGTCCCCAGCCTGCCCGCTTCTGCCGCCGGCAGTGGAACCGGGGCAGATGCGGTGCTCAGCCCGCCAGCGCGCGTACGCCCTGGCGCACTTTGCCGGCGGCCAGGTCCAGTTCGCCGCGGCCAGGACGGCGCCATGCCGCCTTGATTCGGAACCCGTCACCGGGCGTCCGTGGCAGGACGTGCAGATGCACGTGGAATACCTCTTGGAAGGCAGCCCCCCCGTCGGCGAGGAACAAGTCCACTCCTTCACACGGCAGGCCGGAGCGGCGCAGCGCCCGCACCAGCCGGTGCCCAGCCCTGAACAGGTGCATGCCCAGGTCTTCATCGAGGGCTTCCAGGCAGTCCGCGTGGCTGCGGGGGACCACCAGGACATGCCCTTGCGTCAGTGTCGCGCGCATATCAATCGAGGAACCTGACGGCCGCCGTCGCCGTCCAATGAGCACCAGGACAGCAAGCCGGGAGGATCGATGCCCTCAGACCCTGCACGCAGCCGCGGCCTCGCCTTCACGTCCATCCTTTCCCCGCTGACGGCAGCAAGCGCCGCCGTCGCGCTGCTCATGACCGGCTGCGGCTCGGCCGCTGCACCCAGCCCCGGGCCGCGCCCGCCGGAAGCGGTAACCACCGCACGCGACAACGCCAACGGCACGACGGTCCGCCTCGATGTGGGTGACCGGCTCAACCTGACCTTGTCAAGCTCCTACTGGAACCTGCACCCCAGGCCGGCACCCGCCGTCCTGCACCAAGACGGCCCCACCAGCCTGCTACCCGGGCCAAGCACCTGCCCCGACATCCCCGGCCTCGGCTGCACGCCGGCGCAGACCTTGTTCACCGCGCTCGCACCCGGAACCGCAGTGATCACCGCGACCCGCACCACGTGCGGCGAGGCCCTGCGCTGCGCGGCGGTGCTGACGACCCATGGGTACCTGTCCCTCGTCGTGGATGCCAAGACCTTCCGGGTGCTCGACTCTGGCCTCAGTCCCAAGCCGCCGCCTGTCCCGCCCGCCAGCCTCGGCCCGATCACTTATCCCATCGATCGCGGGCATTGACGGGCACGTGCCCGGGCCCCGGTGGCCGATGACACTAGCTTGGGCGATCCTGGGAGGGAGCGCCCGCGACGAGATCCCGCAACCGGCTCCAGCGCTCCTGGTAGCGCGGGCCGTAGCGACGTGCGGCGCGGGCCGCTCGCTGAGGCCGGCTGGCGTAGCGGTGCGTCGCCCACCACGACCCCGGTTTGGCCAGCCTCACTGCGCCAACGAAGGCGACGACGCTGACGACGATGCCGATAACGCCGGTTGTGACCTTGCCTTTGAGCAGGCATATCACGCAGAGCAAGAGATCGACGGCGAGGACGGAGACCGACGACCACCATGTCGCTGTGCCGATGCGGCCGGACAGGAAGCCAGCGCCGCCGATGAGCGCTCCGGTTACCACCAGAACGCAGAAGATCGCGTCGACCGATTTTCGCCCCTCCTTGGTCCAGTAGACGTCCTGCAGGTGGAGCCACAGCGCGAACTCGTCGAGTGTGAGGCTGACACCCACCCCGAAGATCGCGGCGGCCACATCGAGGGCTGCTCCGTGCGGCGTTGCGGATACCAGCACGATTCCTGTGCCGATGATGATCAATATGCCGAAAACCTGGTGGTGAACATGAACGCCGGCGATCCGGACGTTGCCCATCCCGGCGCCAGCGCCGCTGCCTGAGCGGATAAGCCTGGTCACGGTTCTCGTGATGAGGAAAGTCGCCAGTATCGCGATGAACATCCACATCATCGGCTGCAGAGAAGATCCGCCCGCACCGATCGAAACCCTGAGCCCCTGGGGGAGAGATTGGAAGGTGAGGTCAGCATCGACTCGCACAACGTCCTCCCCCGTGTACGCCTGCTGCTCGGAGTCTACGCAGCGGAATCCCAGGCTCTTCCGCTGGTCCGTGCAACCTCACTCGCGGACGTCGGCGGCAAGGTAGTGGTCGGTTTGCGGTCGCGGGTCGGACAGTGCCGCGGCGTCGTCGTGGTACTGCAGGTCGGTGCCGGTTTGCCGCTCCCGGTGCTGCCTGAGGTGCTCTTCCCAGCTGGGGACGCCGAACAGCTCGATGAACAGTCGCGGGTTCTGGCCGTCCTGGTACAAGGCCCAGTCGGTTGCGCCGGTCCGCAGCCGTGACTTGCGCAGGCGGGCCATGGCCTGCAGGAACTGCTGCTCCTTTTCAGCGGCGATGGTGTAGGTGGTCCGCACCAGGACCAGCCCGTTCCCGCGATCAGGGCTGATGAGCAGTTGCGGTTCGGGCCAGCGGACCAGGCTGCGGTCCATGTCTGCAATCTCGTGGAACGGCCAGAACCAGAGGGTTGCCGCTCCGGCGGCCATGACGGCAGCGGAGATCAGGAAGGCGGGCACCAGCCCGGCAGCCCCGGCGACGACTCCCCAGAGCGCTGCTCCGGCTGCCTGGGCTCCGAACAGGACCATCTGGTAGGCCGCCAGGCCGCGGGCGCGTACCCACTTGGGCAGGAAGAGCTGCAACGCGGCGTTGACGTTGGACAGGAAGGCTATCCAGGCAACACCGGCCGGCAGCAGCACAAGGACGGTCAGCGCGAGGTTGCGCGATAGCGCCACCGCGGCCAGTACCGCCGCGTAGGTCAGGCTCGCGACGGCCACCAGGGCATTGGCGGAGAGCCTGGCCCGGGCCTGCGGCAGGATGAATGCGCCGCCGATGGCGCCGACTCCCAGGGCACCCAGCAGCACGCCGTACCCGCCCGAGCCCAGTGCCAGCCGGCGGGTGGCGATCAGCGGCAGCAGTGCCCACAGCGAACTGCCCGGTACCAGGAACAGGGCCGTGCGCAGCAGGATGCGCTGCACGACGGGTGCGTGGCGCATGTACCTGCCGCCGGCCCGCAGCCCTGGGATGAACCGCTCGGGAGAGGGCGGAGTCCCGCCGAGCTGGGGATGGCACGCCACCACGACCGCGTACAGCAGGAACGTCGCCGCGTTCAGGCCGAACACGGCAGCCACCCCGACCCGGGCGACCAGCAGCCCCGCTATCGCCGGGCCGATAGCACGGGCGAGGTTGATGCTGATCGAGCTGAGAGCGGAGGCGGCAGGCACCAGCGGGCGCGGGACCATGTCGGGCACCAGCGACTGGTAGGCGGGTGCGACCAGGATGGCGCCGGTGCCCAGGACGAAAGTGAACATGAGCAGCAACGCCGGTGGCATCCGGTGCGCGGCAGTCAGCGCGGTGAGAGCCCCGCCTGCGGCAGTCATGCCAGCGAGAACCGCGACGAGCAGCTTGACCCGGTCGAAGATGTCCGCAAGCACACCGCCGACCAGCGCGAACAGGACAGCGGGCAGAGTATTAGCGGTCTGCACCAGGGAGACAAGCACGGACGCGTGAGGACCCTGGACCAGCAGCCACTGGGCACCCACAGTCTGCATCCAGGTGCCCACGTTGCTGACCAGCGCCGCGATCCATAGCGCCCGGAACAGCCCGATCCGCAACGGCGCCCAGGACGACGAAGCCGATCCTGGGTCAGCCATGCCGCGTGTCAGCTCCCTGTGGGCAGCGCCTTCGTGCCAGATCGGGCTGGTGTCAGCCGCTAAGGCCAATCTGGTTCATGAGCGCGGCCGGGCCGTAACAGAGGCTCTCCTCCACGAGCTGGCCGTGTCCTAGCTGGCTACGGTACTGCGCGCGGCGCATGGCGGTGTTCAGGCCGGTGCTGGCCCGGGCGCGGCTAGCGGCAGAGGCCTTCTACGTAGCTGGCGCCGATGCCCACCTTCTCGTAGTGGTTCTTGCAGAGCTCGATGTAGTCGAACACGTCGAAGTAACCGGTCGGCTGGCCGTTCTCGTCCAGCCAGATCAGCGGGCCGGTGACGTTGAAGGTCACCCTCATCGGCTCGTCGGACTCATAGGCCACCAGCGTGTGTGCCTCACCGGGCGCCTCATAGATCCAGTCCCCCGCTGTCGCCACCCAGTCATGCTCCAGGTAGCCCCACTTGCCGGAGATCGTGTACGCGAAGACCTGCTGCGGGTGGTAGTGACGGTTCACCAGGCCGGCCCCGCGGGCCATCAGGACATCGCACCAGCGGTTCTGGCCCGGCGAGATCCACAGCGGGCGGGTTCCCACCGTGTCTGACAGCGGAGCGTAGAAGCGCTCGTCGTCGGTCGCCGCCTGCGAGACATAGGCCTCCGGCGCCGCCCCGGCCTTGAACGCGTGCTCGATCGGCTTCAGCTCCCGCCAGAACTCACTGCCGGCTGTGCTCATGCTTCCTCCCAGGCTCAGCTTTCCGCGTCCTTGCCGCCGTCGTGATCGGGTTCGCCCGCGGCACTCTCGCTGCCGCGCAGCAGGTACGCCGAGCGGAGCAGGTCTGGCTTGTCACGCAGTTCGGTGGCCGGCCCGGAGAACCGCAGCCGGCCGCCCTCCATGACATAGACGTGGTTGGCCAGGCCCAGCGCGACGGTCGCGAACTGCTCGATCAGCAGCACCCCGATGCCGGACTCGGCGACCGCGCGGATCCGCGGGATCAGCCGGTTGACGACCACCGGCGCCAGCCCCAGCGACAGCTCGTCGATGAGGATGTAGCGCGGCCGGGAAACCAGGGCCTGGGCGAGCACGACCATCTGCTGCTCGCCGCCGGACAGGGTCCGGGCGCGGGCCGACAGCCGCCGCTCCAGTTCGGGGAACACCTCCAGCGCCCACGCGCGGCCGGCCTTGGCCGCCTCCCGCGGCATCGCGTAGGTGGCGACGCCGATGTTGTCCTCGACGGTCAGCTCGGAGAGCAGCCTGCGGCCCTCCGGGACGATCGCGATCCCGGCCTGCCGGATCCGCTCCGGCCGGCGGCCGACGAAATCCTTGCCCGCCAGGAGCACCGACCCGGCCCGTGGCCGGAGCACGCCGCCGACGGCCAGCACCAGGCTCGACTTCCCGGCCCCGTTCGGCCCCAGCAGGGCGGTCACTTCCCCGGCCGGGATGTCGATCGAGACCTCGCGGACCACGGCCCGCCCGCCGCGCTCCACGGTCACCTCACGCAGGACCAGCTTCCCGGCCACGTCCGCATCCACCGCCCCACCGGCTGCCTGGGGCGGCGTCGTGGTTGCCCGTGCTGCCTCGCTCACAGCACCTCCGCGGTACCCAGGTAGGCGCGGATCACATGCTCGTCCCGCAGCACCTGTGCGGTCGGGCCGGACGCGATGAGCTTGCCGAAATCGAGCACGGCGGTCGTCCCGCAGCAGGCCGACACCAGGCTCATGTCATGGTCGACGAGGATCACCAGCGCGCCGGTGTGCCCGGGGATCGCCCGGATGACCTCGGCCAGGTGCGCGGTCTCCTCGTCGGGCAGGCCCGCGGCCGGCTCGTCCAGCAGCACCAGTCTCGGCCGCCCGACGATGGCGCGGGCGACCTCCAGCAGGCGGCGCTCACCCGCGGCGAGCGTGCCCACCCGGGCGAACGGGTCGGCCCGCAGCCCGGTGAACTCCAGCGCGCCGAGCACGTCCTTGCGCCGGCCGGAGCCCTTCACCCGCGCGTGCTCGTGGACCATCGCCACGTTGTCGTACACCGACAGTTCCTCGATGGCCTGCTCGGTCTGAAACGTGCGCCGCACCCCCCACCGCGCGCGGCGGAAGTGGGCCATCGACAGCAGGTCCTCCCCGAACGCCTGCACCGTCCCGCCAGCCGGGCGGACGAACCCGCTCAGGACGTTGAAGAACGTCGTCTTCCCCGCCCCGTTGGGCCCGATCAGGCCGCAGGTGCCGGGCTCGAAGGTCACGCTCATGCTGTCCAGTGAGGTCACGCCGCCGAAGCGGACCGTCAGGCCCTCGACCTCGATCATGGCGAACCGTCCCCGGACGGCGCCGGGCGGCGCAGGCGTCCCGCGACCAGCCCGCCCAGGCGCGCCAGATCCTTAGGGACCTGGTCCGCCAGCCCGGCCGGGGCGGTGGTCAGCACCTGCAAGACGCCGATGCCGAACAGGATCGTCAGCCAGTCGGCCGACACGCCCCAGTTGTTCAGCAGGGCCGGCAGCAGCTGCAGCAGCAGCGCGGCCACGATAGCGCCCCACATGCTGTACGCCCCGCCCATCAGCACCACGGCCAGCAGCGTGATCGAGTCCTGGGTCGGGAAGCCGATCGAGTACAGGTAATGGACGGCACCCGCCAGCACCCCGCCGGCCACGCCGGTGACGAACGAGGCCAGCGCGAACGCCCACAGCTTGTACAGGGTGGTGTTGATCCCGGCGGCCAGCGCCGCGGGCTCGCTTTGCCGGATCGCCGCCCAGGCACGGCCGGGCCGGGTCCGGATATGGGCGAACACCAGCAGGAACATCAGCGCGGCGACCAGCACCGAGTAGCGGAAGTAGGCAGGGTCGCTGGCCGCGATGGATGGGCGCCGGATCGCCGGGATGTGCACCGTGCTGCCGTCGTAGCCGAGAAAGCCGTGGCCACCGTTGGGGAAGTTCGTCGTGGCCAGCACCACCGTGATCCCCCCGGCCAGCATCAGCGTGATCAGCGCCAGGTACAGCCCGCGCATCCGCAGCGCCGGGAGCCCGATCAGCGTCCCCGCCACCATCGTGATCACGCCCGCTTCCAGCAGGACCAGCGGGTAGGGCTGAGTGGTGGCGAACAGCAGCCTGGCCGCCACCCAGGCGCCAACCGCGAGCACGGCCGCCTGGCCGAGCGAGACCAGGCCCACCCGGCCGACCAGCACCCCGAGCCCGAGCGCGACCACGGAGTACACCGCCACCTGGGTCATCGCGTCGATGTAGTACAAGCTCAGCAACTGCGGCAGCGCGAGCAGCACGAAAAGAAAAAGCACCGCGATCACGCCAGCGCGGATGAGGGCAGGGGTGCCAGGCCTGCGCAGCATCGGGGGCTGCCCGTCAGGGGCGGTGCGGCTCGCGAGGTCCAGCATCGCCTAGACCTCCTCGCGAGATGCGGAGAACACCCGGCGGCGCGAGAACACCAGCAGCGCCACGGCGGCGAGCACGAACGGGGTCATGTCGCGGTAGTTGGACAGCGACTGGATCGGGGTCAGCAGGTCGTGCAGGAGACCGATCACGATAGCGGCCACGAACGTCAGCGTGATCGAGCGCAGCCGGGCGATCAGCGCCGCGGCCAGCGACGAGATCACCAGGAAGGTCAGGGTGGTCGCGTCCAGGGCGACCAGGTCAGCCAGCAGCAGCCCGGACACGCCGGCGATCACGCCGCAGCCGAGCCAGGCCGCCGCCTCCACCCGCCGGACCGGCACCCCGAGCGTCGCGGTGATCTCGCGGTCGTTGGCCATCGCCCGCATCGCCGTCCCGAGCTTGGTGTAGCGCAGGAACACCGAGGTCACCACCACGATGGCGACGCCGGCCCCCAGCCCGATCACCTGCGTCCAGGTCACCTGGATCTCGCCGAACGTGAACCCGCCGTTGTCGGTCGGCAGCGTGATCGCCCGGGACTGCCCGCCGCTGGTCGTCCACAGCAGATCCATCAGCCCGAACAGGACGAGCGTCAGCCCCAGTGTGGCCACCGCCTTGACCAGCGGGTCCCGCCTGGCCAGCGGCGGGCCGAACAGCATCCCGTAGCCGAGCGTCACCGCCCCGCTGAACAGCACACACACCAGCCAGGCGAGCCAGCCAACCACGCCCGCGTTGGTCAGGGACCAGGCGATCAGAGCGCCCATGGCGCCGACCGCACCGAAGGCCAGGTAGACCACCCCGGTGGCCTGGTAAAGAACCACCGTTCCCACCCCGGAGAGGGCGTATACCCCTCCGAGGGCGAGACCGCTCGCGATGAACGGCTGAAAGTCCAACCAGCTCGGCACTATCGACCTACCATGGGCGCTCTGTCGCTCCTTCTGCCAACTACTTTCACAACACCGCTGTCAACCGGTGATGCCAGCCGCCTTGCGGTAGGCCGCTATCTGCGGGTCGACCGACGAGATGTCGGTGCACCCCTGGGCTACCACCATCGTGCCGTTGTGCGGCGTGACTGTGTAGTCCGTGTTGTTGGGAATGTGCATCGGGTAGCTGCCGTACGTCCAGGGCTTGCACACCATCCCGGTGTCGAAGTTGGACACGGCCTTGATGGCGGCGTTGACGCTCGCCACCGTGTATGCGCCCGTCACCGACTCCAGCGCGTGGACGACGATCTCCGCCTCGGCGAAGCCGAACTCGCTGAAGCTGCCGATGCCGCCGGAGACGGACTTGCCGTACTGCGCCAGGATGGCCTTGTAGAGCTGCATCGTCGGCGTGTTGGTCGTTTCCGCCGGGGTCATCTCGGCGTTGACGAACAGCTTGTTGTTCCACTTCGGGCCGAGCGCCTTGGAGAGGAAGTCGGTGTCGCACGGCGTCGAGCAGCCCCACAGCTTCACCCGGTTCTCCAGGCCCAGCTTCTGTGCGGCCTGCAGGATCACCAGCGCCTCCGGCGGGGTGAAGTTGAGGACCACGGCGCCGTTCGGTCCGGCGTCGTTGACCTCCTTGATCGCCACCGAGTTGGCGTCCGCGATCGGCACGTTCTCGGTCAGCTGGACGATCGGCGTGTGCGCGGCGGCCGCGAGCGCAGCGGGGCCGGCCGCGATGTAGCCGGTGCCCGGGACGTTCGACTGGTCGAACACGACCTTCGAGACGTGCTGCGAGAGCGCGTACTGCACCGCACCGTCGGAGCTGTAGCGCGGGCCCATGTTGATGGCGGCGCTGTTCGGGGTCGAGTAGCACTCGGGCGCGATCCCCGAGTCGACGACGAAGTAGCCGAGCTTCTCCCAGTACGCGTGGTTGATCGTGCATTCGAGGATGGACGTGTTGCCGACGATCCCGACCACGTGGTCGGTCTGCACCAGCTGCTTGGCGTCGGCCGCGATCTGGGCCGGGTTGGTCTGCTCGGTCTCGATGTAGTACTTGATCGGGTGGCCGTTGATGCCGCCGTTGTCATTGACGCACGCGAAATAAGCGGCAGCCATGTTCGGGATGTCGGTGAACGACGTCCCCGGCTGGTTGGTGGCGATTGCGCCCAGCGGGATCGGCGTGCCGGTCGCCTTCACTCCCGGCTTGGTGCCGCACTGCGACGTGCTCACCGACGTGCTGGACGCCGAGCCCGACGCTGAGGGACTGCTGGAGCTACTGCTGCTGCATCCGGCCGCAACAAGCGTCCCGACTGCCGCGACCAGGGCCGCGGCTACCCGCGGGCCCGGTACGTGCTTGTGTGTCCTCACCTAATCCCCACCTCCTGGTGGTGCAGGCATGAACCCAACCCCTTTGGGCAAGGCGAGCTGACTCGCGCTCTGTCGTCACCGCGGGGTCTGAGGCGACGGTGCGCGATCCCTGATTCATGACAATGTCTGAGCCGGGAGTGCTTCGATTTGCCTCGGATGTTAGATGTCGGCTGACATGGGCGCAAGGGCGACCAGCCACGATCAGCAAGCCAGCGAAACGATCTTGTGTGCGGGCGCACAATCGGCACCTGGCAGCTTGTGAGGCCTCACAAACCCGAGCCGTTACCTGGGCCGTGAGCATTGCCTGCGCCACCGGTGTGTGCCAACGTCACCTGTGTGGACCCCGATGTTCGCGAGGGCGACCTGCTGTGGTCACCCGGCCCCGGCAACCTGGCCCGGGCCAACCTGACCGAGTTCACCGGCTGGCTCGCCCGGGAACGCGGCGTGCACGCCGGCAGCTACGACGAGCTCTGGCACTGGTCGGTCACGGACCTGGCCGGCTTCTGGCAGGCGGTCTGGGACTACTTCGACGTGATGGCGTCGGCGCCACCGGCCCGCGTGCTGGGCAGCCGGGCGATGCCCGGCGCGCAGTGGTTCCCCGGCGTCCGGCTCAACTACGCCGAGCACGTGCTGCGCGGTGAGCGCCCCGGCACCGACGCGCTGCTGTACCGCGGCGAGAGCACACCCCTGGCGGGGCTGCCGTGGGAAGACTTCGCCGGCCAGGTGCGCGTCCTGGCCACGCGGCTGCGGGCGATGGGTGTCGTGCCCGGTGACCGGGTCGTCTCGGTCATGCCGAACATCCCGCAGACGGTCATCGCGATGCTGGCCGCCACCAGCATCGGCGCGATCTGGGCTAGCTGCTCCCCCGACTTCGGCTGGCGCGGGGTGATCGACCGGTTCTCACAGCTGGCCCCGAAGGTGCTGTTCTGCGTGGACGGCTACCGCTACGGCGGGAAGGACTTCGACCGCACGGCGGAGATGACCCAGATCGCCGCCGCCCTGCACAGCCTGGATCACGTCGTCACCCTGCCCCACCTGCATCCCGACGCGCCCGGCCCGTTCATCCCGGGGGCGCTCAGCTGGGAGGCGGTGCTCGACCATCCGCCCGTCCCGGCAGGCGAGTTCGCGTGCGAACAGGTTCCCTTCGAGCATCCGTTGTGGATCCTGTTCTCTTCCGGGACCACCGGCCTGCCCAAGCCGATCATGCACAGCCACGGCGGCATCCTGCTCGAACAGCTCAAGCTGCAGTGCTTCCACATGGACCTGCGGGCCGGCGACCGGATGTTCTTCTTCACCACCACCGGCTGGATGATGTGGAACTTCCTGGTCAGCTCGCTGCTGCTGGGGATCTGCCCGGTGCTGTATGACGGCAACCCGGCCGCGCCCGAGCCTGACGTGCTCTGGCAGGTGGCGCAGGACGCGGGCGTCAGCTTCTTCGGCGCCAGCCCTTCCTACGTGGACCTCATGATCCGCATGGGCATCGTGCCGGGCGAGAAGTTCAGCCTGCCCGGCCTGCGGGCGATCATGCTGGCTGGCTCGCCGGTGTCCGCCGCCTGCGGCGCCTGGTTCTACCGCAACGTCAAGCAGGACCTGTGGCTGGCCACCGGCAGCGGCGGCACGGACGTGTGCTCGGGGTTCGTCGGCGGGGTGCCGATCCTGCCCGTCTACGCGGGCGAGATCCAGGCCCGCAACCTCGGTGTCGCGGCGCACGCGTTCAACGAGCGCGGTGAGCGGATCGTGAACGAGGTCGGCGAGATGGTCATCACCGAGCCGATGCCGTCGATGCCGGTCGGGTTCTGGGGGGACGCGGACGGCTCCCGGTACCGCGAGTCGTATTTCGCCGACTTCCCCGGGATCTGGCGGCAGGGCGACTTCTTCAAGGTCAACGAGCGCGGCGGCTGCTTCGTGCTCGGCCGCAGCGACGCCACGCTGAACCGGCACGGGGTGCGGATCGGCACCGCCGAGATCTACGCCGTGCTGGCCGGGATCGACGAGGTGGAGGACGCGCTCATCGTCAACCTCGACCTGCCCGGCGGCGGGTTCTTCATGCCGCTGTTCGTCACCCTGGCACCGGGCCTGGAACTCGACGACGAGATCCGGGCCAAGATCCGCGGCCGGCTGCGCGCCGAGTACACTCCGCGCCACGTCCCCGACCGGATCATCCGGGTGCACGCCATCCCGGCGACCCTCACCGGCAAGAAGATGGAGGTGCCGGTGCGCAAGCTGCTGCTCGGCGTGCCGCCGGAGGAGGCGGCCAACGTGAACGCGATGGCCAACCCCGGCTCGCTGGACGAGTTCGCCGCCTACGCCCGCTCGCAGCAGGACTTCTCGCTCGGCAGCACCGCCCCGGGCTGAGCCGGCTGCCGCGATGAGCCGCCCCGCCGCGATGAGCCGCCCCGCCGCGCATCTGGCCAACCTGGACCTCAACCTGCTGGTGGCCCTGCGGGAACTGCTGCGCGAGCGGAACGTCACCCGGGCCGCGGAGCGGCTGGGCATCACCCAGCCGGCGGCGAGCGCGGCGCTGTCGCGGCTGCGCCGGCATTTCGGCGATGAGCTGCTCGCCCGCGACCGGGGCGGGTACGTGCTGACCGCCCTGGCCACCCAGCTGGCCGACCAGGTGGAACCGGTGTGCGCGGCGGCCGAGCGCCTCTTCGCGGCCAGCACCCACTTCGACCCGGCGACCTCCGAGCGCGAGTTCACGCTGGTCATGGCCGACTACACGATCGGGGTGATGGGCGAGCGGCTGTCACAGCTCATCCACGAGGCGGCGCCCCGCGCGCGGCTGCACGTCAAGCTGGTCCGGGAGTCGCTGACCGCCGAGTACGCAGGGGCGATGCGGTTCATCGACGGGATGGTCGCCCCGCCCACGCACGGTTTCGTGCTGCCGGGCACCCGGTCCGCGGAACTGTTCCGGGACCGCTGGGTGTGCCTGGTCTCGGCGCACAACCCGGTGCTGGACGCCGGCACCCTGCGGCTGACCGACCTGGCCCGGCTGCCCTGGGTGGCGCCGTACTACCGGGACCAGCCCAACCCGTCCGCGGCCCCGATCATGCGCCAGCTCACGCTGCTGGACATCCAGCCCCGGGTCGCGGTGCGGGTGGAGAGCTACCTGGCCGTGCCGCATTTCGTGGCCGGCACCAACCGGATCGCGCTCATGCAGGAGCGGCTCGCCACCCAGGTGGCCGAGCGGATGGACCTGCGGGTGGTGGAGTGCCCCGGTGAGCCAGAGCCGATCGTCGAGGCGCTGTGGTGGCACCGGCAGTACGAGGAGGACACCGCGCACGCCTGGCTGCGCAGGCTCATCGTGGAGGCCGCCCGCCGCCTGTGACCGGTCTCCGCCTTATATCAATCGCATTTATGGCGACTAGATGAATTGTTTGTTTGCGCACCGAGCCTGGCAATTCTAGCGTACCGGGCATGAAGCCGGCGTTACCTGCGCCTTTCATCGGAGTTACGTGAGCTTTTCCGCTGCTGCCTGGTGACGGGAGCGTTTATGCCGCATGCCCTGACGGAGCTGAAGCTCCACGAGGTGACCAGGCCGGCGGCCGAGCGCGTGCACCAGGTCCGGGCCGACGTATGCGTGGTCGGGGCGGGAATCGCAGGCCTGTCAGCGGCCATCGAGTCGGCGCGGCTGGGCCGCGATGTGGTGCTGGTGGACTCGCTCCCGGTGATCGGCGGCCAGATGGTCCATTCGCTGATCGGCCTGTTTTGCGGCGTGTTCGGGAACGCCCCGGGCTACACGCAGCTGACGCACGGCGTTTTCGATGACATCTTCCGCGAGCTCGGCCCGTCCGGGGACCTGCATTTCCAGCGCGGCCACACCACGACGGTCTACTACAACGAGGTCGCGCTCGGGCGGTGGCTGGAGAAGGAGGTACTCGGCTGGGGGGTGCGGACGATCCTGAGCACCGTCCTGCAGCGGGTGCAGATGCGGGACGGCCGGATCGAGTCGGTCCTGCTGGCATCGCGGTACGGCACCGTCTCGGTCGCCGCCTCCGGTTTCGTCGACGCCAGCGGCGACGCGGCCCTGGCCTGGGCAGCGGGCCTGCCGTGCTGGGTTCCCGAGCGGCCCATCTACGGCTCGCAGCAGGTCATCGTTGAGAACGTCGACGAGGGCCACAAGCCTGACCCGGGCGAGATGGACCTGGTCATCGCCGCCAAGGCGGAGGAGTACGGGCTGCTGCGGCGCGGCGGGCTGGCGTTCTACTTCCCGGGCCGGGGCACCGCGGTGCTGAACGTGACCCACATCGAGGCGCCGCTGGATCCGGTCGGCGCGTCCCAGGCTCAGCTGGCCGGGAAGGCCCAGGCTGACGGGGCGATCGCGCTGCTGCGCGCGGAGTTCCCCAAGGCGTTCGGCGGAGCCCGGGTCCGCGCCTACGGCTATCCGGGACGGCGGCAGACCCGCTGGATCAAGGGCCGCCACCAGCTCACCGTGGATGAGGTGCGGTCCGGAACCCGGTTCGACGACGCGGTCGCGCGTACCGCCTGGCCGATCGAGCTGCACGACCGGCCGGACGGCTACGTGTGGGAGATGTTCGAGGCCGACCACGTGCACTATGTCCCGCTGCGCGCCATGACCCCGCCCGGCGCGCACAACCTCGTGGCCGCGGGCCGGTGCGTGGACGGCGACGCCGCCGCGCTGTCCAGCGTGCGGGTGATGGGCCCCTGCGCGGCCATGGGCGCCGGTGCCGCGCACGCGCTGGACCTGGCGGGCGGCGGCAGCACTCACGACATCGACACCGGCCTGCTGCGCGAGCGGCTGGCCGCGAACGTCGGCTGAGGCCGGGAGGAGGGCAGGCATGCGGCTGACCGACCAGGAGAAGGCGATGCGCGACGGCGCCGAGGGCGCCGCCGTGGTGGCCGCGATGGACCTGCTCATCCGCTACGGCGAGGCACTCGGCAGCGAGCGGCTGTGCGACGTGCGCAACGTCGCCACCTCGATGACCCAGCCGTCCCCGACCAAGGCCCGGCTGGTCCGCGAGGGCGGGTGGGACAAGGCCTTCGCCGTGATCAGCCTCGACAGCGACGAGGACATCCAGGTCCCGCCGATGCGGGTGGCGACCTGCCAGCTCCAGCACGGCTTCGGCGCCGACGCCGAGGGCGTCGTCCCCTACCCCGCGCAGATGATCGAACTGCAGGGCGACGCGGAGGCGTTCTACGGCCGGCACGGGGTGAACATCCTGGCGACCTGCACTCCCTACCAGGTCGGCAACATCCCGGTCCGCGGGGAGCACATCGCCTGGATGGAGTCGTCGGCTGTCATCTACGCCAACTCGGTGCTGGGCGCCCGGACCAACTGCGAGGGCACGGCCTCGACCGGCGCCGCCGCCCTCACCGGCAAGGTCCCGTGCTGGGGGAACCACCTGGACGAGGGCCGTTTCGGCACGCACCTGATCGACGTCGCCGTGCGGGTGGACAGCTTCATCGAGTGGGGGATGCTCGGCTACTTCACCGGCAGCCTGGCCGGCGAGGACCGGCCGGTCGTCACCGGCGACCTGGCCCAGCCCGACCTGGCCGAGCTGAAGCATTTCGGCGCCGCGGCGGCCACCTCGGGCGGGGTCGAGCTGTACCACATCCCGGGGATCACCCCGGAGGCGCCGACGGTGGCGGCGGCGTTCGGCCCGGTGCCGGTGCCGCAAGCCGCCCTCTACGGCCCGCGTGAGCGCCGCGCCGTCTACGAGGACCTGAGCTCCCAGGGCACCAGCACCGACGTGGACTTCGTGCTGCTGGGCTGCCCGCACGCGTCGGTGGACCAGATCCGCCGGACGGCCACGGCGCTGGACGGCCGCCGCCTGTCCCCCGGCACGCAGCTGTGGCTGATGGTGCCGCGGGCGCTCAAGGACGTCGCGGACCGCAGCGGCTACACCGCCGCGATCGAGCGGGCCGGGGGGAAGGTGCTCGCCGACTCCTGCCCCGCGATGTCGCGGGCCGCGCCGGCCGGCACCCGGGTGTTCGCCACCGACTCGGCCAAGCAGGCCCACTACCTGCCGGCCATCCTCGGCATCGAGGCCTGGTTCGGCACGCTGGAAGAGTGCGTGGACGCCGCCGTGACCGGCCGGTGGCGGGGTGAGCTGCCGTGATCACCTTGCGCGGGCGGACGGTGGTGCCCGGTGTCGCCGCCGGGGAGGCCCTGGTCTCCCACGAGCCGATCTCGGGCTGGGGCGGCATCGACCCGGCGACCGGGATCATCATCGAGCCCCGGCACGAGCTGGCCGGGCAGTGCTTCACCGGGAAGATCCTGGTGTTCCCCGGCGCCAAGGGGTCGTCGGGATGGTCGGGCTTCTTCCAGAGCACCCGGCTGCTGGGAACCGCCCCACTGGGGATGATCTTCGTCCGGATGAGTACCAAGGCCGCGCTGGGCGCGGTCGTCACCCGGGTCCCCACGGTCACCGGCCTGGACCGCGACCCCTGCGAGGTGATCAGCACCGGGGACTGGGTCCGGATCGACGCCGGCGCCGGCCTGGTGGAGGTGACCCCTGCCGCGACCCGCTGACCCCCCCGCTCCCCCGCCCCCCTGCCCTCATCCGAACGGAGCCGACCCGTTGCCCACCACAACGCCGAACCTGCGCAGCAATTTCGAGCCGGGCACGTCACGCTGGGCCACCCGGCGCGCCCAGTGGCGCGCACTCGGCCTCACCGACGAGGACATGGGCAAGCCCAAGATCGCGATCGTCAACTCGTCCTCGCAGCTGGCGATCTGCTTCAGCCACCTGGACGAGATAGCCAGGCGGGCCAAGCGGGCCATCGAGCGGGCCGGGGGCGTGGCGTTCGAGGTCCGCACGGCCGCCCCGAGCGACTTCATCACCAGCGCCGGGCACCGCGGCGGGTACATCCTGTCCGCCCGCGACCTGATCACCAACGACATCGAGGTGGCCGTGGAGGGCGCGCTGCTGGACGGCATGCTCTGCCTGGCCTCGTGCGACAAGACCGCGCCGGCGCAGCTGATGGCCGCCGGGCGGCTGAACATCCCCACCATCATCGTGCCCTGCGGCTACCAGCCCAGCGGGTCCTACCGGGGCAGCCACTGCGACATCGAGGACGTGTTCCTGGCCGCCGGGCACCTGGCCAACGGGCAGGTCACGCTGGCGGAACTGACCGAGATGAGCGAGAACGCCGTGCTCGGGCCGGGCGTGTGCGCGGGCATGGGCACCGCCAACACGATGCACATCGCCTGCGAGGCGCTGGGCATGGCGCTGCCGGGCACGGCCCCCGTGCGGGCGAACAGCCAGCCGATGTGGGACGCGACCGAACGGGCCTGCGAGCGGATCGTGCAGATGGTCGCCGAGGACCTGCGGCCGCGGGACATCCTCACCCCGGAGGCCTTCGCGAACGCGGTGACGGCCATCTTGTCGGTGAGCGGCTCGATCAACTCGGTCAAGCACCTGCAGGCGGTCGCCGCGGAGGCCGGCTGCCCGGTGGACGTCTACCGGCTGTTCGAGGACCTGGCCGACGGCGTCCCGCTGGTGTCCGCGATCCGGCCCAACGGCGAGGCGCCGATCGAGGACTTCGAGGACGCCGGCGGTGCCCGCGCGGTGATGAAACAGCTGCAGGACCTGCTGCACACCGGCGCCATGACGGTGACCGGCCGGACGGTCGGGGAGAACCTGGACGGCGTCACCGTCGCCGACTCCGACACCATCCGCCCGCTCACCCGCGCCCTCGGCCACCGGCCCACGATCGTGCTGATCCGCGGCAGCCTGGCCCCCGGCGGCGGGATCGTCAAGCTGGCCGTCGCCGACGACCGGACGCTGGCGTTCACGGGCCCGGCCGTGATCTACGACTCCCCCGCCGCGGCACTGGCGGCGGTCCGCGCCGGCGAGATCACCGGCGGCGAGGTGGTCGTGCTGCGCGGGCAGGGCCCGACCGGCAGCCCCGGCATGGGCATGGCGTCCCAGCTGGTGTTCGCGCTCGACGGCGCCGGGCTGACCGGCCGGGTGGCTGTGGTGACCGACGGCCAGCTGTCCGGGCTGGTCAACAAGGGCATCGTGGTCGGCGAGGTGTCCCCGGAGGCGGCCGCCGGCGGCCCGCTGGCCCTGGTGGAGCCCGGCGACACGATCCGGATCGACGTGGCCGGCCGGGTGGTGGACCTGGACGTGCCCGCCGGCGAGAAGGAGCGCCGGCGGGCACGTCTCGCCCCGCCGCCGCCGTCGGGTGAGAAGGGCTGGCTGTCCATCTACGAGCGGCTGGTCCGGCCGCTGCCGGAGGGGGCCGTGCTCACCGAGCCGGGGACGGGTGCGCCGTGACCGCCCCCGCGCCGCTGCCCGCACCACCACCGGCGCCGACCGCACCCCCGGCGCTCAGTGTCCGCGGCATGTCCGTCGCCTACGGCCCGGTGGTGGCCGTGCACGACGCGACCTTCACCATCGCCGAGGGCGAGGCGGTGGCGATCACCGGGCCGAACGGGAACGGCAAGTCCAGCATCCTGATGGGGATCGCCGGGCTGACCGCGCGGCGCGGCGACGTCGAGATCTTCGGCAAGCCCGCGCCGCCCCGGGACGTGATGTGGACCGCCCGCCGGGGCCTGACCCTGGTCCCCGAGCGCCGGCAGCTCTACCCGAAGCTGTCCGCCGCCGACAACATCATCCTGGGCTGCTACAGCTGGACCCGCAGCATCGCCAAGGCGAGGAAGTCCGGCGCTTACGCCTTCGCGCTTGAGCTGTTCCCCGATCTGCAGCCGCATCTGGCCCAGGCGGCCGGGACCCTGTCCGGCGGCCAGCAGCAGATGGTCGCCATTGCCCGGGGCCTGGCCAGCAAGCCACGGATCCTGGCGGTCGACGAGCCCTGCCTGGGGCTCGCCGAAGCCGTCAGCAAGCGCGTCTACCAGGCGCTGTCCCGGGTGCACGCGGAGGGCACGACGCTCATCGTCGTGGAAGAGGCCCCCAAGCGTGCGCTGCAGATCTGTACCCGGCGGGTCGAGGTCCGCAATGGCATCGCCAGCTAAGGGGGCCTGGTGAAATTCGGCAACCTGCTCATCGCCGGGGTGGTGACCGGCTCGATCTACGCGGTCTTCGCGGTGTGCATCGCCGTCTGGTACCGGGTCAGCAACATCCTCAACCTCGCCGTGGGCGACTTCGCGATGGTCGGCGCGCTCGGGGTCGACTACCTGTTCCGGGTCGACAGCTGGCCGCTGCCGGCCGCGATCGCCACCACCCTGGCCATCGTCGGCGCCTTCGCCTACGGCTACGACCAGGTGGTGCTGCGGCTGGCCCAGGACGGGCGGCGCCGCCAGGAAGGCATCGTCATCACCTTCTTCTTCACCTTCGCGCTGTCGTTCTTCATCGACGGGGTCGCGAAGATCCTGTTCGGCACGGACGTGCACGCCGCCCCCGGGCTGTGGAACGGGAACTCGCTGACCTTCGCCACCGGGCTGCACCTCGAGCGGGCCGGCCTCCTCGTCCTCGGCTGTGCGCTGATCAGCGGCCTGATGTTCGCCATCTACATCCGGTACACGCTGTCGGGCAAGGCGATGGAGGCGTGCGGCGAGAACAACCTGGGGGCGCGGATCGTCGGGATCGACACCCGGCAGTACCGGCGCATCATCTTCGTCGGCACCGCGATGCTGGCCGCCGTCTTCGGCATCGTGGAGTCGCCGATCACCGGCTACACCTTCCTGTCCGGGGCGACGATCAGCGTGACCGGCTTCATCGCGGCCGCCTACGGCGGCTTCCAGAAACCCGGCCGGGCCCTGGTGGCCGGGATCGCGATCGGCATTCTCGAGGCGCTGCTCGGCGGATATGTCAGCACGCAGTACGCCGACACGCTGATGTACGGCATCCTCGCCGCCCTCGTCCTGGCCCGGCCGCGCGCCATGGGCTTCGAATCCGCGGTCGGCGGCTGAGGAGGCCCCATGGTGACGTCCAAGGTGACACCGGCGGCCGGGGTCCGGGCCCGCCCTGCCCGGAGCCGCTCCCTGCGCGGCCCGCTCGGCACCAGCGGCCTGGTGGTGGCCGCCGGCCTGATCGTGATGTCCTTCTACGCCGCGCAGTACATCGGCAGCGTCGTCCTGCTGGCCTTCACCTACGCCATCGTGACCGCCGGGATGGCGGTGCAGATCGGGTTCAGCCAGCAGATCGCGTTCAGCCAGTCGGTGTTCATGGGACTGGGCGCCTACGGCGTGGCCGTGCTCAACACCAACCTGAACATGCCGAGCCTGCTGGCCGCGCTGGCCGTCACGGTGGCGAGCGGGCTGGTGGCCCTGGTCCTCGGCTCGGTCGTCACCCGCGCGTCCGGGCTGGCACTCGCCGTCGCGACGATCATGCTCCCGCTCATCGCCGTCGGCTATCTCAGCTCAGCCGGCTACCTGGGCGGCTCGGTCGGCATGCCGCTGACCGGCAGCCTGTGGCCGGCGTCCTCACCGCAGGCGATGGCCGTCGGCAACGGCATGATCACCGTCGCGGTGATCGGCGTGGTGGTCTTCGTGGCCAGCCGGATCCTGTCCTCCGACATCGGCCTGGAGCTGTACGTGCTGGGCGTGGACGAGCGGATGGCCGCCGCCATGGGGGTGTCGACCCCGCGCCGCAAGCTCGAGCTGTTCGTGCTCGGGTCCATGTTCGCCGCGCTCGGCGGGGCGGTGTACGCGGGCACCCAGCTGTTCGTGCCCGCCACCCTGGTGGACCCGACCGCCGAGCTGTCGCTGCTGATGATGCTGTTCATCGGCGGGCGGCGGAGCATCCTCGGCGCCGTGGCCGGGGCGCTGATCATCGAGTACGTGTCCGGTGCGAGCACCTGGGTCAGCGTCAACATCCTGGTCGTCGAGGGCGTGCTCATCACCGTGGTGCTGCTGGTGGACCCGGAGGGCCTGGCCGGCATCGTCAGCTCGCTGGCGGCCCGGCTGCGGCGCGCGCGGCGGGCCGGCGGAGCCGCCGCGGACGGCGGCCCGGCGCCCGCGTGCACGGGCCACGCAAGCGCGGGCACGGGCAGCGCGGTAGCCGGGGTGACGCCCGAGGAGGTCGCGGCGGCGGACCGCCGCACCTCGGCCTTTGGCCGCAGCTGGCAGGCACGGGCCGGCGGCCGGGCGGGCGCGCCCCTGCTGGAGTGCACCGGGGTGACCAAGGACTACGGCGGGCTGCGGGTGCTGGACTCGATCGGGCTGTCGCTTCCCGCCCGCGGCCTGTTCGGGCTGTGCGGCCCGAACGGGGCCGGCAAGACCACGCTGCTCGGCGTAATCGGCGGCAGCGTGCCCCCGGTGGCCGGGCGGGTGCTGCTGGACGGCGCCGACATCACCCGGCTGCCCCCGCAGCAGCGCTTCCACCTGGGTGTGAGCCGAACCTTCCAGGCGGTGCACCTCATCGCCGGCCGCAGCGTGCTGGACAACGTGGCGGTGTCCTGCCTGAGCTCGCACCGTTCCAGCCTGGCAGCCGGCATCGTCCGCAGCCGGCTCGCGCAGGCCCGGGACAAGGCCGCCGAGGCGCTGGACTACCTGGGCATGGGCCGGCTCAGCGGCATGGAGGTGTCCACGCTGACGCTGGAGAACCAGCGGATGGTGGAGTTCGCCCGGGCCATCGCCGCCCGGCCCCGGCTGCTGCTGCTGGACGAGCCCGCCTCCGGGCTGAGCGAGCCGCAGCGCGAGCGCCTCAAGGAGGTGCTGCGCACGGTCGGCGACATGACCTGCGTGCTGCTGGTCGAGCACGACCTGGGCCTGGTCGCGCAGATCACCGAACGGATCTTCGTTCTCGCCAGCGGCCAGCTGGTCTTCGAGGGCAGCCCGGAGGAATTCCGGAACTCAGCGGTGGTGAGTTCCCTCCTCGTCGGGCTGTAGGGACGGCGGCGGCGCCCACCGGGCCGCCATTGAACGAATGGGAGGTCGCCTGTCAGGGATCCGCCAGACGGATGTCCTTCACGGGAAAAGACCAGTGATTGTGAGGTAGGAAAGTTGAGCAGACCGACAAGAAGACGGATTTTCGCGTCCCTTGCCGTGGCCGCTGCCGGCGCGCTCGCGCTGGCGGGCTGCGGCGGCTCGTCCAGCTCGGGCACCTCGGCGAACGGCCCGATCGTCATCTGCGGCGACCTGGCCCTGGCCGGCCCGTACGCCCAGATCGGCGAGACCGACAACTGGGGAGCGACCGCGTTCTTCAAGCATGTCAACGCCACCGGCGGGATCCTGGGCCACAAGGTCCAGTACACCGTGTTCAACAACCAGTCCTCGGCGGCCCAGTCCGAGCTCATCGCCCGTAAGTGCGTGCAGCAACTGCACGCGAAGTTCATCGTCGGCCCGGAGTCCGGCGCCGACACCCTGTCCGCGATGCCGATCGCGATCGCGTACCACACGATCCTGATCAGCCTGTCCTCCGGCTGGCAGACCAATGGCTACCCCGCCAATGAGCTGAGCTCCTGGGGCTTCCCCGGCTTCTACGACGTCTTCTACCAGGACCAGCTGGCCTCGGTGCAGAACCTGATCCTGCCGCGGCATTACACCCGGGTCGCGCTGCTGGAGGACAACTGCGGCTCGGTCTGCCTGGCCAACAAGGGCTCGGTGCAGGCGCTGGCCGCCAAGTACCACTTCCAGCTGGTCGCCACCCAGATCGACCAGGTCGGCGCGACCGACATCACCCCGCAGGTGCTCGCCCTGCTGGCGGCCAAGCCGCAGATCATCCTGTTCGGCCTGGTGCCGGGCACCGACTCGATCACCGCCATCCGCGCCATCCGGGCCCAGAACCCGACCATCCCGATCAGCGAGTGCTCGGCATGTGAGCTGCCCAGCTTCATCGCCGCCGCCGGCGGGGCCAAGGCGATGCAGAACATCTATGTCCTCGGCTCCATGCAGAACTGGCTCACCGCGGCCGAGCAGGGCACCTCCGCGCAGGCCCAGGCGACCGCCACCGGGCTGAAGGCGTACTTCGCCGGCATGCGGGCGGCCGGGCTGTCCAGCGAGAACCAGATCGACAACAGCCAGGAAGGCTGGGACGCCGGGCTGGAGATCCAGTGGGCGATCAAGAGCGCGGGCACTCTCGACGAGACCGCGGTCATGCACAAGCTCCAGCACCTGAATATCAACACGCTGGGCATCGTGTGGGCGCGCACCCCTGCCAACTACGAGAACATCCCGCAGGTGCTCGCCGCCATGGAAATCATCCAGCCGGACGGCACGCCAGCCCTCTACAAGGGCTGACCGGCCGCGGGCAGGCCGGGCGGGCGGGCCCCACACGGGCCGCCCGCCCGGCCACCGGGCAAACCCCAATCTGCGAGGGCTGAACTGATGGACAGAACCGATGCGGGTGACGTGCTCTCCGATCTGTTCGACGTGCGGGACCTGGTCGTGCTGGTCACCGGGGGCGCCTCCGGCCTTGGCCTGGCCATCGCGCGGGTGCTCACCGAATGCGGCGCCGTGGTGGTGGCGGCCGACCGCGACGCCGGGCGGCTGGCAACGGCCTGCGCTGAGCTGTCGGCACTGGGCCGTGCCGAGCAGGCCGTCACCGATGTCAGCGACCCGGGGGCGGTCACCGCGCTGGTGGACGGCATCGTGGCCGCCCACGGTCGGATCGACGTGGTGTTCGCCAACGCCGGCATCGCGAAAGGCAGCGGGCCCGGCGACCCGGCCGGCCAGCTCGACACCTTCGACCTCGCCGACTGGCACGAACTGGTGGACGTCAACCTGCACGGCGTCGTGCACACGCTGCGGGCCGCCGCGGCGCCCATGAAGAAGCAGCGCAGCGGGAGCATCGTCGTCACCGCCTCGACCGCGGGGCTGCGCCAGGACCCGTTCGTGTCCTACTCCTACGTGGTCGCCAAGGCCGGGGTGCTGAACCTCATGCGCCAGGCGGCCCTGGACCTGGCCCGCTGGCAGGTCCGCGTCAACGCGATCGCACCGGGGCCGATCCGCACGAACATCGGCGGCGACGGCCCGATCCCGCCCGCCGTGCAGGCGCAGTGGGACGCCACGGTGCCGCTGGGCCGGATGGGGGACGCCCACGAGGTCCGCGGCCTGGCGATGCTGCTGGCATCGGGCGCGTCGAGCTTCATGACCGGCGGGGTGTACCCGGTCGACGGCGGCCAGCTCCTGCAGTCGCTGCCACTGCCGGGCGTCCCGCAATGACCGGGACCCTGGAGCGCGGGCGCCCGGTCAGCGCGGCCCAGCTGTCGTGGCGGGCGGACTGGATCCGGCTGGAGACCGTGCGCCTGATCGAGCGGGCGGGCCTGGGCCACTACACCAGCACGTTCTCCTGCGCCGAGATCCTCGCCACGCTCTACTACCACACCCTGCGGCTGCGTCCCGGCGAGCCGGGCTGGCCGGACCGGGACCGCTTCCTGCTCGGCAAGGGCCATGTCGCCACCGGGCTCTGGCCGGTGCTTGCCGACCTCGGCTACTACCCGCGCGGCTGGCTGGACTCCTACGGCCGGATCGGCTCACCGCTGAACGACCACCCCAACATGCGGCTGGCACCCGGCATCGACTTCAGCTCCGGCGCACTGGGCCACAACCTGTCGGTGGCAGCCGGCATGGCGCTGGCTGGCCGCCTGGACGGGCGCGACTACCGCACCTTCGTGCTCACCGGTGACGGCGAGCTCCAGGAGGGGCAGGTCTGGGAGGCGGCGATGGCGGCGAGCCACTACCAGCTCGGCAGCCTGGTCGCGGTGGTGGACGCGAACGGCTTCTCCGGCGCGGGCCCGACCTCGCAGGCCATGAACATCGAGCCGCTGGCCGGCCGGTTCCGCGCGTTCGGCTGGCTGGTGCACGAGGTCGACGGCCATGACGTCACCGCGCTGACCGCCACCTTCGACGGCCTGCCGGGCACCGCGGACGGCCAGCCGGTCTGCGTCATCGCGCGCACCCGCAAGGGCCACGGCGCGGCCCGGCTGGAGCAGGCGCCGCAGGCCTGGCACCTCGGCCTGCTGCCGGCCGAGATCCAGGCCGAGGTGGTCGCCGAGATCTCCGGGAGGATGGGATGAGCCAGGACACCGGGACGCACGGCAGCAGCACCTCCAGTGGCACCGCGGGTGGCAGCGCCGGCAGCACCGCCCCGCCGATGGTCGACGTCTTCTCCGACGCCGAGCCCGACACCGCGCTGGCCAGCAACCCGGCCGGCCACGCCATCGCCGCGATGGCCGACGGCGAGCCCCGGATCCTCACCCTCACGGCCGACCTCGGGGCGGTGCTCGCCGAGTTCCGTGAGCGTCACCCCGGCCGCTACATCGAGCTTGGCATCGCCGAGACGAACTCGGTCTCGCTGGCCGCCGGGCTGGCCGCCTGTGACTACCTGCCGTACATCTTCTCGATGGCCCCGTTCGGGGTGATCAAGTGCGCCGAGCAGCTGCGCACCGACGTCGCCTACAACCACCTGCCGGTCCGCCTGGTGGGCCGGCTCGCGGGCCTGGCGATGGGGTTCTTCGGCACCAGCCACCATGCCGTGGAGGACATCGCCATCGCCCGCACGCTCACCAACATGACGGTGGTGGCACCGGCGGACAGCCAGGCCGTGCTGGCCCTCATGCGCTCCACCGCCGGCCTGGACGGGCCGCTGTACCTGCGGGTCAGCGAGGGTGCCCTGCCGGTCTACGCCGCACCGCCGCGGCTGCGCCACGGCCGCTGGCTGCGGCTGCGCAGCGGCGCCGACGTGACCCTGGCCGGCCACGGGATGGGCGTCGGGCTGGCGGTCCGGGCCGCGGCGCGGCTGGCCGGCCAGGGCATCGAGGCCGACGTCTACGACGCGGCCTACCTCAAACCCTTTGACGAAACGGAGGCCGTCGCGACCGCCCGCCGCACCCGCCGGGTGGTGACGATCGAGGACCACAACCAGATCGGCGGGCTGGCCAGCATCGTCGCCGAGACGGTGGCGAGGCACCGGCTCAGCGTGGGCCTGCGCGCCGTCGCCCTGCCCGACGCCGATCTGGAGGTCGGCCTGCCCGCGGACCTGTATGAGCACTACGGCCTCACGGTGGACGGCGTGGTCGGCGCGGCACACGAGCTGGTCGATGCCTGAGCGGTCAGGCGCCTGCTCCCGCGGACGGCCGGGCACGGCGGGCGGTGGCCGGTGAAGGCCGTGGTCTGCGTGCCCGGCGGCTGTGAGCTGGCCGATGTGCCGGACCCCCGGCCCGCCGCCGGGCAGGTCGTCGTCGAGGTGGAGGCATGCGGGCTGTGCGGCTCGGACGTGCACGCGATCGCCAGCGGGCGGGCCAGGGACGGGCAGATCCTCGGGCACGAGTTCGCCGGCCGCATCACCGGCCTCGGTGCCGGGGTGACGGGCTGGCGGGCCGGGCAGGCAGTGGCCGTGAACCCGCTCGGGTCCTGCGGGCGGTGCCGGCCGTGCCGCCGCGGCCTGCCCTTCCGGTGTAGCGAGGTGCCGAACATCGGCGTCAGCGCCCCCGGTGCCTACGCCGAGTACGTCGCCGTGCCGCAGGGCCAGCTGGTGGCGCTGCCGGACGAGCTGCCGGTGGAGATGGGCGCCCACGCCGAGCCGCTGGCGGTGGCGCTGGCCGCGGTGGACCTGGCCGGGGTGGGGCCTGGTGACGCCGTCCTGGTCTACGGCGCTGGCCCGATCGGCCTGTCCGCGATCATGGGCCTGCGGCTGGCCGGCGTGGGGCTCGTCGTCGCGGCCGGGCGGTCACCGGGCCGCCGGGCGGCGGCCGGGGCGGCCGGCGCCGATGTGGTCATCGACACCCGCGAGATCAGCATCGCCGACCACGCCCGGCGCAGCGGCCGGCGGTTCGCCGCCGTCCTGGAGTGCTCAGGCGCCGCCGGGGCGGTCACCGAGGCGCTGGCCGTGCTGGAACCAGGCGGCACCTGCGTCGAGGTCGCCCTCACCCCCGAGGCGGCCGCCGTCCCGCTGCTGGATCTGGTCGGCGGCGGCCTGCGGCTGGCCGGTGCCTGCGCCTTCCCCGCCAGCGCCTACCGGGCAGCCGTCGATCACATCGCCAGCGGGCGGGTCCCGGTCGGCCAGCTCGTCAGCGAGCGGGTCAGCCTGGCCGCCACCCCGGACGCGCTGGCCCGGCTGCGCACTCCCGGGGAGCTCGTCCGCGTCCTCACCCGCCCAGGGCAGCGGGACGCCGCCCAGCCCACCGTGCACACCGCCTCCTGAAGGAGCCGCAGATGGACCAGCTCGCGGGCAGGGTCGCCGTCATCACCGGCGCCGGCAGCGGCATGGGCAAAGCATTCGCCGCCCGCTTCGCCGCCGAGGGCATGAAGATCGTCGCCGCCGACATCGAGCAGGACGCGCTGACGACGGCTGTCCGCGAGCTGACGGCGGCCGGCCACGAGGTGACCGGGGTCCTCACCGACGTCGCGGACGCGGGCGCCGTCCGCGCGCTGGCGGATGAGGCGGTGGCCCGGTTCGGCGCGGTGCACCTCCTGTGCAACAACGCGGGCGTGGAGGGCTACCTGGACGGGGCGATCTGGGAGGCCACCAGCAACGACTGGGCCTGGACGGTGGACGTCAACTTCTGGAGCGTGGTCCACGGCATCCGCGCGTTCGTGCCGCTCATGCTCGCCCACGGCGAGCCTGCCCACATCGTCAACACCGCCTCGATGACCGCGGTGACCAGCGCCGGCAACATGTACGGCATCACCAAGCACGCCGTGCTGGCGCTGTCCGAGGTGCTGCACGCCGACCTGCGGGCACGCGGCGCCCCGATCGGGGTGACCGCGCTGTGCCCGGGCATCGTCGCCACCAACCTGTTCCGGGGCAGCCGCAACCGGCCGTCCCGGCTGCGCGACGGCGGTGCCCCCGGCTCCCGCGAGGGCACGGAGCTGCGGGACCGCATGCACGCGACGCTGGCGCAGGGAATGCCACCAGCCCAGGTCGCGGACAAGCTGGTCGGCGCCATCCGCCGGGACACCCTGTACCTGCTCACCGACCACGAGTGGGACGAGCGGATCCGGCGGCGGCACGAGGCCGTCCTGGCCGGGGCCGACGGTCCGGCCCCGGCGGTGCCGGCGGGTGCGGACGGTGATGAGTGATGAACCTTCGTTTCGAGGAAAAGGTTGTGGTCATCACCGGGGCGACCCATCTCATCGACGGCGCGCTCAACGCCTGACGCGGGACCTCTGCCCCGCGTGGCGGGGACCTTGAGGCCTGTCCCGGCGGGCTGGCCAGCGGTTAGCGTCCGAGCGTGACCATCGCCAGGGACACCGCACGGCTGGCCGTGCGGACCGAGAAGCTGACCAAGCACTACGGCCCGGTCGCCGCTCTCGACGACCTCGACCTGGAACTGAACGCCGGAGAGGTGCTCGGCTATCTCGGGCCGAACGGTGCGGGCAAGACCACCACCATCCGCCTGCTGCTCGGGCTGATCAAGCCGACCGCGGGCCGGGCCGAGATCTTCGGCATGGACGTGGCGGAGCACAAGGTGGCCGTGCACGCCCGGGTCGCCTACGTCCCGGGCGAGGCGACCCTGTGGCCGTCGCTCACGGGCGCCGAGACGCTGCACCTGCTCGCCCGGATGCACGGCGAGACCGACGTCGCCTACCGCGACCAGCTGGTCAAGCGGTTCGACTTCGACACCTCCCGCAAGGTCCGGGCGTACTCGAAAGGGAACCGGCAGAAGATCAACCTGATCGCGGCCCTGGCCAGCCGCGCCGACCTGCTCATCCTCGACGAGCCCACGGCTGGCCTGGACCCCCTCATGGAGCAGGCGTTCCGGGAGAGCGTGCTGGAGGCGAAGACCAACGGGCAGACGGTGTTCCTGTCCTCGCACGTGCTGTCCGAGGCGGAGGCACTGTGCGACCGGATCGCGATCCTGCGTGCGGGCAGGCTGGCCGAGATCGGCACCCTCGCGCAGATGCGCCACCTGTCGGCGGTGACGGTGGAGGCCTCGTTCGCGGGCACGCCGCCCGGCGCGGTCGACAGGATCGCCGGCGTGAGCGCGGTCCAGGTCGCTGGCCACCACCTGACCTGCCAGGTGCGCGGGCCGATCGGCGAGCTGCTCACGGTGCTGGCGGCCGGCCATCCGGAGACGCTGCTCAGCCGCGAGCCCTCGCTGGAGGAGCTGTTCCTGTCCATCTACGGTGAGCAGGAGCACGTGAACGACGGTGCCCGCAGTGCCTAGCACCACCGCCACCGCCGCGGCGGCGGCTGGCGCCCCGGGCGCAGCGACCCGCTACCGGCTGCCGCAGCTGTCGGTCGCCCGGTTCACCGGGCGGCGCTGCGTGCGGACCGGCGCCCTGTGGGGGCTTGTGTTCGGCCTGTACGTCTACGACAACGCGTTCGCCTTCGACTCGATCGCGCCGACCGCGGCCCAGCGCAACCAGCTGCTTGGCAGCATGGCCAGCAACGCTGGCCTGAAAGCGCTGCTCGGCGACACCCACCTGATCACCACCCGGGGCGGTTTCACCGACTGGCGCGCGATCGGGGTCACCGCGTTGATCGCATCCATCTGGGGACTGCTCGCGGCCACCAAGGCCCTGCGCGGCGAGGAGGCTGCCGGGCGGTGGGAGCTGTTCCTCGCCGGGCAGACCACCGCGCGCCGGGCGGCCGCGAACGCCCTCGCCGGGCTCGGCGCCGGGGTGCTGGCGATGTACATGCTGACCGCGCTGCTCACGGCCCTGGTCGGGGCCCGCCCCAACGTGGCGATCAGCGTGGGCGCGAGCCTGTTCTTCGCCCTCGCGGTCGTGGCCGGCGCGGCCGTGTTCGCCGCCGTCGGCGCACTGGCCAGCGAGCTGATGCCCACCCGCTCCCGCGCCGCGGGCGTGTCCGCCGCCGTGTTCGGGGCGGCCTTCATGCTGCGGGCGCTCGGCGATGCCACCACCAGCGCCCACTGGCTGGTCTACCTCAGCCCGCTCGGCTGGGTGGAGCAGCTGCACCCGCTGACCGACGCGCAGCCGCTCTGGCTGCTGCCGCTGGCGGGCCTGGTCGCGCTGTGCGCCGTGGCGACGGTGCTGCTGGCCGACCGGGACCTGTCCGCCAGCGTGCTCGCGGACAAAGACTCCGCGGCGCCCCGGACCGCCCTGCTCGGCTCGCCGGTGCTGTTCGCGCTGCGCCTGTCCTGGGCCGCCATCGCCAGCTGGCTGACGGCGACGGTGGTCGCGGCCCTGCTCTACGGCTCGCTGGCGAAGTCGACAGGGCAGGCCTTCGCCTCATCGGGCATGCTGCGGAAGTTCAGCGGCAACCTGACCCATGTGGCGCTGCGGCAGCTGCAGCTGGCCGGGACGCGCGTCTTCGCCGGCATCGTCTTCCTCATCCTGATGACGCTGATCATGGCGTATGTGGCCAGCGCCATGGGCAGGTTGCGCGAGGACGAAGCCGAGGGGTACGTGGACAACCTGGTCGTGCGCAGCGTCAGCCGCCAGCGCTGGCTGGCTGGGCGGGCAGGCCTGATCCTGGCTGTCCTGCTGACGGCCGGCGCGGCGGGCGGGATCGCCTTCTGGGTGGCCGCGGCCAGCCAGCACGCCGGGCTGGGCTTCTCAGAACTGCTGCAGGCCGGTGTCAACAGCGCCGCACCGGCGGTCCTGCTGCTCGGCATCGGCGTGCTCACGTTCGGGTTCGCGCCCCGGCTCACCTCCATCATGTGCTGGGGGATCCTCGCCTGGGCGTTCCTGCTGGACATGCTCGGCTCCGCCATCAAGGTCAACCACTGGCTGATGGACACCTCGCTGCTCTACCACCCGGCGCTGGCGCCGGCGGTGAGCCCGGACTGGCGGGTCGCCGGAATCTACCTGGCGATCGGCTGCGCCGCCGCCGTCCTCGGCGGCTGGCGTTTCACCCAGCGCGACCTCCAGAGCGGCTGAGCGGGACTGCCCGACCGCTCGCCGGGGACCATTCCTGGAATGCACATTGTCATGTCTCAGACGGCTGCCAGCAGCAGACTCCTGTGCTGGGCGTTCTAGCATCAAGGTATGGCCGCGCTAGGTGATCTTGACCGGGCAAGGGTCGGCGAGCTGCACGCCCAGGAGCTGGCCCGCTTCCGGGCGGAGCGGCCCCGCTCGCTCGCCATGATCGCCCGTGCGCGGGCACACATGCCCAACGGCACGCCGATGGCCTGGATGGCGTCGGACAACGACCAGCCGGTCTACATCGACCATGGCGGAGGCCCGGGCTTCACCGACATCGACGGGTTCACCTACCTGGACTTCAACGCCTCCGACATGGCGATGTTCTGCGGGCACGCGAACCCGGCGATCGTCGCCGCGGTCCAGGCACAGGCGGCACGGTCCACCCAGTTCCTGCTGCCGACGCAGGACTCGGTCGAGGTGGCCGAGGAACTCGCCCGCCGGTACCAGCTGCCGCAATGGCAGTTCACGCTGTCGGCCACCCAGGCCAACACCGAGGCCATCAGGCTGGCCCGGGCCGTCACCGGCCGCGACGTGATCGTGCTGTTCCAGGGCCACTACCACGGCCACTTCGAGGAGGCCCTGGTCGATCTGGCAGACGGGCAGGCCAGCGTGGTGCAGCGCGGCCTGTCCAAGGGGGTCACCGGCCGGGTGCGGATCGCCCAGTTCAACGACGCTGACACCGTGCGCCAGGCACTCGAGCCGGCCGATGTCGCCCTGGTGCTGACCGAGCCGGCCATGACGAACGGCATCCACCTGCTGCTGCCCGAGACCGGCTGGCATGCGGCGCTGCGGGAGCTGACCCGCCAGCACGGCGCGCTGCTGGCCATCGACGAGACCCACACCCACGTCGTGGGGCCCGGCGGGGCAACCGGGATGTGGCAGCTGGAGCCCGACATGGTGACGATCGGCAAGGCGGTCGCGGGCGGCCTGCCGATGGGCGCCTACGGGGTCACCGCCGGGCTGGGCGAGCAGCTGGACGCGGCCCGCAACGTCGCGACCGGGGGCACCCTGTTCGGCAACCCGCTGTCGGCCGCGGCAGCCAGGGCGGCGCTCACGCAGGTGCTGGTGCCGGACGCGTACGCGCACACCACCGCGCTCGGCGGCGAGCTCGCCGACGGGATCGGGCAGGCGATCAGCTCGGCCGGCCTGCCGTGGACGGTGATCCGGCTCGGGCCCCGCTCGGGTCAGTGGTACGGGCCCATGCCGCGCACCGGCGCGGATGCCTACGCGCTCACGGACGGCCAGCTCACCCGCCTCATCCGGATCTGGCTCGCCAACCGCGGTGTGTGGGAAGCGCTGCCGGGCGCGGGCCCCACCGTTCCCGTCCCCGCGACCAGCGCGGACGTGACCCGCTACATCGACGCCTACACTGAGCTGCTGGCCGCGCTGCGCTGATGCGGCGGCCGCGGGGGGAAGGGGTTCGTCATGGACAAGGATCTGGCCGGCCAGGTTGTCGACATCGCTCAGCGGGTCGTCGCCAGCGGGGCGATCTCGGTCAACGGGCACGGGAACGTCAGCGTCCGGGTGCCCGGTGCACAGGAGATGTACTTCACCGCCGGGCCCTCCCTGCGGGACCATCCGGCCTCCGCCGTCGTGCGGGTGGGGCTGGACGGGACCCTGCTGGAAGGCGAGCTGCCACCCATCCAGGGGGCCGTGGTCGCCATGCACACCGCCATGTATGCCGACCACCCCGATGTCGGCTGTGTCCTGCACACCCACTCGCCCTACGCCACCGCCTACGCCGTGGCCCACCGTCCCATCGGGTGCTGGGTGGAGGCCCTGGCCATGTTCGGGCTCGCCGCCGGCGTGCCGGTCGCGGGCTACGGGCCACGCGGGTCCAGCGAGGCGGTCGCCAATATCCGCGCCGCGGTCGCCCCGGGCGTTCCGGCGGTACTGCTGGCCAACCACGGCGTGCTGGTCTTCCACCGCACCCCGGAGCTGGCGATCCTGGTCGGCGGAGTGGTCGAGGAAGCGGCGCAGGCGGGCATCAACGCCGGCGGGCTCGGTGGCCCCGCCGAGATCCCGGCGGACCTGCGGGCCGCGGCCCTGCAGCGCGCCATGACCTTCGACAGCCGCGGAACGGTCCAGGCGTAGCCGTCAGCTCCCCGGGCCGGGCAGGAACTGTGTCAGTGACAAGGTGTAGCCGACGCGCACGACGTCCGGGACCACCGCCACCCGGAGCATGGTGCCGTTCGCGTCGAACACGCAGGCATATTCGTCCTGGCCGGTCACGGGCAGGCCCAGCACCCGCTCATAGAAGACCCGTGCCCGGCCCAGGTCGGTCGCAGCCACAAGAGCGATAACGTCACTCGACTCCAACATGGCATCTCCCGGTCGGCTGTTGATGGCGGCCTGCTCTACGGGCGGACCGCGCGGAGCAGCACGTAGTCGATGATCCGGCGCCGCCAGAGCAGGTTTACCTGCCGCAGGAGCAGGCGGGCGGCGGCCCGCTGCCCGGCAGGCGCGGCTGTCGGCCGGGCCAGCCGGGCCGCAGTGAGCCGGAGTGCGGGGGCGATCACACGGTCGCCGCATGAGGTGATCTCCACCTCGGCCAGGCCCGCCGCGCGGGCGGCCGCGGCTATCTGGCCTGCTGTCATCGCCATGATGGGCCGGAGCCCGAACACTCGCAACTGAGTCAGACCGGAGAGCACCTCGGCGGGCGTGACCGGCCATCGTTCGGCCGAGATGTCGGAGATGCTCAGCACGCCGCCGGGACGAAGCACCCGGTGGCACTCCTCGAAGAAGGCCTTCCGGGAGCGGAAATGGAACGCCGCCTCCACGCTGATGATCCCGTCCACGGTCCCGTCGGCGACCGGCAGCCGGGCAGCGTCACCGACGATGGGCGCGGCGCCGGCCTCCCGCAGCCGCGCCCGCCCAGCCGCCAGCTGCCACTCGGTGATGTTCACCGCAACCATCCGGCGTGGCCGGACCGCCGCGGCGATCAGCGGATCCTGCATGCCCAGCCCGTTCCCCACGTCGAGGACCACGCCGCCGACGGGCAGGGCCGCCGCGAGGGTGGTGACGAGCCGGCGGCAGGCGGCTTCTGCCTCATCCTCCGAACCCGGGCCCTCCCACAGGCCCAGGTTCAGCCAGCCGGGCGCCACGGCCAGGAAGAAGTCCGATCCGATGCTTTCGTAGACCCGCGCGGCTGGATTTTTGCCCTGCCTGAACATCGCGGCGGCGTGCCGTACATGCTGGCCCGTCCACCCCGTGATCCACGCTGGCTTGCCTGCCATCCCCGGTCAGGACGTCGCGCGCAGCGGAGGAAGGTCTGCTGGGTCGATGCCGGGAATCGGCTGGCCGGTGGCGTAGCGGAAGAGCATCGTGTGCAGGTACGCCGACAGCGCCGCCGACGTGACGCAGGTGAAGAAGAAGGACACACCGCCGACGACGGCGATAGCGCCACCGAGGAGCGCGGTTCCGGTCAGGTGGCCGCTCACGCCGACGGCGATGGCGACGACGCCCGCGACCGCCACTATGAGGCTCACGACCATGGCGATCACCCAGGGGGCCGCCAGGCGGATATTGCTGCGGATCGTGGCACCGAAAGTTCCCTTGACCATCGCGGCTGACCTGCGCAGCGTGGCGGCAGGCATCGTGCCCTCGCTGATCACCAGCGGGATAGCGAAGATGGTGGCCACGGCCCATCCGATCCCCGCGACCAGCCGCACCGCCAGGCCGCCGATCCCGAAGCGCTGCAGCAGGTTCATCAGCACCCCGACGAGCGTGGAAACCGTCGCCCAGGCTGCCAGCTGCCAGCGCCGCGACCAGGCGACCCCTATCGCCGCCCGGACCGTCGGCGTACCGCCATCCGCGCGGATCATGGCTGCGGCCACGACCGCGCCTGTCACCAGTACCATCACGAAGGTTGCCGCCCAGATAGCGGCCGCGTAGACGACAATCCCGACCCATCCGCTGCCGACGATGTTGGGCGTGATGTGGCCGTAGAACCAGGCCGGGAACATGATCCCGCCCAGGACAGCGGCCGCCGCGACCCCGCCGCCGAACAGCAGCACGATCATCGACTTGTCCGCCATCAGCAGCTGGTAGGTGGCCTTGACGAGCGCCCGCGACGGCGTGAACTTCGCTCCGCCCGGCGGATTCGGCGGAGCCCACGGATCTGCCATCCCACTCCCTTTCACACGCAGTCCGGGTGGCGATAGCACCATATCTCCCGCAAGACCCCGCGGGCTGATGGACCCAGCCTCGGGCTTGTTGCTAGCTTCGGGAGGGTGACCGAGCCCGTCGCCGCGAGGCCGTATATGCCTGGTTACGGGACGCTTCCCGCGGGCGAGGGGAGCGGCCTTCTCCCCTGGTCGTGGGCGGAGGAGAGGCTGGTCCGCTCCCACGACTTCTGGCTGGCGACGGTGACTGCGCAGGGAGCGCCGCACCTGATGCCGGTCTGGGCGGTCTGGCGCGCGGGCAGGCTGTGGTTCAGCAGCTCCAACGGATCGCGCAAGGCGCGCAACCTGGGCGCCGAGCCCCGCTGCACGGTATCGACCGACAACCCGCTCGAACCGGTGGTCGTGCACGGCCGGGCTCAGCGGATCACCCATGCTGACGCGCTGGCAGCCATGCTTGCCGCCGAGAACGACAAGTACGGGACCAGCTACGGCATGGACATGGTGGATCCAGCCTCGAACAGCGTCTTCAGCCTGCTGCCCGAGTGGGTATTCGCCCTGGACACCGGCGACTTCTCGGGATCCCCGACCCGGTTCACCTTCGGTATCCAAGCGGGATGATCGTGATCACCCTCATAATGCGGGAAGGCCATGATGATCACGCAGAAGGGTGCGGTCCGGAATGAACGCTTCGCAGGCCCAGCCAGTGGCCGTTCGCAGCAGCTGGTTCCCCTGGCGGCATGCGCAGCACGCGCACCCGGCGCTGCAGGACGCGCACGACAGCCGGACACTCGGCGAGCGGGTCGCCGACAGCATCGCCAGCTTCGGTGGATCCTGGCCGTTCATCTGCACGGCAAGGCATTCGATCCCTTTCCGTACATCGCACTGAACCTCGTGCTCTCGGCGCTCGCCGGCCTCCAGGCGCCGATCATCATGATGAGCCAGAACCGGGCGGCGGCCCGCGATGAGATCCTCGCCCAGCACCACTACGAGGAGACCCAGAAGATCGACCAGCTGCTCCAGGCCAACACCAATCTGACGCAGCAGGTGCACGATCTCACCGAGAAGGTCCACCGGCTGACCGAGCAGCTCTGCCAGACCACCAGCTGAACCGCGCTGCCGCCCGGGAGCCGCGGACGCGTCGCAGCGGCGAAGGGGACACCGATGGCAACCACTGGCGTGGCCGTGGTGACCGGGGCCGGATCCGGCCTTGGCCGGTGCATCGCCCAGGCGCTGCTGGCGGCCGGATGGCAGGTGGCGGTGGCCGGGCGGCGCGAGCAGGCGCTGCGCGAGACCCTGGCCCGACTGGCGCACAGTCGTCGACACCAACCTCACCGGCGCGTTCCTGTGCGCTCACCACGCGGTCCAGATCATGAAGGCCCAGGCTCCCCGCGGCGGCCGGATCATCAACAACGGCTCGATATCGGCACACAGCCCCCGCCCGGGCAGCGTCGCCTACACCGCCACCAAGCACGCGATCACCGGGCTGACAAAGTCGATCTCGCTGGACGGCCGCGGTTTCGGCATCGCCTGCGGGCAGATCGACATCGGGAACGCCGCCACCGACATGACCGGGGCGATGACCCACGGCGTGCCACAGGCCGACGGCTCGCTGGCTCCTGAGCCCACCTTCGACGCCCAGCACGTCGCGGCCGCCGTGCTCTATATGGCGAGCCTGCCGCTGGACGCCAACGTGCAGCTCCTCACCATCACCGCCACGACGATGCCCTTCATCGGCCGGGGATGACCGGCTGGCCTCGTCGCGGGTCAGCCGCCCAGCATGAGGCTCGCGCAGTGCTCGCCGATCATCATGGCGGGGGCGTTGGTGTTCCCGCCGACGATGCCCGGCATGATCGACGCATCGGCGACGCGGAGCCCGTCAACACCCCGGACCCGCAGCGCCGGATCGACCACGGCCTGCTCGTCCGCCCCCATCCGGCAGGTGCCGACCGCGTGGTACACCGACGTCGCGCGGTTCGGCAGCTCCTTGGCCAGCGCCGCCCGGTCCGGGTACTCAGGTCCAGGTGAGAGCTCGAGCTCGACACCACCAGCGATGACCTTGCTGGCCATCACCTCGCGGACCAGCTCCATCCCGTCCAGCAGCAGCCTGCCGTCGTCGGGCTCGGTCAGGTAGCCCGGGTCGATGACCGGCGCCGCGGCCGGGTCAGCGGAGGCGAGGCGGAGCGTGCCACGGCTCTTGGGGTAGATGAGCGTCGGCATGATCGTCAGGGCGGAGCGCTTGTCGACCTTGTGCCTGGTGGGCGCGTCCTGGTTGGGGAACGGGTACGACCAGGGCAGCGTGTGGATCTGGATGTCGGGGATCTGCCCGGCCTGCGGGCTGCGGACGAAGCCGACAGCCTCGAAGACCGTGCGGCCCATCCAGGTGTCGCCCCGGACCGCCTCCTTGATCACGCCGCCGGCGAAGTAGGGCGTGGTGCCGCGGTTGCGGGCCGACTTCATGACATAGGTCATGGGCACGAACATGTGGTCGTGCAGGTTGTCGCCGACCGGCAGGTCGGCGACAACGCCGATGCCGTGGCCGCGCAGGTGCTCGGCGGGGCCGACGCCCGACAGCATCAGGATCTGCGCCGAGCCGTACACCCCGGCACACAGGATCACTTCCTTGGTGGCCCGGATCGTGTCGCACCCGGCCTCGGTGACGACTTCGACGCCGGTGGCCCGGCCATCCTCGATCACGACCCGGGCGATCAGTGAACGGGTGCGGACGGCGAGGTTCGGCAGGCCGTGGCCGTCCAGGTAGCCGACGGACGAGCTGTAGCGGAGGCCACCGGAGACGTTCTGCTGGAAAACCGAGACGCCTTCCTGGGACGCGCCGTTGTAGTCGTCGATCGTGGGCGCGCCCGTGGTCTTGGTCAGGGCCTCGATGAAGGCCTGCGAGGCCTCGGTCAGATCCTTCTGCCGGGTCACCTGGATCGGTCCGCCAGCTCCGCGCAGGTCGGTGCCGCCGTCCTCCCAGCTCTCCATCCGCTTGAAGCTCGGCAGCACGTCAGCGTAGCTCCACCCCGCGCAGCCGGCCGCGGCCCAGTCGTCATAGTTCTTGCGGTTGCCGCGGACGAACAGCATGCCGTTGATCGAGCCGGAACCGCCGAGCACCCGGCCGCGGGGCTGGGGGATCTTGCGGTCCAGCGCACTGGGCTGGGGGGCCGTGTAGTAGCCCCAGTCCAGGCGCTTCTTCAGTGCCGGGACGTTGTGGAAGATGGCGATCATGCCGGGCTTGCGCACCAGCCGCGTGCTGTCCGGCCCCCCGGCCTCCAGCAAGATGACGCTGGCGCCTGACTCGGCGAGGCGCCTCGCCAGCACGCAGCCGGCGCTGCCGGCCCCAGCAACGACGTAGTCGGCGACCTGATCCATGGGGTCCTCGCAACGGCACGTGAGATGACCGCGGGCTGCCCCGGACTCTATGCCTCCGCACCGCGCAAGACAAGAACACGTTCTAGTTTCATGCGGTGCGGCGCCGGTGCCGCACCGCACGGCCCCGGTAAGCGGCGAACGCGCCAGCGGTGGCAAGCGCGGCGGCCGTCCACAATCTCGGGTTCGTCCGGGCCGGCTGCTTGCGCAGCGTCAGTGGCATCACATCGAGGTGGACCGCCGT
>Ga0307373_10001689_pt1 | contig 41071 bp, 69 predicted proteins | sample OX2MG_FD_202534 | JGI IMG/M metagenome (GOLD analysis project Ga0307373, IMG submission 202534) | Soil microbial communities from Risofladan, Vaasa, Finland - OX-2 | ecosystem: Environmental > Terrestrial > Soil > Coastal area > Acid sulfate soil | place: Finland: Risofladan, Vaasa | collected...
TGAGCACGTGCAGCTCGCGGTAGTCAAGGATCATGTCCACGACAGGGTGCGTGTCCCGGAGCCCGCTCAGCACCTTGTCGTCAGCCTGCCACTGCCCGGTGCGGGTCTTGCGCGGCTCAGGCAGGCCTAGATCCCCGAAGAGGAACTGGCCCACTTGCGGGGCCGAGTTGGGGTTGAGGAACCTGCCTACGGATGATGTGATCTCGGCCTGCTTAGCTTCGAGGAGCCCGGCCAGTTCGCGGGAGAAGGCGGCGAAGAAGGCGGGGGAGATCAGCATCCCGGTGGACTGCATCCGGTCCACCATCGGGATCACGGCGTGGTCGAGATCGAGGATCATGGCCGGTACACCACCACCGCGCATGGGAACGGCGCCGCGGCCGTGCAGCCCTCGAACTTGATGCGCCCGCGGATGTACCGGATCTCCGGCTCCACCGCCAGCACGCACTCGTGCCACCAGGCGGTGTCCGTCCGGGCCGGCACCAGCGCCACCACCAGAGCCCCGTTGGCCCAGCTCTGAACGGCCTTGTTCATCCACAGCGGGATCGCGCGGCCGTAGGGTGGGTTCATGAATACCCGCTCCTGTCCCCAGTCCTGCTCCAGCCCGTTGTCGGCTTCGGTGTAGAACTTGGGGCACTTCGCGTTGTCGGGGGATGCGCACGGGTCCAGGGTAAAGTCGAACTCTCGATCCAGCTCCAGGAAGAACTCCCAGGGGGTTCCGTAGTCTGTGCGGACGCTGCTGAGCAGAGCTGGATTCACAGCCCCCTCGAATCCCTGAACGCCAGATCCTTGCCGACCTGCACGCCCAGCGCGAATCCCGCCTGGCGCAGATCCCGCGCCGCGATTCCATCCACGAGGCGCGAATCCAGGCCCAGGTTGAAGGCTTCGAGCTGGATCTCCCGCACGCGCCAGCGCACCGGCGGGGGGTTGATGATCCAATTTGCGATTCGCCTTTTCATGGTTTGACCACTTCCGTCGGCACCCCCGCCGTCTCTGAGATCCTTATCATGTTCTTGGTCCCGCTGCTTTTGCCGTCCCAGAACGCTAGCACAACATCGGGCTTGCCAAACTTGAGCATTTCGCGGTTGCGGATCAGGCCAGCAATGGCCCCGTTTTTGCTCCAATCTGCTGGGTACGTTTCAACCGGAATCCCGAACAGTTCTGCCGTCTCTCTCCCCAGACGATCTGCACCTCGCGCCCCGCCTTCGATCACGGCCTCGCACTCCCAGCCGTGGCGGGCAAGGCAATCAACGAACCCATCCACGAATTTTTGCTGATCCCTCCATGTTCGGCTCCCACAGATCAGCAGCCTCACCGCTTGCCCCTCTCCCGCGCCTGGATGTGCAGTATCCGGTCCAGCAGCGCGTTCTGGACCTGCTCGGCCGCGACCATGTTCAGCGCGGACGATCCCCCATTCCCGTCCGAGTCCAGGATGGTGATCTGGATCTCTGTATCCGGCCCGGCGAGCACGAGCAGCCCCCCGCCGTGCAGGTCCAAGGTGCGGATGGAGTCTGGAGGACTGGAGGCGCTCATTCGGCCTCCGATGTGTCCGGCTCGAACGCCTGGGCGATGTCGAAGTCAAAGATCCGATCTGCTTCAAACTCGGCCAAATAGGCAGCATCGCCAAGCTTGAATTGCATCCAAGCGTGGACCAAAGAAGCTTGGACCATCGCCCCCGTTGCCCCAAACTCCCGCAACCCGGAGTGGTCCAGTGCGTACTTCTCCAGTTCCTCTGCCGGTTTGTTGACCGGCCAACAGAGACCGTAGACCTGTGTGAAGCTCACGAACGTAGGCAGTTCGCGCTCAATGCCGTTCTCTTTGAGCCACTTCAGGGCGCGCGCTTTGATGATCTGACATCCCCACTCATAGCCGCCCGGCTCTCGCGGCGGAGGGCAGCCTTGTGGGGCGTCTTCGGGAGTGAACCCGGAGATGTCAACGGTTTTTATGACCTGTGGGTTGGAGTTGGAGGCGCTCATTGCTTGCCCTTTCCGTTCAGCGCCGGGTCGCGGGTCTCGATCCTCGAAGGCATCAAAGGCACCAGTGTCCCGAAATAGGAGCCGTGACAGAAGTCCCCGCCCCTGATGCGGTGCGGGGCCGGCGCCGCCTTCCCGTCCCGCTTTATCGTGGCGGGGACGGAGGACTTGCACTGTTCGCACGTAGTCAGCATTGAATGTCTCCTTTCACGACCCAAACAGCTCCCTGTGCCGCGCCATGAGCTTCGGCGCGACCCTGATCTGCGCATCGGCATCCCGGCATGCATAATGCAGCGCGTCCTCGAACGGGATATCCGCCAGCGTGGCCTGCGGCATCGGCCCCAGCTCCCGCTCCACGATCTCCCTGGCTCCCATGGCCTGCTCCACCCCCTCACCGTCCTCCTCGACCAGCGCCCCGGTCATCGGGTCCTTCCGCTTTCCCGCGTTCTGCCACCTCTCCCACAGGTTCACCCGCGACTCGCAGAGATCCCCGAACGGGTACGCGCCCGGACTTCCGAACCAGGTCCGAAGATCCGTGGGCTTCACCCCGCGGTAGTCAGCCAGCATCTTCTCCAGCCGCCGGTTGATGCTCCAGGGCTTTGAGTCGCGCTCGACTCCGTTCCTGAACACCTTGACCGGCGCCGCCGGCCCCCATTCGATGGAGTGCGCCGCTTCGAGGTACTGCAAGCTGAGCAGGGCTTGGGCCGGGGCTACGACTTCCTCGTAGGACTTCATCCGCATTCCGCAATGCCGCCACGCAAGGGCCTTGAGGCCCTGAGGCTCGTCGCAGAGCTGGTAGGCGACTACCATCGTGTCCACGGTGCGGGGGTAGAGAGGGAGGGCGATGCCCATGGCGCGGGCGACGGATAGATCGTGCAGGGCGTTGTGGACATAGACCACATCGTCCATAGCCCCCAGCCGGGCATCGAGGCTGCGGGCGAAGTCAACATTCTCCGCAAGGGCCAAGTACGCCTCGCCGGGGGCGATGGACACTTGAACGGACCACGGATGAGCCTCTGACCCCTCAGTGTCCAGTCCAATCTCACCGCGCTGTTTTCCGATCACATAGTTGATCGTCCTGCCCGCAGCAACGGCCCGATACCGGGGATTCGGGCATTCGTCTACGGGCATGTACATCTTCCCGCCCACCGCCCGCCCAAACGCCTCCACATCCCGGAGCACCTGCAACATGGCCCCGGAATCGTGCAAACCGCTCGCCGGGTGGTAGGCCGGGACCACATGGCACCCCAGCCCTGGATGCCACAGGCTCAGCCCATGCAGCATCTCCAGGCCCATGCCCTCCCACTCCGTCCCCAGCGTGATCCAATCGCACACCAGGGCCGAGCAGGCCAAGATCAGATCGGGCTTGACCCGCTCCAGCTCCCGCACCAGCTCCGGCCCCCACCGGGCGATCATGGCGTCGGGAATGTCCTTGTCGCTCAGCGGGCGCTCCTTGACCAGGTTGGTCAGGTACACGTCCTCCCGCTTGAGCCCGATGCGGTCCAGATAGCGCTCCAGCTCCCGGCCGGTGACGCCCACGAACGGGCGCCCGGTGCGCTCCTCGTCCCGGCCGGGGTGGGAGCCGATGACGCAAAGGCGGGATGGGGTCGGGCCTTCGCCCGGAATGACGCGGCTCATGCTGTGACTCTCGACGCAACGCACTCCGGGCACACGTGCTGGTCCCTGTGCCCCATCACCTTCACCACCCGCCACCCCGACTTTTTCACGTGCGATGTGGCTTGCCACGTGGACGACTGCCCCCAAAGGAGCAGGCGCGATGGGCACCCCTCCCGGTCACACAGGATTGCGGTGTTCCATCCGGCCATCGGCGGCTCCTGCCTAGTCAATCGGATCATGACTCCCCCCGGATCGCCGCTACCACCTTCTTCGCCGTGACCATCCCGATCCCCTGGTTCCGTTCCCCATCCGCCGTCCTCCATTTGATCCCCGCCCAGTCCTCCACACCCGCCGTGGCCATCTCCAGGACGCTCTCGAACCTCGCCGCGACGTGCTGGCTCCTGACCCAACTGATCCCAGGCAACTGCGCCGCGACCCGCCTCACCAGCCCCGGCTTGAGCATCGGCGCCATGTCCTGTGAGTTGTCGAACTGGCAGAGGCTCCGGTGCCGGTCGAACTCCTTGGCACTCCACCAGTGCCACAGGTCCATGACCACGGCCACCGTCTCCCGCCGCGAATCCGTGCGCCTCACCCGGACCCCGCCCAGGGTCTCCACGCTCGTCAGCCACCCCTCGAAGTCCCGCACCATGTACCGCCGGCGCCCCAGCTCGACCGGCACCCACCCGCCGCCGCGCGGGATCACCATGATCCCGTCCCGGTCCCTGCGCCAAGCCCCCTCCACGATGAGATAGACGACGTTGTAGGTGTTGACCAGTCCGGGGAGCTGGTGCCCGATGAACCGCCCGTTGCCGATGCACTGGAGCACGTCGCCGATCTTCTTGATCTCAGCGCCAATTTTGAGCGGGAGATCGTCAGGACCAGATCCCAACCAGGCCGCGTCTCCGAACTCCAGCGGGTGCATGGATGCGGTGTTCGGGGGGAACAGGGGGAGAAGGTCGCCGGAGCCCGCGCGTGGATCGAGGTGAATCATTCCTCGTAGACCCTCCTGTAGATCTGCTCCAACCGCCTCACAGCCCGCTCCGATGCCCGCGCTTGCCCTCTCCGGGGGAACTCCAGCACGGCAACGATGTCGAACGCCTCCAGCCCCACCCGCCAGTTGGGCTTCTTCTGGATCTCCGCGCTCAGCGCGCAGCCGTCCGCGAACCACTTCTGCCCAGCAGTGTGGCCGGGGACGGGGATCACTTCGCCCCCCGGCGCTTCACATGCCCCGAGATGCAGCGGCGCACCTTGCAGGGGCCGAAGTTGGAGGGCCGCATGACAATCCCACCGGCGCCGCCGGAGTGCTTGAACAGCGGCGACTTGATGTTCCGCGGCATCGGGCAGCCGCACCGTTTGCAGAACGCGGTCGGCGGCGGCTTCATCACTCCCACTCCTCCCGCCCGGCGCCGAACACCATAGAGGCCAGCGTCGGGAAGTCGCTCATCCCACTCACCGAATCGAACTCCATCCCGATGAGCCCGTTGTCCACCGCGCTCTGGTGCCGAGCGTCCAGCACCCGCGAATGGAACACCAGCCCGCTCTCCTCGTCGTTGGTGCGCCACAGCTCCAGGATCACCTGGACCAGGAAGCCCATGTTGGAGTAGCCGGCAAACTCCTTGCGCCCGGTCTTTTTGTCGTTGATGTACTCGTCCTTGACCTTATGGAGCAGGATCAGGTTGGTAGTGGTGGAGTCGAGCCCGGCGCGGATCACCTCCTCGAACTCCGCCTTGACCGGCCCGTAGTGATGCGGCTCGACCTGCGCCAGCTTCCCGAATCTGGCGAGCCGGATCAGCTCGTAGGCTTCGGTGCCGGTGTCAATGACCAGGGTGCGGAACCTCCCGCTGTCCATGGCGAAGAAGTAGTCGCGCTGGAACCGCTCCCACATCTCCACCGCGGCCTCGTTCTTCACGTCGCCCATCTTGCCCTTGGCACCACGCCCGGTGAGCCGGTACTGGCTCTCCATGATTTCCTTGCCGGCGGCGATGAAGGGCTCGACCACGCCCTCCAGGCCGACATCGAAGTTGATGTAGGCAATGGGGCCGGGAGCGGTGAGCGCCCAGCGCGTCTTGCCCGCCTTGTGCGGCGCCTGGAGGGAGACGATGAGGCGCTTGCGAATTTCGGTGGACACGGGCCGGAAGCCGGTGCCGGAAACGTCAATGGCCTTGCGTTGTTTGTTGATGTCAACCACGGGCATCCTCCAATACGATCTCCACTTCCGGGGCATCTGCCCCGCCCGGTTGGCGCGAAAGTTCCCGGATGCGGGCTTGAGTTGCAAGCGCCTCGGCCTTCCTCGCCTCCCGCTCCTGCTTCGCTCGCCACACCCAAGGGGACACAAACCGGGGCTTGTACCGCTCGGGATGGTTCTTCTTCTCCCAGTCGCGGTAGGCCCGCTGCGCTTTCTCCATCCGCCCATCGCCTTGAATCATCAACCCAGCTACGGGAGCCTCCACACCCCGCAGCCGAAACCGACCCATCCGCGCGGGAGATGGACCGGACGACGTTCTCAGGGTCTCCACGAACAAGTACTTGTCCGATTGCACTTCGGCGGAGACGATCATCGCGTCGGCGGTTGACAGCTCAACCACTCTCGCCGGATATCCGAGCGATCCCTCGAGCGGGAACCACAACGGACACAAGCTCAAGCTCTTGGACTCAATCGCCGCTTGCAGAGCGCCAGAAACATCCACAGAAACATCCACGGCCTCAGTTGTCACGGTCTCTCCTAAAAAGAGGGCGGTCCCCATCCCGCCCCCTGGTTGTTCCGGCCGGCGCCTCGCCTAGCCGAAGTTGATGATCCCGCCCTGGTAGCTGATGCCGGCCAGCGAGCCCAGCACCTCCGCGTTCAGGATGGCCTTGGTGATCGCCGCCTTGCGCGGCTTGTACTTCTCCTGGTCCAGCACCTTGTCCTTCATCAGCCGGGGCATCACGGCCTTCAGCGGCATCCCGTCCGGGAAGTCCCCGGTCGAGAGCAGATCCACGAGGATCTCCTTGACCGCTTCGGCGTCGGGGTTGTCGCTCTCCCCGCTGCCGGACGAGGCCGCGGCGCCCTCGGAGGCGTTCGACTTCGCGCGCTCCTTCTTGCCGCCCGCACCCGCACCCGCCGTCTTTTTGGCATCCCACGGGAGCCGGTTGCACTTCTTGGCAACCAGCACCGTGCGCTTCTTGCCGTCCTCATTCTCCAGCCCCTGCCGCTCCTGCTGGGCGACGCGGGTGAAGAAGAAGGAACCGCCGATCAGATCCTTCACGCTGGACAGCTTGCTGGCGGGAACCCCGCAGTCGAAAATGATGGAGCGGATGAACGCCGCGTAGTTGCTGGACTCATTCAGGCCGCGCCCCTCCACGCTGGGAATGGGTTGCGACTTGTCAGCGCTCGGCGCCCACTCGGTTTCCTTGCCGGCGGAGTAAAACTGCTCGTCCGCCTGTCCTTCCTCGTCGGTGAAGTGCAGGTGCAGGCCGAAGCTGGTGGCCCCGGTGTTGCCGTCCTTGCCCTTGAACGTGTAGAAGTCCCAGAGAGCATCGGTGATCTCGGCATTGAAGTCGGTCTTCAAGCCTCCCTTCACCAGTTGATCCGGCAGAAACCCTGCCGGTTTATTTTGCGGATTTGACATTCAGCCTCCTCTAGAGTGTCGGGCGGTTGCCAACCTTGGGAGCCCCACGCCCGCGGGGAGCCCCTGAACTGGTGCCGGGTGAGGAAGGGGCGACATGAACCCCCCACGCCCTTGCGGGTAGTGGCACCCGGCGCAACTCACATCTTTGGCAGCGGCTTCGGCAGCCTGCCCTCCCCGACGCTGGTGCAGGCCGCGGTGAACCACCGCGGCAGGAACTCCCGGTACTGCCAGAGGAACCACTTGATGTTGTCGTCCAAGACCAGCGTTTCGCACTGGTCCTCCGCCGACCGCATCCCGCGTCCCACCATCTGCACCAGGGTCAGCACCGCCATGAACGCGCCGTACTTCTTGTCCTGAGCCGCCCTGGCCTTCATCACCGCGCTGCTGAGATCCGGGAAAGGGATCTTGGTGACGATCTGGTACTCGCACTCCTCGGCCGGGAAGTCCCAGCCGGTAGTCGCGGCGGGCGAGACCAGCACCCGGCAGCCTTGTGCCCGCTTGAACTCCTCGAACACGCTCCGAGTTGTAGCCGGAGTGTGGGCTAGCAGGATGTCCCGATGGACACTGTGAGCCATAATCAGATCCCTGCGCTTGTAAGAGACAGTGTGTACGATGCCCTTCCGGTCGCGCCGGTCACTGATTATTTGATCCATCACTTCAAGCCAGACCTGCTCGTCGGCGGGCGTGTTGTGGTGGTTCATTCTGACCGTGGGGACATGGATCACCGGGCGCCGCTTGGCGGGGAAGTCGCTGGGGTAGTCGGCGAAGTCCAGGTCCGACTTGGGCACGCCCAGCAGCTCGGCGGTCTTGGGGCGGATGGTGGCCGAAACGAAGTCCACGTGCGGGATGCCGCGGAACAGGCACCGCTCGGCGTGCTTGGCCGGCCAGACGATGGAGAACTTCACCAGGCGGGGGCTGCGCTCGATAACCCAGCCGGCATCAAGGTCGCGGAGAACCTCCAGCTTGTCGCCCAGCACGGCCAGTTGCCGCGCCTCCCTGCGCAGGCTGCGGATGATGCCGGGGGATGCGCCGAGCCCGGTTTGGGTGTCCACGATGAGGCCCCTGACGATCTCCAGTCTCCGCTCCACGGACCCGCCTTGTGCCTCCGCCCATTTGCGCCATTCGTGCGGAGTCAAATCGTTGCCGGGGACGGAGGAGCCGACCAGGCTCAGTTCGGTTTCAGTGATCTCGTTGGAGAGGAACTCGCAGAGCCATCCAACCGCATCGTGGGCCTCGTCCAGAACCAGCCGGTCGAACGTCCCGATCCCCTTCCCGTGCCCCTGCATGTACATGTAGTAGGCGTAATTGGTCACAACGATCCGCGCCTCCGACGCCTCCCGCACGGCGTCGAAATAGAGGCAGCCGTTTTGCCTGAACGAGCAAGGTGCGCCGGACCTGCAAGGCCCGCTGTCGCACGACTCGGAGACGGGATCGCCAAATTCCCCCTCGGAGAGCCCGACGCAGTTGTAGGCGTTCATCCCCCGCACGTCCACCATGCCCGCTTCCCGGAAGTCGCGCATGAGCTGGGACTGGAGCCCTTTGGTCGAGGTGAGAATGCAGGTGCGCTGGCCGGTCATCAACGCAACCATAACGTACATGAGGCTCTTGCCGGCGCCGGTGGGCATGGCCGACATCACAAACCGCTGTTCGCTGGACATGTGCCTCAGCGCCGCCGCCTCCTGGACCGGGCGCCACTCGGAGAACTTCTCCGGGGCTCCCAGGGCGCTGGGCGGAGGCATGGTGCTCATGAGCATCTAGTGATTCCCCGCAACCGCTCGAAGAGTCTTGATCCCCTTGTAGGTCTGACTCTTGATATTGCCCACTGTGCAGTGCAGCTCCTCAGCCGCCTCCCGGCCCAGGCGCTCGTCCAGGAAGGTGGTGCGGATGATCCGGCGCTGGCTTGGAGGCAGCAGCTCCAGGAGCCGGTCAGCGGTGAGCTTCGCCACCACGTTGTCCAGGTCATGGTCGCGGACGGGAACCTGCATCGGGCTCGATTCGCCGGAGCGAGGGTCAACCGGACCGTCTTCGAGGGAGACAACGGAGTCGAGCGAACGGCGGGCTGCGAGATAGTCCGCGCGCCAAGCCATCCGTGCCTCGTTGAAGGCCACGCGGTAGATCCAAGTGGACAGGTGATCGGGGTGGGCCACGGTGCCCAGCTTGCGCCAGATTTGGAGCCACGCCCGCTGACGCAGATCCTCAGCGTCGCGGCATTGGGAGTAGGCGGCGTGCACGGCCGCGGCGACTAGGCGGCGGTGCTGTTTGTAGACGATGTCAAACTCTTCGCTGGTCATTTGATCCTCCTCATCTTGGCCGGACCCACCGGCTGCTCCTTGCGCTTCTGTTTCCAGCGCCGTTCATCCTTGGCCGTCGCCGCCCACGGGTGGGGACGGGTGCGCCCGCAGGAAAGACAGTAGAGGCCGCGCTTGCCGGACGGGAGAGTGGAGGCCACTTCATGCCGGTGGGCACAGAACAGTTGCGGCTTCACTCGCCCTCCTCGTGGACCTTGGGCCTGCGCACCCGCTTGGGAGGCTTCAACTCCGACGGCGCCACGCCCTTGGACTCGCTCAGCAGCCACTTCCAGGTATCCAGCTTCTTGAGGTAGCGGTCGCGCATCGCCCCGTCCGGCATCTGCTCAAACTGGTAGCGGAGATCAGCGACCAGTTGCCTAGCTGTGCTCTCGTCCCCGTCTCCGACAGCGGAGTCAATCACCTTCTGCGCACGGTCGAATAGTTGCGTGAACCTCTGTTGGTCCTCAGCGTCTCTCACCACACGGATCGCTGCGGTGATCTGCCCCAAGTTCGTGCATTCGGGCTTGATCGAGGCGAGCATGGCCATGCCCTCGTGCCAGCACCAGCGGAGGATGTCGGACGGGGTGCCGAAGGGGAACATGCGGGACAGCACCACCTCCTCCATGCGCCGGCCCCAGTCCTCCGGGGCGCGGAACTGGTAAAGGGTGGCGTGGCCCTTGGAGTCGGACGCGGGGACTAGGTACTCGGAAGGATGCAGTACAGGCTTGCGTTTTTTGCTCATTGCGCCTCCCGCGCGCGGAACGCGCAATCCAGAATGAATATAGGACTAGCCGACACTGTCGCGGTTAGCGCAACCAGTGCCGTCTCCGCGGCTATCGCCACCGGCCTCGCCACCGCGTCCATCCGCACCACCGCCGCCGTTGCGCCACTCGCCGCCCACGACGCCGAATCCGACTCACAGGACTTTGGCACCGCATTCGACATCTCCTGGCTCACCTGCACCGCAGTCCAGTATGATCTGTTTGTGCCGCTAAGCCATTTCGCAGCCCACTCCAACCAGGCAGGATTCCGTGTGACCTTCTGAGCGCACAGAATCCCGAACGTGACAAGCTGGACGGGGCTGAATTCCGGCAAAGGGATCTCCTCCACCGTTCGCACCCGCGAGAAGCCACTCTTGAGTTCGCCGTCATCCTTCCTGGCTCCCGACACCTCCACGGTCCAGAGGCGCGCGGGTTGAAAGGCTGCGTGAATGGGATTCAAGAGCACAGCAAGATAGGGGTGCCGGTAGACGTGAATCCATCCCCCTGTGCAAAGTTCACCAGAACCGGGCGCAGTGTGCTCGACACCAGGACCCCACTGGGTTCTCCCCCTCGTTTGGCTCGCAGCATCGGTGAGCTTGCACCATTGGATATTTTCCATTTCAGCCTCCTAGCTCGATTTCGAGGATGTGCTGCGCAATGACTTCCACAACTTGCGGGACGAGGGAGTTTCCAAGGGCTCTAGATCCCGGCGAAAAGCTTCACCACGGAAAGCGGGTCAATGGCCCCTTCGCGGCGCTGTTCTGTATTACACATTGTCGAGACAATCCCACACTACGCCCGCACTACAGCCGTGTCAATACCCTGAGCGGAATTATTTTCGGGTAGAAAAGAGATGCCCCGCGGACCCATCGGCTGGTCTGCGGGGCGGGGAGTGTGCGGGCAGTGTTTGGTGCTGCGGTTGGACTAGGAGGAGCCGATGTGTCTCAACCAGCACTATACCACAGCCGGCTGTATGCCCTGTGCCCCTCCGCCCCCACGCCCCGCCTCCGCCCGCGCCCCTAGACGCGCCCGCCGGGATGTCAGCGTAGCCGCTTCGCGGCTACTTGCACCCGGTCAGCCACGCCCAGGGAACCCCTTGCGCGGTCCGCAGCGGTGGCGGCGTGGGTGGGGGCGGGGGTTCCGCTCGCCGCTCACTGTTTACTCCCCGCCGTGATACCGTGATTGCAGGGGCCATTCATGGCCCACTCAAAGGAGTCCCAAAATGAATATTCTCGGAATCATTGGCGCCGTCACCAACGTGCTGCCCTTCGTCGAAACCATCATCACCAGCGTGGAATCCCTCTTCGGGGGCGGGAACGGGGCGAGCAAGCTCCAGGCCGCGACCTCCGCCACCATCGCCACTCTGCAAGCCTACGCCACCGCCGCCGGCACTTCGCTGCCCGCGACCATCGAAGCCGACATCGCCACGGCCATCTCGGCCAACGTGAAGGTCATGAACGATCTGGGCCTGCTGCTCCCGCCTGGCTCCCCCAGCAACGTCGTGGTCAAGTCCGCGGCCGCGGGCAAGTAGTCTCACCACAACTCTCACCAAAACACGATGGCCCCGGTTCCTGCAAAGGTTCCGGGGCCATTATCGTGTAGGGCCGACACCGGGAGGAAGCCTCCCACACCCTATCCATGTTCGGGCTTGTGTATCGGTGCCCTCAGGCTATCACAGCTCCGCGAACGTCGTACCCGTCTCCACCCCCAGAGCACGCGCCAGGCTCAGCGCATACCCCGCCGAATCGTTGGCATCCGACGCCGGCGCATACCCCGGCCACCCCGCCCCGTCCCCGGCGATGAACTGCTCGATGGTCTGGTCCGGGTAGTGCGCCGCGTGGTTGGTCAGGTCGAGATGCAACTTCTCCCAACCCGTTGCGTCATCGGGGAAGATCGAGAACCCACCATCATCCTGCGGGTAGCCCGGCCACGATCTGAGATCCCCCGGGTTGCAGTTCCGGGTCGGGCGGGCGCCGGGGACTCCGAACCCCTCTTGCTCCGCAATCGCCTTCGCCATCCCGTCCAGGTTCTCTTGGGTCACCGCGCGCCTCCCAGCATCCGCTTCGCCAATTCTACCCCGGCCGTGCAGGATGTGGCCAGCGCGCCCCAGATCACCCACCGCAGCCGCTCCAGCGCCCTGAGCCGGGTCTCCACGTCCGAGCGGACCAGGGCGTCGTCGCGGTCCTTCTTGTCGAGGCGCGCCTCGATCCCGGAGACGATGGTTGCGGTCTCAATCAGGATGTCGCGGTCGCTCTTGCCGGCCCAGCTCATTCACCGCTCCCGGCCGGAGGAGTGGGCTGCTTGAGGTACTGGGCCAAGCTCCCGCGGAGGATCTGCGAGGCGTGGTAGGCCCACTGCGCGAAGTAGGATGCGTTCTTGGGGAGGGGGGGCATCCCGCTCAGGACGGCGCTGAGGATGTAGGCCGCGGTGAGGGTTTCGATGCCGTGGGTGTTGATGAAGTGAAGCAGCGGGCTCATGGTGATCGTCTCCTTTGCTACATGCAGTTCCAGGCAGAGCCGGTAGACACGGCTAGCACCACATCGGTGCCCCCGCCGACGCAGGCTCCGATAGTAAAGGTGGTCGCGTCCGTGACCACCACGGTTGCGCCAACACCCGATGTTGAGGCGGATGGAAGCGTTGCGACGGTGTAGGTTGGCAATTTGGGAGCGCCAGTCAGCGTGGGTGATGCGACAGTGGGCGATGCCGACATGACCGCGGTTCCGCCTGTGCCGGTCTGCCCGGTGATGGCCGTTCCGCCGTTGATGGACAGCGAATTGAAAAGGCCCTCCCCGCTGGCGTTGATGACGGTTGTGCCGTTAACCTGGTAGTCGCATCCAGTGCAGTTGAACAGCGAGGCGCTGATATTCCCGGAGTTTGTGATGCTCCAAGCGTCCGCACTATTGGCGGCGTTACGACCGTCAACTTCCAGCGCGGAAGTGTTGTCGGGCGGCACGATGTGCAGGGCGATTGACCCAGAATCGCCCGCCGTGATGCTGGCCCCGAAGGTATGAAATTTCTGAAACAGCGCGGCTTCTTGCCACGTGTCTCCGGCGGTAGACGACCCAACGGAAATTCCGTACAGGGGGCGATTGCTGCCGCCGGAAAGCACCAGCAGGCCGTTTTCCTGGTTGCTCTGGCCGTCGGTGGCATCCGTTCCGTTGTTGTTTAGATCAAGCTCGGCCCCAGTCGCGTAGTTGTTGTGGTCTGCGTACTGCGTCACGGTGTTGAAGGCCCAGATGGGGCGATCCCCGCCGGTCCGTTCTGCCGCCGAAAACAATCCAACCGCCTCCGCAGCGCCTGGAGTTGACAGCGTCCCGCCAGCGGCGGCATGGACCTGGAAAGCCGAGTTGAATATGCGATTTGTGGCCCCGCTTCCGGCGTAGGCGTCGCTGAGGAAAATCGGGATATAGGCGGACGTATTGCCAATCACTGACTGAGTGCCGCGCACATCGAAGAAGTCAACGCCATTCGGCGGCGATGCCGAAACCCCGCTCCCGAGCCCCGTAGGCACCCAGCAGATGCCATTGGCCCCGGCAAGGGATGCCGAGCAGGCGTCTAGCTTGCCGGGCACGGTCGCCCCGCTGAACTGGTCGGCATAGCGCACCTGCTCGATGTTCTGCCCATTCAGCACCCCGTGGCTGGTCCAAGTGCTGTACAGGTCCCCTCCCGCATCGCTGCGCACCACCATCTGCACCCCGTTCGGGTTCGCAAAAGTGAGCCCGCTCAGGCCCGACGAGATCGGGGGGTTGCTGACCGTGAACCAGGTGCTCCCGCTCCAAGTGTTGACCGTGTAGGCGCCCAGCGTGTTGGTCTTGATCTGATACGTGGTCCCCGCCACCCCGGCCGCCACTGCGCAGCCGCATGATCCGCTGGGGGTTGCCGGCGTCGTGGTGAGCAGCACATCGTAGGTGGCGGCTCCCTGCGCGGGGAACCAGGAGACGCTGAGGTAGTTCGAGCTGGTGAGCACGGCGGGGGCGTTCCGCACCATGAATCCCGGCGACGGGGTGGCGTTGCCGATCGTGTAGTCCGCCACGATCCAGACGTAGTAGATCTGCCCGCCGGGCTGCCCGATCACGTTGATGGTCGCCTGCTGCACGGGCTGGGGGTTCTGTGCATTCGGGAAGGTGATCTGGGAGGTGGTGATCGGAGGGGCGGCCTGCGCGGCGCAGATCGGGGCCGTGGCGGCGAGGAGCAGTGCGAGGATGGGGAGAAGGCGCTTCATGGGGTGTATTCGGTGAGGCGGGATTGGATGAAGGTCATAGGGTCTCCTTTACGGCTAGTGCCGGGAGCCCGTGGTCATAGTCTATTTCACCAGGAAGTACAGCCCCGCCGCCAGCCCGGCCAGCAGCACCCATCCGGGCAGACCGGTCGCGGCCGTCGCCGCGCTGGCCGCGCTGGACACAGCCGAGAGCGGATTCGCCGCCGCAAGCTGGGACGCGGCCGGAGATCCCGCCGGGGGGGCCACGGTCTGAACGTAGGCCAGCAGGTCGCTCACCACCTGCTGGGGGGAATCAATCGTCTTGCAGTCAATCGAGGCCGACCTGGAACCCGCCGGCACTCCGCCTTGGGAGCCACAGGCGATGTCCACCGGGGTCGGGGGCGCGCCGGTCCAGTCGGTTGGGCGCTGGAACTGCTGGGGGGCGGATTGGAGGATCTGCTGGATGGAGGTCGATCCCTGCGAGGGAGTGATCTGGCCGGTCTCCACCTGATAGGCGATTTGCCGTGCGTTGAGCATGGCCGCGATTTGCGTATTGGCGTCGGCGCGCTTGACGCATCCGATGGTGCCCAGCGTTCCGCACTTGAACAGGTCTATGACGTAGGGCGCGGCCACGGCGGCGAGGCCGATGATGGGAACCGCGGCACCCAGCACGGACGCCGCCCCGGTGATCCCGGCCCCGGCGGCGGCCTGCGCCCCGGTCTTGGCTGCGACCTGCGCGACACCCAGGATTGCGGAGGTATTCGGCATTACAGCATCATCCGATTGAGTGCGCCCCGGTTCCCGTCATAGGTCTCCGGCGCCCAGGAAGGGACCATAGAGGGCGAAAGCGCGGGGGCAGGCTGCGCGACGGCCGGCGCGGGCGCGAATGATGGAGCCCCTGCGACGGGGGCCGCGGGGGGCAAGGCTTGCGGGAGGGCGTAGGGACCGGACACCTGCGGGATCACCGATGCGATTCCCACGTTCGGGGATGCAGTGGCCGTGGTGGCCGGGGTGGAGTTCGAGTTGGACCACCACCAGTAGAGGCCGATCCCGACCAGGCCGAATACCAGCAGCTTTTCTTCACCGCTCACGCTGCCTCCTAATGGGGGATCGAACCGGCGCTGTTGTCGGTGTTGAGAACGTTGCCATTCGCCGCCACTTGGCTATTCGCCCCGTTCTGCGAAGTGTAGAGCAGCTCCACAAAACAGCCGGTGGAGGGATCAACCGCCGACGTAGCCGAAGTCGAACAAGCGACGTAGAGGTTCTGGGACGAGTAGACGGGGGAGGGGAGGGTGAGAGTGACCACTCCGCTCCCGGCCACGGGCACGATGAGCTGCGGGCTGGTGCTCACCGTGGCGTTATTGCCGATCTGAACATAGACGGGGGTGGCGGAGTTTGGATTCTCAACCATCACCCCGTAGACGAAATTCCCCACGGTGGTTGGTCCGCCGGGGGCGGTGACGACGTGATCCGGGGTGCTCTTCAATGTTGCGTCAATGTAGGTGGCTGTGCTGGGAACAAATGAGACCTTGGTGGCCGCGCTGCTTGCCCGCGACTCACCACCAATCGGCGCCGCTCCCGCGGAGCCGGTGTAGAAGCCTGTTAACGTGATGCTGGGGTCCAACCCGCCGGAAGCGGTGGGACTAAAAATAGCGAGCCGGACTGCACCGTAGTAGCCTTCTCCGCTCAGCGTGGTACACCCAACCAGAAACCCGGTTGTCGCCGGCGTTGCGATGGGTTGCTGGGAGGTGATGGCAAAAAAGTGGACATCATCGGAGGACGCTTCCAGTTCAAGCTCCGCCGAGCCCGACGTAGTACCTCCATTCAAGGTAAGGCAGGCGTAGAACTGGTGGGCGGACTGGCCGACATTGCGGAAGTCGCTGGATACGGTCGTGCCCGCTCCACTGGCGAGGGTGACGGTGTAGACCTGCGACACCGACTGTGCGCGGACCAAGGGGGCGTAGACGGCAATCGCCGCCGCGAAGAATGTCAGCGTTGTGATAAATTTCCTCATAGTGCCCCCCACGATCCCGCACCCCGGACGACTCCGGGAGCCCTAATATGCCTTGGCCGAGAACGCGATCACGTCGGCCAGCACCACCGTGCCCCCGACCGTGCATCCCGTCGCGCTGGTCGCGCTCTGCGTAAGCAGATCGGCGGGCGTGGTGATGTCTCGCGCCTCGCAGAACCAGCCATGGGGAGCCGTGATCCCGAACGCGAAAGCCGCCGTGCAGCTCGTGGCTCCGGCCGTGAACGATCCCGCGGTCGCGCCCCCGGTCTGCGAGCCCGGCGTGCCACATCCGGTAATCGGCGGCGCCGTGCCATTGGTGATGCTGCCCGAACTGGTAAACACCCCGGCGGAGGTGATCTGCGAGATCGTGGCCCCGGTCGAGGATTCGAGCAGGAACGGGGTCGGCCCGGTGAGGGTGGACGGCTGGATGGTGAGGTTGGTATTGACCAGAACCTGCCAGAACGTCGCGGCCTGCTGCGCCCAGAGCGGGATCGAGATTGCGGTTAGGCCCGCCACCAGGGCGAGCGAGATTAAGAGAGCTTTGGTGTGCTTCACTGCATTCCTCCTTGCGCCGCGGCGCTTACGACCCATCCATGGAACTGGGCGGCGGTCATGACCCCGCCCACCTGCGCAACCGTCGTGGTGACGGTGGCGGTGAGCACGTCGCCCTGCGCCAGCTCCACACTCGAAATGTCCATCCCCGGCCCGAACGCGGCCCCGTTCGAGGAGCCCACCTGGAACTGGAGATTGCCGAACCCGTTCACCGCGGCGCCGTTGACCCGAAGACGCCAGATCACCTGGCCGGTTCCGTCCGGCGGATTGCCCCCAATGTGGGTGATCCACAGCCACCGCAGCCGGCCGATGTAGCCGCTGGGAACGGTGTAGGCGATGATCTGGGTCTCGGTGTTGATTGCCGGGTAGGCGATGGAGCCGGAGACGAGAAACTCCTGCGAGTTCGGCGGCCCCTCCCAGTAGTTTGGCCTGGTGTACCGCTTAAGGGTCACCCGCGTCTGGCGGAAGCCCCGGATCAGCAGTGCTTGCTCCTGCATCATTGCGGCACCTGCCCCGGCGGGATGTGGTTGAGGCTCGCTCCCCAAACCACGATCTGAATGTCCACGGTGTTGACCTGCTCCATGGAGCGCAGCTCGAAGCCCAGCACCTCCCCGGTGTCAATCAGGTAGGGCGACTTGAGGAACGCCGGATGCTGCGCCGTGCCGTAGGCGTTGACGTTGAGCGCCATGGTCTGGTCGAGATCGCGCTGGAAGGACCCGTGCCGGTGGAAGGCGTCGGCCTGGAACCCAACCCCGGTCCCGCCGATGATCGAGTGGGTGAAGGCCCAGATCAGGAACGGGATGCCGGGCGCGATGTAGTTCTGCCCGGTCCCGTTGGCCGGGATCTGGAGGAAGTTGAACGGGATGCGGTAGAGCCGCCCGTCCTGCACCTGCGCCGGGTTGGGCAGGTTGGCTTGGGTCCGCACTCCCTGCTGGGGCAAGTACCAGTTGATCGCCGTCGCCATGGGGGCCTCCTAGTAGGCGGCCCCGTAGGTGCCGTTGGGAACGATCTGGTAGCCGATGAGCACGAGCTGGATGGTGTTGTTGGCCCCGGACGTGTCCTTCACCGTGAACTGCACCTGGCTGCTCTGCCGGAAGGTGTAGGGGGTCAGCAGCGGCATCGGAAGCTGCGCCGTGCCCCACTCGTTCACATTGTTGATCGGCGCCGGGGACATGTTGTAGTTCCGGGTCTGATCGTAGATCTGGCAGGTGAAGATGCCGGTCGAGGAGGCCACCGCGAAGAGCCAGCGGAAGGGGTAGTTGACGATCTGGATGTTGGTGACCACACCCGCGTTCGCGGCGAGGTAGGTCTGGCCGGGACTGATGATCGGAACGACGAAGCGGTAGAGGTAGGGCTCGGGCGGGAGGGAGTTGGGCGAAGCGGGCATGGGATCAGTCCTCCGTTGCAGAAGGAAGGAACCGGGGAAGCACTGCACTCCCCCGGTTCGGGTTGATGGGAACTACCGCACGTTGCGGTAGAGGATGCCGTGTATGTTGACCCAGAAGTTCAGCCCCACACCCACGGTGTCCTCGGTGACGCTGGGGACGGCGGGAGTGGCGCTGAGCAGGGTGGGCGGAGTGCCCGGCGTGGTGAAGGAGACCAGGAACTGCTCCTGGACCCAGATGGCGATGGGGATGCGGAACTTGTAAACGTTGTCCCGCACCGGCACCCCGCCGCTGACCGAACCCGCCAGCAGGGCGTCGGTGGCGAGGTTGGCGCCCTGGTTGGCCACGGCGTTGCGGACGGGCACCGAACCGCCGGGGATCATCAGCGTGGGCAGTTGCAGGTACACCTTGCTGGAGACCTGGAACTGAAAGTAGGAGTTGATCCCGAACGCCACGATGTCCTGGAAGGAGCAGTTCGGGACGTAGGTGATCGAGATGCCGGTCACGACGAACGCCTGCGAAGCCGGCAGGGTGCCCTGGCCGGACATGTTGGTCTGCACCGGGGTCTTGCTGGAGACCCCGCCGGCCGCGGTCTGGAAGAGGGAGATGGAGGCGGGAACGGCGGTGCCGGCCGCGATGGTTTGGTTGTCGTAGAGGGTCCAGTCAACGATTTCGGCCTGGCCCAGGGAGGCGAAGGAGGATTGAAGAGCTGCGGTGCTCAACTGCCCCTGCGCATTGGCGACGGCTGCTTGCTGTGGAGTCATGGAGTGTCCGGTGTCCTAGGATTTTGAGCGGAGGCGCGAGGACATCGCGCCCCCGGAAACGGCCGGTTTAGATGACCCCCGGCGAGCTGCCGGCGGAGATGCCCAGGGTCCCCGGAATGCGGGGCGGGAAGGAGTTGGGAGGGAAGGTGCTGTAGGCGGTGTAATCGCCCAGGCCGTTGCTGGAGTAGAACGGGTCCCCCAGGCCGCTGAGTGCAGCGGTCGCGGCCGGAGCCACAACCATCTCGTACAGGCGCTGAGCCGCCTGCGCGATGCCGCCGGCGAGGATGCCCAGAGCGATGTCCGGGTCCACGCGCAGCTTCTCGGCCACGAGCGAAAGCCCGTAGGCCACGGCCACGTTGGCGCCGACGCCGATGTAGCCAACGTTGTTGGCGCCGAGCAGGGCCTGCGCCAAGCCGCGGGTGGCGATGCCGCCGCCGGCCGCGCCGATGCCGACCATGAGGGCGGTCTTGAGAGCCGGGTTCCGCCGACGCCCGCGCCGGTTGCGCACGCGGATGAAGGTCGGGTTGCGCCGGCGCCGGCGGGGATTGGCCGCGCGATGGGCGCGAACGGCCCGGCGGCGGCGGCGATGGGGGTTTGCGGCGCGGGTGGACCGACGCCGGCGGCGGTGGGGATTTGCCATGATGAGTAGACCTCCTGGATTCCGGCGGCTCCGTCGCCGGGGGTTCATTGCCATGCGGACTCGCATTTCGTTCGCTCCTTCCGGCGACCGCCCAATAAAAAACCCCCACGCGGGCGCAAGGCCCGGTGGGGGATGGTTTCGGGTGGTTCGGATTCTCGCCGGGGCTAGTTCGTGATGCCCTCCGGCTTCACCGTGTACGCCCCGCCGACGATCAACAGGCGATGGTCGCGCCGGTCGTACACCAGCAAGGGACGCTCACCTGTCTCCTCGCCTAGTTCATGGTAATAGTCTATGGTTTCGTACTTGTCAAACCCTTTTTTGGCCTCGTAGGTGATCTCCTTGATGGTCCCCAGGATGATCTGGTCCTTGCAAGCAGCTTCGCCCCATTCGCGCTCCATCTCTTCAAGGCAGTTTTCAGGGAGCTGCTGTTTTTCCCCGATGACGTAGAGGGACTGAGAATCGGGATCGGCTGCGAGGTGAACCCCTTCCTCCCGCGTGAACTTGATTTGTTGGAGCATCCGCCCCCGGCCAATGAGTTTGATCTTGAGCAGACCGCCCAGTTCGGCAACGTCGGTGGGGACGCTGGTGGAGAGATCAAAGGTTCCGATCCGGTGCGGGCCGCGGCCGTGGAAGGAGGTGTAGAGATCTTCGGCGGCGGGGGCGATGTCCACTTCGGGGTTCCGATTGCGCTTACTGGTAGATGTTTTTATTCGGTAGGCGGAAATGTTGACAGGACGCCCTCCACGTTCGACATACAATTTTTGACCATCACCGGAAATTGTGAATAGGTGCTCATCTTGTGGACGATTGAACACCCAGGGGCGGGATTGACGAGCGGAATCCACAGTGACAGTGCCTCTAGCCCGGAGAGTGTCCGCGATCCTGATTAGGAACCCGATCATTGCCGGGTTCGCCTTCCGCTCCCCGCCTGCCGCCACGGCCCGCGCCGCGTCCGGGGTCTCTTCTTGCTTCTCAGTCGGGTTTGCTTTCCGCAAGAAAGCTGCAATCTCCCTTCCACAACCCTGCTCCCAGAATCTCAAGTCAGAGCTGGTAATGGATCTGGTGAACTCGTAAGGGGTCGTGCGGGCGTAAACCTCTGCTATACGAAGTGCCCGCTCCTGATCCTCCCGATCCATCTGCCGATGCAGCTTCCTGTCCTCCTTCGATTCTCCTTTCACAACCCAGGTAGGGCAAGTGGAAGGATTCGCCTTCCGCTTCCCGCCCACCGCCACGGCCCGCGCCGCGCTCTTGTTGCCAGCATCCACCAGCTTCTCCAGCAACTGATCCCGCTTCCTGGTCCGGTCCTGATCCTCCAGCCGGAGCCCCCGCGCACGGGCGTAGGCCGCAGGGCGCTGCTTGAGCACCCGCTTGGCGCGGGAGAAGTCCTCGTGCTTGCAGAGGGAGACGGATTCCTCCTTCTGGAGATCCCGCACCTCGTCCAGCGTGGCCTCCTTGCGCTTGGGACGGGAGAACAGGGAACGAAGCGATGGGTTCCTGACCGCTCCCAACCGCTCCTTGGCGGCTGCAATGCGCTTCGCTGCCTGTTCGCTAGATTCAGCTGAATATGCAAAGACCCGGTCGTCAATGAACGGAGTCCATGGCCTTTGACTACTTTCTGACATCCGAACGGCCGTCAGCATTGCTGCGCGATTGGACCATGTACGAACCTCGGCATTTCCCCAGCCGGGTGCTGAGCGCGTCGCTGCTCGCTCCGGGTGTGGGGGCTCCCATCCCGTGTTGAGGCTTGCGGTGCTGACAACTTCGCGGGTTGGGTTGGAGGAACGGAGCGATGGATTCCGCTTTGATTTCATAAGCTGCTTCCTCCCCTTCGCAGTCAGCACATCAACCGTGTCGTGAGGCCCCTTCTGGATCACTCCATCCGCCACGCGCAGAGTCCACCTGGACCCGCGCGGGATCTTCTCCAGCACCTTCTGCGCCCCACGCAGGGTCACAACGTAGTCGCCCACCCGCACAGCCTCCACTGAACGAGGGCGCGTCAGGCCGGCGTCAAAGAGGCTGTCGAGGTAGGTGCTCCACACGTCCGTTGAGGGGTTGCGCTCTTTCTTGGCGAGTTCGATTCGGTGAAGCACGTCCGCAAGCTGCCTCTGCGCGCCTTGAACAGTAGGTGGGTAGCTCTCAATCGAAGAGGTACGCAACAGTCTATTCAACAAACCTTTAACCGCCCGCAGCTCCTTGAGGCTGTCCCCGAACACGCGCATGTACGCGAAGCGGTTCCCGATCTGCCTCTCCAGGTTTCGGAGTTCCTGCGGATAGGTCATCCGATGAGCCCCTGCGCCCTCAACACCGCCTGTTGCGCCTGCATCTGCGCGCTGATCTGGATGCTCGCCTTGATCGGCTCCAGGAGCAGGCCCATCGCCACCTGATACGTCGCCGGCTCCAGGCCGTGCGCCAGCGTCCCTTCGGCCATCATCTCCGAAACGATCTGCCCCGCCGCGATGGACGCGTCCTTGATGCACTTGCGCAGATCGAGGGTTGTGGACTGCCCGACGACCGCGCCCACCGGGCCGCGCATCGGGATCGGACCTTTGCCGTTGCCGTTGCCATTCATGCTCATCGTGAACCTCTCAGGGATTTGAGGAACTCTGCGGCCTCCGCATCCATCTGCTTGCGGGTCTGCCTCAGTATATCCCGCGCCCGTCCGGGGGGAGTGAACTCTATTGCGAAGTCAAAGAAGAGATGGAGTCCCACCGCCCGGAGACCCTCGACCATCCGGTCGCGCTCACTGGGAGTCAGTGGCGGCGATCCGGGGTGCGGGTTGAATGGCTTGGGCGCCGGGGCGGGTTTGGCGCGGGGGGCGTCGTAGAGCTTGCGCTTGGCCGGATCGCTGAGGGTCTGGTAGGCTGCGGCGATCTCTCGGAACTTGGAAGGGTCCCCCCCGTGGTCGGGGTGCAGTTTATTCGCTTTGCGCCTGTACGCGGTCTTGATCTCGGTAAAGGACGCTGTGCGCTTGACGCCAAGCACCTGGTAGTGAGATCTCATCTCCGCCGCCGATGCCCTCCCCCGCCACCGAACCCGCCACCCATGAACTCCATCAACAGCCACACCGCTCCCGCCGCCAGCCCCAGGGCCAGAATCGGGTTCGCCTGGACCCAAGCGGTGATCGTGTCCACGTAAGAGGTTCCGGCGACAGACGGGAGAACGTCGCCCGTTGTGGGGTCAATGTAGGCGTAGGGATCGGTCGAGGGCGGGATGTTGCCCGCGGCGGGATACTCGAACGACGTTGTGACCCCGGCCGGGGCAGGGACGGACGTAGAGGTGGGGGCGGGAGCTGGAGCCGGCGCAGGAGCTGGGGTTGGGGCCACGAGGCCGAGAAACGGTCCCTGCATGTTCCCCGGCGAGATCGGCGACGGGTAAAAGACGGGATGGTTCCCCGGCCCCGGAAGGCGGGCGCCGACGACCTGACGCCAGTTGGGGTCCAGAGCCATGGCCTACCGCTTCCGTCCGTTGCGGGCGCGGGCGGCGCGGAGCCGGCCCAGGCGCATCCGGCGGAGAAAGAGTTGCTTCTTGCTCATGCGCTTGGGGTTCGCCTTCTTGCGCTTGCGTCCTTGGCGGGAGAAGGAGGCGTAGGTTGTGTTCTTGCGCCGATGCGCGGCGGGCTTCTTGCGCCGGCGCTTGGCGGCCTTGGCCTTCTCTCCCGCGCGCTTCCGGCTGTAGGGGCTCTCGTCCTTGACCAGGACGCGCTTGCCCTGGTAAGAGATCATGCGTTCCCCGGAGCGGATCGGATGGAACCGGCCCACGGCGTCAATGAAGCCGCCGATGTTGGCCTTGCGTGCGACCCGCCGCCGCTTCGGGCGGGGAGCGGATGCGGCGCCCACCAGCTTGACCGGTCCCCGGATCTTGTGAGCCCGCTTGAGCGCGGCAAGCACCTTGCGCGCCCCGGCGAACTCCGCCTTGCCCTTGAGTCCCAACGATTTTTCAATCGGCATAGTGTCTCCGTTCTATTTCACGAGTTCAACAACCAGAACTGCACCCACCATGGCGGCGACGATCCATACCCACGTAGGAACCCTGCTCGGCAATCCAAGCGGGTTGGAAATTGGGGGGGATGGAATACTTCCACTGTCCGGGTTGGTTCCGGTCAAAAGATCAAACAGGGCACCAGCTCCCGGTGAAACTGCGGCGATATCGGACGATGCAATGTCCCACGCGGATGGAGTGTAGAGGGAAGCCGCCACTCCCGGCCCTCTGGGCGTCAAAGGCACAGAAGGGAATCCGGTTATTGGATTGGGTGCCGTAGCGGTAGCTACACCTGGTCCAAAAGACTCACCGGGAAGCACATTGACTGTCGGCTGACGTACAGGAGCGTACCCCGGTCCCTGCGTGCAGTACAGTTCGGCATTTGCCATCGTGACGGGGTTCCCAGAAAATAGCGGCGAATTCCCATCCGCCATCCACTGATTGCACAAGGCGGGTTGATCCCCTAATCCTCCCGCACGAATCAGCGCCCGGTATGCATTCCCCAGTGGCATATTCCTACCGCTTCCTCCGCCCGGAGATCAGGGCAAGGATCACGATCACGGCAACACCGATCCCGCCCCACTCCAGAATAGTGGACGTGCTCAGCGTCCCCGGCGCCGGGCCGGTCGCGGTGATCAAAGCAGGGGTCGGGACCGCAACCGGATTGAATATCCCGGTGAGGGTGTTGAGGAACCCGCCCATGGTCGAGGTTGCATTGGCCCCGCCCGGCGCCACCTCCCCGTAGGCAATCTGCTGCGCCACCTGCGGGTTGGCCGCAAGGGGGTCCAGCGTAACGGGCACTGGAGCCGTCCAGGAGGGTGGAGGGGCGATCCCCGCCGTGGCGCCGGTGTCAATGGTGCTGATTAGCGAATCGAGGGTCGAGTCCCCAAGCCCGCCCGCCCGCCGGGCAGCCGCCGCGATGTCCCAAGTGCTTGCGCCAAGGTATGCCATGATGTCACCGCTTGGAGATGGAGAACAGCAAGACACCGCCGAGAGCGAAGCCAGCGAACCACATCCATGCCGGGATCGTCGGGGTGAGGGAGTTGTAGGTGCCCACCGCCCCGGTCTGCAATTGGCCCGGAGTGGCAAACGGATTCGCGGCGGTTGAAGTCTGGACCGACGTGAGGGTGGAGCGGTTCCCGTAGGCCACATTGGTTGCGGCGCCTTGGGCGAGAGCGGTGATTGCGGGCGAGTTGAGCACCGCGGTCAGATCCGATGCGAGATCTCCGAGTCCGGGCATGGTCCCTCCATTCCTGCACGCCCCGTTGCAGCCGGAGCAGCCGAGCCCGCCGCGCGGGCAGCCGGCGGGGCCACTGAGCCCGCTGAGCCCGTTGAGCCCCTTGAGTTGGCCCAGGCCGAACTCTGCGCCACCGGCATTGGCCTGTGCGGTGTCGAACTGGTATCCGCTAGCGTCGTCCAGAGTGGGATCGAGCATAATCTGCTCCCCAGTACGCTTGTTGGCAGCAACAACATAGACGTGCGACCAGGGGGCGGATGGATCGTTCTCCTGCCCGCGCGGCTTGACCACGTGGAAGCGATTGGAGATGCCCACACTGTTGAGCAGGGCGGAGAGCAGAGTAGCGAAGTCGTCGCAATCCCCGGTGTGCATGCGCAGGGTGACCACGGGGGTCTGGAGGGATTCCTGCACAGCGTCGTTGTGCTCGCCGGTGAACCGGATGGTGTGGTGGATCCAACCGCTGAGCGCGCGGGCCTCGGCGGACTCATCGCGCGCGGGAACTTGGTTCTCGACAAGGATGTGGGAGGCGAGCTGGCGAATCTGCGCGTTCTGTGCACCCTCCCCGCCCAGAGCCATGGCCCGCATGAACGTGAGTGTGCGGCCGACGCCGGCGTTGCCGCTGGGCACATCGAACCGCTTGAGTTGGATGGGTTGGGACACCTGGCTGAGCGGAGTGAATCCGGCGTATGGCATCGTTCCTCGATTCTACGCCCGCCCAACCCATCCCCGACCACGCGCCCGCTGCGCCCGCGGCCCATCCCCCGACGTGCCGACAACACAGCGTGCAGCATGGCCGGGGGATGGGTGGCCGTGGCTGACGCCCAACGGGAACTGAATAGCACAGGTGCCGGGGGCGGGTCAAATAAAAGAAGGGCCGGAGGACGATGCCCCCGGCCCTGTGAGTTGCGGCAAGATCAGGATATCACATAGACTGCGACCCCGACCGCGACCACGACCCCGACCACGACCGCGACCCCGAGCGCGACCACGACCACGACCCCGACCACGACCGCGACCGCGACCACGACCGCAACCGCGACCACGACCGCCGATTCAGTTGCCACGTGGGGAGCATCATCACTTCTGCTCCCGCAACAGCGCGTGCGCCCACGGAATGACGGCGCACACCGCTCCCCGGTTGATGAAGCAGATATCCGGGCAGGGCTCGACCTCTTCGGCCACGCCATCCGCCAAGAACTGCTGGAACCGCCCCGTGTCGGCGATCCAGGCGGCGCCGCTCAGCACCAGCCAGTCCTTGCTCACCGCGACGAGCCTTCCCGTCCAGTGGTCGGAGACGGTGCGGACGTGGTAGTTCGCGCCGATTTTCAGTGCAGTTGCGAACACTTTTTTCTTTGCCATAAGTTCTCCCGCCGCCCCGGACTTCCTGCGGCTGCCTGTTCTGTTTACGGTTTCAGTCCCGACCGGCGCCCAGACCGCGATTGTGAAGCATCATCGTTTTCTTCATCACGCCTCGAACTTGTGGCCGCCGGGATGCCCAGCCGGGAAAGAGCACTGCACCAGCCCCCCGAAGCTGGCGGGACACCGCGCCGATTCCATCTGGTTAGGATATATGCACGGCTCCTCCCGCGTCCATCGCCCTTCCTGTGAGCAGAGCGGGCAGGGAGGAGGTGGCAACTTTGATTCCCTCCACAGGCAGAAGAGGGAACTGGCCTCGAACATGAGGGAGATCGTGGCTAGAGTCCAGTCGCGGATCATCCACGAGGCGATGGCGCCCTCGAAACCGAAGATGCCCACGGTCAGGTAGAACATCATCCATCTGATGCTTTGTCTCACGCTGTCTCCCCGTTCTTGCGCTTCGCCCACCGCGCCTGGCCGGCCTTCTTGGCCAGCGCCGAGCGCTGTTTGGGGGTCATGGCGCCCATGCGCGCCCTGCCCCCCAGTTTGCCGAGCGCCGATGCAGCCCGGTTCTTCTTCTTGGGTTTTTCCATTTTAGTCCTCCCACCTCTCAGACAGCCGACTCCCCAGCCGCGCGCGGAACTCCAGCGGCACCTCCGACGTGTAGACCCTCAGCCGGGGCTGGTTGACCCGCCGGGCAGTCCGCCACACCGCGCTTTGCCAGTCGGACTTCCACTTGCGTCCGACACCGTAACCGGGGCGATGCCGGTTGATGCGGTCCGCCGCCCCTTCCCGGAACTCCCGCACGGCCTCCGCCGCCGTGATAGGCCACCAGCCGCAGCAGCCATGCTTGAGAACCGTGTCCGGCGGGAGAGCCATAGCCGTGCGCCACGCCCGCGCGTAGGCGCCGAGTGGGATCTGCTTGCCGTTCGCCAGTACGATCACGCGCACAGCCATCAGACTTCCTCCGCGCGCAAATGCGCGCAGACCGGGCAGTTGGTCTGGTCCGAGCAGCCCCGCCGATGGACACGGGCCGCGATGCGCCACTCCTCCAGCGACGCGAGCGCCTGAAAGAAGTTCTCCATCCACGCCCGCCGAGAACTCAGCAGGCTGTCGAGGAGTTCGTTGTCCCCCTCTATTGTGGCGTTTACCGCGCCTCTCATTCTCATTTCAGTTGCCCCTCCTCAGGGCATCCCCACTTTCGCCGGTGAGGGCGGGCTAGGCTACTCCTCCACCTCGACACTCTCGACACTAGGGGCATCGGACGCCAGCGTATCCTGCCCATCCTCCCAACGGACGAAGCCCAGCAGGCTGGGCTGGCCGGTAGCCAATAGCGTCTCTCCGGGGGCCATCACTGTGCCGATGGCCGGATCGAGGCACCCGGTAGAGCTGTCGCGCCAACGGACCCGGGTGCCGGGCTTAAGCGCCCCAAACTGCTTCGTTGTCATCTTCCTTGCCCCTCCCAGGGCATCCCCACTTTCCCGGTGGGGGCGGGCTAGATCGTCCGGCCCGGCAGGACCAAAAATTCCATCTGCGGGCTACCCGGCTGGACAGCCAGCGCCATCCAGTCGGCTCCGCACCGCGAGCACCTGACCACGATCAGGGAGTAGCTGGGGTGCCAGACCAGCCATTGGCCAGTCCCCGCCGGGCAGTCGGGGCAGCCCAGCCGCGCGAATTGCAGGGGCAGGTCGGCTGCCCCCGCCACGGGGATACTAGTCATTGGGGCGAGCCCACTCGCCCCGATTCAGGCGGCCCTGGTTCTGCTCGCTGCGGCGTACCGCCCCGCAGGAGCAGCGGTCCACGACCAGCAGGCTTCCGTGCGCGCGCTGGCGCAGAGAGTCCGCTGCGCAGGCGTTGGGCGTGACGCAAGCGGTCCAACCGCGTTCGGTTTGTTTCGCCGTGATGGCGCGATGCCGATGAGTAGCCATTGTCCTCGCCCCTCCTTGGGGCATCCCACCTTTTGCCGGGTGGGGCCGGCTATAGTTCCTTCGCCGTCACCATCGCCCGCTCCGCTTCGGCCTTAGCTGCCGCTTGCGTCCTGCAAACTCCTCGCCCCACGCACGCATCCCCCATCCCGGTGCGGCTATAGGACTCCACTTGCCGGGCGCGGTCGCTTACGGTCCAGTGCCAGGCGCGGCCGTGGCCGTGGCCCCTCACCGTAGCCTCCAAGGCTCCGGCAGTGGCCGAGAGATTGCCTACCATTCCCCATTCGGTCCAGGTGGTCATTTCTTTGCCCCTCCCAGGGCATCCCATGCTTTCCCGGACTTGGGACCGGCCGCTCTCGCGGGTGCATTAGGCCGCCGAAGCGGCCCCCTCTGCGCTACAGGGTGTACCCGGCCCTGCGGGCCTCTGGGTCCAGGGCGATGTCATACGCCCCCGCCTGCTCCAGGATGCGCACTCCAGCGCTGATTGCGGCCTGCAGTTCCGCCGCCGTCTCGGCGCTGATCGCATCCACGCGCCGACCGCCAGCCGGACCGGGCAGCGTGTACCGTACCTCTACGGTTACCGGCTCCTCCTCGTATTCAGCTTTGATATTCATGCCTCGTAGCCCCCTAGCTACTCACCAACACAATCAGAATATTCCAGCCGCTTAGCATTGTCAACAACTATTTTGCCCAATGTTTACGCGGCTTTTCGCAATCCACGCTATAAACTCCGCATTCCACGCGGCTAGAATAGCCTGAAATTATTTCACCCGCGATTGGCAGGCACTTTCGAGGATCTTAGCCATGATCCCCTCCCGCTCCTGGGGACTCATCCACACCGGCCCCGCCTCCGGCTCCGGCTCCAAATCCAGCCGCGCGATCCTCTCCAACGAACTCCACTCTCCCCGGTCATCCACGCCCGCCGGAAACTGACGAGGTTCCTTGCGCTTGCGCCGAGTCCCTGCGATGATCTCCGCCGCCCGCCGGCGGTCGCGCGCGCGGGACTCCCGCTCCCTCTCGCGCCGCGCACGCTCCGCACTGAAAATCTGCGCGGGGCTCCGATTGCTTCGGCCTTCGTAGTAGCGAAGAATCTCATCCACGCGGAGCAGACACTTCTCCGCGCCGTAGTCGCCGGTGAGCACCTGGCGCCCGGAGAATGGAGAATCGCCGTTGAGCCGGAACCAGTCGCTCGGCGAGTCAATGCGCCGCCCCCACAGAACGAGGTGGTTGCGCAGCCAGCGCCGCTCGGAAGGCAGCAGGGCTCCGCGATGCGTGTCCAGGTAGTCGCGGAGAAGATCGCGCACGCGGATTGCAGAATCCATGTCCCCGCGCGGGCAAGCCAGTTCCTCCGAGCGGAGGGAGATCGTTGTGGGCATCGCGTCTAGCCAATAGCGGCGGGGCATCGTCACAACCTCCATTATCAGTATTGTATAGTAACCGACTACGCCACGATTAAAACTGGAATTTTACGTAATACATACCCCACAAGTCCTTTGTTTTCGAGCGCCAATATGGGACCGATTCGCTTTCCATTCGCTTCATGGGGGGTATATTTTCCCAGTGTTTTCGCGCAAGCCGGGAGCCGGAATGCATCACAGCGTGGCGGTACCTAAGATCTATTGGTCTAGAATCGTTGTGTATATTCATCGGCCTCAACCCAAGTCCTTGCGGGGGGTACAGTTTACGTTTTCGGCCTCCAGGGGCTTTCGGGGCGAATCGCACCACTTTTCCCCAGTATTCTCGCGGGTTCTGTCCTTAACCCCTTATGGATTTTGAGTGTTACACAATAAGTACCCGCAAGTCCTTGCGGGGGTATGCAGTGAATGAATACATGCATTCAGTCCTGCATACTCCCGCAAGTCCTTGCGGGTGGTACTACTTGCGAAATTCGATGTACCCCCCGCAAATCAGGGTCGCGGTACAGCGGGGGGCGGGTTTTCGCCCCCATTTTCGCCATCGGGGGGTGCGCTCAGTTCAGCCCAGACCTGGCTGATCCAAGCGGGGAACTCCGGGTGGTTCAGCACCGGCCGCATGCCGGGGTAGGCGGTGCGGAGATGCCCCAGGACCATCGCATTCCCCCACCACTCGCCGTAGGGAGCGAGCTGGGTCTTGAGGCCCTGCACGATCTGCGGGAACCCGGTCATGAGGGTCACGGCCGCGTCCTGCGGATCGTCGCCGCCGAAGTACATCGAGGTGAGCGCGTCAATGAACAGCTCCATCTGCGCGGCCCCCTTCGCCGCTTCCATCTGCTGCGCCTGCACCTGCGCCTGCTCATCGGCGGAGGGAGGAGCCTGCGAAGGCAGCTCCGCCATCGGATCAGGACCGGCCGGATTCGGCGCAGCCCCCCGCTGGCGGTCAATGAGCGCCGCCCGGAGCCGGGCCTCGTGGCTGAGCCGCTCCAGGCTGTTGCGGTGTTGTTGGGCGACGAAGGCGCCGATGCCGTTGACCAGCGCCGGCAATTGCGGGAGCAACGGCGCCACCAGCTCCCGAATCCAGGAACCACCGTCGCCGCCCCTGGAAGCGGGCACCACCTCCGGCACCACCGTCTCCGTCGCTCGGAGCATGAGCGCCTTGGCGACTTCATCGAACGGGCCGGCCTCCCGCTTCGGCGCCATCTCCTGCACGATCTTCTGGAGAGTCAGCATCTCGCGGAGCTGGTCGAGGCCGGACTTCTGCGGTTCGGTGGCGATGGGCTTGGCTTCGATCTGCTTGAGCACCATGCCCAGGAGCATCTCGATCAGCTTGTCGCTGCCTCCCCCGTTGGGCTGGGAACGCATCTCGATCACCTGGCGCATGGACTGCATGAGCATCTCGGTGGACGCCTGCTGCCCGGTGCGGATGGTTTCGGCGAAGGAAGCGAGAGCCTGCGCCTGCGGAGCCTCGGCCCGGTCAATCTGCCGCTGGAGAAGATCGAGCACAGTGCCGATCTCGCTCCGCTCCCCGGACAGCGGGGCTTGGGGATGCTGCTGGTTCGGGTTCGCCCGGCGGGCAGCCGCGGCCTCCTCGTCGGTGTACTTGGGCGGGCCGGCGATGACGTACTCGGCCTCCATGAGCGCGTCCCACTTGTTGCCGCCGGTGGGCTTCTCCTGGAGGAACACGCTGAAGAGACCGCCGCCGTAGTGGGAGCGGAGGTAGGATTCGTCAAACTCTTCTTGGGAGAAGGGACCGCTGATCCGGTCAATCCAGGTGCGCCCGGAATCGGCCTTCATCAGCGCCTTCATGTCTTTTGAGATGTCCTTGCGGTAGATCACCAGCCGATGCTCCTGCCACCAGGCATCATTGGCGTCGGGGCTGTTGACCAGATCGGCCAGCGAGAGCGGGCCGGAGTCGGCGCGGGCGGAGCGGGAAGCGTGGGGCTTGGACTTCTTCGGCCGGCGCGGGCGTGAGGCGGGCTCGGGATCGTCCTCGAACTCGTCCACGTCCTCCATATCAGGGTAGAGCGCCGTTCCTCCAACGTCTCCTAGGTCCGCGATGGTGTGGACTTCGGGATCGGCGGGGGTTTCCAGTTCAAGCGTCTCGCCGGACACGTCCGGAGCGGGCTCATTGCGGGGTTTGCGCGGCTTTTTCGCCATGGTTTCGGGCTCCTTGCACACGGGTTTCCGGGGTGGTTCCCCGGTTCTGTTTTCGCCTATATATAGCATGGGTCATCTGTCATTGAGCGCAGAGCAGGGTTGTGGTACTGTGTTTCGTGTAGGGCGTACACTGACACCATGACCCCTCACTCGGTCCCCCGCGAGCCCGCCACGGTCGTCCAGGCAGCCCAGGCGCCCCGCCGGCCGGTGATCGTGGGCGGGATTGAACAGCACGATGAGCGCACGCCAATTGAGCGGCTATGGCTGACGCCGCGCAGAACCAAGTACCTGATCGAGCTGCTGGACGGCCCCAGGACAACGAACGAGGCGCTACAGTACCTCGCCCGCGTGGGCCTAGTGCAGCGCAATGAGCGGGGGGAGTACAGCTTGACCGAACCAAGGGGAAGAGAACTGGCGGAGTGGATCAGGGAGCGCAAGCCGCCGCTCAGGGGGAAGGGGTACTGACAATGCAACGCATCTTTACTCGCCGGGTGTTCGGCAAGGGCATGAGCGGAATCACCGTCGCACGTTCTTACGCTTTTTGCGCGAAATCCAAGGGCAAGAAGGCAAAGAAGCCTACAGTCTGCGCGAGTTGCCAGCACCGTATTGAAGTGGGGTGGGCGTTTGCATTCCAGTCCGATCGCGTCGTCCACTGGCCCGACTGTGTTCCGGGGCGGTCTGAACATTTCTGGGACAAACAATGAGGGTCGCTCTCTACGCTCGTGTCTCCACCGCCAAGCGCAAAGGCGGGGATGCTCCCGCCGATGAACGGGACTACCAGCAGAACCCGGCTCTACAGCTTGAGCCCATGCGGGCCTATGCGGAGGCCCACGGCTGGACCATTGCCGGCCCCGTTGACCCCGACCACGGCCGCTGCTACTTTGACCGGGCATCGGGCGCCGACGCCAGCCGCCCCCAGTTCAACCGGATGCTGGAGGATGCAGGCCGCAAGAAGTTCGATGTGGTGATGTGCTGGAAGTTCGACCGGATCAGCCGCGGCACCCTACACCTGCTCCAGACCCTTGAGGCTCTTGACACCGCCGGGGTGGGGTTTGTGAGCTTGACGGAGAAGGTGGACACCACCACCCCGATGGGCCGAGCCATGTTCGGGATCATCGCCGTGCTGGCTCAGTTCGAGCGAGAGCAGATCCAGGAGCGGATTCGAGCGGGGATCACCAGCGCCCGGAACCGGGGAGCGAAGTTCGGCCGGCCCAGGGTCATGGTCCCGGTGCTGTTGCTACAGCAGGACATGGAGGAGGGGATGAGCCTCACCGCCGCCGCGAAGAAGCGCGGGGTGATCCGGACCACCGCCGCCCGGTATCTGGCCCTCCAGACCCCCTCACCAAAAGTCCCCGGCACGGAACCCCCAAAACCCCAGCAAACTCGACAACCCAAAGGCCCCGAACCGGCCGGAACATTTTGAGGTGATTTTGGTGAGACTGAACCCCCATATTGTGCTGCTGGTGGCGGACCTGGTTTGCGCCGGCATCCTGGCGGGGTTCGCAGTTGAAGTTGTCCGGTTGTTCCGCAGCAAGGAGTACGAGCCCGAAAAGGAGACCACCATCCCACCCCCAAAGGAGAACTCAATGCCCGGTGATCTCGATGCTCAACCATGCCCAACGTTTGTGGTGCTGACGCTACCCTGCATTCTCCCGACTGGACACGAAGGTCTGCATCGCACGTGCGACCCCACCAGCGTAGCCGGAAAATCGGAAGTGATCGGCTACCCTGTTACCCCAAACCGCTTATGCGCCGACTGCCTTTCCTGCGAACGGGATTGGGTTCAAGGCGGCGGGAAAAGCTGCGGCAAACCCTTCGAGGACGTAGAGAAGTGCATGCAGGTCTGCACACGCCCGTTGAATCATGATGACTGTTGTGCTCGAATCTGATAAACCAAAAAGGAGACCACCATGCCCACGCCCGAACGAGTTGACCTGTGCCGCTTTGAAGTTGACGGCGCCCCCTGCCTGCTTACCGCCCGCCACACCGGCGAGCACATCTCGATCCTCACCCCGGCAGAGGATGAGCCGGATGAAGTGGACCTGGACGATGAGGAGTCCGATGAAGACGGAGACGATGAGGAGTAGCCGCCAACCCCGCCCCGCGCCATGCGCCCCCCAGACGAAGATTGCCGGGTCGTCTGCGGGGGCGCTGCGCGCCCCCTTGCGCCCGGTCAACTTCGCCCGTGGCCCCCTAGGCGCATCCGCAACGGCGCGGCGGGTCGGGGCGGCTGTGGGAGGAACCCGTGAGCGCTAGACCTGGCGACGGCAGCCGCACACACACTGAGCCCCGCGGTGTTGGACGCTTGCTCCCCCCAATCTACAGGCGGGGGAGCACCTCCTCCGGGTTCTTTCGCGCCAGCGCACCCGGAGTCTGCGCTGCCTGCGGGGGCGCCTTTGAGATCAAGGCGATGGTTCGACTTGACACTTTTGGGAAATTTCTTCACAAGGGGTGCCACCTCCCTCCAGCCCCGGACAGGTGGGAAAAGGATTCTGCGCCTGGCGGGGCGGCTGGTCCCCGGTTCTGATTGCGAAGGAGGATTCCATGAGATGCGACCGGATGGTTGACACCAGTTCCTATACCCCCAACGTTGAAGGCGTTCCCCCGCAGCGGTCTCTTGGGCGGTGCACGCTCTCATTTTTCCACCGGGGGGTGTGCTCGCTTGCCGACCCGCCCCGCGAATCCCCGCCGCGCTGCAATGCCCTTCACGACAATGGTATTTCTCCGGGCAGCCGCTTCTGTGAATTGCCATTCGGACACACCACTCCGCACTACACGCACGGTCAGTCGTGGGGTGCTTCTTCGGCGCCGCCGGCGTGGTGTGGGGCCCCCGGTCCCGGCGTGGCCGTGTGCAAGCTGCCCCCGGGCCATGCTGTGCTCCCTGCTGCCATCCACAGCGATGGCGTTGTGGTCTGGTCGGCAAATGAAGGGCGCTAATCCAATCCGCCGCTGGCTCAGGTTCCACGCCGTGGTCCACAGGTGGGAGATCCTGGAGTGGCTCCGCTACAGGCACCTCACCCGCTCCGAACGCCCCGAACCCGGCTCCAGCGCCCATCTCGCCGACTTCCGCCGCTGGTGCCACGCCGGCAACTGCGCGGAGCGGCTGTACCGGTACCGGATCGCAGGCCGCGCGTTCTTCGACCCGTTCGAATAGGAGGCCCCGCATGCTCGATGTGCTCTACACCTACGGCCCAACCGGATTCAGCGGGCGCGCCATCTACACCTACATGCCTCCCCGCCCCCTGAGGTGGCTCCTGCGCTTCATCGTGGTCTCGGAACCGTGTACCCTCCCCTCGGTTGCCCCTGACAGGGACGTGCGCCGGTGCGCGAGCATGTTCATCGGCCTCGGCTGGCAGGGGCGCAACGTGTTCATCTCCCGCTCCTGCCCGCTCGGCTGGATGCTCAATCTCCTTCTCCCGCCCCAGCCTCCCCGCCCCCCGTCCAGTATCGAGGTGTAGACTGGGGCCATGGCCTCCACCACCCTGGCCCAGCTCGCCGCCTCGATCTCCAAGGGGGAGGGGTACGGCGCTTCCCCCTCGAACCGCCCCACCCGCACGAACAACCCCGGCGATCTCACCGGCTCCGGGTATGCCGGCCAGATCGGCACCGACCCCCAGGGCTTCGCCATCTTCTCCTCGCCCCAGGCCGGCCAGCAAGCCCTCCAGCAGTACCTCTCCCAGCATCTGGACCAGGTTGGGTCCGGGAGCGGCCCCTACGGTTCACTGACGCCCTCCAGCACCCTCCAGGACTTCCTCAACGTCTACGCCGGGAACCCGGATGCGGGATATGTGAGCACCGTCGCCCAGGGTGTGGGCGTAGCCCCCACAACGACGCTGGGCGAGATCCAGGCCCTGCTCGGAGCCCAGGGGGTCGTGTCCCCCAGTTCCCCCGTTCCGGCCTCCCAGGGGACAACCACGGGCCTGGATATAGGCCCTGTGGTCGCGGGGTGGGCTCCGGGATCTGCCGCGGGGGTGGGTGGGACGGGGATCAGTCCCACGGTCGCCGTGGTCGGGGGGCTGGGGGCACTGGCTGCCCTGTACGCGGTGCTGAGCTAGGGACGGCCGATGTCCTGCGCCTCGGCCTCGGTTGGGGGATGTGGCAGCGCCTCGATCTGGTCGGCCAGTTCGCGCATCGTGTCCCACGCGGCGTCAATCGCTTCGAAGGCTTCATCTTCTTCCGCCGATTCGATGGGAGCGTCCAGGTATCTCCGATGCCAGCGCCACCACTCCAGCACCGCATCGGCCAGTTGCTCGCGCAGTTCAGATTTGGTTGGCATTGCCCGCTCCCTTTTCCCTCTCGCGCCGCTGGTAGTCAGCCTCGCGGATGAGAGTCGCGAGGCACAATCCTAGGGCGTAGTGCTGCCACTTCCCGCACACATCGCGCCCGGCCCGGTTCGATTGCCGTAGGCAGTAATGGCACACTGCCGCGCAGTCCCGCTCCAACTGTGCGCGCTCCGCTTCGGCCAGCGCCTTTGCGTGCTCGGCAGTCAGGCTCTCGATCTCCCGATACATAGCGCAGATGGCGTCGGCGTGATTGTGCGCCGCTTCTCGATCTCGCAGTGCGGCGTCTTTTAGCTGCTGGCGCATTTCCTTCACATCGATGGCTGGCCCTTCGTAAACAGGATCAACCATCACGGCGAACAGCTCATTCAGGAACGATCCTGTATGCCGGATATGCTCGTCGAATGCGGCCTTCACACGCGCGATCTCCGCGTCCAAAGTTTTAAAAATGTCGGCGTGCTTGCGAAGCACAAATTCCTGCAACGCAATGTGCTGCTGCCGTGCGTTTTTGAGTTGCGTGATCTCCTGATCCTTGGCCGCGCAGTGCGGGCAACCAGCTTGTGCCGCGACCGGGTAGCAGACAGGACACTGCTGCTGTGTGCTGTACCAAGCGTGGTACGCGCAGACCGTTGTTCCCTCCGGCGGTTTCTGTTCACTCGCCATCGCTCCCTCCCTTCTTCATCTTCCCGTCTGGCCCGATGAACACCGAGCAGGCCCACGATTGCCAGCCGTGCTCCGCGATGCAGGCGTCGGCCTTCTCTTTGGTGTAGTACATAATGGGGCTTACCAGACCGAAGCCGCCTCCCTTTTTGGCCGGTTTCCTCACGATGGACCAGTACCCTCTACGGGTCGGTGGCCTAGGAACTCTAACGATATTTTTCGGCATTGGCCTTCTCCTTCTCTGCAACGAACTTCTTCCCCGCCTCGATGCGCTCGCGGTGCGGATGCTTGACACTGAAAAGGAAGCTGCGCAGGTCGGCGCATTGAAAACCAACCTCGGATCGGCATGTCGGACATTTGACAAACCGGGCCATCCACTCAGCCTTGTTTGGCACTGATAGCCTCCCTCGCCTTTGCCACCGCCGCCACCAGGGCGGCCAGCTCCAGGTTGACCGGTTCTCGCGGCGGAGCGAAGCCGGCTGCCTCAGCGGCTTCCAGGACGTCAACGAGAGCCTCGACTATCCTGGCGTTCACTTCAGCTTTGATCGGCATTCAGCACCTCCCTCGCCTTCTTGGCGGCGGCGTCAATGGGGCGCAATTCCTGTCCCTCGTAGAACGTCTTGCCCCGATTGGCTTCCTCCACCGCCTCCAGCAGCTTGACCAGGGCCGCGTGCTCGGTGCGAAGGGCGTCGAGTTCGACGAGTAGGTCGGTGATCGCGTCCCGCAAATCCAGGATTAGGACCAAAAAATCGGTGGCGGCGGTCCTCCCCCCCACGCCCCGAATCTCCTCCATCCTCTCCTCACTCAGTCGCGGCATGGTTCCTCCTCCGGCAACGGGCCGATCTCGCGCCAGTGCAGCACGGTTGCCCCGCTGTCCCATCCCCACTCGCCGACAGCACCACGGTAAGGAAAAAATACCCATTCGTCCGTGGACGGGTCAGGCGCGCCGGCGTCCATCGTCGCGCACCACGCTTGACGCGATTCGGGCGCACGCTCGCTCATCCGCGTCCATCCGTGCCGCTTGTCCACCCGCTTGGCCTCTGCGATGGCGGCGTTGAGCCAGCAATCAGGTGCGTGCCGGGGCGATGTACGCCACTTAACACCGCAACAGCGCGATACGGTCCAGTCGCTTTCGTCGCCGGTCCAACCGCCCGCACGCCTCAGTACAAGCTCGATCACCCGCAACTGCTCCAGCGTCAGTTCAGCTTTTCCGTTCATGCTTGGCCTCCTTCTCCCCACTACCCGCCTCCAGCCACTTGGCGTCGAAGGCTGCGCGGAGGGGGGAGGCCGCGCACGAGCAAGTCAAGCCATACTCGTTAACCACGTGTCGGCCGCTCGCGTTTAATACCAGGCGCCTACAGGCAAGGCATGCTATTTTGCACGCCATCTCCAGCACCTCCCGCCGTGCCTGCTGGATGGCCTTGTTGAAGTCAGCCGCGATGGGGGCCTGCTCCCACGCCTTGGCGTATTCCTCTAGGGTCGCGATCTCCTCTTTGAGCCGGGAATTTTCGGTCAACGCGGCGCCCGCCAATTTGCTTTGCCCGTCCATTGCGTTTTGGGCAGCAGCAAGCTGCCCCGCAAGCCGATCGATCTCCAGGTCCTTGGCCGCGCAGTGCGGGCAGGGCGATTCAACAGCATCCGCACCGCAGGACGTGCAGCAGCCATCCTCGTCGGCCGCCCCGGGAATGCCGGGAGAGCACGTGCATGTCCAGGAGGACGGCTTGGCCTCGGGCTCGATGGCGCGGGAGTATAGGAAGCGGTCATTCCAATTAGAGTGGACCGGAAAACGGGCAGCCCAGTGAAAGCTTGGATCGGTGACCGGGTGCGCCCAGTCCCCGAACCTGACAGCCTCGCCGGTCAGCCACCTCCGCCCCTCCGGCGGTTTCGGTTCACTCGCCATCGCTCCCTCCCTTCTCCACCGGCGTGAACACCGCGCGGTACGATCCCGCATCCCGGCGCCGCCAGTTCAGCGTATCCACCGCATCCTTCAACAGCTCCCGATCAACCCCGGACGCCAGCAGGGCATCGAGGAACTCGCTGAACATCTTCAGTGTGATCGGGCTGGGGACGGATTTGCAACTCAGCACAGTGCCGTCGCCCAGGTCAACGGCTTTCACCCCAGCGGAGCACTCCAAATACCAAGAGATCCCCTGAGCGGCGTCCGCAGCCTCCTTGTGTGCCAGCACAGCGGCCGCGCGGGCCTCCTCCAGCCGCCGGCACTTCTCCAGCACGAGGTAGAAGTCCCCATTGCAGGCCAAGGCCGGGATCTCCTCCAGGGGCACCGGCGCCGATGCGGGCCGGGTTCCGGTTTCGGGTTTCGGTTTCAGTGCCGTCGTTGTCTCCGCCGCGTTGTTCTTGCGCTTTGCCATCCCAACCTCCTTTAGAAGTTCATCCAGAGGGATTCAGTCCGCTCCCTCGCCCCGTCAGCCATCGCCTTCCTGTCCTCCCGCCGCCAGCCCCCGTACAGGGCATCGTAGAGATCACATCGGTAGCCCGACACCATCACCCTGGACGGGTGATCCAGCGCCACCAGCGCCAGCTCGCAGTGGTCCTCGTCGGTCATTTCGTGAATGTAGCCGGAGCGCGCGCCGCGGCCCGCCCCACGCCCACGAGTGCTGTGGGGGTAGGGAGGGTCCAAGTAGACAAGCCCGGCCGGATCCCGGTGAGTGGCCAGCAATTGCAGCGCGGGCCTGTTCTCAATGGTCACTCCCCGCAACCGCTCGGCGATCTCCAACACCACCGGCGGGAAGTTGGCCCAGTCGCCTGCGGGGGTTGAGTATGATCTGGTCACGTTGGCTCGGAATCCGCTACCGGCCACGCGGTTGACCGAATTTGAGCCGAACCCCATGTAGGATCGCACGAGCATATGACGCGCCAGCTCAAAAGGGTCACTGGACACCTCAAACGCCTCATAGTATTCGTCGCGGGCGTAGGGGGTCATCTCCAATGCTCGCGCCAGTTCTACGGGACGCTCTCGGATCACCCGGAACAGATTCACCACCTCGCCGTCCAGGTCGTTGTACACCTCGCTGTAGCTGCGGGGCTTGCGCAGCAGAACGCTCGCCGCGCCTCCGTAGGGTTCAACATAGATGCGGTGCTCAGGCATGAAGGAGATGATCCACGGCGCCAGCCTCCATTTGCCCCCGTGGTAGCGGAGCGCCGGACGAGATGGAGACGCAGCGCTCACTTCTCAATCTCTCCCCACGTCGGCCCCGCCCCGTACTTGCTGGCCACGGGCACGATCATCTTCCCCTCCCCCGCCGCGGCCAGCAGATCCCCCGCCATTCCCCCGAACACGTCCACCAGCTCCAGGGGGATCTCAAACAGCAGCTCATCGTGGACCTGCAACAGCGGCTCGCAGCCCATCGAACTCCACACGTCCCACTGGCTCCATATCTTCGCCATGCCCGTTTTGATGATCCCCTGCGCCCCGCCCTGGATCGGGTGGTTCACGATCTCCCTCAGCCCCTCCGCCCTGATCCTCTCCACGCTGGACACCCCTTGCGGGTAGTACCTGCGCCGGCCCCACATGTCTTCAATCCACCCCACCCGCCGCGCGTGGGAGCGGTTCTCGTCCTTCCAGTCCCTCACCGCTGGCCGCGCATCGTGCCACCGGGCCACGAACTGCTCAGCCTCCCCTTCGGTGTACCTGATCCTCTTCGCCTGGTCGCGGTAGATGCCATAGAGCCGGAACTGATCGAGAAGGCCGCGGCCCCCCATATCGTTCAGCACTCCGAACCCCACCGTCTTGCCGATCTGCCTCTGCCCGGCGTCCACCCCGCCCGCCGGGATGGAGAAGCAATCGGCCGCGCTGATCCGGTGGATATCGTTCTCCGGGTTCTTGGGATCGTCCACCGCCCGCCAGAACAGCGCCACCATGCCATCGTCGCCCGACTCCGATGCGGTCACGCGCATCTCAATTTGGTCCAAGTCAATCGAGAAGATCGCCTTTCCCGCCGACGCCACGAATCCCTCCCGGACCCGGCGCCCGATCTTGCTCCGGGTGGGAATGGCGAGCAGGTTCAACCTCTTGGGGTGGCTCGCCGCCAGCCGCCCGGTGGGGACGCGGGTGATGCGGAGATCGGGATGCACCCGCCCATCGGAGTCCGCGCAGATCGGTATGCGGTCCACATAGCGGACCTTGAGCACGTGCAGCTCGCGGTAGTCAAGGATCATGTCCACGACAGGGTGCGTGTCCCGGAGCCCGCTCAGCACCTTGTCGTCAGCCTGCCACTGCCCGGTGCGGGTCTTGCGCGGCTCAGGCAGGCC
>Ga0307373_10001690_pt1 | contig 41064 bp, 26 predicted proteins | sample OX2MG_FD_202534 | JGI IMG/M metagenome (GOLD analysis project Ga0307373, IMG submission 202534) | Soil microbial communities from Risofladan, Vaasa, Finland - OX-2 | ecosystem: Environmental > Terrestrial > Soil > Coastal area > Acid sulfate soil | place: Finland: Risofladan, Vaasa | collected...
CCTTTCAAGGCTCCCTACCATGATGTCCTTACGGCCAAGTATCACAAACGAACGCAGAGGGACGTGCTATTTCGCCGGTCAACCGGCGATATCGCTCCCCGCGGATCCGTTGCGCTTGTGACGCTCGGCCCCCAAGGCAAAGCAAGGCTCTTCAAGGCCCGGTGTCACAACGACACCGGGCCTTTTTCGTTGGTTTTGTTCGGATCGGTAGCTGAGACGCGACCACCGCTGCGCGGCGGTGCCCGGCGGCGGCCTGAAGAGCCGCAGACGAGGATTCGAGCGCCTCCCGATCCACTTGCGGCCCATTCGTCTAGCGGTTGAGGATTCCGGCCCTTCAAGCCGGCGGCAGGGGTTCGAATCCCCTATGGGCTACTTGAACGACAGAGCGTAGGAGAGCGGCTACTCCGCCTGGTCGGGAGCCAGGAGTGGGTATCGGCACCATCGCGCAGCGATGGTCGCGGTTCGAGTCCGGCCGTTCTGACTTGGGAGACAACAACGGGATGTAGGGTAACGGCGGCCCGCGTGCCTTGGGAGCACGAGCCGACCACCGCTGCGCGGCGGTGCCCGGGTTCAACTCCCACCATCCCGACTTGAACGCGGTCCGGTGTTGTAACGGAAGCACGGCGATCTGATACGTCGCCGGCCGACCACCGCTGCGCGGCGGTGCCCGGTTCGACTCCACCCCGGACTAATCGACCTTGGAGGACAAACGATGATGGCACGAATTCGGCTGAAACGCATACGCCCGCTCCCCATGGGGCCGTAGCGTAACGGCAGCGCATCCGCCTTTTAAGCGGAAGGCGACCACCGCTGCGCGTCGGTGCCCGGGTTCGAATCCCTCCGGCCCCATTTGCGGCACGTAGCTCAACGGTTAGAGCCGGCCTCTTATAAGGGCCAGATCGTGGGTTCGACTCCCTCCGTGCCGACTTGTCGGCCGACAACGGCGAAAAAAGTGACGACGACGGGATCGAGGTGTTAGCGGCAGCATACCTGGCTCTTAACCAGGTTGGTGACGGTTCAAGTCCGTCCGGTCCCACTGAAAAACGACAAGCACTGGTGGTCCAGCGGCGACGACTCCGCCCTCGTAACGCGGCAACGCGGGTTCGACTCCCGCCCGGTGCCCTTGGCTCTTTGACAATTCGGTTTGTTTGCAACGCGCCCATGATGTAGCGGTAGCCTCCCTGCTCGCCATGCAGGACGCGCCGGTTCAACTCCGGCTGGGCGCTTCGTTTCAGCGTGTGGGAAAGCCTGGGATTCCGCGTGCGTCGGGAGCACGAGATCGTCGGTTCAAATCCGACCACGCTGACTTGATTGCGGTGGGACCCGTGTTGGTACGGGTAGGCGACTGTTAATCGCCCTGGCGCAGGTTCGATTCCTGCCACCGCAGCTTGATGTGGAAGGACAAGCCGATTGGCGACGGCACCCGGCCCGCGGGCACCGCCGCGCAGCGGTGGTCGGGACGAGCGATGAGCCTTGGGGGTTCGACTCCCTCTCCTTCCGCCTTACGTGCCCTTGGCCGATCGGCAGAGGTCCCAGCCTTCCAAGCTGGCTAGGCGGGTTCGACTCCCGCAGGGCACTCTTCTTAATGATGTGATCGGGGATCGGCTAGCGGTAGGCCGCCTGGCTTTGACCCAGGAGACGGAGGTTCGACCCCTTCTCCCCGAACTTCGGACACTGGCGGGGTGTCCAACAGACGAACGATCCGGGGTAGTTGCTGCTGGTAGTGACGCCTGGCTCTGAACCAGGAGGCCGTTGGTTCGATTCCAACCCCCGGAACTTGATGAAGTTGGTGCAGCGACGGAAGCCAACCGGCCGGATGAGGAACCTGCTTGGAAGGCAGGCAGCGGCCAACAGCCGCTTGTGGGTTCGAGTCCCACGGCTTCCGCCTTGATTTATGGTCCCGTGGCCTAGCCGCGAAGGCAGCACCCTTACAAGGTGACGATCGACGGTGCGAGTCCGTCCGGGACTACTTGAAGAGGCACGCCCAGGTACGCCAACTCGGCAGAGCGGCTCGGCTCGGGCACCGCCGCGCAGCGGTGGTCGCCGGGCGTTTGTGGGTTCGACTCCCACCTTGGGCATTGGATCGACAACGACGACGGCTCGGTAGGCAATGGCAGACCACCTTGGCTTAGAACCAGGGATGCTGTGGGTTCGAGTCCCACCTGAGCTACTTAAACGATCGAACGAACGTCCTCGTGGAGCAGCCTGGAGTGCTCGCGACCCTGTCACGGTCGAGATCGCGGGTTCAAATCCCGCCGGGGACGCCTTCAAGCAAATGGCACGGTACGCAAGCCGGAAAAGCGGCCAAGCTCAAACCTTGGTGAATTGTCTGCGGGTTCGACTCCCACCTGCGCCACTGAACAAGACATTCCCGCACGGGCTACATGGCCAAGTGGTGCAATTGGATGACACGCGACGCTCAGAACGTCGGCCCCTCGTTGGGCGTGGGAGTTCGAGTCTCCCCTTGGCTACTTTCGGAGATTTGATGCAGGTGAGCCAGTGCTCAGCCGAGCCTCATAAGCTCAGCTCGCCGGGTGCGACTCCCGGACCTGCCACTTGCGGCCGGGTACGCAAACTTTGGCAAAGCGGCGAGGTCGAGAGCCTCGTGATTTTGTGGGTTCGACGCCCACCTCGGCTACTTACGACACGATCCCGTGGTCCAACGGCGACGACGCCTGGCTGACGTCCAGGAAAGGGCGGTTCCACGTTTTGCCGCGGTCGCAGGGCGGAACCTCGACCTGGGAGAACTGCGTGCTGTCGTGCGTGGACTGCAACAAGCGGAAGGCCGACCGGACGCCGGAGCAGGCGGGCGTGCGGCTGCGGAAGCAGCCGGCGCGGCCACCCTCAACGCCGGCTGCGTCGGCCAATTCGGCGTCGTGAGGGTCTTGGCGCCTAAGCAAGAGTAAGCGGACTGACTCTCTGAAGTTGTTGATGCGCTGCTCTCTGGGGTTCATCTTCGAGCGTCCCAACTACGACTGCAACCACGCGCAGACACGACCGAATTCAAAGCCGTCGTCGATGAGTTGCTCGGTTTGATGCGGCAACGGCTGCGGCTAATGCACGACGTGGCCCGCTAATTCCTCGTTCGACATACTTCCTGACCGTGACGTCTGCGATAGGCAGTTCTCTTAAACCAGAATCTCCGTGACCAGGTTTCCGGCGACGTCGGTTAGCCGGAAGTCGCGGCCGTTGAAGCGGTAGGTGAGCCGTTCGTGGTTCAACCCCACGAGGTGCAACAGCGTTGCGTGAAGATCGTTCACATGCACCTTGTTGGTCATCGCCTTGTAACCGAATTCGTCCGTCGCTCCATGATGGAAACCGCCCTTCACACCTGCCCCGGCCAGCCAGAGGGTGAAGCCGTTGGGGTTGTGGTCGCGCCCAGTGGAACCTTGCGAATCGGAGGTCCGGCCAAACTCGCCGCCCCAGATCACCAGCGTCGATTCCAAGAGCCCGCGGGCTTGCAGATCGGCCAACAACGCGGCCGCCGGCTGGTCGGTGTGCAGCGCGCACGAGCGATGGTTCGATTTTACGTCGGAATGGCAGTCCCAGGGCACGTCGGCCACGCTGCCGTCGCCGGCGACGCCCTTGCCCGCGAAAATCTGCACGAACCGTACGCCCCGTTCGACGAGCCGGCGAGCAATGAGACACTGCCGGGCAAAAGTGGCGCACTCGGGGTTTTCCATGCCGTACAGGTTGTGCGTGGCCTGCGTCTCCCTGGCGATGTCGAGGGCCTCCGGGGCCGCCATCTGCATCCGGTAGGCAAGTTCGTACGATTCGATGCGGGCCGCCAGGTCGGCTTGGGTCGGTCGCGCCGCGGCGTGTTCCAGGTTGATCTGCCGAATCAGGGCGAGCTGCGAGCGCTGCTGGCCGTCGCTATGCCGCGTGTCGCGAGCCAAATTGTCAATCGCCTCGCGGCGGCGGGCGTCGAGCGTGAGCGCCTGGTAGGTCTTGGGCAGGAAACCGGCCGACCAGATCTGGTCGTCGCCGCGGGGCTTCGTGTCGTGCAACACGACGAAGGCCGGCAGATCCTGGTTTTCGGAACCCAGGCCATACGTGACCCATGAACCAAGGCTCGGAAGCCCCGGACGGTTCGTGCCGCACATCAACTCCAGCGAAGCCGGGGCGTGATTGTTCTGCCGCAGGTACATCGAATGAATGAACGTCATCTTGTCGACGTGCCGCGAAAGGTGTGGAAACAGGTCGGAAACCCAGGTGCCCGACTCGCCGTGCTGTTTCCACTCGAACGGCGACTTGAGGCATTTGCCACTGGTGGTGAAGAAACCGGTCTTCGGGTCGGCCCCGGCCAGCTCTTGTCCGTCGCGCTGTTGCAACTCAGGCTTGTAGTCCCAGGTATCGACCTGTGACGGCGCACCGGTCATGAACAGCCAGATGATCGACTTCACCTTGGGCGGAAGATGCGGCGGTTTCGCCGCCAAGGGGCTCCGCGGCGGTGTCGCCGGCAGCGGATCGGCCGACGCGTCGGCATGCAACATCGAAGCCAGGGCCAGCGAGCCGAACCCCAGGCCGGTCTCTTGCAGGAAACGGCGACGGGAAGGGAGCGTCAATTCGCCGGAAGTAAAAAAACTGAACATCGGACGTCCTGTGCGGCGTTTTTTCTCAATCAATGTACACAAACTCATTCAGGCAGAGTAACACCTGGCAGAGCTCGACCAGCGCCGGGCCGATGTTCTGCGCCGGATCGCCTGCCAAAACCGCCCGCTGTTCTTCGACGAAGGCCAGCATCCGCTCGCGTTCGGACGGCGCGGGGAGCCGCGAGAAGGCAATCTGGCAAGCTCGGTCGACTGCGACGGTCAAAGCAATCTCGGGCGTGGGACGGACGCGCTCGGCCAGCCGTTGGGCCTGCTGGCGGACCAAGGGCGAATTCATCATCGCCAGCGCCTGCGTCGGCACCGTTGTGCTGGTCCGCTCGCCGATGCTCTGTGTCGGTTCGGGGGCATCGAAGATCGTCATCAGCCCAATCAGCTCGCTCCGCTTGACGCGGAGGTAAACGCTCCGCCGCGGCGTGTCTTCCAGGATGCTCGAACCGTACATCGTCGTGTCGAGCGATCCGCCCACGGCCAGCAAGGCGTCGCGAATGATTTCGGCTTCCAGCCGGCGCGGCTGGTAATGCCAGAGATAGCGGTTCGCGGGGTCGGCCTTCAGGTTCTCAGGTGCAACGTCGTTGGCCTGCTGGTAGACTGCGCTGCTGACGATGAGCTTATGGATCGGCTTCAGCTTCCAACCCCCCTTGACCAATTCGCGCGCCAGCCAATCGAGTAACTCCCCGTGCGTCGGCCGCTGGCCCTGAGCGCCAAAGTCGTTCGGCGTGCCGACCAGCCCTTGGCCGAAATGGTGCTGCCAGAGGCGATTGACCATGACGCGAGCCAACAACGCGCCGGCCCCGTGTTCGACGTCCGTCAGCCAGTTCGCCAGCCCCACCCGCGGATCGACGGTGAGTTGTCCGTCGGCCGATTTCGGCAGCCAGCGATCGTTGCCGTTGGCGGCCGTGGCCAGCACTTGCAGAAAGGTGGGTACGGCCGCGCCTTGCTTGCCATCGACCTCGCCCCGGCGGAGCAGGAAGACGTCGCGGCCCCCGGCGACGGCGGTGTAAACTTCGGTCAAGGGAGGGCGGGGCTTGGCGCGGGCATGATCGTCGAACGACTTGCGGACGGTGTCGGTGCCAGCGTCGAAAGGGCTGAACCAGCGGAGCATCACCTCGCGCATGGCTTCGGGCAGCTTGTTGGCATTGGCGGCGAGAATGGCCTTGATCTCGCCCAAGTGCTGCGGCGCGACTTCGCCCGCCCAGGTCGGCGTGCCCGGCTCGGTACAAATCGCTAAGCGAAAGCGCCCCAACCCCTCGCTGACGAACTTGAGCTCGAACGTCAACTGCGTGCCGCCGGCGAAACCCGGCAGGCCCCCTTCGATTTCGAAGAGTGCGGCGTTATCCTTGCCGCCATCGGCGTTGGCCCTCCAGAAAGTTCCGGGATTGTCGTCGACGGCGTTCTTGAGCGGCTGGCCGGGCTCCTCGAACGCGGCCAGGACCGGCGTGAGCTTCAACGTGACGGGTGGCTCGACGCTGTTGGGATCGAACGGCTTCGCCGTGACCTTGAAATCGCCCAGCGTAAAGCTGCCGTCGCCGGCAAAGCCCGGCCCTTTGCGCGGCAGCGACTTGTTCGTGAGCGCGTCGAGCCGCAAGGCGACGAGGTTCTTCTGGAACGTCTGCGCCGTGACGACGTACTTGTCGCCGTCCTTGCGCCGTGGACCAGTGAAGACGACCAGGCCTTCATCGGTCGTGGTCAGGGTGGTGTCGTCGGCCGCGGCGGAGAGGGTCGCCAAAACCTGCCAGCGAGGTTCGACCGTGAGCTTGGGAAACTCCTCCTGTTGCCAGCGAGCAAAACGGGCAGGCAATTCGTCGGCGGCGAATTTGCGCCAGACGGCCAGCCGAGCCTCTTGCTCGGCCGCGTGTTGGTTGAGCGCGATCTGCGTTGCGGCCGGATCGGGGTCGAGCGTCATGGGACCATGCGCCGTTCGCCCCAGGGCCGCGGCGATGCCGTAATAGTCTTGTTGCGGGATCGGGTCGTACTTGTGATCGTGGCAACGGACGCAACCCAACGTCAGGCCGAGCATCGACCCGCCGATGGTCATGATCATGTCATCGAGTTGGTCGTAACGGATGCGTTCTTCGGTCTTAGCCGTTGCCTGTCCGGGAAAGGGCCCCGCCACGAGGAAGCCGGCGGCGGCCGCGCCTTGCAGCCCGCCTTGCAGCTTATCTCCCGCGATTTGCATCCGCACGAATTCATCGTATGGCAGGTCGCCGTTGAACGACCGGATGACCCAGTCGCGATAGTGGTAGGCGCCGCCTCGAAAGCCGTCGAACTCGTAGCCGCCGCTTTCGGCGAATCGAGCCGCGTCGAGCCAATGCCGCGCCCACCGCTCGCCGTAGTGCTGGCTCTGCAACAAACCGTCGACGACCTTTTCAAAGGCGTTGGCCGAATCGTCTTGGACGAAGGCCGCCACCTGTTCAGGCGTCGGTGGCAGGCCGATCAGGTCGTAGTACACGCGTCGGATCAGCTTTTCCTTGCCGGTCGGTCCGTTGGCGACGACGCCCTGCTCGGCCTGCTTGGCGACGATGAACCGGTCTACGGGCGTCTTGCCCCAGGCCGCGATTGCGATTTCCGGCGGAGCAATGTCCTTAAGCGGTTGAAACGACCAGAACTCGCGCCCGGCTTGCACGTCGATCTCGCGTTTTTTCGGTGCGACGGGTTTGCCGTCGCGCGGGTCCGGTGCCCCGACGTCGACCCAGCGGGCGAAATCGGCGATCACGGCGTCGGGTAATTTGCCGGCGGGCGGCATCTCCAAGCCATCGTACCGCAGGGCCTTGATCAGCCGGCTGTCTTGCGACTTGTTGGGCACGACGACCGGGCCGCTCTCGCCTCCCTTCGCCACCCCCTCGCGGCTATCGAGGAACAAATCGGCCTTGAGCTTGCCGTTGGTCGCCGCCTCTTGCGAATGGCAGGTATAACAGTGCGCAATCAGCACCGGGCGAATCCTCTGTTCGAATAGCTCGATGCCATGGGACTCGGCTTGCTGCGCGTACAACGATGCCGCAAATGACCAACTCGCAAGAGCCAAAATAACTGGTTGAATCTTCATTGTTGGCGGCGTTTGACACATGATCCCAATTCGACCGCGGCGCCCTTGGCGGTCGGGCTGGTCATCAGGGGAGGCCGAAGGTCAGGGTGGTGGGGGCGGAATTTCAAAGGCGGGCAAGCTTTACGCGTGGTTTGATTATAGTCGCCCGCGTGGTTGGCGGCGAGAGGCGCAAGCGGGCCCCCCAGCCGCCCCTCGCCGAGCCCCGGCCGCGGGACGAGGTGGGTGGGCTGATCACGATGTCCAACCGCCCGCGCGGCATCCTCGTGGCGCGTCCGAGCCGAAGCACGGTGACGCGGCCGCGGCAGACGCGGCGGCTCGAACGGCTCGAAGCGGGAGGTTGTCTGATGGGTTCACCCAGGTTAGGATGCTCCCTTCGTCGCCGCTCCGGCATCGGCACCAACGCTCGCTTCTCCGAGGAACTGGTCAGGAACAGCGGGTTGCCCGAGTCGGCGTTCGTCGTCGTCGGGAATGATCATCGGCTGGCTCATCGTGAGTCGCTGGAGGTGATGCTGGCGGCGGTGGAGGGCCGACCTTGAAAGGGAATCCCAATCGAAAGGAGTAACGAACTATGGCAAAGCAGCGAAGGGTCTGGATGACTGGCCCTGGAAAGAGTCCCAAGCCACCGGTGCCTGATTCAGTCAAGGCGGAATTGGAAGCCAAGGCCACCGACCTGATCGAGAACGTCTTGAAGCCCAAGCACGTTTTGCCGCCAAGAGTAGGCGAGCAGTTCAACTACATCACGGACATCGGGACGAAGTGGTACAGGAATTACTTCTACTTCATCTCGACCTACGCCTGCCCGGCGCCGAACGCCCTCTCGCCCACGTTCGAGGCGAAGTTTGCACGGTTGGAGTACCGTGGCGCTGGCAAGTTCGCCCTCTCTTTCATGCGGCACACGGGCGAATGGACTGGAATGTACGACGCCCCCCTCTCAATCCATGAGTGTATGAAGGCCATCCGAGCCGATGACTGGTTCGTGCCCTGAATCAACCAAGGGCAACGACGAGCTAAAGGCCCCTGCTGAAAAACTGATCGACATCGTCATCGGTCAATTGAAGACGCTCAAGACGAAGAAATCCGATTGGTGACGGCCACTTGGCGACGATGAATGGCCCGATGACTACGATCCCGCACGAACCCGCGGCGCAAGCTCACCGGGTTCCAGGGCGGCCCACGAATCGGAAGGGATCATTTTCACGAAAAAAGCACGCTCGTTGCGCGGCAACGAACGTGCAAAAAACAAAACGGCGGCGAAGCGAAAAAAAAACGACTTCCGAATACCCCATGACGTCTGAGCGAGCCGCGAAAGCGGCATCTAATTGCCGCGCCACCCTTCGCCTTACCCCACGCTTTTTTGGATCTCTTTGGGAGAGGTTTCGGAATCGTTTTTTTTCGCGTAGCGCAGCGGCTCAGCTGACATCGCGACGCCCCGCTCTCCAGCCTTGCTCGTCAAGCGAAACGCTCAGACGTCGTGGGGATGTCGAAGATCGCGTTTCTCCGCGCCTTCGCCCCTATAGCGTACAGGAGTGCGCATTGGACTGGAATACATGTGTACGGTTAGTAGCTGTTTTGGGGTGGGTTTAAAATGATCAAGGAAGCAAGGCCCGGCCCCTACAACCCCGGCTTCAAAGCGTACACCTTGACGCTGGCGGCGAAATTGTTGGGATTGAAGCGCCGTAGCACGGCGGCCAGTTGCTGGTGCAAGCCGGGCGAGCAATCGCCCGGCGCGCCGGGCGAACAACAAGCGGCTTGCCCTTCGACCAGGCTGTAGGCGTTCAAGTCGGCGCCGGCGTCGATCACGTCAACCTGGTCCAGCCCCGCGGCATGCAGGCCCTCGCGGTAGGCGTCGATCGAGATCGCCCCGCCGATACAACCGACATAGGCCGCCAGATCGTGGCGCACTTCGTCGGGCAACGGCCGCTTCAGCGCGATGTCGCTGGCGGCCAGCCGCCCGCCCGGTTTCAGCACGCGGGCAATCTCGCGAAACACGGCCGGCTTGTCGGTCGCCAAATTGATCACGCAGTTGCTGATCACGCAATCGACCGATGCCGCGGCCAGCGGCAGTTCGTCGATCTTGGCCTGGTGGAACTCGACGTTGCCGACGCCGGCCTTGGCGGCGTTGCGGCGGGCCAGGTCGAGCATGTCGGGGGTCATGTCGATGCCGATGGCCTTGCCGGTCGGCCCGACCTTGGCCGCCGCCAGGAGCACGTCGAAACCGCCGCCGCAACCCAGGTCGACCACCGTTTCACCCGGCCGCAGGCTGGCCAGCGCGGTCGGGTTGCCGCACGACAAGCCCAGGTTGGCCTCGGCGGGCACGGCGGCCAATTCACTCGCCGAATAGCCGAAGGCCTCGGCCACCTGCCGCACACCCCGCTGTTGGCTCGAAAGACCACTCGTGGCCGCGCGGCCGTATTGTAGCCGCACCGCCGCTTCGAGATCGGGCATGTCGCACCTCAAGGGGAGCCGGGGGAGCCTGTACACCGTTGCCGCGAATATATCAACTACCCGGAGGACGAGCAACCGCCGCGCTACGGAGTTCATGAAGGACCGCTCGTAACGTCGCTGGCCGAGGTGTCGATGGGCCCATCGCCTTGGGGATGGGGACCTGGCAAGATCCAGAGCTCGCCGTGAGGCTCCTCTTGTTCGGCGCGAACGTCGTGGTGCCGCACCAGTTCGAGCACCGCCAGGAACATACCGATCAGCTTCGACTTGTGCATCCCCTGCTGGAACAGCGCGCTGAAGGCGATCCGCGGGCGGTCGCGCAGTTCGCCGTGAATCTGCCGCATGTAGACGTGGATCGGCGTCTCGTCGTAGACGATGTTCGACGCCGGGCCGGCCTGACTCTCACGCATCACCCGGCCGAAGGCACTGACCAGATCCCACAATTCCAACTCGTGGATCGGCTCGTCGGCCGGGTCTCGCTCGCGGGGCGGCAAGTCGTTCGACAGCCGCGGGAAACGCTCCTGCCAGGCGCGGCCGCGCTCATCGAGGATGCTGGCGGCGTCCTTGAATCGCTTGTACTCCAGCAGCCGCTCCACCAGGTCGTGCCGCGCGTCGTCGAGTTCCTCTTCGACCTCATCGCCGTGCGGGAGCACCAGGCGCGATTTGATTTCGACCAGCGTGCTGGCGACTTCCAGGAAATCGCCCACCGCGTTCACGTCGAGCTGTTCGAGCACCTCCAGGTACTCAAGGAACTGCGTCGCGATCTCGGCGATCGGAATGTCGACGACCTCCACTTCGTGCTTGCGCACCAGGTACAACAGAAGGTCCAACGGACCCCGGAACGTGTCGAGATCGACGCGGAAGCTCATCGGTAGCTGGATTCTCCGAAATTCAGGTGGTCTCGAGATTCGCCGGAATTCAGGCCCTTCGATCCGCGCGCCCGAAATGTTGCGAATTCGGCTACCGCGATGATAGCCGTTTCTCCCTCGCGGGGCGAGCTTTCACCCTTGAACCTCATCCGTCCCCTCAGCCCCCGCGGAATGGAAATAGGCATGGCGCCGCTATGACGGGTTTGGCGTGAATTCCCCGCCGCGGCACTCTTTGAGGTGGCGCAGGGCGCGGACCTGCCCGGTCATCTCCAGCTCGTCGCGGTAGACCGGGTCGTGCCAGCCCTCGATGTCGATCGCGCCGCGGTAGCCACCCATCCGCAAGGTGCTGATCACGTCGGTCCAGTTCGTGTCGCCAAAACCGGGCGTGCGATGGTGGATGTATTGCCGTCCGCCGCGGATGCCAAAGGTCCGGATCACGTCCCACAGCACTGTGGCGTCCTTGCCGTGGACGTGAAACACCTTGTCGATCCAACGACGCAGTTGCGGCAGCGGATCGACGAGGCTGACCAATTGATGGCACGGCTCCCACTCCAGCCCCAAGGCTGGGCTGGGCACTTCGTGGAACATCATTTCCCAGGCCGCGGGCGCGTGCGCGATGTTCCAGTCGCCCCCGTCCCAATGGCCGTGCATGTCGCAGTTTTCGAAAGCGATGCGCACACCGCGGTCTTCCGCCCGAGCGGCCAGCGGCGTAAAGACCTGCTTGAACGCCGGCAGCGAGTCGGGCACCGGCCGATTCACGATCCGGCCCGTAAACCCGCACACGAGCTTCGCGCCGAACCGCTCGGTCGCGTCGATCAAGGCCGCGAAGCCTTGCGCCGAGCGCTCATCGACCAGTGGGTTGCCGTAGATTCCCACGGCGCTGACGATCGCCGTGTTGCCGTGGTCTTCGAGCACGCGCCGCACGTCGTCGGCGATGCGGTCGAGGTCGAGGCCATCGATCCGGCCCGGAAACGTCAACTGAAAGCTCTCGAAGCCGTGCGGAAGGATCTGGCGGATGATCTCCGCCGGGCGGTCTTCAGCTTTGACCAGCGTGCCGATGCGGATGTCGTCGTGGGGCATGGGGCTAGCCAAGTTTTTTCCTCAACGTCTCACGATGAATCCCCAACACGCTGGCCGCGGCGACGCGGTTTTGGCCGGTGCGATGGAGCACGGCGTCGAGCAGGGGCGGCTCGACGAGGTCGAGCAACTGCTGGTAGAGGTTCTCCGGCGGCATCGCCGCGGCCAGACGCGCCAACGCCCACTCGCGAACCGCCGTATCGAGATCCGCCCCGCCGCCCGCCGGCGGCGCGACGATGGGTGGCAGGTGCTCGGGTAAAATAGGTCCGGCGCGGGCCAAAAGCGCGGCGTGTTCGACCGCGTTGCGCAGCTCGCGCACGTTGCCCGGCCATTCGCGCCGGCGCAGATCGGCCAGCGCCGCATCGCTGAACCCGAGGCCCGGCGCGACGGCGGGCCGGATTTGCCGCAGGAATCGCTCGGCCAGCGAGGGAATGTCGTCCGTCCGCGTACGGAGCGCCGGAAGCGGGATCTCGAACACCGCCAGCCGGAAATAGAGATCCTCGCGAAAGTTGCCGTCGCGCACCTCGCGGCGTAAGTCGCGATGGGTCGCGGCGACGACGCGAAAGGCCGTCGGCCGGGGGTCAACGGCGCCCACCGGCGTCGTCTCTTGCTGTTCGAGGGCCCGCAACAGCTTGACCTGCACCGGCAGCGGGATGTCGCCGGCCTCGTCGAAGAACACCGTCCCGCCGTGGGCCAGTTCGAGCAGCCCTTTGCGGTCGAAATCGGCGCCGGTGAAGGCGCCGCGGACATGGCCGAACAATTCGCTCTCGACCAAGGTGGGGCTCAACGCCGCCAGGTTCACCGGCACCAGCGGCCCGGCCGCGCAGGGTGAATGCCGGTGGATCGCCTGGGCCACCAGTTCCTTGCCGGTACCGCTCTCGCCGGTGATCAATACGCTCGCCCGCGACGGTGCCGCCAAGGCGATCCGCTTGAAGACTTCCTGCATCGCCGGACTGGCGCCCACCAGTTCGTCGCTCGCGTCCGACGGCGGCGGTCTGACGGCATGAACCGCCACGGCCCGCTGGGCCAGTGCGCGTTGGGCCAAGGCGCGGCGGATCACGGCCAACGCCTGGTCCAGGTCGAAGGGCTTGGTCAAGTAGTCGAAGGCCCCGTTGCGAACCGCCTCGACCGCGGTGGCCAGGCTGCCGAAGGCGGTGATCACCACGATCGGAGCGTCGGGCACGAGTTGCCGGAAGCGGGCCATCGCCGTCAGCCCATCCATACCAGGTAGGCGGATGTCGAGCACCACCAGGTCGCAGCCCTTGCGGCCGGCCAATTCCAGGGCGTCCTCGGCCGATGAGGCGACGCTGACCTCGTGCCCCTCCTCGCGCGACAATCGCGCCAAGGCCCAGCAAATGCTCTCTTCGTCGTCGACGATCAAAACGTGACTCATGCGATAACCGCTTGGGGATGGCGGGCGGCGAGTTGCGGCGCGAGGAAGAGCGGCAACGTCAGTTCGAAGCAGGTGGCGGCGCCAACGCGATGAAAAACGAGCGTGCCGCCGTGCGACTCGGCCACTTGCCGCGCGACGGCGAGCCCGAGGCCGACACCCTCGGGCTTGGTGGTCGAGAACGGCTCGAACAACCGCTCGACGAACTCCGCGGGCGGGCCAAGGCCGCCGTCGAGCACGCGGACGCGCGCGTCGTGGCCGTCGCTCGACGCTTCGAGGCGCACCCAGCCTCCCGGCCCGGCCGCATCGACCGCGTTGAGCACGAGGTTCATCAGCAGGTGCCGCAACTGGTCGGGATCGGCGCGCAGTGAACCGGCGATGCGTGGCCCGGCCGACACATGCAGATCCACTTTGCGGTGCCGGCACGACGGCTCGACCAGTCGCACGACCTGATCGACGATCGACTCGATCTCGCAGTCGGCCCGCCGCGGCTCTTGCGGCTGGCCCGCGGCGAGGAATCGCTGCAAGTGCTCCTCGGTCAAAGCAAGCTGGCGCAGGGCGACGTCGAGACTTTCCCGGTCGCCCGCCCGGCACGAGCGTTGGTGCAGTTGCACGGCCATGCGGGCGCCGGTCACGTCGTTGCGAAGGTGGTGGGCCAGGCCGCCCGCGAGTTGACCCAAGAGTGCCAGCCGCTCGCTGCGGCGAATCACCCGCCGCATTTCATCGAGTTGTTCCGCCAGTTGGTTGACACCCCTTGCCAGGTCGAGCAGCTCGTCGTCGCGCGCCGGCAACGAAACCGTGCGAAAGTCGCCTTCCGCGAGTTGTTCCACCTGCCGGCGGAGCCGGGCGATCGGCCGGCTCAAGCGGCCCGCCACCACCGCGGCCAAAAGGGCGCACAGCGCCAGCGCCGCCGCTCCGACGGCCAACGGCGGCCACGCCGCGGCGCGCCGACTGGCGCGCCAGTGTCGTTCGGGATAAAGGATGTGCAGCACCAAGGGCCCCGAGCCGGCACCTCGCCCGCTCATCCGCGGCCCCGTCATCTTCAGCGCGGCCACAAAATAGCGTGTACCGTCGATCTCGCGGGGGGGGCCAAGCCGCAGTTCCCGGACGAGGCCCACCGGCGCGGTCGGCGGAAGGTCCGCCACCCACGAGCGGCTCGCGGCCAGCCGTCCGTTTTCATCGGTCAGGACGAACTCGGCGCCGCTGAGCCCGCGCATTTCGGCCAACACGGCATCCGTCAGCGGAAAGGTCGAATCCAACAGCGTGCCGGCCACGCCGCGCACTTGTTCGTCGATCCGCTCTTCGGCATGACGTGCGGCCAGGTAGGCGTTCAGCACGCTGACGCCAGCCACGGAAAACAGCATCATCCCGGCAAACGGAAGCAGAATCTGATGGCGAATCGGCCAACGCATCGTCGCGGCCCGGAAAGGAGATCGTTTGGAAACCAATCTCCATGATAGGCTGGGAAGAAGGAATAAGGAAGGATTGTGTGGGGAACGCCCTCCGTGGCGTTCCGTGCCCCGCGAGCAGGCGTCGATACTCGCTTCACGGGCCTGGGGTTGGTGTACCGGGGCACGCTTGCCGCCATGGGGCTCCGTCCGTCGCCTGGCGGGCGAGTTGACGCGGCCGACGACGCCTAAGTCGTCGCATGGATCTGGCTCTTGCTCTTAGCCCTGGCGACGAATTGGCACCGATTGCCGACGGATCGTGGCCGGGCGCAATCGAACTTGCGTCCGCGGGAAAGACAGGTTACACTGAATCGCGTGGTGGGCGTTCCAGCGCGCACCTGCGGCGAACACGCGTTTCCGGGATCATCCTATGTCAATTCTCGATCGACCCCCGAAGGCGCCCGAGGGATCAGCGGTAGTGCTTGCGCACGTCGAGTTGGCTGGTCTGCCGGCGCCAGTCATTGCGATCACCGGCGCGCTGTTCCCTGGATCCATCAGCCTCGAGGTCGATACCGACCCCGAAGTACCCGAACAGCCCTTCTTGGTCGTCACTGTTGAGGCTTCTGGAACGGTGAAGGATATCGTGCGGCGACGGCAAGAGTGGCATGCCAGGGCAGAGCCTTTTCTCGGCGAACGCGACGTCCGGCTCTCGATCGTTCCGAAATGAGTGGCGACGATTTCATTGCCGTAGCCTCCCGATGGGCGGCGCATCCTGCCGCCGGCGAAGCTTCGTTCCGAAGCGCCGTAAGCCGCGCCTATTACGGCGCATTCCACGTTGCCAGAAGGCTCTTGCGTGACCTTGGGTTTGATATCCCAGCGGGCTCCAATAGTCATAGCCTTGTTCGAGTACTTCTTCTTGAATCGGGTCACGCCCAGGCAGTCGAAGCCGGTCGATTCTTGAAAGACCTTCACGCCGATCGAATTAAGGCCGATTACCGTCTCGACAAAGGCGACGCCGCCACACAGGCCGCCGCTCGGCTCGCCGTCGAAACGGCCTCGGCCGCAAGTAGCCTGATTCGATCATGCGCGGCAGAGCCTGCTCGCACGGAATTCAAAGGCGGTGTCGAAAGATACAAGAAGAAGTTGGAGCAAGGCCGCGAGAAGGGTTCGCAGACTTGACCGCAGCACGCTTTTTTACCCGCTTTACCCGTTTCGGCGGCGAGCCATGACGCGACGAAAAAAAAGCGGCGATGAATCGCCGCGCTCTAAATCATCCCGCACCGCACGCGACCGGCTCGCCGACCGGAATCGGGTCGATCCAATCTTGCTCGTGCGGCTCGTCGTCGGACACTTGATATTGGGCCAACAGTTCAGGCAACACGTCGGCCAACAGCCAGACGCCGCCTCGCGGGCGGTCAGCCGCGGCTTCGTATGGCTCGTAGGGTGGGCACCGCCCACCCATCGAACGGATGTCGGGGACGCAGGTCTTGCTCAGGTTCATGGCAGCCTCCCGGCGAGGGGCATTTCAGGGGTCGTTGACTGTACGGAATACTATACATTTTCTATACGTCTGTCAACTTTTCATGGTTCATCGCCCGCCGGATAATAAGAAAAAGTCTGGAGGGAAGCGTGTTTTCGCCGTTTTCGGCGGAAAATCGCCAAGCTGCCGTTCTCCCGAACGGGCGGTTTCCTCTATAATAGCTCTAGGCGCCACGTTGCCGGCTGGAACACCGGCAAACGCCGCCCGCGGCCTCGCGAGGCGGTTGTTCGGCAACACCTGTCGGGCGATTCCACGCGGGAATCGCCGCCCCTTGAGGGTTTGGGTCTGGCTGGCGGTATCGAGTCGTTTCGAGGTCCAGTCACAGAGGCCCAGTTACAGTTTTACTCACGGAAGTTTTAATGACCATGCAGCAAGCCGTTTGCGCCCAACGACGCACTGACATCCGCAACATCGCGATCATCGCCCACGTCGATCATGGCAAGACGACGCTGGTCGATTGCTTGCTGCGCCAGAGCGGCGAATTCCGTGCCAGCCAGGTGGCCGAGAACTGCATCCTCGACTCCAACGAGCTCGAGCGCGAACGAGGAATCACGATTCTGGCCAAGAATATCGCCATTCCTTACAAGGGAGTGAAGATCAACGTCATCGACACGCCGGGCCACGCCGATTTCGGCGGCGAGGTGGAGCGCGTGCTGCGGATGGCCGATGGGGCCTTGATCCTGGTCGACGCCGCCGAAGGACCGATGCCTCAGACGCGGTTCGTGCTCTCGAAGGCGCTCGAATGCCGGCTCAAGCCGGTGGTCGTGATCAACAAGATCGACCGCCCCGACGCCCGGCCGCAGGAAGTGCTCAACGAGACCTTTGAGCTGTTTGTCGAGCTGGGGGCGGGCGACACGCTCGCCGATTTCCCCTATATCTTCGCCAGTTCGCGGGAAGGCTACGCCACCCACGATCCCGGCCAGCGAACCGATTCGGTTCGCCCCTTGCTCGACCTCGTGCTCGAGGCGGTGCCTGGACCGGAGATCGACGCCGAATCGCCGTTGCAGATGCTCGTGACCACGCTCGACTGGTCGGAGTACGTCGGACGCATCGCCGTGGGCCGCATCCAGGCCGGGCGCGTGCGGCGCGGGCAGCGCGTGGCGCTGATGCAGGCTGGCGACGTGGTCACGCCCGGCAAGGTGAATACGCTTTTCGTCTTCGACAAGCTCGGGCGCCGCGAGGTCGAAGAGGCGGACGCCGGCGACATCGTGGCCATCGTCGGTTTGGAGTCGATCGAGATCGGCGACACGATCAGCGACTTCGACACGCGCCGCGCGTTGCCCCGCCTGGAGATCGACCAGCCGACCCTGGAAATGATCTTCTACATCAACAGTTCGCCCTTCGCCGGCCGGGCCGGCAAGTACGTCACCAGCCGCCATCTCCGCGACCGGCTGCTGAAGGAATTGGAGCGGAACGTGGCACTGCAGGTCAGCCCGGTCGAAGGCAGCGACGCCTTCGCCGTCTCCGGCCGCGGCCTGCTGCACCTCTCGGTGCTGATCGAGACGATGCGCCGCGAGGGCTTCGAGTTGTCGGTGGGCAAGCCCCGCGTGATTACCCGCGTCCACGAGGGGATCGTCGAGGAGCCCTTCGAGACCTTGGTGGTCGAGGTTCCGCCCGACAAGCTGGGGGCGGTAATGGAACTGGTCGGCGCCCGCCGTGGACAGATGCTCGAAATGCACACCCGCGGCGACTACTCGCATGTGATCTTTTCGATCCCGGCGCGCGGGCTGATCGGCCTGCGGACGCGGCTCTTGAACTCGACCCAGGGCACCGCGATCATCCACCACCGCTTCGAGCGCTACCGGCCGTTGGAAGGCGAAATCTCCGGCCGGCAAAACGGCGTGCTCGTGTCGATGGTGACGGGCAAAGCGGTCGCGTTCGGCCTGGACGGTCTGCAAAACCGGGCTGAAATGTTCGTCGGACCGGGCGACGAGGTCTACGAAGGCATGATCGTCGGCGAGAACAGCCGTTCGGGCGACATGCCCGTCAACCCGACCAAGGAAAAGAAGTTGACCAACATGAGGGCCAGCGGCAGCGACCGAAACATCCTCTTGAAGCCGCCCCGCATCATGACGCTGGAAATGGCGCTGGAGTACATCGAGGAAGACGAGTTGGTCGAGATCACCCCCACGCACATCCGGCTGCGGAAAATCTTGTTGACCGAGAACGATCGCAAGCGCGCCTCGCGGCAGCGGGGGTAGATGAACGTGAGTTGGCTCGTCGCCGAGCAGGTCCGCCGCAATCACGCGAGCCAAAACAGGTGGCAGGGACCGTCTCGACTGGCTGCCGCGTGGCGGCTATGGTGGGGGTTCCGCGTCCGCGGGACTGTCCCGCCCGATTTTGTCGCCGCCCGCCCCACATGAAGCCATTTCAAGAACTGATTGTCCTGCTCCCTTGTCATAGCCTCGAGGACTTTCCCGTCCATCAGGAGGGGGATCAAGCCGAAGGGCTTTTGGCGGCCTGGTCGGCCCTTTGGCACCCGGCGCTCTTGGCCTCGGCCGGCAAGCTGCCCACCTGGCACCGTGCCGATGGTCCTCCCGCCGACCTGGCCGGCCGGCTGGTGGTCGTTCCCCAGGCCAGCGAGGCCCTGCTCCTGGCCGGCTGGGCCAGCCGCGCGCAAACGGAGGGTGCCTGCGTGGTGCGCAAACTCCAGCGCCGCGCCGAGATCGTGTCGGCGGCCTTGGAACACCTGGATGGCGGCCCCGATCAGGTCGACGAGGGGCTGGCGGCCGATTTTCTCGCGCTCGGCCTGGGCTACCTGCTGGTCGAACTGCTTACCCGCCAAATGCGGTACATGAGCCATATCGATGAAATCCACCTCCGCAACGAGGCCGTGGCCGCCGCGCGCGCGGCCGTCGCCGAACAGGGCGACACGGCACGCGACCACCTGCGCAATTGCTTCGACGTCTTGACCGAAGCCCGCGAACGCTTTTATCCGGTCGAAGCCTATCTCATCGATCTGGTGCTCACCGCGCCAACCACGCTGGGCCCCAGCTTGCGGCGCGAACTCGCCGACGGCGCCGCGAAGAACCTGTTGATCTCCGGCCAGCTTGTCGAGCAACTTGCCCGCACCGAACCCGAGACGCTCGCCGCCCTGCGGCTGGCCTTGGACCACGGAACGCTGAGCCTCGTCGGCGGCGAATTCGACGAGCGGGAATTGCCGCTCTTGCCGCTCGAATCCCTGTTGACCGAACTGCGTCAGGGAGCGGCGACCTATCAAGAGCGGCTTGGCGCCCCTTGCGTTGTCTATGGTCGGCGGCGGTTCGGTCTTTCGCCGGTCTTGCCGCAGATCCTTTCGCGGCTCGGCTACCAGGGAGCGCTCCACACCACGCTGGACGACGGCCAATTTCCCAAGGGCGCTCAAAGCAAGATCCGCTGGCAGGGGCTCGACGCCAGTGCCATCGACGCGTTGGGCCGTTTACCGCTCGACGCCAAGGCGGCGGATTGCTTCCTGGGCTTTCCTCGCAAAATGGGCGAGGCGATGGACCACGACCATGTGGCCACGTTGGTCTTCGCCCACTGGCCCGGCCAAACCAGTCCCTTCTTCGACGACCTGCGGCGGATGGCCGCCTACGCTCCGGCCTTGGGTAAGTTCGTCACGCTGGCCGACTATTTTGGCCACACCGAGCGGCCCGGCGAACTGACCCGGTTCCTCGCGGATCAATACCGCGCCCCGTACTTGCGGCAAGCGATCATTCGCCAGGCGGTCGACCCGCTTTCGCGGCTGGCGCGGCAGCACCGCCTTGAGCTTCTAGCCGAAGCCGAACGGTCGCTGGCGACGTTGGTGGCGTCGTTAAGTTGCGCCATGCCCGAGGATCCCGTAGCTGAATTCGCAAGAATTCAGGAGGCGCCGCCCGCCGCCGAGCTCCCGAACTCTTGCGAGTCCGGCGACGTTCAACTTGCCGAGCGTCAAGCGGCCACGGCCCGACGGCTCGCCGAATTGTTCGCGCGCGGATCGCCCGGCGGGGCCGCGGGCTATCTGGTGGTCAACGCCCAGATCTTTTCGCGGCGAGTTCTCGTCGCGACGCCCGATCTGACGGCACTGCCGGATTGTCAGGGTCCGATCGTCGCGGCGCAAGACTCGCCCGGCGGAATGCGGGTCGTCGTCGATGTGCCGCCGATGGGCTTTGCCTGGATCGGATCCGGAACGCCGGATTCGACGAAGCCGAAATCGAAGCCCGGCAGGTCGAAGGCGCCGAGCGAGCCATCGATTCAAAACGAGTTCCTGGAAGTCGTCGTCCACCCGGAGACGGGCGGCATCCGCGCCATTCGTGAACCCAACCAGCGCGGCAACCGGATGTCGCAGCAGTTGGGTTTCCGATTGCCGGGCCCGCGTGTCAAGCCGGGCGACCTGTGGCGCGATCCCGACTCGGAGGCCGTTTACTCGCGCACGGAAGTCGATTCCATCGAAGTCACCTCCGGCGGCCCGGCGTTGGGTGAAATCGTCAGCCGTGGCCGCTTGCTCGATCTCGAAGGTCAACTGCTGGCGGGCTTTCGCCAGACCGTTCAACTGGTGCGCGCCTCGCGCGTCGTGTCGTTGGAGATCGAATTGGACGTGCGGCAAGAACCGCGCGCCGATCCGTGGGGTTCCTACTACGCCTCGCGCTTTGCCTGGAGCGACGAAACCGCCGCGCTATGGCGAAGCGTGAGTCTGACCAGCCAGTTGACGGAAGCCAAGAACCTCGAAGCGCCGCACTTCGTCGAGGTCCGCGCCGAGAAATCGCGCGCGGCGATCCTCACCGGCGGCTGGCCTTATCATCGCCGCGTTGGTCCGCGCATGCTCGACACCCTACTCGTCGTGCGCGGCGAAACCGAGCGGCGCTTCAAGTTGGCGATCGGCATCGGGCTGGCGCACCCCATCCATGCGGCGCTCGACCTGCTTTCGCCCGCCGTCGTGGTGCCCGGCGCCGCGGCGCCGGCGGCGCCCCATGGCGCCGGTTGGTTGTTTCGTTTGGACGTCAAGAACATCATCGCGACGCACTGGGAGTCTCTCATCGACTCTTCAAGCGGGGCCTCGCCGGCCGGCCGAAACGTCGGCTTCCGAGTGCGATTGCTGGAGGTCGAAGGCCGCGCCGGCTCGATTCAATTGCGCGCCAGCAAACCGCTGTCGACGGCGCGCCACGTCGACTTCCAAGGCCGCGCGTTGGCCGACTTGTGCGTTGAAGGGGACGCGGTCAAGTTCCCATGCGGCGCCTACGAATGGCTGGAAATCGAAGCGCGCTGGGCCTGAGATCCGGGCGAAACGTCGTTGTGGAGTTCGCCGCCGGCGCATAGAATGGCGATGGTGACGCACCACCTACACGCAGAACATGACCAAACCATTGAATCGCCGTGCCCATCCGACGACGGCCAGATCTAAACATGCGCCGGAAGTTCCCGCGCATGGGCTGGATACTTGGGCTGGCCGGACGAGGTCGGGCGTTCGGTGGGAGGTACGGCGTGGCGATGCGCGGGTCGTGCTGGGCACGATGACATCTGACCGCTTCTCGTGTGTCGTGACCTCGCCGCCATACTATTCGCAGCGTGATTACGCGGTCACCGGCCAGATCGGGCTGGAAAAAACAATTGCCGAATATGTAACCCGCATCGTCCATGTATTCGACGAAGTCAAGCGAGTCCTTGCGCCCGACGGCGTGCTGTTCCTCAATCTCGGAGATACGTATTACTCCGGGAAGGGGCAGCCTGTCGGATGCGACCGAAAGAATGGCGCTCGGCGGTTTGGCCTGCGCCCGGTCGATGCGAGCGGACTCGGAGTGCCTCGAAAGACCGCCATTGGAATCCCCTGGCGGGTGGCGCTGGCGATGATTGAACAGGGTTGGACGCTGCGCTGCCCCATTGTCTGGCTTCGTAATGGTTCGATCCCCGAGCCAACCGCGCATGACCGGCCTTGGCGAACTTACGAGATGCTGTTTTTATTTACCAAGTCACCGAAATACCACTTCTCGCGGGAGCATTTGAACGGAACTGAGGATGTTTGGACGATTTCCAAACGTCCCAAGCACTCCAAGGGTGTGCATTCAGCGGCCTTTCCCGATGAACTGGTGCAGAAGTGCCTTGACGTGGGGTGTCGCCCCAGCGAAGAAGTACTCGATCCTTTCGCGGGAAGCGGCACAGTTCTTCGCGTTTCACTTGCGAGCGGACGGCCGGCCGTGGGAATCGATCTGAGCGACACATTCTGCGAGCATATGGTGAACGGCCTTCGGCAGATGTGACTACTTGTGTGACTTCCTTGGGGTGGCCTTTTTTGATGCCTTCGAGTCGAGCGTTGACTGAAGAATCGCCCCAATGACTTCGGCGCGATCAACGCGCGCGTATTTATCATTGGTCGCTTTCGTTGCAGCCTTAAGATAGCGAAATACACTGGGGTGCGGTGCTTTCTTCGCGAGATCATCATCCGAGCCTTCCATTGCGAACATCGCGTGAACCTGCGCATAGAAATCGGTCAGTCTCGATCTGACCTGCACGGGATCCAGTGGGCATTTCTTCAGGATCAACGAGTGAAGCTCGACGATCAAAGTGAATAAATCCGTCTTCTTCCAAATGCGGCATTCCCTGTCGAAGTCACAACTCTCGATCAATGCAAGCGTCGCCGCGATTTGTTCGCCTAGTTCGCGACCTTGGGGAAATGCGTCATTATAGCGCCGCAGGTACTCCTCATTGAGCGTGTTGCGGTGGTAATACGTTGACAGGAGTGTTGTTGTCAGAATCACGCAAAAATCCAGGTCTCGCATTCGGCGAACGTCCGCCAGCGAAAACACGTTGTGCCGATCGAAGAACGTGCGCTTCGAGAGGTCGTCGCAAAATTGCTTGTATTCTCCACTGAACCGGGCATTCAGACGTTCCATTGCCTTCAAGGCGTAGTCTGTGGAATTGATTCGAGTAAATATATCCTTAATTTGTTCCTCGCCAGCAGTACCCAAATCACGTACCGCCACTGTGTAGTCAAGGAACGTAGCCTTCTCCGTTTCGTCAAGTTCGTTGTAGGGTGTGACTTTGGTGAGTACCAAATCTGGTGATCCTTGCACGTAAGCCCGCAAGGTGGATATTCGCTGTTGGCCGTCAACGAGTTGATTCTTTCGCTTCATGGAATGCGTGTCGATCTCGCCAGTTGCAATGAATATTTCAGGAAAGGGGAGGCCCAGTGTGACCGTCTCAAGGAAATGGTCCTTGACGATGTTCGTCCAAACCAATCGCCGCTGGAATGGCGGCGTCAAAACGAGTGAGCCGTCGTCAATGTCCCTAATCAGATCACTCACTCGCTTGGTAGTTGCGTTATGCATCGGGTTGGTCTCCGAGATGTGCAATGCACTTGCGCACCGCTTTTTCCTGGTAAGCCTCGAGGCGCGACCATGTGCGGTATAGGCGGGCGGTGATACGCCGTGGACCGAATCGCCGCGACTGCATCAGTGTATCGAAGAAATTCGTCCAGCGCGTGGCGCGCTCGAATCGTGGTACATTCGGCAGCCCCTTAGGATCGATCCAGCCGTTGAATAGCATCCGCACAAAGTGCCGATACTCTGGGCTGCGCTTCCAAGCGCCTTCGGTTGCCGAGTAGGCAAACACTTCATCCCAATAATGGTCGAACCGTTCGGATGAGACCAGCGCCACGTCGAGATCGGAGTTGGGGCGCGCGGCGCGGTATCGCTTTCTGGGGGCGATACTGAAGCCCGTCCGGGAGGATCCGATCAAGACGACGGCGCTTGGATGCAAGTCGAATTCGCCGGCGATCGTGCTGCGAAGCCCAAAGTAGATGTCTTCCGTCATCGCGACCGGCATTCCCGTGGTGATGTACTTACGAATCACCTCGTTGAGATGCAACGCCTTGAGGTCGGAACGGAATCGATCGACGCGCGCGTCATGGTCGTTTGATCTTGCGGGCATGGGAGAGAACCGCTTTAGGGATCCGCACTGAACTCACAACGAACCGGCTTGCTGGCCCTTCATCAAGAATATACCACGCCTCGCTCGATCCGAAAAGTGCGGCGACTGAAGGCAAGGCGAGCGGAGGGCGTTAGCCCCCGGCACGGACCAACCCAATCCCAATCGAACTCATTGACGGAAACCGCCTGAATTGCACGCCCGTCGAGCCTTTTCGCAATCGGCATTCCTGGTCGTTGCGGCGGTGACCGCGGCCGAGCCGGCTTCGCAGCGCCTTCAGAGCGGCTTCACCGACGTCGTGCAACCGTTCGTGCGGAATTACTGCCTCGCCTGCCACGGGCCGGAAAAACAAGAAGCCAAGCTCGATTTGAGCGGTTATTCGTCCCTGGCGTCCGTCGCCAAGGACCATGGGGTTTGGGAGTTCGTGCTCCGCCGCCTCGAAACGGATGAAATGCCTCCTGACGATGCGCCGCGGCAGCCGAGCTCAAACGAGCGGCGGGCCATCGTCGAGTGGATCGAGGCCGTGCGCGAAGATGAAGCGCGGCGAAACGCGGGCGATCCGGGCAGCGTGCCGGCGCGGCGATTGAGCAACTCCGAGTTCGACTGCACGGTGCGCGATCTCACCGGCGTCGACATTCGGCCGACGCGCGAATTCCCCGTCGATCCGGCCAACGAGGCGGGCTTCGACAATTCGGCCGAATCGCTGGCGATGTCGCCGGCGCTGTTGAAAAAGCGCGAGAACGGCGCAAGCGAGCAGGGCCTGGACGCCATTTCGGCCTACTTCGCCCAACCCTGAATAAAGACATCCATCAACCACCGGCAAAACGGGCGACACGGGTAAGGTCGGGGGCGTGAAGATCGTCCAGGCGGGCCTTGATCGGATCGTTGCGCATTTCTGGCGATGCTAGCATCCTAACTAATGCAAGCCTGATTGGCCTTTCCAGCCCTGCTAACAATGAATGCTGCTAGCAAAATTCACAACGATCCGATCAATGCCGTCCAGGCGCGTCGGTCAAGCGGCGAAGGCGAGACAGGATGACCAGGAGGAACAGGATGGAAAGTGGGCCGGGGTCCATGCCGCTGGCAATGCGACGATGTTGCTCGGCTCTTGGCCCGAATCGAATCAACCCGCCTTCGGCCATATTGAATGGCTCGACAAGGAGCTCCTCAGCGACGCGCTGCAGGGCGAGAGCCGTTTCGTGGACGTGGTCGCCAAGCTGCCCACGCTTCAAGCGGTGCCAGGCCCCGATGGCCGGTCGGCGGAGAGTTGGCTGGCGCTGGTCCATGAGGTGGAAGCCGCCAAGAAGGTCGCGCCGCTGCGGCGGCGGATGTTCGAGTATTACGAGCCGCTGCGTCGCCGGCACGACTTGCCCGTCCTGCCGATCGGGCTCTATCTGCGCGTCGGCCTTGACGGAATCGGTTGGGACGCTTACGAGGAGTATTTCTGGGAGCACCAACTCGTGCGTTTCAATTACCCGTACGTCGGGTTGCCGGCGCTGGACGGGGAATAATACCTGCGGCAAGATAATTGGCTGGGGGAGTTGAAGGGGGTGCAAAAAGGGAAGCGTGAGTTGTTGCGCGGGCTGCTGGAAACCCGCTTCGGTTCCTTATCGTCGGCGGCCCAAGCCCGCTTGGCGAATTGGCCGGCTGAACGGCTGACCGAGTTGGGGAGCGCGCTGTTGTCGGCGGCCTCGCTTGAACAACTCGGGCTCGACGCGTGACGCTTCGCAAAGGCGGATTACGACACCCAGGCATTTGCGGCGAACGCCGCGAACCGTGGCTGGCGGCCTCCCGGCGGCGCCATCCATGTCGCCATCGACGACGATCGGCTGGAAGTCATTAGCGCCAGGCTTCTCCGCGGCGAACTGTTCACTTCACGCTCAAGGTGCTTTGACTGGGGACTCCGACGCGTGGGGGACGGTGATCATTCGCTGGCGATCAGAACCGTCGCCGCGGGTAAACTCGACCAGGATGTTGAACGTGTGCAGGATGGGCGCGAGCCGCCGCAATAGCCCGGAGAGTTGCGCGAGGCGCGGAGATCGCTTGACCGGCGGTTCTCGTCATGGTCGAATGGCTTTCAGTGGCGCTTCGGACCAACCCAATCCCAATCGAACTCATTGACGGAAACCGCCTGAATTGCACGCCCGTCGAGCCTTTTCGCAATCGGCATTCCTGGTCGTTTCGGTCGCCGCGGCGGTGGCCGCGGCCGAGCCGGCTTCGCGGCGCCTGCAGAGCGGCTTCACCGACGTCGCGCAACCGTTCGTGCGGAATTACTGCCTCGCCTGCCACGGGCCGGAAAAACAAGAAGCCAATCTCGATTTGAGCGGTCATTTGTCCCTGGCGTCCGTCGCCAAGGACCATGGGGTTTGGGAGCTCGTGCTCCGGCGCCTCGAAACGGATGAAATGCCTCCTGACGATGCGCCGCGGCAGCCGAGCTTGAACGAGCGGCGGGCCATCGTCGAGTGGATCGAGGCCGTGCGCGAAGATGAAGCGCGGCGAAACGCGGGCGATCCGGGCAGCGTGCCGGCGCGGCGATTGAGCAACTCCGAGTTCGACTGCACGGTGCGCGATCTCACCGGCGTCGACATTCGGCCGACGCGTGAATTCCCCGTCGATCCGGCCAGCGAGGCGGGCTTCGACAATTCGGCCGAATCGCTGGCGATGTCGCCGGCGCTGTTGAAAAAGTACCTGGCCGCCGCCCGGCGAGTGGCCGACCACCTGGTGCTCAAGCCGCAAGGCTTCGTCTTCGCCCCACACCCGGTTGTCACCGACACCGACCGCGACAAATACTGCGTCGCGCGGATCATCGACTTCTACCGCCGCTTCCCGGTCGACTACGCCGACTACTTCCTCGCCGCCTGGCGTTTCCGGCACCGCGAAGCCCTCGGCCGGCCAGATGCGTCGCTCGACGAGTTCGCCGCCGAGGCGGGCCTGAGCGGCAAGTACCTCGCGACGATCTGGACGGTCGTGGCGGAAGAAGCCGCCGGTGAGGAAAAAAACCCAACGAGATCCGCTCCACCTCTAAACCCAACGAGTTCCGTTGGGCCGCTTGCCGCCTTGCGGGCCATGTGGCGCAAGTTGCCTGCCGGCGCCGCTGAGCACGACGAGGCCCGGCGAGGCTGCCGACAAATGCGCGACTTCGTCGTGAAATCGCGCAAGGAATTGGAAACCGACGTCGACAAGCTCCCAGTGAAAGGCATTTCCGACGGCAGCCAGCCCTTGGTGCTGTGGCGCAACCGCCAACTCGCCGCCCAGCGGATGCGCTATAAGAGCCTATCCCAAAACCGCCAGGCGGGCGGGACGCCCGCACCACAAGGCAGTCTTGGGATAGGCTCTAAGGGCAACCCGGCCGAACTGGTGAGCAAGGAGTTGAGGGACGACCGCGAGCGATTCTGCCGCGTGTTTCCCGATGCGTTCTATGTTGCCGATCGCGCTCCGTATTTCGATCCGAAGGCGAGCGGCCAGGGCCGCTTGCTGACCGCCGGCTTCCACCTGATGCAAGGCTACTTCCGCGACGATGCGCCGCTGGTCGAACTGGTGCTCGACGACGAGCAACGACGGCAGCTCGACGGCTTATGGCAGGAGTTGAACTTCATCACCTCGGTGCCAACGCGGCAGTACCAGGACTTCATCTTCTTCGAGCGTGCGGAACCGCCCAGGTTCATGATCGGGCCTGAATTCGACTTTGCCCGCTCCGAAGACAAAAGTGCCGTGTCGGAAGCGAAAATGAAACGGCTTGCCGAAGCCTACCTGGCCAAGGCGCGCGAGAACGGCGCGAGCGACCAGGGCCTGGACGCCATTTCGGCCTACTTCGCCGGCATCGCGGCCGACGTTCGCTGGGTCGAACAGGCCCGCCGCGCCGCGGAAGCTTCGCACCTCGAGTCGCTCCAGGATTTTGCCCGCCGAGCCTATCGACGGCCACTGACGCCGGCCGAGCGCGACGGCCTCGTCGTTTTCTACCAGTCGCTGCGCCAGCGGCACGACTTGGGGCACGAGGAGGCCCTGCGCGATACGGTGGCCAGTATTCTCCTCTCGCCGCAATTCTGTTACCGCCTCGATCTGGCCGTCGAGGGCGAAAGCGCTCGGGCGTTGTCGGATGACGAGTTGGCGAGCCGGCTGAGTTTTTTTCTCTGGTCGAGCATGCCCGACGACGAATTGCTGGCCCGCGCGGCGGCGGGCGACCTGCGCCGGCCGGAGGTGCTGGTCGCTCAAGCGCGACGCATGCTCCGCGACGGCCGCGTGCGCGGCCTGGCCACGGAATTCGCCGGCAACTGGCTGGATTTCCGCCGCTTCGAGGAGCACAACGCCGTCGACCGCGAGCGGTTCGCGAGCTTTACCAACGAGCTGCGCGAGGCGATGTTCGAGGAACCGATTCGCTTTTTCATCGACGTGGCGGTCCAGGACGGCCCGGTGCTCGATTTCCTCTACGGCACGCACGCTTGGGTGAGCCCGCTACTGGCTCGGCATTATGGCATGCCCGTCACGGCCGGTGGGCCAAGCGATTGGGTCCGCATCGACGACGCCCAACGATACGGCCGCGGGGGTCTGTTGCCGATGGCGGTGTTCTTGACCAAAAACTCGCCGGGCTTGCGCACCAGCCCGGTGAAGCGCGGCTATTGGGTCGTGCGCCGGCTGCTCGGCGAACGCATCCCCGCGCCGCCGCCGGAGGTGCCCGAATTGCCGAAGGACGAGGCGAAAACCGGTGAGGCCACGCTGCCGCGACTCTTGGCGCTGCACCGCGAGCACAAGAGTTGCGCCGGCTGCCACGAGCGGTTCGATTCGATCGGCCTGGCGTTCGAGGGCTATGGGCCGATCGGCGAGCGGCGCGAGACGGACCTCGGCGGACGACCGGTCGAAGACCTGGCGACTTTCCCCGACGGTAGCCAAGGAGCCGGTCTTGACGGTTTGCTGCGGTATCTGCGCGAGCGGCGGCAAGACGACTTCATCGACAACCTCTGCCGCAAGCTGTTGGCCTATGCGCTGGGGCGCGGAGTGATGCTGTCGGACCAGGCGACGCTGGAGGCGATGCGTGCTAGACTGGAGGCGGACGGTTTTCGCTTCGGGGGCCTGGTCGAAACGATCGTGACCAGTCCGCAGTTCTTGAACAAGCGAGGGCGGGATGACCGTCGCGAATAAGGTCTCTATGAATCATCGCAGGAGAAAGGCATGAAAGAGCGAATCGCCGTCAACCCACAAATCCATTTTGGCAAACCGTGTGTTTCCGGCACACGGATACCCGTGCAGAGCGTGCTGGAACTTGTCCGCGAAAGAATCGCCTTCTCCGAGATCATTCGAGATTACTACCCGGACCTCGGACTAGAAGACGTTCGCGCCTGCATTCAGTACGCGATTGATTATACTTCACGGGGCCGACAATGAGACATTCTGCCATGAGAAAGTGGTGGCTGGTGGCAGAGCGTAAGCGATGCCCCGGCTAGATAGCGACCGGGGCATCGCTTACGCTCTGCCCCAGCCACCGTGAATGTCGCAATCTCGACCGCGTGAACTATAACTCCGGAGGTCCAACGATGAAATCCCGGCCCTTCCCCATCAATCGGCGAGTCGCCCTCAAGGGCGTGGGCGTGACGATGGCCCTTCCCTGGCTCGAATCGCCGCGGGTCTGGGGCGGCGAGCCGCCCGCTGGCGGCGCGACGCGGCCGTGCCCCAAGCGCTTCGCCGCGCTTTTCATGGGCAACGGCATCAATCCGAACCACTGGTGGGCCAAGGGCGCCGGCGCTGAAATGGAGCTGAGCCAAAGCCTGCAGCCGTTGGCGCCGTTGACGACCAAGCTGAACGTGATCACGGGCCTGTTCAACAAGCACGCCACGGGCGTCGGCATTCATCCGGGACAGACGGGCAACATCCTTTCCGGCGCGGCGCTCCAGAAGGGGGCCGTGCTGAAGGGGGGCGTCAGCGTCGACCAGGTGCTCGCCGCGCGGCTGGAGGAGGAAACTCCACAAGCGAGCCTGGTCTTGGGCTGCGAACAACCGATCACCGGCTATCACGAAACGAACTTCTCGATGGCCTACAGCTCGCACATTTCCTGGCACGACGCGGCCTCGCCCGTGCCGATGGAGGTCTACCCGTCGCTGGCCTTCGACGGCCTGTTCGACAATCAAGGGAGCCGGCGCACCTCGAGCATCCTGGACCGCGTGCGCGAGCACGCGGCGCACCTCGCGCGGCAAGTCAGCCGCGCCGACCAGGAGAAGCTCGACGAATACCTGTCGAGCGTGCGCGAGGTCGAAAAGCAGATCGAGCGCACCCGCGCGATGAAGGACCAAGCCGAGGGGCGCGCGGCGGATCGTGGACTCGCCGCCGTCGCGATGCCTCGCCCCGACAACGGCCTGCCGGAGGACATTCGCGAGCACATGCGCTTGATGTGCGACATCATCGCCCTGGCGTTTCAGACCGACAAAACGCGGGTTGCCACGCTGTTGCTGTGCCGTGATCTTTCGGGCTTGTTCTATCCGTTCCTCGACGTCCGCACGGCGCACCATCCCGCCTCGCACGACGACCGATCCGAGGCCTATGAACGCGTCTCGCGGTACTACGTCGGCCAGCTCGCCTACCTCGCCGGCCGCCTTGAAGCGATGCGCGAGGGGGAGACGACGGTGTTGGACAACTCGTGCCTGATGTTCGTATCGAACATGTGGTCGGGCAGCCGGCACGACTCGACCAAGCTGCCGTTGCTGCTGGCCGGCGGACTGGGAGGTGAATTGGCGACGGGACGCGTTTTGGACTACACCGACCGAGGCGACGACCACCGCAAGCTTTGCAGCTTGTACCTTTCGCTCATGGACCGGATGGATGTCACGCTGGATCGGTTCGGCGACGCCGAGACGCGGCTGGCGGGGCTCTAAGAATAGCCTTGCGTGAACCAGGGAGGCTCAGGTCTCTGTAGGGAACGCCCTCCGTGGCGTTCCGTGAGCGGCCGAACGATACCTTTTCCGGCAACCGGAACGCCACGGAGGGCGTTCCCTACAGAGTTTCCGCGAACGCCAAAGATTCCCAGGATCACGCACGGCTATTTAGTTCGAGCCGCATGGCAGCCCAACTGATGCGCCCCGCGCCTCGACGAGGGCGAGTGGCGCCGATGGGCGTTGCGGGTGAAGAAGTCTTAACGCATCCAAAGCCGGGCAATCCGCCGAGACGGATTTCCTTGTCGGTACAGGTACGGTTTTGCAGTTTTTTCTTGGGCATTTTCGGCTGCGCCGAAACCGCCGTGCCGCCCCGCGTTTGCGGCGAGGCCTTCTTTTTTGGATCTGGCGAGTGCCAACCGCCCGCTTAGCACCCCGTACTATCGATGATTAAAATAGGCCCCAGGCGGGCGAAGCCCGCCTGGGGTAGGCCCTTGGTCGCCCTTAATCCTTTCCCTCAGCGGCATGCGTCTCAGTCCATTGGCGCCATTTTTTCAGCGCCGCCTCCCGCGCCTCGGGGTCGGCAAAGCCAAGCGTGCGCGCGTCGAAGAGCATGATCGGATTGCTTTGGACCTCCTCAAACCCGTAGTCCTCAAGGTTCTGGCCCGTCAAGTAAACCAGCGAGGCCAGCGCCACGTCGCAGATCAACGTCTTGATCGTTTGGTCGTGTTCGTCGTCCGATCGCTCGGCCAACTCGGCCCGGTCGACCAGCAAGGCGGAGATCTCCGGCACCAGTTGTTTTCCGCCAAGTCGCGCAAGGGTTTGAATGGCGAACTGCCGTACGTTTTGCGGCGTGCCGTCGCCGCGCAGCAGGGCCCGCGCCAGGTCGATCCCTTCGGGCAAACGAAAGTGGACCGCCAGGACGCAGCTCTGGTTGGCCACCGCCCAGTCGATCGAATCGCCGCGGCGGACCCACGCGCCCAAGAGCCGTTTGACGGTCTGCGCCTTTTCGCCCGCGCTGGCCGCCTTGAACATTTCGTCTTGCACGCCCAGGCTATAGACGCAGGTACCCGCATGGGACGACACGGACAACTCAGGATCGCTCGCCACGAACAATACGGCCGCGATACTACCCAACGACGGCGGTTGCGACAGCGGTTCGTCGGCTTGCCGGGCCGCTTCCAACTCCTCGCAACGCGCTTCGAGCCATTCGCCGGCATCCGCCGGGCTTTGTTCCACCACCTCCAACAGGCGCCGTTCGGCCTGCTGCATCGCCACGAAGAGCCGCCGCGACGGACCATTTTCGCCGACCAGATCGCGGTAGCGCGACCAGCCCGCCAGGTGGTGCTCGATCCGGCCGTCAACGTCGGCCATGAACGCCTTGAGCCGCAGTTGGAAGTCGAGTTCCAGTACGGTTTCAAGCAACTCGTTCACGCGATACCGCACCTCCGGGTCGCGATGGTCGCGGGCGGCCAACAGAGCGGCCTTGGCCGGCGCGCCGACCGCCAGCAACTCGCGCGACGCGCGCCGCCGCGCCGTGTACGACTTCGCGCCCAGTTGCTCGATCAACTCGACGATGCGCGCATCGTCGCCCTGCCGACTGGCGGGGGCGGCGCCCTGATCGGCCCTTGCCGGGCCACTCGAACACCAGCACAGCAAACCGGACAAAACCCATGCCGTTCCGCTTCGCATCTTTCAAAAGCTCCCATCGCCCCTCGACGCCTCAAATCGGTCAACCAACCCGGCCATGAACCTCCCACTGCCTTGAACCAAGCCATCGTATTTGATTGTATCCCCCGCGACCGCCATCCGTCCAGCAAACATTGGCTTGCGAGCGGCCGGACGGGGAGTTAGAATCGCTGCAATCGGGATTTGCGGCCGCTTGCAGCCTTCACCTGCTAAAGTGCCATCGCCCCAGATCCATTGTTTTACCTTTCGTCGTCTGGGGGGGGATTTCGCCATGAGCGAGCCACATCCGCCGAGCAACCCGTCGAGCCAGGCCGGCTGGCATGCGTCGACGCTGGCCGTCCACGCCGGCGAGGAACGGCAGAAACCGGGTAACTCCATCACCGACCCGATCTTCTGCGCCTCGACCTACACGTTTCCGAACACACAGGCGGTGATCGACTTCATCGAGCGGAAGCTCCCCCGCGAGGAGTACGGCCGCTACGGCAACCCCAGTGAGAAAACGGCCGAACGCAAATTGGCGGCGCTCGACGGCGGCGAATCGGCGATCCTGTTCTCGACCGGTATGTCGGCCATCGTCGGGGTTCTGATGGCCAAGCTCAACTCGGGCGACGAGGTGATCTTCTTCGACGAGTGTTACCACCGCAGCCGCGAGTTCTGCGTCAAGCATCTGTCGCGGTTCGGCGTCGTCACGAGGCAAGTCAAGGCCTGCGACTACGAGGCGCTGGCGGCCTCGGTCACGCCCAGGACCAGGCTGCTGGTGAGCGAGTCGCCGACGAACCCGCACCTGAGCGTCGTCGATCTCGACCGCTTCGTCGCGGTCGGCCGCGGGCACGGCGTCGAGACCCTGATCGACGCGACGCTGGGCACGCCTTACAACCAGCGGCCGCTTACGTTTGGCGTCGATTACGTGCTCCACTCGGCGACGAAGTACCTGGCCGGGCACAACGATCTGTTGGCCGGCGTGATCGTCGGCCCGGCCGAAAAGCTGGAACCGGTGCGCAAGCTCCGCGGCATCATGGGCGGGATCAACTCGCCCCACAACATCCAACTTCTATTACGCGGCCTGAAGACCTTCGGCTTGCGCATGGAGCGGCACAACGCCAACGGCTTGGCGGTCGCCCGCTTCCTGGCCGAGCACCCGAAGGTCGCCAAGGTCTACTATCCCGGCCTGGAATCGCACCCCTATTATGAAGTCGCCCGGCGGACGATGCGGGGCTTCGGCGGGCTGGTGACGTTCTTGGTCAAGGGCGCCGATTGGCGGCAAACGGCCCGCGTGGTCGACGCCGTCAAACTGCCGCGGATCGGTCCCAGCCTGGGCGGCGTCGAATCGCTGATCGAGCAGCCCTTGGTGATGAGCTACTACGAGTGTACGCCCGACGAGCGGCAAGCGTTCGGCATCCCCGACAATATGATCCGCCTGGCCTGCGGGATCGAAGATTCCGCCGATCTGATCGCCGACCTGGCGCAAGCGTTGCAAAAAGCGTGAGTTCTCCTTTCTCCTTTCTCCTTTTTCTCAAATGCACTTTCGCACTCGAGCCATTCACGTCGGCCAGGAGCACGACCCGCAAACCGGGGCTGTCGTGCCGCCGTTGCACCTGGCGAGCACGTTCGTTCAGCCGGGGGCCGGTGAATGGGGCGCGTTCGACTATTCGCGCAGCGGCAACCCGACCCGCAAGGCGTTCGAGACCACTTTGGCCGCGCTCGAAGGGGGCGCCGGCGCGTTGGCCTTCGCCTCGGGCATGGCCGCCACGCATTGCGTGACGATGCTCCTGGAACAGGGCGACCACGTCGTGGCCGGCGCCGACATCTATGGCGGCACCTATCGCCTGCTGCACAAGGTGGTCAACCGGGCCGGCATCGGCGTTTCGCTGGTTCCGACGACCGACCTCGGCGCCGTGGCGGCGGCCATCACCCCGCGCACCAAGCTGGTCTGGATCGAAAGCCCCGGCAACCCGTTGATGTCGATTTGCGACATTCCGGCCTGCGCCCAGTTGGCCCACGAGTACCACTGCCTGCTGGGCTGCGACAATACGCTGGCCTCGCCCGTCTTGACTCGGCCGCTCGAACTGGGCGCCGACATCGTGATGCATTCGGCCACCAAGTACATCAGCGGCCACAGCGACGTCCTGGGCGGGGCGCTGGTCGTCCGCGACCGGGAGTTGCTCGACCGGCTCTACTTCGTCCAGAACGCCACCGGCGCCGTGATGGGGCCGCTGGAGGCGTTCCTTTGTTCGCGCGGGCTCAAGACCCTTGATCTGCGCGTCCGCGAGCAATCGCGCACGGCAAAGCGGATCGCCGAATTTCTGGCCGGCGACCATCGGGTGCGGCGAGTGCTCTACCCTGGACTTGTCGGCCATCCCGGCCACGACGTCGCCGGGCGGCAGATGGACGGCGCGTTTGGCGGCATGCTCAGCTTCGAGGTGGCCGGCGACTTCGCAGCCGCGAAACGGGTGGCGCAATCGACGCGGCTGTTCCAGTTGGCCGTCAGTCTGGGGGCGGTGGAATCGCTGATCGAGCAGCCCGCCTCGATGTCGCACGCCAGCTACGATGTCGCCGACCGCCTCGCGCACGGCATCAGCGACGGCTTGATCCGCCTCAGCGTCGGCCTTGAGGACTTCGACGACCTGCGCGACGATTTGGACCAGGCGCTGGAACGAAACTAACCCGCGGCGCAAGCTCGATCATTCCGAAATTTGGTTGGGTTTGAGGTGACCCATTTCCTTACCAGCTCTTAGCCCGGCGGGCTACCCCTCGTTTTACACGCGCGGACAGAGGGCTTTCAACCTCGCCCGGTCAGAATCCCCGGTTTTCTGGTATTGCCGCCGATCGCCGTGGTAGACATTTGGCCTTTCATGTAAAATAACTGGCGTGGTTTTCCGTGCTAGGCCGCGTGGCCGAGAACGCTTCGGCCGGCACCGATCACGGCACGGCGGCGCCGATGTTTTTGGCCGGCGGCGGCGTGAGGGGTGTCGCCCTTTCAGGGCTTTACGACATGGAAACGCCCACGTTTCCTGGGGCTTACGCCCTCGTTGTTCTACACATCTTTTGATTGCGGGTGGTGAAATGGGGGCGTTGGGAAATCCCGGTCTCTTCGTAAGATGCCAGGGGCTTGCCCCCTGGAGTTTCACGTTGGTTTCTAGATCGAATGCGGCCGCATCCCCACCGTCCGTGTCGCCCCGCAGGCCGCCGAAGGCGGCCTGCGGGGCGACACGGGGAAAGGCAGGTAATCCGGGGAGCCTGCGTGTGTAGATACGAGCGTGAAACTCCACGGGGCAAGCCCGTGGCCTCTTGGAAGATGTGTAGAACAACGAGGGCTTACGCCCCAGGCTAGACTCTGTCGCCGCTTCGCGGCTGGCAATCCGCAGTCACGAACGTCCCGCATGAAGCCGATCTCGAACTGCCGCAGTGTCATGCCGATGTACGGGCCGATCGCCTCGAACACCCAAGGGTCGGCCCGATGTCAGCGTGCGGCAATGGATCACCGCCCCGGCGGGGACGCCGACCGCCGAAACCGCTGGACTGACGGTGGGCGATGGTAACGCGCCTGCGGCGCGACTCAAATCGGCAGCGCCGCTTCCGCGCCGGCAGGCACGACTTGTCCGTTGGCCGGCAGGGCCGGATCGACGGCGGTGGTGGGCTCGGGACGGATGCTGAGCAATTCCTCCTGGCAGCGCCAGCGCGGCTCACCCGCGGCCGGTTGCGCGCGGACGTGGCTGCCGTCGGGCTGAAGCAGCCGGGCTTTGACGTTGTCGCGAAGGTACGTGGGAATGATCTCCCGCAAAATGCGCTGCTTCAAGTCGGGCGCCTCAATCGGGTACATCACCTCCACGCGGCGGTAGAAGTTGCGCGGCATCCAGTCGGCGCTGGCCAGGAAGACCTGCGCCTCATCGTCGGGGCTGAATACGAAGATCCGGCTGTGTTCGAGGAAGCGGTCCACGATGCTCCGCACGCGGATGTTCTCGGAGATGCCCGGCATTCCCGGCCGCAGGCAGCAAATGCCGCGCAGTACCAGGTCGATCGGCACGCCCGCCTGGCTGGCACGGTAGAGCGACTCGATCACGCGGTAATCGACCAGCGAGTTCAGCTTGGCGAAAATCCGCGCCGGGCGCCCCTCGCGGGCGCGACGCGCTTGCTCTTCGATCAGCTCGATCGTGCGGCGGTGCAGGTCGGCCGGGGCCGCCACCAGCTTCCGCCAGGGATGCCCCTGCGAGTAGCCGGTGAGCAGGTTGAACAGCGCCGAGGCGTCGGCCACGATGTCCTCGTTGGCGGTGAACAACCCCAGGTCGGTGTAGATCAGGGCGGTGGTCGGGTTGTAATTGCCGGTGCCGAGGTGGACATAGCGCCGCACCACGCCCGCCTCCTGACGCACGACGAGCGAAAGCTTGCAGTGCGTCTTCAGGTCCAAAAAACCAAACACGACATGGACGCCCGAGCGTTCGAGCTGCCGAGCCCAGCCGACGTTGGCCGCCTCGTCGAAGCGCGCCTTGAGCTCCACCAGCGCCGTGACGTGCTTGCCGTTCTCGGCGGCCTGCATCAGAGCCCGCGTTACGGGCGAATCACCGCTGGTGCGGTAGAGCGTCTGCTTGATGGCCAGAACATTGGGATCCTTGGCGGCCCGGTTGACGAACTCGACGACCGGCTCGAACGTATCGAACGGGTGGTGCAAGAGAATGTCGCCGCGGCGAATGGCCGCGAACAGATCTTCGCCGCCGCGCTGCCTGCCACGCGGCTGCCGCGGCGTAAACGGCGGATCGCGGAGGTGCTCTCGGCCCGTGATCTTCAGCAGTTCCGACATGCCGGTCAAATCGAGCGGCCCGGGAACCCGGTAAATCTCGCTGTACGAATCGGGCGAACCTTCTTCCGCCTCGTGGATCTCCTCCGGCTCGACGATCAGGCGAATCAATTCTTCGTTTCCGTCGGCGGCGACTTCGAGCCGCACGGCCTGTCCGCGTTGCCGCGCCTTGAGCCGGTCTTCGATGAGCCGAAGCATGTCGTCCGATTCTTGCTCCAAGAGTTCGATGTCGCTGTCGCGCGTGATGCGGAACGTCGTGCTCGACAGCACGACGAAGCCGCCGAATAATTCGGGCAAGCGGGCCGAGACGGCGTCTTCCAGCAAAATGAAGGGCAGATCGTCGCCTTGCCCCAGCGGCACCAGCCGCGGCAAGACTTGCGGCAGTTGAACCACCGCGAAGAGGTGCTTGGGGCCCAGGCCGTGGTCGCGCTCGAGCAGCGCGGCCAGGTAGAGCCCGCGGTTGTGGTAGCGCGGGCTTGGGTGGGCCGGGTCGACGGCCATCGGCGTGAGAATCGGAAAGGCGCGTTCGAGGAAAAACCTGTCGAGCGACGCGCGTTGCTCCGCGGTCAACTGGTCGTGCCGCACCAGGCGGATCTTCTGTTCGGCGAGTTGGGGCAAGACCGATTCGTTCCAGCAGCGGTACTGGGCGGCGACGAGATCCTGCGTCCTCGCGGCGATCCGCTGAAGCTGCGCGATCGGCCGCAGGCCGTCGGGCGAGTAGTCCTCGGGCGCGCCGTCGCCGAAGGCCTGCTCGCGCAGGCCGGCCACGCGGACCATGAAGAACTCGTCGAGGTTCGAACTGAAGATCGAGAGAAACTTGACCCGCTCGAACAGCGGGTTCGTCTCGTCGACGGCCTCTTCCAACACCCGCGCGTTGAATTCGAGCCAGCTCAGTTCGCGGTTGATGAAATGCTCGGCCAGGAAAACTTGTTCGGGCACGGGAAATAAGGCGTTAGGCGTTAGGCGTTATGGGCAGACGGTCGGCGTTCACTGGGGCTATTGCCATCCGTGAAGCGTAGCGGAATTCGTGAGAATTCCGAAGGGCTGGGCGCAGGATTCGGAACTCTCCCGCGTTCCCGCTACTTTATCATAGGCCCCGCCAGCGCTTGCGGAAAGCGATGATTGAGAGCCTATCCCAAAACCGCCTTGTGGTGCAGGCGTCCCGCCTGCCTGGCGATTTTGGGATAGGCTCTAAACTTAGCATATACCGCACGCGGCCGAGAATGAGACGTTCACGGTGGCTGGGGCAGAGCCTAAGCGATGCCCCGGTCGCTATGTAGCCGGGGCATCGCTTACGCTCTGCCACCAGCCACCACCTTCTCGTGACAAAATGTCTCATTCTGGGCCGCGTGCAGTATATATGGCCATAACCGCTTCAAACCTGTATTCTTCATGGTCCCACACGAACCCGCCGCGCAAGCGAGGCGCAGCGTTGACGTTACCTTGCTTGCGCCGCGGGTTGGTGTGATGGCGGACTGCGTGCGTCTCCCCGTGGCCATGAAGAATCCGGGCTAACCCGGCTAACCCTGACGGCCGGCCGTTCACGCCGGCACCCGACCGATGCCGGCACAACCCGACTGGCGCTCGCTTTACCCGTTTGAATCGCGCTTCCTGCCACTCGACGGGCTGCGCTACCACTACCTCGATGAGGGGCAGGGTGAGCCGTTGCTCCTGGTCCACGGCAACCCCACTTGGTCGTTTTACTGGCGCGAGTTAGTCAAGGCGTTCCGTGGGCGGCGGCGAGTGATCGTGCCCGACCACATGGGTTGTGGTCTGTCGGACAAGCCGCGACGATACGATTACCACCTGGCACGGCACGTCGACAACCTGCGCCGGCTGATCGAGCGGCTCGACCTGCGACGGATCACGCTCTTGGCACACGACTGGGGCGGAGCGATCGGCTTGGGAGCGGCGCTGGCCGAACCGGAGCGGTTCAGTCGTTTTGTGCTCTTCAACACGGCCGCTTTCCGTTCGCGGCGCATGCCGTGGCGGATTCGCGTCTGCCGCACGCCGCTGGCCGGCAAACTGGCCGTACAAGGGTTGAACGCTTTTGCCCGCGCCGCGTTGTTCATGGCGGTCGAACATCGCAAGCGGATGACGCCGGCGGTTCGCGCGGGGCTATTGGCTCCCTACGATGGTTGGGCACATCGGATCGCCACGCACCGCTTTGTGCTCGACATACCGATGCGGCCGGGCCATCCCAGTTACGAGACGTTGACCGCGATCGAGCATGGCCTCGCGACGCTGCGGGGCCGGCCCGTGTCGTTGATCTGGGGCATGCGCGACTGGTGTTTCACGCCTTGGTTCCTTGACCGGTTCCTGGAGTTCTTTCCAGGCGCGGAAGTTCATCGTCTGGACGATGCCGGCCACTACGTGATCGAGGACGCCCACGAGCGAATCGTGCCCTTGGTCGAGACATTCTTGGAGGCGCACCCGATACACTAACCCACACGAACCCGCGCAAGAAAAAACTGGCAAAACCGTACCTGTACCGACCAGGAAATCCGTCTCGGCGGATTGCCCGGCTTTAGACGCGTTAAGACTTCTTCCACCGCATCGCGCATCTGTGCCACACGCAGCGAAGCTTTCGTCGGGTAAAGGTACGGTTTTGCCAGTTTTTTCTTGACGACGGCGATCCATCGCGCCGGCGGCCTACGTCGAGCGCCGACGGAACGCCACGGGCCACCGCAAAATTTTTTTTCACGACTGGGCTTGACGGGGGGGGTTCCCTATGATTGCGCGAATGCTGACCGCCTTTACGCCACTCACCTTGTTTGAGACGTGCGGGATTCATAACCCCCGTCCGATCTCCTTTGCAAGCTTTGGCCAACGGCGGCGCGTTCTTCGACGAAACTTTGTTGACGGCTTCGCCGCCGCGGGATCGCGACGAGCCGAATTATTGGTCCGCGGTCTTCGACGTTGTGACGCCGGCCGCGTGGGAGCGCCTCGTCGAGGCCGCGACCTGCCAGGCGCGCGCGGGTGACCCTCCTCGGGCGCGCGAATGGATCGCGAACGTCCTGGGCGCTGACAGCGCGATTGACGAACTCGGGCGCGCGGACGCCGTCGCCGGATACGTGAGATTTCGTCGTTGAATCGCGCACTGGAGCGCGAACGGGCCGCGGCGCTTGACCGTCCAGCGTACGAAGACTAATCGCCCTCCGAGCATCGTCGCTGCGCGAAAAAAAACGATTCCGAAACCCCTCCCAAAGAGATCCAAAAGAGCGTGGGGTAGGGCGAAGGGTGGCAGGGCAATTGGATGCCGCTTACGCGGCTCGCTCAGACGTCATGGGGTATTCGGAAATCGTTTTTTTTTCGCTTCGCTGCCGTTTTGTTTTTTGCACGTTCGTTGCTGCGCAACGAAGCGCTTAGGGTTCTTTGCGAGTTGCCCGCGGCGGACAAGTCGGAACGACCATCACGGCTGGCCGCGGGCAAGTCGCAAAGAACATGGTTGAAATGACCGCTTCGCGGGAGGCGGCTATGGGCGTTGAT
>Ga0307373_10001692_pt1 | contig 40993 bp, 41 predicted proteins | sample OX2MG_FD_202534 | JGI IMG/M metagenome (GOLD analysis project Ga0307373, IMG submission 202534) | Soil microbial communities from Risofladan, Vaasa, Finland - OX-2 | ecosystem: Environmental > Terrestrial > Soil > Coastal area > Acid sulfate soil | place: Finland: Risofladan, Vaasa | collected...
GGTGGATTACTTCCAGATGGACGACCGTGAAGTATTATTACGTCAAGGAGTAGGAAACCGTGACCACGCGTAAACACAAGGTTCACACTCAACTCGGCCGAGCCGCGATCCCGATCTTTGCCGCCAGTGAGCGCATCAACCAGATTCTGATCGAACATCTTGACCCTGCCGCGTGGAGAGCCACGCCGCCCGGCAAGGTACGCGCCATTGCAGCGATCTTCACGCACCTGCACAATGTCCGCTGCAAGTGGGTCAGGCTTACCGCTCCGCACCTGAAGGTTCCACGACAGCTCGACCGCGCGCACTGCACCCAGCGGCAGGCCCGTGCGGGATTGGCCGAGAGCGCCGCTCGCTGTGTGGAGATGCTCGCTGAAGCGCTCGGCGGTAGTGGCGGCCGCGTCGAGAAGTTTCGCAGAGACGGGTGGGCTCGGCCTTGGCCGGTTGGCCCGGAAATGCTGTGCTACATGCTTTCCCACGAAGCCCACCATCGCGGGCAGGTGTGTATGCTCGCGCATCAGCTCGGATTCCCGTTGCCAGTCGACGTGGCGGCCGGGATCTGGAATTGGGAAAAGCTGTGGAAAGAGTGCGGGTCGCCTGGCGGCCCCGGCGACGATTCTTAGGGAATCCCTTGCAGATTGAGCCACCAAGAAACCGCGAAAAATGTGGACAAAAATGCGCAGGTAACGTATCGTTGTCGTTTGTCTTTTAACCGGGAGGGCACGCAGGACAGATGCGCACGTATATTCCGAGGGGCCGGGACGTCGAGGAGCTGACAGCCGGCAAAGATTGGTTTGTGATTGACGCGACGAACCAGGCGCTGGGACGGCTGGCCGCACGCGTCGCGAGCATTTTGATTGGCAAGGACAAGCCGCGATACACGCCGCACCTCGATTGCGGCGACCACGTGGTGGTGGTCAACGCCGAGAAAATTCGTCTGACGGGCAATAAAATCGACCAGAAAATCTATCGCACGCACAGCGGCTATCCGGGCGGCTTGAAGGAAGTGCCGATCAAGCGCCTGATGCCGCAACGCGCCGACTTCGTGATTCGCGAGGCGGTGCTGGGCATGTTGCCGAAAAACAAATTGCGCGCGCGCCGCGCGAAAAAGCTGCGCATTTATATCGGCGAGGAACAGCTTGCACGTCACGCAGGCCAAACGCCGCAGAAGCTAGAAAACAAAAAATAGCGACACGTTGCGCTTGCCGGTTGCGAAATAGGATTCAGAGCAGAATTTCCGGAGGGATTTTTGGGAACGTCGCCAAATTCGGATGAGGGTGCGGGAAAGCAATTTTTCGGCACAGGCCGGCGCCGCGAGTCGGTAGCGCGCGTGTACATTAAGATGGGCTCGGGCAGGTTTACGGTAAACGGGCGCGCGGTCGAGGATTATTTCAAGAACGTGGCATGGCTGACGACGGCGGTCGAGCCGTTGAAGTTCACGGAGACTGTGCAGCAGCTGGACGTAAAGGCGACGGCGAAGGGCGGCGGAGTTGGCGGACAGGCCGGCGCGGTGCGCATGGGACTTTCGCGCGCGCTGTCTGTGTTCAACGCGGAGCTGCGGCCTGGGCTGCGAAAAAATGGTTTTCTGACGCGCGATTCGCGCATGAAAGAGCGCAAGAAGTACGGGCAGAAAGGCGCTCGCCGTCGCTTCCAGTTCAGCAAGCGGTAAACGGAAGTGGCAAGTTGCAGAATTTTTTTTGCAGTCCGTGAGCTGGGATTTCGAGTTGAGGTTGAGCGAAGAATTCTTCGGCATAATCTAAGGTCCAACGTTTCGCATCGGCCGTCAGTAAATAATCGCGAGCGATTGGCCTAATTCACGGCCGGCAAGGTACCGGCAAAAAAGGATGCTGTTCCGGTTCGCGAAATAGCAAACCGGGATCGAAGCATCCATCCAACGAGGAGGAAAATTGGTAGAAATCACGATGAAGGAATTGCTGGAGGCTGGAGTGCATTTCGGCCACCAGACCCGCCGCTGGAATCCGAAAATGAAGGAATACATTTTCGGCGAACGCAATGGAATCCACATCATTGACCTGCAAAAAACCCTGAAAATGTTTCGCGATGCGTCGCGGCAAGTCAGCGACCATGCGGCGCGCGGAAAATCCATCCTGTTTCTTGGCACAAAACGTCAGGCGCAGGAAGCGATTGCCGAAGAAGCCAAGCGCTGCGGAATGTTTTATGTGAATCATCGTTGGCTGGGCGGCACGCTGACGAATTGGGCGACGCTGCAGAAATCGATCAAGCGCATGAAGCTGCTGAAGTCGATGGTGGAGGACGGGCGCGTGGCGACGTTGCCGAAGAAAGAAGCGGCGCGGCACGATCGCGAGTTGAAACACTTGAACCAGAATTTCGAAGGCGTTGAGAACATGAACACGCTGCCCGATTTGATGTTCGTGATCGACCCGAACGCGGAAGTGAACGCAGTGAAAGAAGCGCGGCGCATGGGCGTGCCGGTGGTGGCGATCGTGGATACCAATTGCGATCCGGATCTTGTCGACTGGGTGATTCCCGGAAACGACGACGCGTTGCGCGCGATACGCCTGTTCACGTCGAAAATTGCGGACGCGGTTCTTGCCGGGCGCGAGCAATACGAGCAGACGCAAATCGCCGACCAAAAAGCGGCCGAGGGCGCAGAGGGCGGAGAAGAGGGCGTCGAGTACGTTGATACCAGCGCTTACGAGCAGTACGAAAAGCAGGAAGGCGATTTCGTGGAAGGTGAGCCCGTGGCGGAAGCGCTTGCCGAAGAAGCGCCTGCCGAGGAACCTCCAGCTGTGGATATCGCGAAAGATGGCGCCGCATAGCGCGGAACGCCTCTGCAGGTTTCAAGATCAGCGGACAATTTTGGAAATAATTCGGAAGGATACGAATCAGAAAATGGCGACACCGGAAAACACACCCAATATCCCGGCCCAACTCGTGAAAGAGTTGCGCGAGCGCACCGGCGCAGGGTTTGCCGCGTGCAGAGAGGCGCTCATCGAAGCGAAGGGCGATCTTGATCAGGCGACCACCATTCTGCGTAAGAAGGGACAGTCAGCCGCGCAGAAAAAAGCGCAGCGCACCACTTCGGAGGGGCTTGTCTCGAGCTACATCCACGCGGGCGGGAAGATCGGCGTGCTGCTGGAAATAAATTGCGAGAGCGATTTCGTGGCACGCACGGAAGATTTTCAAAGGCTTTGCCACGATGTGGCGATGCACGTTGCAGCGCTGGACCCGCGCTTCCTGCGGCGCGAGGAAGTAACGCAGCAAGTGCTCGATCGTGAGCGCGAGATCTACAAGGAGCAGGCGCGTGCGACCGGGAAACCGGACGCAGTACTTGAAAAAATCGTCAGCGGTAAGATGGAAAAATTCTACGAAGAGAATTGCCTCTACGAGCAGCACTTCATTCGCGACGAAGGCCTGACGGTGAAGGAACTGATTGACCTGGCGATCGGCAAGCTCGGCGAAAACATCGCCGTGCGCCGATACGCGCGATTCAAAGTGGGAGAGTCGGATGGCGCGAGCGCCGCGGGGGCTGGTCCGGCGAGCGGCCAAGATTCAGCGGGACCCCGAGACGCCTCACCTGCGCCGGCAACTACCCCGGCAAAGCCGTCCCCTTCGGACTCCTAAAGTCTCAGGGCTGATCCTGCAAAAGCTATTTTGCGGTCGACACAATGCCGCGCAGACGTGTGTGCCCGCGATGAAAATCTCTGTTAGAATGCGTGGGAACTGCGAACGCCAGTTCTCCAGTACAAGATCAAGATATAGAGACGGGAAACACCAAGAGATGCCCACGCCGAAAATTGCCGCCAACGTTAACGCAAGAGCTAGCGCGAAAACTAACGTGAAAACCGGAGACGGACACGGGCCCGTCTATAAGCGAATCGTTTTGAAGCTTTCCGGCGAATCATTGCAAGGTCCGCTGAGCTCGGGCATTCACGCGGAAACGGTGGCGGGGATTGCCAAGGAATTAAAAGAAGTGAATGCGCTGGGCGTCGAAGTGGCCATCATGGTGGGCGGCGGAAATATTTTTCGCGGCGGGCGCCAAAAGTCGTTCACGATTGACCGCGCGACGGGCGATTACATGGGCATGCTCGCGACGGTGATCAACGGGCTGGCGCTGCAAGACGCACTCGAAAAACTCGGATGCCACACGCGATTGCTGAGCGCGATCGAAATGCATCAAGTGGCCGAGCCGTTTATTCGCCGTCGCGCGACGCGGCATTTGGAGAAAAAGCGCATCGTGATTTTTGCGGCGGGCACCGGCAATCCCTATTTTTCAACGGACACCGCGGCGGCTCTGCGCGCGATGGAAATCAAGGCGCAGGTGATTATGAAAGCGACGCGCGTCGACGGCGTGTATGACGCTGACCCTGAAAAAGTGAAGGGCGCGCGGATGTTCGAGAAGATTTCTTACCTCGACGTGATTCAAAAAGGGCTTTCGGTGATGGATTCGACGGCGATCTCCCTGTGTATGGATAATAAAATGCCGATCCTGGTTTTCAATATGAATGTGCCGGGGAATTTGCAGCGCGTGGTGATGGGCGAGAAGGTTGGGTCGATGGTTACGGTGTGAAAAGACACTCGGGAGACGAAAAGCGAAAATCGAAAAACGAAAGTCGCAGAGCAAGCAGATTCACCGCAGACGCGCAGAGAACGCAGAAAATGCGGGGCTACGACATAGAAGCGTGAGGTTGAACTGATGACCACGATTGCGAATACAAAAGACGCGCTGGCGCAGGCGAAAACGCGCATGGAAAAAGCGGTCGAGGATTTTCGCAAGGACTTGGCGGGCGTGCGAACGGGCCGCGCGAACACGGCGCTGCTCGACAGCATTCGCGTCGATTATCACGGGACGCCGATGCCCATCAATCAACTCGGCTCGCTTTCGGTTCCCGACCCGACGATTATTACGATTTCACCGTGGGACCCCACGGCCGTACCGTTGATCGACAAGGCGATTCGCACTTCCGATCTGGGGCTCAATCCGACTTCGGACGGCAAAGTGCTGCGCGTGCCGATTCCGTCGCTGACGGAGGAGCGTCGTAAAGATTTGGTGAAGATGATTCACAAAGTTCTGGAGAATCATCGCACGGCGGTGCGCAATATCCGGCGCGACATCAAGGAAGCCGTCGAGAAGCTCGAAAAGGAAAAGAAAATCAGCGAGGACGACAGGAAGCGCGCGCTCGATGAACTGGAGAAGCTGACCCACGCGGAGACGAAGAAGGTGGAGGACTTGTCCGCGACGAAGGAAAAAGAAGTGATGGAAATAAAGTAAGAATTTTGCAGTGACACCGCAAGCCTGCGGCTGTTCTCCGAAAAACACCTTGTACGTTGAATGATTGTCAATTCTTGCGCGAAAGGCGGAGCTGCTTTAACACTGCGAGGAGCGAGATGACGCGGCGGGCGTCGGCGGGATGCGCGCCGAAGCGGGATGACTGATACATTTCGGTGATCTCAGCGACGGGCCCGGCGAATTCTGGAACGCGAATCGAGGCGGCGAATTCGAGCGGCGTTTGCGCGGCGGATTTGCGCCAACCGCGGCGCTCGAGCAGGCGCAGCATCTGGCGATACTCGAAAGCAGCCAAGTCCGGCGGCAATTTGCCTTCGCGGTGCGCGCGCAGGCTCCAACGGATGGCGACGAACCCGCCCATGGCGCGTCCGCGAAAATAAAGCAGCATCAGCAGCAGAAACACAAGCGCGACCGGAAGCGAGTATGGCGAATTCGACAGGCGCGCCTGCCAGAGTTTCAAGCGGTCGATCGTTTCGCGGCGCTTTGTCTGATAATACTGCGAGGCGCGGTCGGACCACGCGCGCGACGATTCGTGAATGTTGCGAGCCAGCGAAAGCTGGTGCGCGAAATCGTAGTTGATGATCCACTCATTCCAGCTGAACTGAAACCAATCCCAATACATCCCCAGCCGCGCGAACGCGCCGTTATGTTTATCGTCTCCCGGCGGCGTGGGATCAAAAGTGATCCAGCCGTAGCCGGGAAAGTAGGCCTCGACCCAACTGTGCGCGTCGCTGGCGCGAACGATGTAATCGTGCGCCAGGTCGTTATATTCGCCGGCAAGAAATCCTGTGGCGTAACGCGCCGGAATGCCCAGCGTGCGCAACATGACGACCATGGCCGAGGCAAAATATTCGCAGTTGCCAGCGCGCTTGACGAAAAGAAAATACGCGAGCGGATCGTGATGACCCATGTCGGATAGATCGAGCGTGTAGCCGAATCGCGTGCGCAGGTACAGCGCGATGTTCGCGGCTTTGTCGTATGGCGTGGGAGTGTGCGCGGTGATTCGCTCGGCAAGCTGTTTGATACGCGGATCGAGTTTGGGCAGTTGCAAATAAGTAGAGGTGATTGCCGGCGGGTACACCGCAGGCGCGTCGCGCAATTGTTGAATCGGGACCGTGGGAATTTGCGAGACAGCGTCGTAGTGCGTGGCCGCCACATTGTGGAAGGGATTAAGGACTGCGCCAGTGCGAGTGAAGATCAAATAATTTCGCGCGCCCGAGCGATTACCGCTTCCAAGATCCGATCCGAAGCGTCCCCAGACAGTCGCGGGATTCGCGGCGAGGAAAATCGCGTCCGTGGCGATGGGCTGCATCAGCACGGTGTAGCGCAGCAGATAAAAAGACTTCGGAGGAAGTGCCGGTACGCTCAATTGGTACGCGCCGGAGCCGCCCGGAATGACCATAACGGAATCAGTCTGCGGCGTGAACCAGCGCGTGCCGTCAAAATTTGTGAGGACCATGCCGCGCCAGTGAATTTCCTGCGCACGCGCCGCGTCTCCCTGCACGCGAATGCGCATCACGACCGCGCTGCTCTGTTTGATCACACCGATTTCGCCGAGCGCGACGTCGTCGGTGAAGCCGGTCATCAATGTGGGCTGAAGATTGAAAGCGCTCATGTAGCCGGCGGTGAAGCGCGGGATGAGGAAAAAAATCACTCCGCCTATCACCAGCGCGCTTGCGGCGATGAGCCCCGATGTAAGTCCCAGAGCGCGATGCAGGCGGCGCGCCGCGGTGCTTCCCGGATCGAGCGACGGAGAAACGGCGCCTTCGGAGCTGCGCCGAATTTCGAGGCCGACGAAACTCGAAACGGCGAGCAGGAGAAACATGGCCAGCGCGACAAGGAACGCCGTGTTGACCGTGAGAATGGCCGACGCCAGCATCGCGGCGAACGCAAGAAGCGCGAGGAAAATGTAGTCGCGCACGGTGCGGGAGGAATAAAGGCGGACGAGCGACGCAAAAATCAACAAATGAATCGCGGCCAGCAGCGCCGAGTAGAGCAGGGGATTAGGAGTTCCGGCGGCCAGGTCGCGCGACAAAATCCAGAGGTCGATGGGAAAGAATACAAAATAAGCGAGCACAAGCGCGGTAGCGTTGCGATGCGTGAGTTCAGGACCCAGCCCGCGCAAAATGCGCAGGCCCTTGTACCCGAGGGCGATGGGTGCCGCAATCGTTGTGACCAGGTCAAGTTTCCCCGTGGCGATGAGTGCAAGAATGCCGATGGCGACCAGCAGGAAAAGCGAAACTTCGAAATAGCGCTGGATGACGGGAAGCGGCTCCGCTTTAGGGTCCGGCGTGGCTGAGAGGGCATGAGCCATCCAACAATTTTAACATTGCGCCGCGGTGGGAAATTGAGTTGCGAACGATGCCGGAGCGAAGGCGTTACTGGGCTAATGCGTTGATCGCGGCGCGGGCGATTTTTTGCGTCGCGCTCGATATGGGCAGACGCGCCAGTTTCGCGAGCGGCAAAGCGCGGCAGTCTGGACGCTTCGGCAGGCGCGCGACGCGCGCGAGGAAAGGCGAAAGTGTGATTTTACGGAACGTAACGCTGTGCGCCGCCACGGGCAGCGGCGTCAGCGGCTGATTTGGCATTCCCAGAGAGGCGCGCAGATGCTCGGCGAGTTCATTTGCGACGCCATTGGCACGAACGTCGACTGAATAATTGGCCGAACCGCGAGCCGGGTCGTGTGCGGAATTACCGGTGCCCGTGATGGCGACAGCGGGGAATTGCCACAGGCGCGAAAACAGCACCGAGTCGTGTGCGCCCGGAATTTTTGTGAGCAAGGTATGCCCCCGCGAATCGACAAGAACCGCTGCGGCGATGTGGACGTTTGCCGACGCACGTTTCTGATGTGCAGCGGGCAATTTTTCCGCAATGCCGAGGGCGCGGGCTTTGCAGTGGCGCGCGATGGGACAAGCGGCGCAATTGGGCGAACGCGGCGTGCAGATTGTCTCGCCGAGTTCCATCATGGCCTGGTTCCAGTCGCCGGGTGCGCGCGATGACAGAAGTGTTTGCGCCGCGGCTGCAAGTTTGCGCCATGTTTTCGGCGCGCGCAGATCGCCGCGCACAGCGAGCAGGCGCGCGAGAACTCGTGCGACGTTGCCGTCGAGCGCCGCGAGTGGCACGTCGTATGCGATGCTGAGAATCGCGGCGGCGGTGTAGTGGCCAATGCCGGGAAGCGCGAGCGCTCGCTTCAGGTCTTGCGGAAATTGCGCTCCGTGATGCTGGATGATTTGCTTTGCCGCGCGATGCAAATTGCGCGCGCGGCTGTAATAGCCGAGGCCCGCCCAATATTTCAGGACTTCGCTTTCCCGCGCTCGGGCGAGGTCGCGAATATTCGGAAAGCGGTCGAGGAAACGTTCGTAGTAGGGCAGCACGGCAGCGATGCGCGTTTGCTGAAGCATGATTTCCGCGAGCCAGATGCGATACGGGTCGCGCCCGCGCCGCCAGGGAAAATCGCGCCGATTCGCGCGATACCAGGCAAGGAGATTGCGGCGGAGGGGTGCGAGTTGGCGGGGTGAGAGACTCATCGCGAGACTGGGCTATTCTTATACTATGCGCGCAATCTTGCGGGCAATGAGCGCCGCGTGTATTATCGCCACGAAATGAAAGCTGTGAATTTTGCTGTGCGGCATCCAAATTCATCTGAGCAGAGGCCTCTATGAAACGCACCGCCCTGACGTTGGCTCTGATTCTTCTGTGCGCTCCGCTCGCCGCTGCGCAGGATTGGGCGCAAGCGAAAGTGGAAAAATCGCCGCGCCACCGCGAATGGGTGACGGTCAAGCACGGCGATCGCGCCGTCGAGACTTTTGTCGTTTATCCCGAATCCGCGTCCAAGACCCCCGTAGTGTTGATCATTCACGAAATTTTTGGCATGACGGATTGGGTGCAGGACCTCGCCGATCAGGTCGCCGCGGCCGGCTACATCGCCGTCGCGCCCGATTTGCTCTCCGGCATGGGTCCAAACCGCGGGCGCAGCACGTCCTTTGCGCAGGGCCAGGCGGTTGAGGCGGTGAGCCATTTGAATCCAGCCCAGATTACGGCGGACCTCAACGCTGTCGCGGACTATGCACTGAAGCTTCCTGCTTCGAGTGGCAAACTCTTCGTCGCGGGATTCTGCTGGGGCGGCGGGCAAAGCTTCCGCTTCGCCACCAATCGCTCAGATCTGGCCGCGGCGTTCGTCTTTTACGGCCCGCCTCCGGACAAGGACGCGATGGCCCGCATCAAAGCCCCCGTCTACGGTTTCTATGCCGGCAATGATGCGCGCATCGGCGCCACGATTCCTGATGCGATTCAGGAAATGAAAGCCGCAGGAAAGAAGTACGAACCCGTCACTTACGACGGCGCCGGCCACGGCTTCATGCGTGCTGGCGAAGCGCCGGACGCGTCCGACGCCAACCGCAAAGCCCGCGATGAAGCTTGGGCGCGCTGGAAGAAGCTCATGGCCCAGCACTGAGGTTCCTCAACAGTTGGTCGACATCACAATTTTGGCGCTCAGCGAAGCAGAAATCGGAAAGGGACGTACTCCCTAAAATGGACACGACTTAGTGGGTGCGCAGGGTAAGACGCGCGCGAAGATGGAGTTCTCTGACGCGCAAGGGAGGCCTCGCACACAAACGTTTCTCGACTCGAGCGGTGCGCCGCAGCTCCGGTTCTCGGGCACGGGGAATTCAAGCATCTCGATGGGTCTCAACCGTTAGGCTCTCCAAGGATTTCGCTTCTCGACGACGTGCGAGGATTTGAGTTGGACCTTGGAAGCACAGACCCTAGCAGGAGCGCTGCTTCGATCGTCATGTATTATAAGGTCAAGGAGAGCCGGGTCATTTGGAAGGCCCCATAGTGCAGGGACCAATCTGGCCGGAATTGCTGGGATTTTTTCCGCGCACGCGTCGTCGGCCGAGAGCAACAAACGGCTGACCAAATCTTCATAGCCTCAGAGCGAATCGAGGAAAATGAAGTAGGAGGAGGCCCAGAGCGACGTGGGTATGCTGCCTTGCGGCTGATTGGTGATGACGATTTTGAAGCCTTCGGATTGCGTCGCGACTGTTTCCAGAAATGTTGAGCGAGGGCCTTCGCGCCGCGGCTGGATGTAAGCGAGTTCGCACAGCACGTCGTAGATGATGTCGCCGGCGGCGGTCATTGGCGTGGACATGCCGGGCGTGCAGAATTGCATCACGGCGCGCGCTTCGTAAAAGTGCCAGGCGATACATGCGGCGAGCGAAACGGCGCGCTCGAAACGTTTGTTCTGTTCTTTGTTCTGCTCCTCGACGCGGGCGCTTTCGCGTGACGCACTCGCTTCACGCGAAGCCCTTGCCTCCCGTGATGCGCTTCCCTCGTGCCGACGCGAATCCGAGTGGGGTTCTGCGGTTTTGCTCATTTCAGGCTCGGCGTAGCCGATGAACGAATCGAGCGCCAAAACAAGCCTTCGTTCGTCTTCGCGGGCGAATTCGCGGGTTTTCAGCGCGCCCGATTTTGCGGAAGCTTTCCAATCAACGAAACGCGCGCTATCGGTGGATAAATAATCTCGAATCGAATACAGGTCGTGGCCGCGCCCGCGATGCAAGGTTTCAATTTCGCCGGTGAGCAGCGGAAGGATTTCGTAAAACTCATCCGTCGGCTCGATGTGCGGGTAAACCACAAGCTCCATCTGTGAATCGACGTGACGCGTTTTTTCGAGGAAGCCAAACGGGAACTTTGTGCGAATGCCAAAGGCGCTCTGCCGGTAGATGCCGCGCCGAGGGAAAAGCAATTCAACTTTCTGCCGCGCGGCGCTTTCGTGCGGGATGTAAGGGAAATAAACGGGACGCGAGAGAATCTCAGCGCCCGTTTTTTCGCCGGTGCCAACGACGCGCAAGGAAAACGAAGGCATCATGTTCTTTTCGTTGCGGACTTCGACGGTCGCGAGAATCGGCTGGCCCGCGAAAACGTGCTCGGGCAACTCGATATTCAGTTCAAGGCCCGTCAGCACTACGCGCGAGATGATTCCTGAGATTAGAATTCCCGCCAGAAGGCAGGCGAGAATCATGAACAGCAGATTGTTGCCGGTATTGATTGCGGCGAGAACAATGACGAAAACCGCAGCGAGATAAACGATGCCTTCACGCGTCAGCCGGTAATCGACCTGATAGAGAAGCCAGCGCAGGCTGGTGCGGCGCGCCATCTTCGGCACGATGGCGATGGCGACCCATCCGGCCATCAGCAGAGCGAGCACCGCGGATAATGCGGCGAAAATTGTGTGGCCCGTCTCCGCCATTGCCGCGGAATAAAGCGCGAGAAGCAGCGCGAGGCCAAGCGTCACCATGGCGGCGGCGAAATTGCGCCAGCCGGGCTTGTCGCGCTCGCGCCACCAGTTCAACATTCGCGATGCGGCCATTGGATTAGAGCGGGACGCGTGTGGTGTCTATGATTTCGGCGAGAATCGATTCCGCCTGCTCGGATTTCTTGCGCGTCGAAGTGTAACGCGAGCTGACCACCACGCGATGCGCGAACACGGGCAGGATCAGCTTCTTGAAATCGTCCGGCAGGCAATAATCGCGGCCTTCAAGAAAAGCGCGCGCCTGTGCCCCTCGATGGAGCATGACGGCCCCGCGCGGGCTGACGCCGAGGCTCAATTGCTCCGACTGGCGCGTGCGTTCCACAATTTCCAGAGCGTAGTCGAGCAGGCTGTCGTCGACGCGTACGCGAATCACCGCATCCTGCATCGCGAATACTTCCGAGGCGTCCATCACTGGGGGAACTTCTTCGACGGCCGCGGATCCATTGTTGCGCAGAATTTGCTTTTCGCTCTCTCGCGCCGGATAGCCCATGCGGATGCGCATCAGAAAACGGTCGAGTTGCGATTCGGGCAAGGGATACGTGCCGTGATGCTCGATGGGATTCTGGGTGGCGATCACCAGAAAGGGCTGCGGCAAAGGATGCGTATGATTATCTACGGTGACCTGCGATTCGTTCATCGCTTCCAGCAGCGCGGATTGCGTTTTCGGCGTGGTGCGGTTGATTTCATCGGCGAGCACAATATTGGCGAACAGCGGCCCCGGCTTGAATTCGAATTCCTCGCGCTTGGGGTTGAAGACGCTGATGCCGATCACGTCGCTCGGCAGCATATCGGAAGTGAATTGGACGCGCTGGAATGAGCAGCGAAACGCGCGCGCAATCGTGTGCGCCAAAGTGGTTTTGCCCGTGCCAGGAACGTCTTCGATCAGCAGATGGCCGCGCGCCAGCAGCGTGACCAGCGCCAGTTGGATGACTTCTTCCTTGCCCTTGATGACGCGCCCGATGGTTTGCTGAATCTGGGCAAGCTGCGAGTTTGTGGGGGTGACCGTGGTTTCCAATTTGTCTATCCTTCTGTGCGATAATCTTGTGCAATAATATTTGCTGCGGGCGATTAGCTCAGTTGGTTAGAGCGCTCCCCTCACACGGGAGAGGTCCAAGGTTCAAGTCCTTGATCGCCCACCATCACCAACTGCTAATTTTGCCATCATCTCGTTATTCGCGCGGAAGCGTGAGCGGCTGGCTGTGCTCAATTGACCATCAGATTCCAGCGCCAGTTCCGGCTGCGACGGGCAGTCTCTTGTTGTGCAGTAGCTGAAAATCCGCGTTGTTGACTTCCGAGGTAAGTAGGAGTTAGCGTAACCATGAGCGGGACGCACAGGTGCTTGTGACACCTACGCGCCCCTGACCACCCGGATCCTTGGAAGAGGACGGATGGCTAAACGCATTGTGTAGCAACGCACCGTTCTAAGCAAGACGGTCGCGTCCCGCCCAAATTCACGATGCCAAGGATGTGCCGTCATGTTTCAAACGCCGTTTGCGGTGCCCGTTCCGCCGTACGTGCTGCCCCCGCCCGGGCCGGTGGTGCAATTTATTTCCTTTTTCCTTCTATATTTGTTGCTCTGCGAGTTGCTGCTGTTGTTTGCCTGTCCCAGGGCGTGGGGCGACAAAGCTATTCGGATGGCATTTTGTTTGCCGGAGCGGAAACGCGAAATGCGATAGAGTGCGGTTTCCGAATCGCATCACAAGGCGGAGTATTCTGGCGTTGAGATTGTGTTCGAGCAGGGGTATCATCGCGCGCGAGTAGAAAGGTTTATTTCCGCGGACACAGCGATGATAGCCATGTGGCGTTTCCTGAAGGTTTTCACGTTAGGCACCTGGGTGGGCAGTATGATTTTCTTCGGCTTCGTGGCCGGGGTGCTCTTCAGCCAGCTAAAAAATCCGGACGACGCGGGAAATATTGTGGCGATTCTGCTGTGGGGCCTGCACATGCTGGGAATCGTCGCGGCGATCATTTATTTGGCGGTAGCATTGATCAGCGCGCGGTCGTGGAAGGGATTGGTGCAGCCAGCGGCAATTCTTGTTGAGCTGATGCTGATCGTGACGCTCGTATCGCAACTCTGGATCATGCCGACGATGGATCATCTGCGGCAGCAGATGGGCTCGTACGCAAGCACTGCGGCGAATAATCCGCTGCGCGTGCAATTCGACCACTTCCATGTGCTTTCTGTGCGGCTGGAGACCAGCGTGCTGATTGCTGGAATCGTGGCATTGTTCCTGACCGTATGGCAGAGAATCCCGCGGCCGCTTCTGGGCACTCCTGCCAGTACGCTTCCCGCGAGCAAGTAACGGCCGGCGAATTGCATCAGCGCGCTGACTTCGCTTTGGCCGTGCGTTTTCGCAGCGCCGTTGTTGTCTTCGTCACTTTGCGCGCATCTTTTCCTGCCAGTTGGACCGCTCGCCACATGTACCACGAAGCGACCGTGCGATAAGGGCGCCAGCGCTCGCCGAATTTCGCGAGTTCGCGCGGCTTGGGAATGTCTTTCTTGCCGTACGTCAGCGCAAAACCTTTCTGCACTCCGTAGTCGTGGATAGGCAGCACGTCGGGACGGCCGAGTCGAAAAATCAGAAACATCTCGACGGTCCAGGCACCGATCCCGCGAACGGAAATGAGGCGGTCCACGAGTTCCTGATCGGACATTTTTTGAGCGTCCTCCAGCGTGGGCACCACGCCTTCAATCGTTTTCCGCGCCAAATCTTTCGCCGCTAAAATTTTCGCTCCGGAGAGACCCGCCTTGCGCAACGCCGGTTTGCGCACGCGCAGGATTTCCTCAGGTGTAGGGCAGCGGCCGTTCGCACCTAGCGCCTTGATGCGCGCAAAGATCGTTGCCGCAGCTTTGCCGGAGATGCTTTGATACGCGATGGCTTCGAGCAGCGCCTCGTAGGGGCTTTGCGCCTCTTCGATTTCCAGGCGAAATTCGATGGATTTCTGGATCAGCTGCGCCAGACGGCGGTCGTTTTTAGAGAGATGCTCGATAGCGAGCTTGTGATCGAACGGCCAGGAATTTGCACTCATGACGAACGATGAGGATACCGCAAACACGAGGGTAGTGGCGATTGGCTGGTGAACGGTGCAGCTATGCTAGTATCGAACGCCCATGCAAACAGGGATAATTGGACTCCCGCAAGTTGGTAAGACGAGTGTGTTCCGCATCTTGACCGGCGTGCGCGTGGATGCCAAGACGCAGCCGGGGCAGATGCACGTGGGAATCGCTCGCGTTCCCGACGCGCGAATCGTGAAACTCGCCGAACTGTTCAAGCCCAAGAAAATCACCTACGCGACCGTCGAATACGTTGACATTGGCGGCTTGCAGAAAGACCGCGCGAAGGATTCGGCTTCCCTCGTCCCATTGCGCGAAGCGGACGCGCTGATGCACGTTGTCAGGTTGTTCGAGGATCCCTCGATGCCGCATCCGGCAGGCTCGCTCGACGCGCTGCGCGATATCGAGAGCGTCGAAATCGAGCTGATGCTGAACGATCTGGAGCAGGCAACGAAGCGTCTCGAACGCGTCGAAAGGGATTTGAAAAAAAAGAAGGACCCGCTTGGGGAAGCGGAAAAAAACGTGCTTGACCGTTGCATCAAGGCGCTCGAATCGGAAACGCCGCTGCGCGAGCTCGACTTCAAGCCCGATGAACAGAAAATTGTGAATGGCTTCATGTTCGTGTCGCGCAAGCCGATGCTTTTTGCGCTGAATCTGGGAGACGACGAAGCGGCGGACATGCAGGGCGCGGTGGCGCGGCACAATTTGTCGAAGCTCGCCGGAAAGACACGGACAGCCGTCGTGGCGTTTTGCGGCAAGGTAGAATCGGAGCTGGTGGATTTGAGCGACGCAGAGCAGAAAGAACTGACGGGCGCATACGGCCTCACCGAGCCGGGACGCGATCGCCTGCTGCGCGCCAGCTACGAATTGCTGGGCCTGATTTCGTTTCTGACGTGCGGCGAACCGGAATGCCGCGCGTGGACGATTCCGCGCGGAACTTCCGCAGCGCGGGCGGCGGGAGCCATTCACAGCGACATCGAGGCACACTTCATTAAGGCGGAAGTGGTCCGTTGGGAAGAATTGCTCGCTGCGGGAAGCTGGGCTGCGGCCCGCGAACGTGCTCAGGTGCGGCTCGAAGGCAGAGATTACATTGTGGAGGACGGCGACGTTATCCTTTTCCGCCATTCCGGCTGATGCGCGGTTCCCGGCAACCGCGAACAGAATTCTGTTCGCTTTGTCGCTCGGCGTGCTCGCGGCTGGCGCCGACCTCGTCGGCGGATTTTTCGTCATACGGCGGCAGTGGTCGCGCGAATACCTGAAATATTTTATCGCGCTGGGTGCCGGGTTCATGCTCGCGGTCGCGCTATTGGAGATGGTCCCGGAATCGCTTCGTCTCGCTTCCGCCCAGCCGTACGCGATTTATCCTCGCGATGTTGGCCTCACCACCGAAGCTGCCGAAGTTCTGTTGCTGGTGCTCGCCGGATACTTGTTGGTCCATTTTTTCGAGCACACGCTCGCGCCGCATTTCCACTTTGGTGAAGAGACGCACACGGAAGCGATGACCGCGACCCATGTGGGGTACGCGGCCGTGCTGGGGCTGGCGATTCACACTTTTTTCGACGGCGTGGCGATTTCCTCGGGGCTGCTGGTGTCGCGCTCGCTCGGGCTTTTGATTTTTGTGGCAATTTTCCTGCATAAGATTCCCGAGGGATTCACCGTCGCCTCGTTGATGCTCGCAAGCGGGCAAGGGAAGCGCAGGGCATTTCTTTCCTCGGCAGTGTTAGGCGCGGCGACGCTTGTTGGCGTGGCGATGATGCTGATGTGGCGCGCGCATGTCGGCATCGCGCTGCCTGTCTCGGCGGGCGTGACGCTGTATGTGGCCGCGTCGGATCTGATTCCCGAAGTGAACCACGAGCCGGGCGCACGGATGGCGTTGTTGGTGTTTTTGGGCGTAGCCATCATGCTGGCCCTGAAACTCGCCTTCCACGTCTAAGTCCGCGTGTCGCTAAGCCATTACTAATCAATCGCTTAGCTACGTACCAGAGTAGCGGCTGTCATCCTGGGCACGACGTTCCTCGCGCAACTTTAACCTCCCAGACGTGTTAGATACAATGTGGAGGCCATGGCCAGGTCTGACGTCCAACTGATGCTGGACGTAAAAGCGGGGGACGAACTGTCCTTCGAGCTGCTATTGCACAGGTATCGGACGCCGCTGGTCAATTTCCTCTGCCGTATGGTGAAAGATCAAGCCGCCGCGGAAGACCTCGCGCAGGAAGTTTTCTTCCGTGTTTACCGCGCGCGCAAGGAATATTCGCCGAGCGCCAAGTTCACCACCTGGCTTTTCCGCATCGCGACGAACCTGGCGCTGAACGCCATCCGCGATGGACGTTACAGGCAAATGCAAATTTCGATCGACGCCACCGGCGAAGAGGACGAGTCGGCGTTCCAATTGCCGGCACGGGAAGCACGCGCGGATGACCGCCTGATCGAACGTGAGCGCAATCAAATGATTCGCGGCGCCATTTTGACGTTGCCGGAAAAGCAAAGAGCGGCCGTGGTGCTGCACAAGTATCACGACATGGATTACGCGGAGATTGGAAAAATTCTGGGATGCTCGGAGAGCGCGCTAAAATCGCTGCTCTTCCGTGCCTACGAAACCTTGCGGGTGCAATTGGTGCTGTTGGTCGCGAGACCGGCGACGCAGTCCGCGGGGGAGGGGAAACGACATGAGCTGTGAAAAAATTTCCAGTGCATTGATGGCCTATCTCGACGGGCGCGCCAGCACGCAAGAGCGCAGCATCGCCGAAGCGCATCTGAAAGTGTGCGCTGCCTGCCAGGAACGCGCCGAAGAATTTGGACGGCTGTGGCAAGTGATGGCGGACGTTCCGACCGTTGAGCCGTCGGTCGCATTTGACGCGCGCGTCCGGGAGCGCATCGCCGCGGCGCCTCGCCCGAAATTCTGGGCTTGGATGATGCCCGCGCCGCGGTTTGCCGTCTCTGTTGCGCTGCTCGTGATCTTGTCGATATGGGTCGGCGGACGCCAACCGCGTTCCGTGAATCCCCAAATCGCAACGGCGAATAGCGAAGAGCAATTCCGCATGATCAAGAATCTGGGCGTGCTGGAAAATTACGACGTGCTCAGCAACTTCGACGCGCTTTCGGATTTGCCTGCCTCCAGCGAGCCGCAGCAAGCTCCGCTGCAAAGCCCGCAAGAAAATCTGCACCAGAACAATGACTCGGGCTCAGGGAGCGGCGCGTAATACCATCGTTTATGAGGTCACTCATCCAACTCGGCTCTGGACTCGCGATGCTGCTGCTTGCGGCGAGCCTTGCCTGTGCCGCGCCTGCGCGCCGCGGATTCCTGAGGCAACGTGGCGAAGGTCCGCGCATGCAGCGTCAAGCTCAACGGCAACAACAACGGCAAATGCAGCGCGCTCAACACAGGGCAGGAAAGCCACCGGGTAAGCCGAACGCTCGTGCCCTGATGGGTTTGCCCCCAAAGTGGATAGCGAATCTGCGCGACCATTCGCCGGAAGAACAAGAGCGTTTCATGCGCAATAATGCGCGTTTTCGCAATCTGCCGCCTCAGCGGCAGGAACAGATTCGCCGCAATCTCGAACGTTGGAATCAATTGACGCCGCAGCAACGCGAGGCAATGCGCAACCGCGAACTTCTTCTCGAGCGCATGACGCCGGCGGAACGCAAGGAAGTCGTCAACGACCTTGCTCCGCGCTGGAAGAATCTGCCGCCGGAACGTAAGCAGCTCGTCACTGGCAGGCTCCGCGTGCTCAGCGGAATGACCCCAAAAGAGCGCCAGCAAAAACTGCAAGACCCCCAATTCATGCAGGGCCTCGACGCGAACGAACAGGATCTGCTGCGCAAGCTCAGCAATCTGCGCCTTGGCCCCAATCCCGGGCAATAGTCGTTCCGTTCCGGCACATCTTTCCTCCGCTCCAGTCCGCTCGTAATCTTTAGAACACATTCGCCTGCGCCGTGAGCAAGCACGCGGCTAGTCGTAGTGCGTGTTTCGGAGCCGATACACCATATCTAGCGATACGCAGCGTTCTGTGGCGAAGCGTGGGCGAAAAACTTTTTTGGCGCGGCGAAAAATTATTTTACCTTTTCGTGCAATTCCTCTTGACAAGAAATGAAGGCTGACTAGAATCGGGGCACCGAGTGGTAGAAAGTGGTAAAAAGTGGTTTGGGGCGAATGAGAACCGGAATCACGAAAGTCGCGTCAGACAAGGTCGGGAATGCTGCGGGGAAGCCATCTAGCGACAGTGGACGAAAAGGGGCGGGTGAAAATTCCCGCCGACTTTTTGGCCGAACTGCGCCGGCACGGCAGACGCTTCTACGTCACCAGCGAGAACGGGGACTGCGCGAAAATCTATCCCATGAGAGTGTGGGACGAGATCGAGCGCAAGCTAGCGAAGCTTTCCTCTCACAATCAGGCCAAGCAGAAATTTCTGACGCGAACGAATTACTTCGGGCAAGTGGTCGAGCTTGACGGGCAAGGGCGAATTTTAATTCCGCCAGTTCTTCGGGACACGGCGCAGATGAAGGGGGAAGTCAGCGTCAACGGGCAGCTGATGTATTTGGAAGTTTGGAATCACGCCCGGTTCCTCGAGCAGATGAAGAACAATCCGATCACGGCCGAAGATGTGAAGGCACTGGACAATCTAGGCATTTAAGTTTTGAGCGTGCTGCATACGCCGGTTCTGACCGAAGCCATCTTGGAATGGCTCAGGATCAGGCCTGACGGGACCTACGTCGATGCGACAGTGGGAACGGGCGGACACGCGCTGGGAATTGTCCGGCGGCTCACAACGGGGCGGCTAATCGGAATCGATCGCGACCCGCAAGCCTTGGAAGTGGCGCGGGAGCGGTTAAAAAAATTTGAAGGAAGGGTGACGTTGATGCACAGAGAATTCTCGAAAATCGACGAAGTAATCAGCGGCTTGAAACTCGTTGCGGTCAACGGCGTGATTGCCGATCTGGGCGTTTCGAGTTTGGAACTGGATACTCCGGAGCGCGGCTTTTCGTTTCGCTGGCCTGCGGCGCTGGACATGCGCATGAATCCGGAGCAGTCCTTGATGGCCGCCGAAATTGTGAATCAGTGGTCAGAAAAAGATCTGGCCAACGTGCTCTACCAATTTGGGGAAGAGCACGATTCACGCAAGATCGCCAGGGCAGTCGTTCGCGCGCGGCCCATCCGCGACACCGAACACCTGGCAACGGTTGTGGCAGGGGCCCGAAAAGCAAGGGGAAGGCAGAGACTGCATCCCGCGACAAAAACGTTTCTGGCGCTGCGGATAGCGGTGAATCGAGAGATGGAGGAACTCGGGCAGTTTCTTAACCGGACCCCCGCCACTTTAGCTTCCGGAGCGAGATGGGCAATTTTGAGTTACCACTCGCTCGAGGATCGCATGGTCAAGCGCCGTTTTCAGGAGCTTGCGCGGACCGGCGATTTCAAAATCCTGACCAAAAAGGTCGTCCAGCCCAGTGAAGCGGAAATTCAAATGAATCCGCGCGCGCGGAGCGCGAAATTGCGCGTCATGGAAAAAAGAGCGCCGGAGGACCATACGCCGGGGCCGGGCCATATCGAGAGGGAAGCATCATGACGGAATTCTACACCACGAAGCATATCGATAATTCGCGCCTGGTGCGGCAGGTAGCCCCGCGGCGTCTGCGCGAATATGCGTACAAAATGGTCTGGGGTGCGGTGCTGGCTTCGTGCTGCCTGCTCTACACCTGGCAGCATTTTCAAGACATTCAATTGCGTTACCAACTCGAAGATATACAGGCGCGGCACGCGCAGGCGGTGGAATTGAACCAGCAGCTCCACCTGGAAGCAGCATCGCTCAGCTCGCCCATGCGCATCGACGCCATTGCTCGGCAGCAGCTTGGCATGACGGTGTCAGCTCCGGCGCGCTACGTTCCGGCAGCGGATGTCCCGCGCGACGCGTACTTGACGCAGCCCGTTGCCGTGCAGCCCGTTCGGCCGTGAGCTGCCTACGAAAAAGTCTGGCGTGCATTCGAGGTTTGGCGCAAACCGCCCTGAATCGGCGCGCGTAGTGGACCGCCGCGTTGCGGGCTGAACAAGTTTCAAGATTCACGCCGGAGCCCATGGTGCAAAGTAGTTCTCGTCTGCGTTTACTGGTAATTTTTGGGCTCGCAGTCGTCTGGATGGTTGCCGTACTCGCCCGAGTCAGTTACCTCCAATTATTCCGGTACCGCGAATACCTCGAACGCGCCAACAACCAGCAACAAAGAATCATCGAGATCAGCCCCATGCGGGGCGTGATTTACGACCGCAATGGCCGCGAGCTGGCGATGAGCATTCCTGTCGATTCGTGTTTCGCCAATCCCGACGAGATCAGTGACCCCGCCATGGTCGCGCGCCTTCTCTCGCATGTTCTGGGTACGCCCGCGGAAGAAATTGAGCAGAAGCTGGCCCAGTCGCGCTCCTTCGCGTGGATTGCGCGCAAAATCACGCCTCAGCAAGCCGCCCGAATTCAGGCCCTTAATTTGCGCGGAATTTATTTTCAGAAGGAGAACAAGCGTTTTTATCCTCAGCGAACGCTTGCCTCCAGCGTCCTCGGCTATGTGGACATGGATGAGCACGGCCTGGGCGGGATTGAATACTCGCTCGACAAGCTGATCCGCGGACGGCCCACCCGCATGCTCGTGCTCGCCGACGCGCGCCGGCGATGGCTCGATAGCAGCGAGGCCGGCTCGGATAAAGGCGACAATGTCGTTTTGACGATTGACGAAACCATTCAGTTCATCGCGGAGAAGGCATTGGTCGCCGGAATTGCCAAAACGCACGCGAAGGGTGGCTCCGTCGTCGTGCAGGATCCAAATACGGGCCAGCTTCTTGCCGTGGCGAATTGGCCCGCATTCGATTCAAACGATGCAGGCGCTTACCCTCCCGAAACTCGCGTGGACCGCGCCGTAGCCGACGCTTACGAGCCGGGCTCGATTTTCAAGACGATTCTGTTTTCCTCGGCGATTCAAGAAGGCGTGGTGCGGCCGACAGAAGTAGTGGACTGCCAGATGGGATCGATCGTCGTAGCGGGCCAGCTAATTCACGACCACGCCCGCTTTGGCCTTTTATCCGCGACTGAAATTCTTGAGCATTCTAGCGACGTTGGGTCAATCAAAATTGCGCTACGGTTGGGCGCGCCAAAGTATTACCAATACATTCGCAGCTTCGGTTTCGGCCAGCTCACGGGAATCAAGCTTCCCGGCGAGAACCGCGGCCTATTGCGCCCGCTGAGCGACTGGACGGCTAGTTCCATCGGTTATATCGCTATTGGGCAGGAAATTAGCGTCACACCCGTGCAAATGATTTCCGCGGAGTCTGCCATCGCCAATGGCGGCACGTTGCGGCGCCCGCAGATTGTTCGCGAAGTCACGCGCGGGGATCAAGTCGTGATGCGGGAAGATCCCGACCCACGCCGCGTAATCAGCGAAAGCACAGCGGCAACCATGCGAGAGATGATGGAGCAAGTCATTCTCGAGGGCACAGGCAAAGGCTACGCTCAGCCTCTTGGCTACACGGCGGCGGGAAAGACTGGGACCGCGCAGAAGACCGACCCTGCAACGGGGCGTTATTCGAAGACGAACTACAACGCGTCATTCATCGGCTATGCCCCTGTAAACAATCCGGTCGTGACCATCCTCGTGAATCTGGACTCGCCGGTCGGTGGCCACGAGGGAAATGCCACCGCGGGCCCGATTTTCAAAGAAGTCGCTGAGCAAGTCCTGGCGTACAAGAACGTGCCCCACGACATGCCGGAGCTGCCCACCCTGGAAAAAGCGTCGTTGCGGCAGCGAACGCGCCAGCCTTCCTTCGATACCCAATTCGATGCGAATTTCGCTCGAAAATCGCGGCAGATTGCGAAGGACGCGCCACAGCCAAATCTTGGAGTCGCCAGCGTGCCCGAATCCTCCAGGGTCGCGATCGCCGAAGGCCAGGCGGTCACCGTGCCGAAGCTCGTTGGCCAGACCGTCCGCGGAGTCACGGAAGCGTGCTCGCATCTGGGTTTGTTGCCAATTCTGGTTGGCGACGGGATCGCTCGCGATCAAAGTCCGGACGCGGGAACGAAGGTTCTGCCCGGCACGAAAGTCATGGTTCATTTTGGCCGTGCCGGAGATACGGACGACGGCCCTGCCGGCAACAGCAATTAGCGCGCGGGTGCAGCCGCTTCCAAGGGACGGAACGAATTTGAAGGCACGGCGCGGAGGATCAGCACTGGCTGAATCGGAATCGGTTGAATCTGGAATGAATCTGAACGAGCTATTTTCGGGCGCGGAGATTGGCGCGATGGAGGGGCCCGTCGACGTGGACATTCGCGCCGTTGCTTACGACAGCCGTAAAGTCACGCCCGGCGCGCTGTTCTTCGCGCTTCAAGGAGAAAAAGAGGACGGCAACCGCTACGCCCCCAATGCACTGGAGCGCGGCGCGATTGCCATTGCCAGCGAACAGAAACGTCCTAGCGGAATCACGGAAAATATCGCATGGATCGAGATGCTTCCTGGCGCCCAGCGGCGCGTGCTGGCGACCGTCGGTGCAAAATTTTACGGCCAGCCCGCGAACGCTTTGCAACTCGTGGGCGTCACCGGAACGAACGGAAAAACCACGACGACATATTTGATCGATTCAGTCCTCCGCGCCGCCGGTAAGAAAACAGGCCTGATCGGAACGATCGGGTATCGAACGCCGCGCGGCAGCCGCGACGCCGTCAACACCACGCCAGAATCGCTCGATCTCCAGCAGATGTTTACTGAGATACGCGACGAAGGCGGCTCCGCCGTCGCGATGGAAACAAGCTCGCACGCTCTGGCTATGGACCGCTTGTGGGGATGCCATTTTGCCGCGGCGGTGTTCACGAATCTCACCCGCGACCATCTCGATTATCACAAAACATTCGAGGAATATTTTGCCGCCAAACGCCGTTTGTTTGAAGGCACGGGCGCGGGCCCTGCGGATGTCGCCATCGTGAACACGGATGATCCATATGGCCACCAGCTCGAAGGTCTGGCCGTGCGCACGCTGCCCTACGGCTTGAAAAACGGCGCGGAGATCACCACGAAGAAATACCAGCTTGCATTTTCGGGCCTCGAATTTACGGCGCAGACGCCCGCAGGGAAAATCGAAGTGCAATCGAAGCTCGTCGGCAAAATAAACGTTTACAACATTCTGGCGGCGATCGGGGCAGGCATCGCGCTACAAATTCCCAACGCCGCTATCGAGCGCGGAATTCAGGAGCTCGAAAGCGTCCCCGGCCGATTCGAACGCATCGCCGAGGGCCAGCCGTTCCTCGTAATTGTGGACTACGCGCACACCGACGATGCGCTGCGCAACTTGATTTCAACCGCGCGCGAACTGTGCCCCGAAAATCGCGTCATCACCGTGTTCGGAGCGGGCGGCGATCGCGACCGCACGAAGCGTCCGCTAATGGGCGAAGCGGCGGGGAATTTGAGCGACATGGTCGTGCTCACCAGCGACAACCCGCGCAGCGAAGACCCGTTGCGAATTATCAACGACGTGCTTGTCGGTTTGCAAAAGACAGGCAAGAAATATCGCGTCGAAGCCGAACGCGGCAAAGCCATCGAAATCGCCCTCGACGAAGCGCAGCCGGGGGACATCGTGCTGCTCGCCGGCAAAGGCCACGAGGCGTACCAGATTTTGAAAGAAGGAACGATTGAGTTTGATGATCGCCAAGTTGCCCGGCAAAAACTTCGCGAGCGTGGCTACGGAGGCGTTAAGAAGTAGTCTTAATGGTGTAGGGAAAACTCGCAACCGTGTCATTCCGAGCAAAGCGAGGAATCTGTTTTTGATTCGAGGCTGGGCGCAAGGCAGGGTTGGCACGCCAGTTGCGTAACAAATAGCGAATTCAGAATTGGCAGGTAATTCATAGCGGCAAGGAAGCGTGACACCCAGCCCGTTGGAGAGTCGATGCGGTGGACCGTGGCACAAATGGCGGACGCTCTGGGTGTCGCAGCGCCGGTCGGCGCCGATTCCGTGGCCCGGCTGGCCGGCGTCTCGATTGATTCCCGCAGCGTCAAGCCCGGAGAACTGTTCGTCGCCATACGCGGACCGCGTCACGATGGACACGATTTCGTGGCTGCCGCGCTCGCTCAAGGAGCAGCGGCCGCGGTTGTCGACCGCAGCCGCGCGTCCGAATATCCAAGCGAAATTCAGGGACGGCTCCTGGCCGTCGAGGATACCCTGCGCGCCTTGCAGGAATTGGCCTGCGCTTACTGCGATGCGTGGCGCAGCGCGAAGCTCGGCCGGCGAGTCGCTGCGGTTACCGGTTCCGCCGGTAAGACGACGACCAAGGAAATTCTTGCGGCATTGCTTGCGGCGCGGTTTCGCGTTTTGAAATCCGAAGGCAATCTGAACAACGAATACGGCCTGCCGCTTACGCTTTTTCGCCTTGGTGATGAACACGACGCCGCTGTCGTCGAGCTGGGAATGTCGCATCGCGGCGAACTGGCGCGCTTGGCGGAGATTGCCCGTCCCGATGTGGGCGTGGTGACGAATGTTGCGCCCGTGCATTTGGAATTTTTCTCTTCCGTCGACGAAATTGCACTCGCGAAACGCGAGTTAATTGAAGGCCTCGGCGGCGCGGAGCCTGTCGCGGCGCTCAACGCGGACGACGCGCGCGTTTCCCGCTTTGCTGACGGTTTTCGCGGGCGCGCGATTTATTTTGGCCTGTCGGACAAGGCCCAGTTTCGCGCGGAGCAGATCGAGGACCGCGGGATGGAAGGTTCGGCATTCGATTTTGAGAGCCCAAACGAACTTGGACGATTGCGTCTGCCGCTCGCCGGCCGGCATAACGTGTTAAACGCACTCGCGGGGCTTGCCGCTGCCAGCGAATGGGGCATTGGGCTCGCAGAGGCCAAGCAAGTATTTCCAAAACTGCGCGCCGCCTCGATGCGCGGGGAGTTCCTGAAATTCGCCGCCGGATTCGCCGTCATCAACGATTGTTACAACTCGAATCCTGTGGCTCTCGAACGCATGCTCGATCTTCTTTGCTCGGTGCCCGGTTATCGCCGCCGCATTCTTGTCGCCGGAGAGTGGCGCGAGATCGGGTCATCGTCGGCCGAGCTTCATCAGGCCGGAGGAAAGTACGCAGCCCGCAAGAAGACCATCGACTGGATCTTCGGCGTCGCGGGAGATGCGGCGGAGTTCGTCCGCGGCGCGATTGGTGCCGGTCACGCTAGCGAACAAACTGGATTTTTCGTTTCTTCGGAGGAAGCGGCGAAATTCTTGACTGAGTTTGTTGCGCCGGGCGATTTGCTGCTGGTGAAAGGTTCGCGCGGGGTGCACATGGAAGCGATCGCCGAAGCGCTGCGCGCAAAATTTCCTTTGGCCGAATCTGTCCAAACGGAAGCCGCGGCGTCCGTGCATGAGAGGCGCGGCTGAAATGCTCTACTATCTTTTCGTCACCGTGCTGCGGCCGCATTTCAGTCCGCTCAACGTGTTTCGCTATATCACCGTGCGCACCGCGCTCGCGAGCCTGACAGCGCTCTTTTTGACGCTCGTGTTCGGTCCATGGACGATCCGCCATCTTCGCGAGTTGCAGATCGGCCAGTTCATTCGCGCCGAAGGGCCGGAGAGCCATCAAGCCAAGGCCGGCACGCCAACGATGGGCGGCGTTTTGATCGTTGCCGCAATTGTGGTTCCCACGCTTCTCTGGGCGGACTTGCACAGCCCATATGCCCTGCTCGCCATGGGCGCGACCGTAGCCTTCGCCGCGATTGGATTCGTCGACGATTACAATAAAGTGGTGCGCAAACGCAGCATGGGCCTTAGCGCAAAAACAAAATTCTTCTACCAGGTGCTCACTTGCATCGGCGTGGGCGCGGTTCTGCTCGACCTGCAGCATCGCGGAGCATATTCCACGGAATTGAGCGTGCCGTTCATCAAGCAGCTTCATCCGGATCTTGTCGTGCAGCCGCTCCTCCTAAAATCATACATTTGGCCGCTGGCATTTCTGCCTTTCGTCATTTTTTTGATTTTCGTGATTGTAGGATCCTCCAACGCGGTGAATCTTACCGACGGCTTGGACGGCTTGGCTATCGGCTGTGTGGTTGTTGCTGCGGGCGCACTCACGGTTCTCACGTATATCAGCAGCCACGCGCGATTCGCCGAATATCTCGATATTCAGAGAATCCCCCAGGTGGGCGAATTGACAATTTTTTGCGGATCGGTCGTTGGCGCGTCGCTCGGATTTCTTTGGTACAACGCTCATCCGGCGGAGCTTTTCATGGGCGACGTAGGCTCGCTCGCGCTTGGCGGCGTGATTGGCGTCACAGCTGTGATCATCAAGCAGGAGATTCTGCTGCTTTTCATTGGCGGAATATTTGTAATCGAGGCGGCGTCCGTAATCATTCAAGTCCTTTCGTTCAAATTGCGAGGCAAGCGCGTGTTTCGTATGGCGCCGCTTCACCATCATTTCGAGCTGATGGGATGGAGTGAATCGAAGATCATCGTGCGGTTCTGGATTGCGGCGCTGGTGTTCGCGCTATTTTCTTTGACGACTTTGAAACTGAGGTAATTGCGTGCGATTGGGCGTAGATCTCGAAGGCAAGCGGCTGCTGGTTGTGGGGCTGGCGCGAACGGGCGTCGTGGTGTCCCTGTTGTGCGCCGCGTACGGCGCGCGCGTCACTGCCACGGACGAAAAGCCCGAATCCGCGCTGCCCGAAATCGCTGCCAAGCTGCGCACTGCCGGAGTCACCCTCGAACTCGGGGCACACGATCCGGAAACATTCGTGAATCAGGATTTGATAATCATCAGCCCGGGCGTGCCCGCAAAAATGCCGCCGTTGCAACTCGCGCGCAATCGCGGCATTCCGGTGTGGAGCGAAATCGAACTCGCGTGGCGTTTGATGCGCGGCAAGCTGGTGGCCATCACGGGCTCGAACGGAAAGACAACCACCACCGCTCTGGTCGGCCATATTTTGAAGTCGGCAAGGATTCCCGTGCTCATCGGTGGAAATATCGGCACGCCGCTGCTGGCCAGAGTCGAGGCCTCGAGCGATTCTACCGTCACGGTCGCGGAAGTCAGCAGCTTTCAGCTCGAAACGATTGAGGCTTTTCGTCCGGACGTGGGCGTCCTCCTGAATCTCACGCCGGATCATATCGATCGTCACGGCTCGTTCGAGGAATATACGCGCGCGAAGCAACGCCTTTTCGAAAACATGCTCGACCGCGATGCCGCCGTGCTGAACGCCGATGATCCTGAAGTCGCGCGTCGCGGCCCCGCGCATGGCCAGACTTTTTGGTTCAGCCGACAAAAGCGCCTGGCAGCAGGGACGTTCGTGCGCGGCGAGCAGATTCTTTTTCGGCGCGAAGGAACCGAAGATGTTCTGATGCAGCGCAGCGATATTCCACTGCGCGGCGAGCACAATCTCGAAAATGTTCTTGCGGCGTCGACGGCCGCGATTCTTGCCGGCGCGCCCACCGGCGCAGTTGCTGCGGCTGTGCGCACGTTTCCCGGAGTCGAACATCGCCTCGAATACGTCGCGGAGATAAATGGCGTCGCGTTTTACAACGATTCGAAAGCGACGAATGTCGACGCCACGCTGAAAGCCATCGAAGCGTTTCCCGGTTCACTGTTCGTGATTCTGGGCGGCAAGGATAAAGGCAGTCCTTACGCACCCCTTCGCGAGCCTCTACACCAAAAAGCAAAACGCGTCCTTTTGATTGGCGCGGCAGCGGAGAAAATTCGCCAGGAACTCGATGGCTCGGTCGCCATTGACGATGCTGGCACGCTGGAGCGCGCGGTCACGATGGCCCTTGACGAGGCCAAACCCGGCGACACGGTGCTGCTCGCGCCGGCGTGCTCGAGCTTCGATCAATTCGAGAATTTCGAGCAGCGCGGCCACGCCTTCAAACAAATCGTTGCGCGGCTTTCGGCGGAGAGCTCGCCGGAAAATTCGCCAAGTACCACAAGGAAAGGATAGCGCATGCCGCGAAGTTTGCAGCCGGACAGAAAATTATTCGTCGTCACGCTGGCGCTCTGCTTCATTGGCGTGGTGATGGTGTTCAGCGCCTCGGCCGTCACCGCAAAGGAACTCTACGGGAACGGCTACGTTTTTCTCGAACGCCAGATTATTTGGCTCGCTGTCGGCCTGTTCGGAATGATCCGGCTGATGAATTTTGATTACCGGAAACTGCGCGAGCCGCGCGTGATTTACTCCGCCGTCGCGATGATTCTGCTGATGTTGATCGGCGTTTTATTTTTGGATCGTTCGCACGCCACGCATCGTTGGATTCATATGGGCCCGCTTAGTTTGCAGCCCTCGGAATTCGCGAAGCTCGTCGTTATTCTTTATCTTGCGTGGTTTTTGGAATTGCGCGTGCGCCCCGGCGGCTTTGGCATAAACAACTGGCGGCACACGCTGCTGCCCGCGCTTGGGCCGGTGCTTTTTATTCTGGTGCTGATTCTTCGTGAGCCGGACATGGGCACCTCGTGCATGATTTTTCTGATCGTGCTGGTGATGTTGTACGAAGCGGGCGTGTCGATGAAATATGTGGGCGGCGCGGCGATTGCGTCGTTGCCGGCGATTTATTTGCTCATCATTCACGCGCATTACCGTTACGAGCGCATGCTCGCCTTTTTTTCGCCCGGCGCGGATCCGCGGGGCCGCGGCTTTCAGCTCATGCAGTCGTTGATCGCGGTTGGTTCCGGCGGCTTGACGGGCGTCGGACTGATGGAAAGCAAGCAGAAGCTTTTTTATCTTCCCGAAGCCCACACGGATTTCATCTACGCGGTCTTGTGCGAAGAGCTCGGCTATATCGGCGGCGCCGCGGTCATAATCCTGTTCGGAATTTACGCGTGGCGTGGTTTTCGCGCGGCATTTCGCGCGCCGGACGCCTTTGGCCGCTTGCTGGCTCTCGGAATCACCACACTCGTCGTCGGCCAGGCGCTTGTGAATTTGAGCGTGGTGCTCGGACTGATGCCGACGAAAGGTATTCCGCTGCCGTTCGTCAGTTACGGCGGGTCGAGCTTGCTGATTATGCTCCTGGCCACTGGCGTGCTCTTGAATATCAGCCAGCACGCCGAAGCGTTGTGAGCGAAAGCAAATCGCTCTCGGCCAAACTGCTGATCGCAGGCGGGGGAACGGGCGGGCACGTTTTTCCCGCGATTGCCGTCGCGCGCGAGTGGTTGCGGCGCGCGGAAATCCACGCCGGAACATTGACAAAGAGGGAAGTCGTGATTGTAGGCACGGAAAAAGGAATGGAAGCCAGGCTGGTTCCCGAAGCGGGACTGCCGCTCGAAACAATTCGCGTCGCGGGATTGAAAGGCATGGGCGGAATAAAATTTGTGCGCAACGCAGCTTTGCTTGGAGCTGGCTTCTGGGACTCCGCGGCGTTTTTGCGCCGCCACCGTTTCGCTGCGGCGTTCGGCGTTGGAGGTTACGCGTCCGGCCCCATGATGTTCTTGGCGGCCTGCAGCGGCGTTCCCACTGTACTTTTCGAGCCAAACCTCGAACCCGGATTCACGAATCGCGTGCTCGCGCGCCTCGCAAAACGCATCGCGACGGGCTTCGAGGAAACCGCGCGACGGTTTGGCGCGAAAGCAAGGATGACCGGCAACCCGGTGCGCGCGGAATTTTTCAACGCCCCGCGCCGCGACCATCGTCCGCCCTTCAACTTGCTCATCACCGGAGGCAGTCGCGGCGCGCAGGCAATCAATCGCGCCGTAATCGATGCGCTCGAACTGCTTGCCGCGAAAAAAAATCAGCTTTTCGTAGTGCATCAGACCGGCGAACGCGACTATAATGCGGTTCACGAAGCGTATGCGCGTTTCAATTTCAACGCGGAGGTCAGTCCCTTTATCGGGAACATGGCGGACAGATTCGCGCAAGCCGACCTGATCATTTGCCGGTCAGGTGCCATCACGGTGGCTGAAATCGCCGCCGCGGGGCGTGCCGCCATCTTCATCCCTTTCGCCGCCGCTACGGACAGTCACCAGCTCCGCAACGCGCAGGCTCTCGAACAAGCCGGGGCCGCGCGCGTGATTCCGCAGGATCAGTTGAGCGCGCAGCGCCTGGCAAGCGAACTTCTCGGCCTTATGGAACAGCCCCCAAAAATCCAGGAAATGGAACAGTGCGCCCACGCGCTGGCGCGTCCACGTGCGGTCGTCGATATCGTGGACATGATCGAGGAGGTTGCTCGTACGTGACCATCCCATTCGGGAATTTTCAGCGCATCCATTTGGTCGGCATTGGCGGCAGCGGCATGAGCGGCATTGCCGAAGTTTTGCTCGCCCTGGGCTATGCAGTTTCTGGTTCGGACGTGAAGGCTTCCGGGACCACGGATCGTTTGCGCACTCTGGGCTGCAAAATCTTCGACGGCCATGAAGCCGAGCATGTGCGCGGCGCGCAAGTCGTCGTCGTATCGTCTGCAATCCGCCCGGACAATCCGGAGATCGTCGAAGCGCGCAAGCTGAAAATTCCCGTAATCCCGCGCGCCGAAATGCTCGCGGAATTGATGCGGCTGAAATGCGGAATCGCGGTGGCCGGAGCGCACGGAAAGACGACGACGACGTCACTCGTCGCGTCGGTGCTCGCCGCTGCGGGGCTCGATCCCACATTCGTCGTCGGCGGGCGCGTAAACGCCGCGGGCACGAACGCGCGTGTGGGGCAAGGCGCGTACATGGTGGTGGAAGCGGACGAAAGCGATCGTTCCTTCTTGCTGCTCGCGCCCGTCGTCGCTGTGGTCACCACGATTGACCGCGAGCATCTCGATCAGTACAACTCGCTCGAGGAAATTCAATCCGTGTTTCTGGAATTCGTGAATCGCGTGCCGTTTTACGGCGCCGTCATCCTTTGCCTTGACGAGCCAAACGTGCAGGCGATTTTGCCCGGCGTAAAAAGGCCCGTCGTCACGTACGGAATTTCCGGCCAGGCCGATCTGATCATCAGCGAAATTGAACTGGCGGGACTCGAAAGCCGTTTCCGCCTGACGTATCATGGAGAAGACCTAGGATTTTTCCGCCTGCCATCGCCCCCGGGAATTCACAATGTCCGCAATGCGGCCGCGGCCGCAGCCGTGGCCCTGCATTTGAATATTCCCGCCGATTTGATTCGCCAGGGATTCGAAAAATTCGCCGGCGTCGGCCGGCGATTTGAAATCAAGGGGATTTTCGGCGGCGTCACGCTGATTGACGATTACGGCCATCATCCCGCGGAAATTCGCGCCACACTCGAAGCCGCGCGCGGCTGCGGCTACAAACGGCTCTTGGTATTTTTTCAGCCGCACCGCTACTCGCGGACGAAACATCTCTGGGACGAATTCTGCCGCGCCTTCAATCTCGCGGATATTCTTTTCGTCGCCGACATCTATCCCGCGGGCGAGCCGCCCGTCGAAGGCGTCACTGGGCAGAAACTGGCCGAAGCAATCTCCGCCGCGGGTCACAAGAATGCTGTGTTCGTTGGGACGCTGCAAGGCGGAATCGACGCTGTATTGCGCGAAGCGCAGCCCGGAGATGCCGTCCTCGCAATCGGCGCGGGCAGCGTTGGCCGCGCGCTCGATGAGTTGGCCTTCTTGCTCGGTGCGGAGCAGCCGAAAACGCGCGTGACGCCGTAATGGAATTTACGCGGTCATTCCGAGCGAAGCAAGGAATCTGCATTTGAGCATGATTCAACAAAACGGGGGGCCTTCGGTTAGAACTCGCGGGGCGGAAGAGGCGTGGAACGCTTGAAAAAGTTGAAAACAATCGATGCGGATGCGTATCCGCAGGAAGCATTGGCCGAGGAAGAGCCGCGTTATCTTCGCCGGCAGAAACCCGTCGAGATTAAGCGGCGGAAGTTCGGCAAGAAGGCGTGGAAAACTTATTTCCGAGTTTCTTTGGCGGTTGTCGCGCTAGCCATCGCGGCGGGAACAATTTTCGCGGCGGCGGATTTTCTGCTGACATCGCCGCGAATGGCGTTGGCAAACCCCAGCCAGGTGGAACTTTCGGGAAATCATTTTGTCAGCCGCGCCAGCATCCTTGAAATTTTCTCGGCCGATCGTGGACGCAGCGTCATGCGCATTCCTTTGGCAAAACGCCGCGCGCAAGTCGAAGCGCTGCCCTGGGTCGAGCGCGCCACGGTGCGTCGCGCATTGCCGAATCGTATTCAGGTCGATGTGGTCGAGCGCACGCCAATCGCGTTTTTGCGCGAAGGATCGAATTTGTTTCTCGTCGATGGCCAAGGACAAATTTTGGATCGTCCGCTCGAAGCGGATTTTCGTTTTCCCGTTGTCACCGGAATTTCCGAGGCCATGCCTCGCAACGAACGTGCGCAGCGCATGAAGATGATGACTGATTTTATTGCGAGTGTCCGAGACGTGCGCGCGGGCGCGGAAGAATTGGTGAGTGAAATTGATCTCTCCGACGCCAATGATCTGCAGGCGACGCTGGCGGGTTTGCAGGGAACCGCTGATGCGGTGCTGGTGCATTTCGGAAACGGCGGTTTCCGGGACAAGTTTCAGATTTTATTAAATAACATCGGCCAGTGGGAGTCGGCGGCGGGGCGCGTGGCGTCGGTCGATCTACGATTCGAGCATGAGGTGGTGGTGAATCCAGAAACATCGTTATCAGCGACGCTGAGCCAGCCTGTAGCCGCAAAAGCTGCCGCGAAAGTGAAATTGGCGGGCGATGCAAAACCAAAAATGAGATCGGTCGGCCAGCGAAAGATTGCACATGCGCGGCCGCGAACCGCACCGCATGCTAAATCGCATCGCAGTGCGGTGCGGCGCGCGACACACTGAAACTTTAACGCGCGACGAACAGGATTAAGGAGCGGCCGTTTGGGGAAACGTTTGGGCAAGAAAGATCGGTACGTTGTGGGACTCGACGTCGGTAGCACGAAAATCTGCGCGCTGGTTGGCGAACTCGAAGAAGAGGGCAGCGGTGTGAAATTCGCGGCGCTGGGCGCGGCCGAGTCGAAAGGTTGGCGTAAGGGGCAGATCGTGAATCTCGAACTTGCCGTCAGCTCCATTCGTCGCGCCGTTGAGGAAGCGGAGAATATTGTCGGCGTTCCGGTGGAATCGGCGCTTGTGGGAATCGCGGGCGGACACGTGCGCGGGGTGAACAGCCGCGGGGGAATCACGCTGGGCCAGCGGCCGCGCGACATTCATCGCGACGATGTGCGGCGCGCCGTCGAAGCGGCGAAGAATGTGAGCCTGCCGGAGGATCGCGAAGTGCTGCACGTATTGCCGCAGGAATTTTACGTGGACGCACAGGACAACATTCGTGACGCCATCGGAATGGTGGGCCAGAAATTGGAAGCAAATGTGCACATCGTAACCGCGTCGGCAACTTCGACGCAGAACGTTGTGAATGCCGTGAATAAATCCGGCGTGATCGTCAGCGACACAGTGCTCGAACCGCTCGCTTCCGCTGAGGCGTGTCTGACGCAGGACGAGCGTGAACTTGGCTGCTGCTTGCTCGACATTGGCGGCGGCACCACAGAGCTGATTGTTTTTTCCGGCGGCGTGGTGCGGCACACCACTGCAATCGCAATCGGCGGCGATCACTTTACAAACGACCTTGCGGTCGGCTTGCGCACGCCGATTCCTGAAGCGGAAAGCGCCAAGCGCGAACATGCCTGCGCGTGGCGCGAAATCATGGGAGCGGATACGCCGATCGAAATCGGCAGCGTTGGCGATCGCCCGCCGCGGACGGTGTTTGCGCGAAATTTGTGCGAGATTGTCGAGCCGCGTGCGCATGAACTTTTGACCATGGTGCGCGAGGATTTGCGCCGCGCGGGACTTGACTCGCAAATTCCCGCCGGAATTGTTCTGACCGGCGGAGGCGCGCGGCTACGCGGACTCGTCGAACTCGCCGAGAGAATATTTTCGCTGCCGGTCCGGTTGGCTGTGCCACGCGGCTTGAGCGAAATCACCGAAGGAGTTTCTCAGCCCGAGTACTCGGCTGCCGTCGGCCTGGTGCTCTACGGAGCGCGTGCGCGGCGTCACGCAGCGCAGCGTTCCGGCAGTTGGACGGAAAAGTTGAAGGGCCTTTTTGCGGGGAATTAAGCAGCACGATTTCACAGGGGAATTTCAGGGGAGGCAGCATGACGCCAAAAGAAGCAGGACTTCGAGTTTCGTTCAGTGAAGAACCACAAAACGGCGCAAAGATTAAAGTGATCGGCGTCGGCGGCGGCGGTTGCAACGCCGTGAACCGCATGATTCGCGCCAAGGTGGAAGGCGTCGAATTCGTTGCGGCGAATACGGATTTGCAGGCGCTCAAAATGTCGCAAGCGCCGCTCAAACTACAGTTAGGCACAAAATTGACGAAAGGCTTGGGCGCGGGTGCGAATCCGGAGATGGGCCGCAAAGCGGCGCTCGAAGACACAGACAAAATCCTCGAAGCGCTCGACGGCGCGGACATGGTCTTCGTCACTTCGGGACTGGGCGGAGGCACCGGAAGCGGAGCCGCGCCCGTTGTCGCGAATCTGGCGAGCGAATTGGGCGCCTTGACCGTCGCGGTAGTGACGAAGCCGTTCGCCTTCGAGGGCAAGCGGCGCTTGCAGCAAGCGGAGCAAGCCTTGGGAGAATTAATCGGCTGCGTCGATACAGTCATTGTGATTCCAAACGAGCGGCTGATGGAATGCGTCGAGCACGGCACGAGTTTCTTCGAGGCTTTCCGCATCGCGGACGACATCCTGCGCCAGGCAGTGCAGGGCATCAGCGACATCATCACGATTCCTGGGATCATCAATCGCGACTTTGCTGATGTAAAGACGATCATGTCTGGGCAGGGATACGCGGTGATGGGCACGGCCGTTGCTACTGGCTCGAATCGCGCAATCGATGCAGCGAACCGCGCCATCAACAGCCCGTTGCTCGAAGACAATTGCATCCAGGGCGCGCAGGGGATTTTGATCAACGTCACCGGATCCTCGACGCTCAGTTTGCACGAAGTGCACGAAGCTTCTTCGGTGATTCAGAAAGCGGCGCACGAAAACGCGAATATTATTTTTGGCGCGGTGCAGGAAGACGCGATGAAAGAGTCCGTGAAAATCACAGTGATTGCCGCGGGCTTCCGCGAAGTGGCGAACAAGAAGACCCACACGCGGCCATCGTATCTGCCGAAAACGTGGAAGTCGGAGCGCGCGCCGGAGCCGCAGCAAACGGATGTGGTAGCGCAAGTATCGCGCAACGTGACGGACGTGATTCAGGAAGTCGCCGCGGACGATCTCGACGTGCCGACGTTCCTGAGACGCCAGGCCGCGAAAGCCTGACACGTTCAAACGCTGGTCCTAAAATAATGGCCGGGGCACACGACGATGCGCTCCGGCCATCCCTGCGTTCGTTTGATTCTCCGACGTGCCGAGGCAACGTGACTCCAGCCGTGCGAGTACGCCGCGAAGTCATTTCGCTGATGCGTGAAGCAGCGCGCGAGACGCCGGAGCGAGAATGCTGCGGTTTGCTGGCCGGGCGCGATGGAATCATCACGCGCATTTTGCCCGCACAAAATGCGCTCGACAGCGCGACGGCTTACGAAATCGCTCTGGCGGAATTATTCCGGCTGATGCGGCAAATTCGCGGAGAAGATCTAGAGATGCTGGGAATTTATCATTCGCATCCGCGCGGAGAGAATCGGCCATCGCCGCGCGATATCGCGAGCGCGTTTTATTCCGAGGCCGCATATTTTATTATTTCGCCGCTGGCGGATGCTCCCCAGCCCGTGCGCGCTTTTTCGATTCGCGATGGCCGCGTCACGGAACTGCAAATCGAAATTACGCCGTAGCCAAAGAAAAGCAGATTCATCGTCGCGCAGCTCCTCGGAATGACATTGATCGTTTTTTCACAGCATTGATGGCAACGGCTCAGGCATTTGTGCCGGCGGAGTGAATGTGCTGGGCGGCGTCGGCTTCGGCGAGACGGCGCGCGTAGAGAGGGAAGCGTGCGGCAAGCGCGGCGACTTCGGCGCGCACGCGACCTTCAATCGCAGACGGGGCGATTTTGGATGCGCTAGGCACCGCACTTTTAGACGCGTTTGCTGCGGCGATTTCAGACGTCATGGGCGGGCCGCCTTCGGAAGCCATATTCATACCAGCCGCTGAAGCATCCACAGGGAGTTTTGCCGGCGCCGCCGCGAAGCTGACTTGCTCGATCACGTCAGTCAAAACGTCAGAGATCCAGCGCCCGATTTGCTGCATTTCTTTTTCGCGCATACCGCGCGTGGTGACGGCGGGGGTGCCGATGCGGATTCCGCCCGCTTTCATCGGTGGCTGCGTGTCGAACGGGACCGCATTCTTATTGACGGTCATGCCGGCGCGTTCGAGGGCAAGTTCGGCGTCACGGCCCGTCACACCGCGCGATTGGAGATCGACGAGGAAAAGATGCGTGTCGGTGCCTCCTGTGACGATGCGAAATCCAGCGGCCGCAATTCCCGCGGCGAGCGCGCGCGCGTTGGCGACAACTTGTTTTTGATACTCACGGAATCCAGGCTCGGCCGCTTCCTTCAAGCAAACGGCTTTTGCGGCGATGATATGTTCCAGCGGGCCGCCCTGGAGACCTGGGAACGTGAGCTTGTCGAGTTCCTTGGCGAATTTTTCGCGGCACAGCACCAAACCTCCGCGCGGGCCGCGCAGAGTTTTGTGCGTGGTGGTGGAAACAAAATCAGCGTGCGGCACGGGGCTGGGATGAATTCCCGCGGCGACAAGCCCGGCGATGTGCGCCATGTCGACGAAAAATAATGCGTTGACGCCGCGCGCGATTTCGGCGAGACGCGCGAAATCGATGATGCGCGCGTACGCGCTGGCGCCGGCGACAATCATTTTTGGGTGATGCTCGCGCGCGAGGCGGCCGACTTCGTCGTAATCAATTGTTTCGGTTTCCTTGGTGACGCCGTAAGGAACGAATTTGTACGTGCGGCCGGAAAAGTTCAGCGGATGCCCGTGCGTCAGGTGGCCTCCGTGCGCGAGGTTCATTCCAAGAACCGTGTCGCCAGGCTGCAACGCGGACATATACACGGAAATATTGGCTTGTGTGCCGGAGTGCGCTTGCACGTTCGCGTGCTCAGCGTCGAATAATTTTTTCGCGCGCTCGATGGCTAGGCGCTCGACCTTGTCTACATTTTCGCAGCCGCCGTAATAGCGCTTTCCCGGATAGCCTTCCGCATATTTATTGCTGAAGACGGAGCCCATCGCTTCCATCACTGCTTCGGAAATAAAATTTTCCGACGCGATCAGTTCGAGTCCGGTGGCTTGGCGGCGAACTTCGTCGCGCAACGCGTCCGCGACTTCGGGATCGACTTCGGCGAGCGGTCGACTCATGCGGCGAAGCTCTGGAGTTTCCGGTGTCATTGCACTGTTACCTCATTTCGACGCCGCGGTTGCGCGCCGAGTGCGGAGATTTTCTCGAAATTAGCGGTGGAATGCCGCGCAAATGAAAGTGCGTATTTGTGCCGATTAGAATGTGTGCCAGTCGTTTGTTTTGTATAAGTTACGCCGAATTCTAATAATTTGGTGTACCGATTAGAAATGCACGAAATTGGCTCGCGATTTGAGCGGGGAATGTGGCGATTGGCCGGGGTACCCTGGCAATGCGCTGCTGCTTGCATAACAGCTCGCCTCTGATTGAGCCTAGCACAAAAGGAAGAATTTTTCAGATGCGGCGGCTGTGGACAGCTGTGGACAGGCAGGAACGGTGATGAGCGATTCGTGACGAGCGAAATTTCGCAAAACCTAAAACGGTGGCGACCGTAAACGAAGAGCTTTGCTGCCCCGGAAAAATTATTCAGCGCGCTCGGCTATTCAGTGACGTTCCACACATACAAGAAAGTGCCGTCGGAGGCGGTGGCGACGCTGCGCCCAGCTTTCCGCGTCGCGCGATTTAGAGCGGAGCGTACTTTTTCCTTGCCGTCCGCCAATTCAGCCAAAGGCACCTTGAGCGCGGAGCCGTCATTGAGCTGATCGAGGTCCTTGAGAATTATGGAGACGATGTGCTTGTGCCTTCCATTTCGCCCCTGGGGAACATCCGTCTGCTCCATGATCTTGAAATGCATCGGCAGGGCTTTTCGAGAGCTGCTTCCCATACCAACCTCCGCCAGAGAAATTAAACTAACCTGACGTTACACTATCGTATCGAACCATAGCGATATCGTCAAGCAAAAAACGACCGCGGAAGTGAGTCGAGCGCAGCGCTGTATTTCCGCTAAAACACGCAGCCGAGCCGAGGATTGACGACGGCTTGGGCCCTTAAAGATATGACCCGTATGAATTCCCGGGTGCTAGGTTGTACGTGGTTATGAGGGAGGGATTCGTGAAAGTTCTGAAAACGCATTTTGAGCAAGTTCCCGTGAAGACAGTCAAGGAGCTTGCCGAGCTTGAAATCGTTGAGAAGGAAAAGACGGCCAAAGTCGGCACAGATGAGGCAAAGACGTTGAAGAAGGGAAAGCGATGACTGCTACGTTCGATATTTTCGAAGTAGAACTCGGCGGCGGCGTGATGTGGAGAGGGAGTGCCGCCGCGTTCGAAGAAGCCATGGCGTTCGTCGAAAAACTGGGGACGTCACGGAGGGGAGACTACATCATCTTCAGCCTTAAGACGGGGAAGAAGGTGGTGATCAAACCGGATGGCTCGGCCACGGAGCAAGAGGCGACCCAGACTTAGGCACTGCGAATTTTGAAGGACCCTCTGTTCCGAGACCCAGTCTTCTGAGATAGCTTCGGCCGCGCGGATTAGCGCCGCATTACCCGGTGGCAAAGGCCAAGGCTGCGCCGCTTGCGGCATAGAGCAAGCCGAATTCAGCCCCCCTCGACGTGATTACCTGAGACGTGATTACCTGAGACTTGACTTTCTTTAGCTGTGCAGCCATCTTTATTGGCTTTACTCGACGCGAAGTTTGGGGCTGTCGGGGCGAACGGCGAGGGCGATGAAGGTTCGAGTCTGCTTCCACGACAAATGCTTTGACGGAGCCGCGTCGGCGGCGATTTTTTTGCGATTTTACCGCGAGCGCGTCCATCCGGATGCGCAATTTTATTTCACCGGGATGACGCACAAGGCGTCGCGGCCTTTTGAAGAAGGAACGTTTGACGGCGACGAAAACGCAATCGTGGATTTCAAGTTTTCGAGTTCACCGAAGCTGACCTGGTGGTTCGATCATCATCAAAGCGCTTTTCTTACGTCGGAGGATGCGGCGATTTTCCGGCAGGATCATTCGGGAAGGAAGTTTTACGATCCGACATACAAGTCGTGCACGAAGTTTCTGGCTACAATCGCCAGCGAAAAATTCGGATTCGACGCGCGGCCGCTCGAGGAATTGATTCGCTGGGGCGACATTATTGATGGAGCGCAGTTCGAGTCATCGGAAGCGGCAGTCGGAATGCGGGAACCCGCGATGCAGCTGGCGCTGGTGATTGAAGCGGCTCCGGAAGCGGATTTGGTGCCGCGGCTGATTCCCGAGATGGCGACGCGGTCGCTTGCGGAAATGGTGAAGCTGCCGATGGTAGCGAAGCATTTGGGGCTTTTGCTTGAGCGGCATCGCAAGTCGATTGGGATATTGAGGGAGCGCGCGGAGGCTTGCGACGGTGTGATTTATTTCGATGTGAGTGATTTAGATTTGGAAGGCTACAACAAATTTATTCCCTACTTCTTGTTTCCGGATTTTTTGTACACGGTGGGGGTGAGCGCTTCGCCAACGCGGGCCAAGGTGTCCGTGGGTACGAATCCGTGGAAGGAAGCGCCGGCGGATGTGAATTTGGCGTCGCTGTGCGAAAAGTATGGCGGCGGCGGACACGCGCGAGTGGCGGCGATTTCGCTGGCTCCGGAAGATTTGCCCCGCGCGCGCCAGGTGGCGCAGGAAATCGCGGAGACGCTGCGCGAACGCTCGCGGAGCGCGGCAGGCGAAATGAAATAAGAGCTTCCGTGGTAGAATTTTAGTTTACAGCGTGTTTGCGCAAGTGCCTGGCAGTTCTGCCGGGCGTTCCCTGTGGGCCGCTAGCTCAATGGTAGAGCAGCTGACTCTTAATCAGCGGGTTGGAGGTTCGAGTCCTCCGCGGCTCACCACTTATTCTCCGTAAGCAAAAGCAGCACAATCAGTTGACTCTACCGGACTCTTTCGAGTCCGGGTTGAAGTTGGGAACATCTGGGAACAAAACCCCTGCGACTCGCTCGACCGCACGCCGTTGCGAGTCGGGAATTGCATGCATGTACGTGTTGAGCGTCGTTTCCAGGTCCGAGTGGCCGAGGAGTGATTGAGCGGTCTTCACCGATTCGCCCACTTCGCCGAGTAACGTCGCGTTGATATGACGGCTATTCCGGGCCCGGAATAGTCGACACTATGCCGACCTCCTGACTATGCCGGGCGGACTGAAAACGGAATCGTTAAGTGCGTACTGCTGAGGCATTCCGGCCACATTGTCTCGATCTTCACCCGGCATAGTCTGGTCGGGATTAAAGA